>Ga0163144_10000018_pt1 | contig 373000 bp, 315 predicted proteins | sample OliLak19BULKMAT1_FD_123175 | JGI IMG/M metagenome (GOLD analysis project Ga0163144, IMG submission 123175) | Freshwater microbial mat bacterial communities from Lake Vanda, McMurdo Dry Valleys, Antarctica - Oligotrophic Lake LV.19.BULKMAT1 | ecosystem: Environmental > Aquatic > Freshwater >...
CCAGCCTCAACCTCAGTCAAAGCGCCGTCAGCGAATGCCTCACACGCTTTCGCGAATCCGGCATCCCTTGGCCGCTCCACCCGCCGCTCGACGAAGCCCAACTCGAAACCGTCCTCTATCCATGGTCGGCCGCCACGCCGGAAACACCCGTCACCGACAAAGCCCAACCGGACTTCGCCGCCATCCAACGGCAACTCCAAACCAACCGCCATCTGACGCTCGAAGCCGTCTGGGCCGAAGAGTACGCGGGAGGCGAATCCAACAGCGAATCCAACAAACAAGCCTACAGCTACAGTTGGTTCTGCAAGCTCTACGAACGCTTCAAGCGCATCCAGAATCCGGTCATGCGCCAAGAGCACCTCGCAGGCGAAAAGCTGTTCGTCGATTGGGCCGGCGACACCATCGCCATCCAAAACGCCGACGGCTCAACCAGCCATGCCTCGCTCTTCATCGCCGCCTTCGGAGCCTCCAGCTACACCTACATCGAGGCCACCGCCGATCAGAAACTTCCCGCCTGGATCGGCGCGCACATCCGTGCCTTTGAGTTCTTCGGAGGCACGCCCAAACTCGTCATCCCGGACAACACCAAGAGCGGCGTGACGGTGGCTTGCCGCTACGACCCGGTGCTGCAACGCACCTATGAAGCGATGGCTGAACACTACCGCATCGGCGTCATGCCCGCTCGGAAATATAGGGCAAAAGATAAGGCAATTGTCGAGAATGCGGTGCTCGTAATGCAGCGTTTTCTTGCGCGCCGTTTCCGTAATCGCAGCTTCCTTTCCTGGACCGAACTCCATTCCGAACTTCGCTCCGTCAACGAGGCGATCAATCAGCGGCCCATGCGCAAACGCACCGCTGGAGACACACGCGCCAGCCTGTTCGCGGAACTCGACAAACCCGCGTTGCAGCCTCTGCCGGATGAGCGTTACGACATGAGCCAGTGGTCCATCGCGCGCGTCAATATCGACTATCACGTGGCCTTCGACTTCAACTTCTACAGCGTTCCGTACACGCTCACGCAGAAGGATGTCGAGATCCGCGCCACGCCAGCCATCGTTGAAATCTTCCACCGCTCGCAACGTGTCGCCTCGCATATCCGCATCCTGCTTCCCAAGCGGCACAAGTCGAGCACACATAATGAACACAGGCCGAAATCGCACCAGGCGCACTTGGAATGGACGCCCTCGCGCATGCATGCCTGGGCTCTGACAAGCGGCAAGGAAACCGCGCGGTTGTTCGACGCCATTCTCGCCGCGCAACCGCATCCGGAAATGGGTTACCGCTCGTGCCTCGGCTTGATCCGGCTCGGACACAAGTACTCGATGGCGCGGCTCGAAGCCGCGTCGGCGAGGGCTTTGGCGATCGGCGCGCCGCGCTACAGAAGCGTCAAATCCATTCTCCAAAAAGGACTCGACTCGCAGCCTCTGCCCGGCTCCGAGCCGTCTTCGAACTCCACGTCGTAAAGAACCGTGACACACGACAATGTGCGCGGCTCCGAATACTTCACCGGTTAATCACGCGAATCACGCGAATCACGTGAATCACTCAAACCATTATCCAAGGAGAATAATCATGATGTTGCATCAACCGACAATCGAAAAGCTCGAAGCCATGCGCCTGCACGGCATGGCGCAGGCGTGGCGTGAACTACTCACGCAAGTGGAAACAACCGGCGAAGGCGGTCCACACCAACTCACCTTCAATGAACGAATGACGCTGCTCGTGGACCGCCAGTTTACCTGGCGCCAGAACGAAGCGATGCAAGCCAGGCTGCGGCGCGCCAAGCTCCGCGCCAGCGCTTGTGTGGAGAACATCGACTATCGCGTCGCCCGAGGTTTGGACCGCGCGCTAGTGCGTTCGCTGACCGCGGAATCGGCATGGGTCGCGCGACACGAGAATATCTTCATCTGTGGACCGACAGGCGTTGGAAAGAGTTTCCTCGGCGGCGCGTTCGCGCACAAGGCCTGCCGCGATGGATACTCGGCGTTGTCGATCCGCGCGGTGGCGCTCTTTCGCGATCTTGCGATGGCGCGCGCCGATGGCAGCCTGCGAAATCTGCTGACGCGACTGAGCCGCATCGACGTTCTGGTGGTGGACGATTTTGCCATGGCTCCGATGGTGGAAAACGAGCGTCGCGACTTCTGGGAGGATCTGCGAGGATCGCTATCAAACGCGGTCGTTGGTGTTGACGTCGCAGTTGCCGGTGGCGAAGTGGCATGAGCAGATCGGGGATCCGACCGTGGCCGACGGGATCCTGGACCGAATCGTGCACAACTCGCACCGGATCGAGATCCAGGGCGAGTCATTCCGGAAATCGCCTCCAAAGTCGGTGCCACCGGAGGCTTGATCGCTTTCGTGGATTGCTCCAGTGTCGAGGTGGGGCAAGTGGGGCTGGCTGCCCCCTCGCCCCACACCCCACTCCCCCGCTAACTGCTGGGGTTCACTGGAGCGGTTGGTCGATTTTCCTTGCGATGGCGATCAAAACTGGCGCACACTGAGAGGGCCAGCGTCGCTTCGCTCCGATGCCGATTCTTGTGGTGCTCTACGGAACCGTGCGATTCAGTGGAAACGGGAAATCGATCCTGTCGATCAACGGTGTGGGCGAGATCGCGGTCCTAGACGTCGCGAACGGAAGGCCGACATTCAAAGTTTGCTGTTCGACCATTTACGGCGAAGTGTCCTTCGCAAACGGCGACAGCAGGATCGTGGCGCCGGGCCATTGGCCTTCCATCTGGGATCGGGAATCCGGGGCGCTGCGGAATCGGCTTACGGCCACCAGAGAATCGATGACCTATGGTCCGATCGAGTTCGATCGGAACAGAACCTCCGACTACATGGGCAGCCAAGATGGACGAGTGCATGAATGGGATCTCCGAACGGGAATGCGCCGCGGCACATCCGCAGCCTTAAGCGGCTATGTCACGACGATCGCGGTGCTTGGCAACAGCGGTTGGCAAGCAAAACGGTGAGATCGAATTCTGGGATCTTCTCGGCGAGAAGCGCGTTCAGACACTTCCAGCAAACAGATAAGGCCTGGATCCACGCTTTTTGCAGCGAACCCAGGCATGGTTGCTTCGCGGACAGACTACTCTACGGCTTGATCGCAACCGTGACAAAATCGGGCGTGTAGTTGCTGTTCACACCGATCGTGACCGCGACGGGAATCCCACGAGTGACCGTCGCCGGGATCTTCGCTTTCACCTGGAACAGGCCAGCGGGCATCCCAGGAACCGCACCGAACGACACGACTTCCGCCTCCTGTCCATCCATCCAAACCTGGACAGGCAGCACAGTAGGCTTCGGAACGTTGTCATTGCCGATGATCAGGCCGTCGACTCCCACAGGATCCGTCGGACCCTCGCCCGTAGCGAAAATCGTCACGGTCTCGCCGACGTCCGCAGGACGAGAGATGCTGTTTTTGCTGCCGTCTTCGTTGGTGATGTCGCCCTGTGTTGCTCCCACCACAAAGATGGCGGGATTCACGAAGACGATCGGGACGTCAAACGGCTGCGAACGATTGCCCTTGTATTCAACAACCACTGAGATTCGCTGCCGGTCCGCGGCGCTGTAAGGCACCTGGAACACGGTCCTTTGCGAAGATGCCGATAGGATGGGCGCTGGCAGCCCATCCACCAGAATCCGCACATCGGATAGAGTCGTATCCACGCGGCCAATTGTCACCTTGTAAGGCGTCGGTGTACCGGTAGATCCGAGGAAGGTTCCGTGCACAACGGCCCAAGCTCCTGGTGTCAGCGGACCCTGCAGTTCACTCGCGGCATTCACCACAGCCTGAATCGTTGGATTCGTTTCGGTGATCAACAAGAGAACTCGAACGCCGGCGGTCGCAAGGGTCGAGCCATCCACCGCACGCGCCAGGATCTCACCGTTGTATTGCCCCGCGCTCAGCCCGCTGGTGTCCACCGAAACCACCACGTTCATAGGCGTCGTTCCGGAACTTTGGTCGACTCTCAGCCAATTGCCGCCGTTGAGAATATTGGCGGTGATCGAGACCCGCGAGGGCGAAGACGAGGTGGTCGAGAGCGCAAGGGTCTGCGGACGCAGCGTCGAATCCCCAGGGGTCAAAGCGAAAGTCAGCGCACTGGTGCTCCAGATCAACTGCGGCGGATTGTTGACCGTCAGATTCACTGGAATCGTCGATACGATGGCACCGCCGACGGCGATCACCACGCGTCCCGAATAGTTGCCCGGCGATAGCCCGACGTGGTTGATCTCGACATCCAAAACCGCGGGCGAGGTGCTGATCGAAGGAGTCACCCGCAGCCAGTTGGCACCGCTGGTTTGCCCGGTGGCGGAAAAGACGGTGCCCACGCCGCCGCTTACTGAAAGGGTCTGCCGGATCGTGCCCGAGGGTACGGGAGCAATTGCGATCGGCACGCTAAAGGTCAACCCAGTAGGCGAAACAAACAAGGTGGGCGGCGGATTCACCGTCAAAGTCACGGGAATCTGAAGCGAGGCAACACCGACCGCCGAGACAAGAATTGTCCCGCTGTACTGGCCGGGTCCGAAGGACTCAAAGTTGGCGATTCCCACCGTCATCTCGGTCGTGTTCGTGAGGCCCACATTTCCGGAAGCGATGGTGATCCAACCTGTCGCCGGGGCTGCCGAATAGGTCACCGACGGCGTAGACCGAACCGTGAGCCGCTGCGGTGCAACGGCCGTCGCTCGCCCCTGAAAAACCTCGAAGTTTAAAGACGTCGGTAAAGACGACAGTTGGCTGGTGGTGGTGCCGCCACCGCCTTGGCCTGCAATCGTGATGGTAAAGTCCGCTGTGGTTGTAAGGCCGCAGGGATTCGTCGCCCGAAGCGCGAACGCCGTGATGCGTCCGGCCTCGGTTGGCGTCCCTTGAATTACCCATTGCGCACCGGCTTGGACAAGCTCCAAGCCGGCGGGAAGCGTACCCGCCGTTCGCTCCAAACGCAAGGTCGAAGATACCAGGTTGGCGCAACCGACTCGGACTTCAATCGATTGGCGATAGGGCTGCCCCGTGGCACCGGACGCAAAGCTGGTGGTCAAGAAACTGGGATTCTGGTTCGCATCGAGTGGCAGAACCGTTAGCTGAAGACCCTTGCTTGCCAAAGTGCCAACCGCATCGACGGCAGTCACTGTAAAAGTCGCTGTGCCCGGTGAAGGTGAGACTCCCGTGAGGATGCCTTCGGTGGACAGTGCAAAGCCCGCAGGCAGTGCCGAGCCAACGCCAGTTGACCAGCGATAGGGCAGGCGTCCGCCTTGTGCCTGCAGCGGGTAGGAAATGGGTTGTCCCGCAACAGCGATGGGCAGCGTCGTTGGCGTGGTGATCGTCAAAACGCCTGTCGATCCGCTACCCGACTGGGAGATTGTGAGGCTCTGTCCACCCACGGTGATAGATCCGATCCGTTGATTCACCGACGGATTGCTTTCCGCCGAAAAGAAGATCTCCGCTGGGCCTGTGCCGCTTGCGGCGCTCACTACACTGAGCCAACTGACGTTGCTCTGCACCGCCCACCCGCACGACAGACCAGTCGCTGAGAGAAAGAAGCTATCGCGTCCACCGGAGGCGGAGATCGGCTTGATCGTGGGCTGGATACTGAAGACGCAGGGGGTCCCGGAAACGATATTCACCAGGAAATCGCGTGTTGTGACAAACTCGCCCGCGTTCACCGCCAGCCGCGCCAGACCGGTGCGATTGTTCAACACGAGATCGCAGACGGCGAGGCCTCTCTCGTCTGTCAATATGATTCCGTTGGCTCCGCGGCAGACGGCGGAAGGGCCCTGCGCGATGTCGCCCGAAGGCTGCACGCGGATGCCAACGTTCGGCAAAGGCTGCCCGACATCCGGACCTCCACTGATACCAACCCTCACAACGACGGCGCCGGTCAGTGTGGATCCTGTGGCCCCAGTTGGGACGGGTCCATCGAGAGTCGGACTCACTAATTGAACGATGGGCGGTGACGCGAGTGTGCCCCGGAAACTGACCAACGCGGTGGTCACTCGAAACCGCACTTCGCCAAAGGAGGACCGCGCTAGCACCGTGGATGGCTGGACGGACATCCCGCCGGGCACCACGGTCGCTCGGAAAAAGGCCTGTGCGGCGCCATCGGCATCCGTCGAGGTAGTGACTTCCAGCAGTTCGCCTTGGCCGGTTGTGACCGTCCATTCGATACGCGCTCCAACCAGTGGGCGTCCCAGCGGATCGATCGCTCGTACTTTCATCGATGAGGTCGCGCGGAAATTCTCCAGAACGATCTGGCCATCACCGGATTGAATGGAAAGGGATTGCGCCGCAAGAGGCAGCATTGTCCCAATAAAGGACAGCAGAATTGTGGGGAGGTGACGCACTGATAGATCCAACCTTGTTCGGACAGCGTCGCGGGCACCGGCGGGGAGCTACTACAGAGTCTAGCACTTTTGTTTCAGAGTGTAGCCTGTGGATATTGGAACTTTCGATGAAAACTCGTCAACCGAAAGACGGGAAAGGCCACCTGTAGCGGTGGCCTTTGTTGGATTCCACAGGAAGAATTTAGGATGCCAGAGTATTCAGCGAACCCAGGCGTCCGGCCTCGAACTTGCGGATCGCTTCGTCCTGCTTCAGGATATAGCCCAGTTCGTCGACGCCTTCAAGCAAACAGTTCTTGGCAAATGGATCCACGTCAAACGGCACGCTCCGTCCGTCGGCGATGGTCAACGTCTGCGCAGCCAGATCGATCTTCACCGTCGAATCCGGATTCGCAAACAACCAAGCATGAACATCCTTTGGCACCACGATCGGCAGTAGGCCGTTCTTCATCGAATTGCCCTTGAAGATATCCGCGAACGACGTACTGATCAGCGCCCGGAACCCGTACTGCGTCAACGCCCACGGAGCATGTTCGCGGGACGACCCGCAGCCAAAGTTATCGCCCGCCAGCAGGATCTGCCTGGTCTTCGATTCCGCCTGATTTAACAGGAACTCCGGCTTTTCGCCGCCATCCGGATTGTAGCGCCAGTCGTTGAACAACTGATCGCCCAAACCAACCTTCGAGATCGTCTTCAGAAAGCGCGCCGGAATGATCTGATCCGTATCGACGTTATCGATCGGCATCGCCACGAACTTGCCTTCCAGTGCTGTAAACTTCGCTGTCAACTCGGCCATTCGCTGAGGCTCCTTACGTCAGTCACTTTGCCCATCACCGCGGAAGCCGCAGCAGTCAACGGACTCGCCAGGAACGTCCGCCCGCCTTTACCTTGACGCCCTTCGAAGTTGCGGTTCGACGTCGAAACACTATACTCACCGGGACTCAACTGGTCGCCATTCATCGCGATGCACATCGAGCAACCGGCTTCGCGCCAGTCGGCACCAGCCTCGCGGAAGATCTTGTCCAGACCTTCGGCTTCGGCCTGGCGTTTGATGATCTGCGATCCAGGAACCACCATCATCCGCACGCCCGGAGCGACCTTGCGGCCCTTCATCACAGAAGCAGCGGCCCGCAAATCGGACATACGGGAGTTCGTGCAGCTTCCCACAAACACAACATTCACAGCTTGACCGACAAGCGGCTTGCCCGCTTCGAGGTTCATGTAGGCCAGTGCCTTCTTCAACGAATCGCGTTCCAGCGAATCCGTCACCGAGGCAGGATCCGGAATCAAGCCGCTAATCGGCATGCCCATTCCGGGATTCGTTCCGAACGTGATCATTGGCTCCAGTTCGTTGGCGTCGATCGAGATCGAGCGGTCGTACACCGCGCCCTCATGGGTCGGCAACTGCTTCCAACGCGCCACGGCCGCATCCCATTCGGCGCCCTTGGGCGAGAACGTACGCCCGGCAAGAAACTCATAGGTCGTGTCGTCAGGAGCAATCAGCCCAGCACGCGCGCCACCTTCGATTGCCATGTTGCAGACCGTCATGCGTTCTTCCATGCTCAGCGAACGGATCGCCGAACCGGTGAATTCAAACACGCAGCCGGTGCCGCCGCCAATGCCAATGCGAGCGATGAGCGCGAGGATGATATCCTTCGCGGAAACACCCGGTTTCAACACGCCATCTACGCGGACTTCATAGGTCAATGACTTTTGTTGCAACAAGCACTGCGTCGCGAGGACGTGTTCCACCTGGCTGGTTCCGATGCCGAACGCCAGCGCGCCAAACGCACCGTGGGTCGCCGTGTGAGAATCGCCGCAAACGACAGTCATGCCGGGTTGCGTGAGTCCATGCTCCGGTCCAATGACGTGTACGATGCCCTGCTTCTCATGCTTGTAGCCAAAGTGTGGGATCCCGAACTCGGTGCAGTTCTTTTCGAACTGCAGAATCTGCGTCTCCGCAACCTTGTCCAAAATCGGCAGTAAGAAGGAGTGCGTCGGGCTGGAATGATCGACGGTTCCGAAAGTCAGATCCGGCCGGCGAACCTGAATGCCACGTTCGCGCAACCCACTGAAGGCCTGCGGGGATGTCACTTCATGCACGAGGTGCAGATCGATGTAGATCAACGCCGGTGCTCCGGGATTCTCAGCAACCAGATGCCGATCCCATATTTTCTCAATGATCGTACGGGGCTTCATTGTTATCCGATCGCCTCACAAACCGCATTGCCAACTTCTTCGGTGGTTGCGGGCACGCCCTTGGGCTTCAAGTCCGCAGTGACGCGACCGCTGTCCAGAACCTTTTCGACGGCATCGTAGACAGCCTTCGCCTCGGCAGGAAGCTGGAAGCTGTAATCGAGCATCGCGGCGACCGAGCCGATGGCCGCCATCGGATTCGCTTTGTTCTGACCCGCGATGTCCGGGGCGGATCCGTGTACCGGCTCGTACAAGCCTTTGTCATCGCCCAGCGATGCCGAAGGCAGCATGCCGATCGATCCAGCCAGCACGGCACCCTCATCGCTGAGGATGTCGCCGAACATGTTTTCAAGCAGCACGATGTCGAACCGCTTGGGCGCGAGAATCAACTGCATCGCGCAGTTGTCCACCAGGATGTGTTCGAGTTCGCAATCCGGAAACTCCGGCGCGACTTCGTTCACGACGCGACGCCAAAGCTGCGAAGTTTCCAGCACATTCGACTTGTCGACACTCGCCACCTTCTTGCGGCGGCCCTGTGCGAGCTTGAATGCCATACGAGTCACACGCTGAATTTCTTTGCGCGTGTACGTCATTGTGTTCGTGCCGCGCTCTTCTAAGCCTTCGCCTTCGATGCCGCGCGGCGTGCCGTAGTAAATGCCGCCGGTCAACTCGCGCAGAATGATCATGTCGACGCCGTCGATCAGATGGTTCTTTAAAGGCGACGCCTCAAGCAGCGACTTGTACGATCGCACGGGACGCAAGTTGCCGTAAACGCCGAGCAGCTTGCGCAACGCCAGCAATCCGCGTTCCGGACGCTTCTCCGGGGGCCAGTTGTCGAATTCCGGCAAGCCAAACGCCCCCATCAGGGTCGCGTCGGCCTTTAAAGCTAAATCCTGCGTTTCCTGCGGCAGCGGATTGCCCGTCTTGTGAATCGCGATGCCGCCCATCAGGCCCTCGGTTAGGCACAGCGTATGGCCGAACTTGGCGGAAACGGTTTTGAGGACGCGCACCGCCTCGCGGGTGACTTCGACTCCGATGCCGTCACCGGGTAGTATGCAAATGTTCAGATTCATTGAGTGAGTTAGTTGGCTACAGCGGGCGCGCCAGAACGCACTTCGGCGATCATTTCCAGAATCTCGTCATTCATGACGCCCTTCTTGGTATCCGCCAGAGTCGTGAACTTCGTGTACACCACTTGCAGCTCTTCTTTCGTGAGTTCGAAACCGAGATCCTTACAGCGATTGGCCAAGGCGTGGCGTCCACTGTGCTTGCCAAGAACGAGCCTACCTTCCGGCACGCCGACGCTCTTGGGATCGACGATCTCGTAAGTCGATTTGTTCTTCAGGTATCCATCCTGATGGATGCCTGCTTCATGCGCGAACGCGTTCGCGCCGACGATCGCTTTATTCGGTTGGGGTCCGAAGCTGATGATCGACGTCAGAAACTGGCTCGCGGCGTAGATGTGTTCCGTCACGATGCGGGTTTCATACGGAAGCTGATCGTTGCGCACCTTCATCGCCATCACCACTTCTTCGAGCGCGCAGTTGCCCGCACGTTCGCCGATGCCGTTGATGGTGCATTCGATTTGCCGCGCACCTGCTTCGACGGCGGCGAGGGAATTCGCAACCGCGAGACCAAGGTCATCGTGGCAGTGGACACTCACAATCGCTGTGTCGCCAAGTTCATGAACGACACGGCCGATCATCTTCGCGTATTCGTAGGGAACGCTGAATCCCGTCGTATCGGGAAGGTTTACCGTACGCGCCCCTGCGGCGACAACTGCCTTCGAGATCTCGACCAAGTATTCGATATCGGTGCGAGAAGCGTCCTCAGCTGAAAACTCGACATCGTCCACGTAGTGGCGCGCGAGCGTCACGGCTTGCACTGCGTCTTCCAGAACCTGTTGGCGGCTCTTCTTCAGCTTGAACTCAAGGTGGATATCGCTGGTGGCGATAAAGGTGTGGATGCGGGGCCGCTTGGCATTCTTCAGTGAGTTCGCCGCGCGTTCCACGTCCATTTTGTTAGATCGCGCAAGTGCCGCCACCTGCATCCAGGGAAACTGTCGACTGATAACGTCCACTGCCGCAAAGTCACCATCGGAAGCGATGGGGAAACCCGCTTCCATGATGTCGACTCCCAAATCGGCGAGCTTGGCCGCCATCGCGAGCTTTTCGGGCACAGTCATGCTGCATCCGGGACTCTGCTCGCCATCCCTTAGCGTAGTATCGAAGATGTAAACGCGATTGCTCATGGTGATAAACCTTTCGCTGGCGTTGTTGCCGGATGAGGGCCGCGGGTGAGCAGCACCTCATATTCAGTTATTATGCACAGTCCTCTTTCGATTTGACAAATTTATAATGTTGATACACTTATACCAACGCCATGGAACTCTACCCGTTGAAGGTCTTTCAGATGGTTGCCACCGAGAAGAGCTTCTCGCGGGCGGGCGAAAAGCTGCTGCGGACCCAACCCGCGGTGTCGCTGGCGGTCCAGCGGCTTGAGTCGGAGCTCAACGAAAGATTGATTGACCGTTCCGGCAAAGAGCTCATGCTCACCGACGCCGGCACGATCGTGCTCGAGTTTGCGCGCCGCTTCGAGAATCTGGAAGCCGAACTCGCCAACGCCCTGGCAGAACTCCGCGACAACTCGGCGGGTCGATTGATCGTAGGCGCAAACGAGTCAACGACTTTGTATTTGCTGCGGCACATCGAAGAGTACCGTCGGCGATATCCCAAGATTAAGGTGCAGGTGCGGAGGTCGTTGTCGAGCAAGATCCCGTCGCAAATTCTGGATGGCGATCTAGAACTTGGACTGATCAGCTACGAAGCGGGCGATAGCCGACTCGTTTCGACCGTGATCTATCGCGACCGCTTGACGTTTGTGGTCTCGCCACAACATCGACTGGCGGACGCGGTGGAGGTTCCGATCACGGAACTGGGGTCGGAGATCTTCATCGCTCACAACGTCATGTCGCCGTATCGTTCGCTCGTGCTGAGAGAGTTCCAGCGCCACAAGGTTCCGCTGAATATGGAAGTAGAGATGCCAACTGTGGAAGCGATCCGGCTGATGGTGCAGCGCAACGAGGGGGTGGCGTTCTTGCCGAAGCTGTGTGTGGATCAGGAACTGAACAATGGCACGCTGCGCGAGGTGCGTGTGAAAGAGCTCAATGTCGATCGCGAGATCCGGCTGGTTTCGCCAGCACGCCGTGCGCTGAGCCATGCGGCGAAAGCGTTTGTGGAATTGGTGGGTACACCGGAGCATCCGTGATGCTGTTGTCTTTTGCCTTGCTGATGACGGTCGATACGCCGACGGTGGCATTGGTCGGGGATCCCGCGTTGGTGAGGAACGAGGCGGCCCGTTTGCAGAGGCAGGCGCGGGTGTTGGTCTTTCCATTGAAAACGGGGCTGTTTCCTGCAGGCAAGGCCTATCGCGACAATGCTGAGACGCATCGCGTGTGGCGGACGTTGGCAACTGAAGGAGTCGATCTCGTGCTGACCGATGTTGCGTCATTGCGCGACGCCTTGGCCGCGAACGATGTCGCGGGATATGGACGGATCCCTGTCCGCGGGTTTGGATTCAGGGGAAAAATCGTGCCTTCGCCCGCGCGTCTGGAAAAAGAGCGGCGCACGCGGAGGAGTTCCTCGGAAGTCGCCAGGATTTTGCAGAATGTATACGGACGCGAGTTTTCGGAGGCTGTCTATGTGCCGGGGATGGCGCTGATCGCGCGGATCCGCATGGGTGAGGTTAGAGCAGTGCGGGCGCTGGCGCTGCCCTTTGCAGACGGCACTCGCGACAGCTTGGCCAAAGCGACAGGAAGCCACCTGGCGGGACATCTCGTCTTCGCGGAACTGGCGGAAAAGACTGGCGACCTAGCCTGGACGAAGCTTGTGCGCCGTGCCGCGGACCTCGGCTTTGTCGATGGCGAGACATCCATGCGAGAGTCCATGCCATTCCACAACGAGATGAGCGACGCGATGTTCATGGGCACGCCTCTTTTGGCCAAAGCAGGCAAGCTCACGGGCGAAAAGAAGTACTTTGAGATGGCCCTGCGCCAGTTCCGCTTCGTGCAGTCGCTCTGTCTTCGAGAAGACGGAATCTACCGGCACTCGCCACTGAGCGAAGCCGCCTGGGGACGCGGCAACGCCTTTCCGCTGCTGGGACTGGCATTGACTTTGGAGGATTTTCCGCGCGAACATGCGGGATACGGCGAGATGCTCGCGGCCTATCGTGCTTTGGCACGAGCACTGTTGAAGTATCAGGATCGCAGCGGACTCTGGCACGAAGTCATCACGGTGTCGGCTTCTTACGCGGAGTTCTCGGCTACGGCAATGATCGGACGTTCGTTGTTGATCGGCATCGGCAATCGATGGCTCGACGACAAGGTATTTCGGCCAAGCGTCAACGTGGCATGGAAAGCCACAAACGCCCGGATTTCAGACAATGGCGATGTCGTGGATGTTTGCGAATCCACTGGCAAGCAGGCGTCTGAGGAAGCTTACCTGAAGCGCGAAGCGATCCTCGGGCACGACGCGCGAGGCGGAGGCATGGCATTGCTCTTCGCGCTCGACATGAGTCACTTCTTGTTCCAATAAGCGATCACATCCGCAACGGCTGCAGGAGTAAAGCGCGGCCAATCTTTCTCACGCTTTTCCACTTCGGCCATCATCTTCGGCCCGTGCATCCACAGTGCCGAAACCATGGTCACGGCCGACATCTCGCGCCCCTTAGCAACCTTCTGCGCATCGTGGCAACCCACACAGTTCGCGGCGAAGAACTTGCCCCCGCGATCCGCCTTGCCTCCATGACCCGCAAAGAAGCTCTTGCTCCACAGGTGCCCGAGGATCTCGCGCATCTCGTTGCTAGTCAGTGGCGCCGATTGTTGGCGCATTTTGGGAGCATGGTTCCACATCGCCGCCGCGATTTCAGTCAGTGTGCGCTTGCCGATGCGTTCGCCCGTCAGCGCGTTGTCGCCGATGTGGCATTTGGTGCAGCCTTTCGAATCGAGGAGTTCCGCACCGGATCCATCCACGGGCAGCCGGAACTGGTAGGTGGCATCGCGCAGGGCCGGAAGATTCTGGAGATAGACCAACAAATCAGTCAACTCTCCGGAATCGAGTTGGGGAAAGCCGATCCCACGATAATTTAACGAGGCTTTCATTTGAATCGAGTGGTTCCACATGCGTTCCACCAGTTCGACGGGGTCTCTCAACGATTTCCATTGCTCGATCTCGACCGCTGGCCCCTTCAGCGCATGGCAGGTTCCACAATTTTTGTCCTTGAAAACCGCCTTTCCTCGCGAGGCATCGCCGGGCTTGTCAAAGTAGCGGGCCACATAAAAGAATGCGAACAGATCCGCGACGTCGTTCTCGCTCATCTTTGGCGGCTCGATATTCGCCTTCTTCATCGCGATCCACATTTGCGGCGCATGGTTCCAGATGCGGCTGGTGAGTCCCGCGGGCGTGTAGTCGCGATCGAGACGGCGTCCAAGATCCGGAGCCGCGTTCAGCGCCGACGGCTTTGCGCCAACGCCGTGCACCGAATGACACTCATTGCATCTCTGCGTTTGGAACAGTTGGGCACCGCGCTTGGCGTCGGCGTCCAGCAGAGGCATCAGAACAAAAAGGATCGGGACTAGCATCATTTTTTTCCGAGCACGTGGTTCGCCAGTCCGAAACCGGGGACAACACGAAGGAGCTGGGCGAAAGCACGCAGGCAGGTGCGTGAGGATCCCCGAAAACGGCAAAGAGGCCCAGGAACGAATCCCGGGCCTCTTCACTTGGGTTAACGGTTTCGGTTACTTCTTCTTTGGAATGACGCGAGCCGGTGCTCTCTTCGCGGGAGCAACCACCTTCTTGGCAGGGGGTGCTGCCACGACAGTGCCTCCGACTCCAGCCCAGTCGCCCACAGAAGCGCGTTCGACATCGAAGACCACCATGAAGGGTTCTTTCGTGTAAGAACTGGCGACACCTGCGAAAGTGAGCTCGCCTCCGTTTTCCATCTTGCCCTTGAGTGCCGCGTCAAGCTTGAGCGTGACGTCGCCGATATCGCCGGAGATGCTGAGAACCAGTTCCTTGGGGTTGGTTTCCGGAGTTGCCGAAACCAGCTTGCCGCGGAATTTGGTGACCTTCTGTCCAGCCTTTTCAATGCCGCCCGGCAGGGATGCACCCTTCATGCCCGAATCGAAGTACGCCTGTCCGCCGTCACCGGTAAGGGCGGTCTTGAGGTCCTTCCATAGAGCCTTGTCGGGGAACTTGGCAGCTTCCGCAGCCTCGCGCTCTTCATTTTCCTTCTCGCGAACGACAACGCTCTTGATGGTAAAGTCTGCGGAAGGCAAAGCCGAAGCCTTCGCCATTTCGATCACCTTGGGCATACCTTCCTCATCTCCGTGGTAGCCCTTGTAAAGCTTCTCGAAGTAAGGAACCACGGTCTTGCGGCCTTCCGGCGCCAAGGAACCAGGACCGTCATAATAGGCGGCCCGGGCAAAATGATAGAGAGCGAGCGGACGCTTCTCAGTCTTTCCCTGGCCGAGGATCACACCGGCCAGCCAGTAGGTAACTTCGCCACTGTTCGGTTCGATGGCAAGGCTCTTGGTGAGTTCCACTTCCGCCTTCTCGTTTTCCTTGCGGATCATCGGAATCCATCCCAGCGCGTTCTGCGCCAGGATCAGGACATCCCTCCGAGCAGCCTTCCACTTATCGTCTGGCACGCCTGCCGGCTTCTTGTCGGCAGCGAAGAACGTGTCGATACCCGAAACGAGTTGGCCGGAGGCCTTTTCGGCAGTCGCCATGTCATCCGCGGACGGGGCAGGTTGGAAACGGCGGATGAAGGCGCTCAGTGCGACCAATGCCTGCATGTTGTTCGCATCGGCTGCAAGAACCTCTTTCGCCGCTCCGAACACTTCCGCAGGCTTGTTCATCTCCTGGTAGGTTCCAAGGTAGATAAGGCGGCGATTCGAGATGAACTGCGTATCGGGATAGTCCTTCTTCCACTTCTCAAGCTTCTCGAACCGAGTCTGCGGATTGACATCCTTTGTGATCTCCACATAGAGATCGTATTCGGCGCGGTCTTTCCATTGCGGGCCGCTTGGTGCCGCGGCCTGCGCAAACAGCGACTGTCCGATGAGCAACGCGACAGCAGTTGCCGCAATTCTAAGATACTTCTGCCTCAAATTGGCCTCCCTCAAAAAGTCGGTCTTCACGAGCCGACACTCGCTTGGGTAAAAAGCGGAGTATACCGGATCCTGCGATCCATCTGCAACCACACGCGGGTTCCAAACTGGTCCACTGCCTGCTCTATAGATACCACGAGTGGCATTAAGGTTCCCAGAAACGCACACTTCTCTTGTATCCTAGGTCGAATGCGTTATATCGACTTGGGTGTCATCCTGGTTTATCTGATCGGCATCACGTTGTTCGGAGCCCGCTTCCGCAAGGGCCAGTCAACGTTGAAAGATTACTTTCTCGGAGGCCGGGAAGCCCCCTGGTGGGCGATCGGATTTTCCATTGTTTCCGCCGAGACCAGCACCCTGACAGTGATCGGAACGCCGGCGCTTTCGTTCGCTGGCAACTTCGGTTTTCTGCAAGTCGTGCTCGGATACCTGCTCGCACGAATCATCATCTCCACTGTCTTTTTGCCAACTTACTTTCGAGGTGAGATGTTCACGGCCTACGAACTGATGCAGCGCCGCTTCGGACCGAATATCCGCAAACTCACGGCAGGGCTATTCCTGGTTTTGCGAGCGCTCGCCGAAGGCGTCCGGGTGTTCGCGATTTCGATTGTGATTTCCATCATCCTGGGCACAGGACAAATGGGTTCCATTGTTCTAATCGTGGCGTTGACACTCTTTTACACGTTCGAGGGCGGGATGACCGCCGTCATTTGGACCGACGTTGTGCAGATGTTTCTCTATGTTGCAGGCGCAATCGTGAGCCTGTTCGTGATTCTCGATCAGATTCCCGGTGGCTGGGCGCACGTCGCCGAAGTTGGCACAGAACTCAACAAGTTCCAGATTTTCGATTTCGGCTTTAGCCTGACTGCCGAGTTCTTTACAAAGACTTACTCTTTCTGGGCCGGCGTGATCGGTGGATGCTTTCTTACAACCGCCAGTCATGGCACCGAGCAACTCATGGTGCAGCGGCTACTTTCGGCCCGCAATGAGAGCGACAGCCGCAAGGCGCTTTATGCAAGCTGGGCGGTGATCCTTTTCCAATTCACGCTTTTCCTGATCATTGGGCTCTGCCTCTTCGTTTACTATCGGGACAACAACCTCACGCCTCCCCAGCCCCCGGACCGTATTTACCCCGAGTTCATCTGGAACAAACTCCCCGTCGGCATTGCGGGACTGGTCATCGCCGCCATTCTAGCCGCAGCCATGTCGAACCTCAGTGCGGCGCTGAATGCCCTGGCATCCACAACTGTGATGGATTTCTACAAACCACTCACGGGTGGGCGAAAGTCCGAGGACTTCTATCTGAAAATGGCCCGAATGGCGACATTGGCCTGGGGACTGGCGCTTTTCCTCATCGCGCTGGTGGCGCAAAACTGGGGATCGGTTCTGCAAGCCGGGCTTTCGATCGCTTCGATTCTCTATGGATCGCTGCTGGGCGTCTTCCTGTTGGGATTGCTCACCAAGCGCACCGGTGAACCGGCGGCAATGGCGGGAATGATTGCGGGATTTGTCCTGATGCTGTACATCAAGTTCTTCACGCCGATCGCCTGGACCTGGTACGTACTGATCGGCACCTCGGTCACATTCGGGGTCGGATACCTCCTGTCATTCTTCGTGCGGAATAGGCCTACAAATGCCAAGGCATGAACTGAAGCGGGAACTCGGCGTCTGGGCCGCAGCCGCCATTGTCGTCGGAACCACCATAGGCAGTGGGATCTTTCTGGTGCCAAAGACGATGATCCAGGAGGTCGGATCCCCCACCCTGGTGTTTACCGTCTGGATCATCGGGGGTCTTCTATCTCTCTTTGGCGCGCTGACGTATGCGGAACTTGCGGCTCGATTCCCTGAGGCCGGCGGAGAGTATGTTTATTTGCGCCAAGCCTACGGCCCCTTCTGGGGATTCACCTACGGATGGCTGCAAACCTGGGTGGCCCGAAGCGGCTCCGCGGCAACGCTCGCCACGGGATTTTTTGTCTATCTGACGCACTTCTTTCCGGCACTGGAAGGGATTTTCACAGTCGTACCGCTGCCGATCGGACCTGAGTGGAAACCGCTGGAAATCCGTTATGGGCAGATACTTGCCATCGGCGTGTTGTGTATTTTGGGAATACTCAATACTTTGGGAGTCCGATTGGGAGCCGGGGTGCAGATCGCACTGACCGCAATCAAAGTAGCGCTCATACTCGGAGTGATCGCGGTGGGATTCATCGCCGGGCACGGAGAGGTGGATAACTATCGAGGAGCGGTCGTGGTCCAGAGCAATTCCGGGGCATTTCTACGATTCTTTGCGGCATTGGTGGCTGCTCTGTGGGCGTATGACGGGTGGAATACCATCGTCATGGTGGGCAGCGAAGTGCGGGATCCGCAGCGGAACATGCCTCGCTCATTAATCGGTGGCATCCTCGGAATCATTGCCATCTACCTGGCGGCAAACGCCGCGTACTTCTTTGTGTTGTCGCCGGCGGAAGCGGCTGGCAGCGACCGCATCGCGGCGGAAATGATGCGGAAGGCGGTAGGAGCGACAGGAGCGGGAATCGTCAGCGTCGCGGCCATGATTTCGATGTTTGCCGCACTCAATGGAACCGTATTGGGCGGATCCAGGATTCCGTTTGCAATGGCGAGAGACGGCCTGTTTTTCGCTTCCGCCGGCAACATCCATCCTCGATTCCACACCCCCGCGTCCGCCATTTGGATTCTCACAGTCACGGCTTGCGTACTGGTTTTGAGCGGCAGGTATGAAGAACTTTTTACATCGGTGATCTTTTCCAGTTGGATTCTCTATGCGATGGCGGCGGCGAGTGTTTTCGTATTACGTTCCAGGTATCCAAAGAACGACGGAGGGTATCGTGCGCTGGGCTACCCGTGGGTGCCAGGGTTATTTGTGGCCACTGCAGTGGTTCTATTGGGTGCGACGTTACTCAAATCTCCGCGTGAATCGGTGCTTGGATTGGGCATCATCCTACTGGGCGTGCCGTTCTACCGCCACTGGAATCGAAAATTCCGGAGGGCTGCGGAAACGAGTCACCCCTAAAATACCAATTCAGCCGCGCATTCCAGCGTCTTCCTGTTCTGAGAACGGAACAGACTCTTGAATTGTGTTTTCAAATCGTGTATAAAGGAAGGGACTCTTCCGGGTGCCGGTCTTTTGTTCGCGCAGTCAAATGCGCGAGCGGGTCACGAAAGTTTCCTGCGGAAGTTCGTAAATGATGGGCCTAGAGGGGATCCTCGGCACGACGGAATCAGACCGTGGTTCCACGTAGCTGCAGACGGAGTTCAGAATGGACGTATCAAAAGTTCTGGCGGAGCTTCGCCAAGAACGTCAACAGCTCGAAGAAGCGATCATGACACTGGAACGGCTGGCCAGGGGCCGCGGCAAGCGCCGTGGGCGTCCGCCAGCATGGATGGGTAAAAGCAGCAACAGCGGTAGTTCCGCATCGACTCCCGTAGCATCGACGGGAGAAGTGAAGCGGAAGCGTGGCCGCCCCCCAGGCAGCAAAAACAAGCCGAAGGCAGCGGTTACGGCCTAACAGCGGGCTAATTTTCAAGACTTCAGAAACCGCAGCGACTGCTCAGAGTCGTTGCGGTTTTTGTTTTAGGGTTACTTGTAGAGCAGGAACCTGGCGCGGCGCGCCAGATACTTTTCTTTTTCGCCTTCTGTTCGCTCAAAGATTACCCTCGGGTCGTCCCCTCGTTTGAGGGAATCCACCACCGACTGACTTCCGATCAGACGCTTGTTTACGTCCAAATCCAGTTTCGCCGGATACAGCTTCTGCAGCGCCGCCGCTATTTCGAGGCCGAGCCGGGCTGGGTTGAACGCCTCGCGATCTGTAATCACAAACCGGACACCGGAGATTAACTTGCCTTCGAAATTCGAGGAAGCGGGTTGAAAGCTCGTTGGATAGGTACGAAGTCCAGGAATAAAGCGTGTATTCAAATAGGCCGACAACTGTCGTCCCTCGATCCAGTCGGCACCGATCTGCTCAAACGGCGCGTCGGTTCCCCGCCCGACCGAGAACGTCTTTTGCGCTTCGAGCATGGCCACACCGGTGTATAACAAAGCCGCATTCAGGCCGCGCATATTGGGGGAAAGATTCACCCAGGCGAGTCCGGTGGAATCGAACCAATCGCCGCGCTGCCAGCCTTTCATCGAAATCACGCGGAGATCGACGCCCATTTTGCGCTCGGCGTCGGCCATGGTGGCGAGTTCGCCAAAAGTGAGGCCGTGGCGAGTGGGCATCTCGAAGCAGCCGATAAAGCTTTGCAGGGCTGGATCCATCATTGCGCCATCCACCATCGAACCGGTAATCGGATTCGGCCGATCCAGCACATAGAAGGGAATCTTCAGTGCGGCTGCGGTTTCCATTGCATAGAGAAGAGTGCACGAATAGGTGTAAAAACGCGCGCCCACATCCTGGATGTCGTAAACAATGGCATCCAGGTCTTTCGCCAATTCCGCTGGAAGCTTGCGCTTCCTGGGTTGGTAAAGGCTCCAGACCTTGACCCCTGAAGCCTCGTCACGCGTATCGTCCACTTCTTCCACATCGAGCCTGCCCTGAATTCCATGTTCCGGGGAAAAGATGGCAACGAGATTGACGCCAGCGTTCTTCATCAAGTCGATATTCCGATTGCCATCGCTGTCAAATCCTGTGTGATTGGTGATCAAACCAACCCGTTTGCGGAGCAGTGGCGCAAATTTCTGGCTCACCAGAACATCGAGCCCGGTCTGCACCTGGCCGTTACGGGCAACCACTCGGCGCACGCCGGCCGGCATGGTTTCGTTGTATCCGGCAATCGTCAGACCCGGCGCGTCGACACCCAGCGCCGCAGCCGAGATCGTAGCGATCTTTCCCCGTAACCCCGAGATATTCTTTCCGCGCTTCGGATGCACATAGTTGGTGAGAACGATCACATAGGCTTTGGTTGCCGGATCCATCCAAAGCGAAGTCCCGGTAAATCCCGTGTGGCCGAAAGATCCAACGGGGAAGAGTTCGCCACGATTCGCTGAAAATGGAGACTCCATGTCCCAGCCGAGACCGCGCAGAATCGGTTGACCCGGGGGAGAGTTGGGCGTCGTGAACCGTTGAATCGTCAGCGGACTCAAAATCCCCTTGCCGCCACCGAGCATCATCTGCGCGAACTTCGCCAGGTCATCGGCTGTCGTAAACAAGCCCGCGTGTCCTGCGACGCCCCCCATGTAACGTGCCGTCGGATCATGAACGATTCCGTGCCAAGGCGTGTTATTTTCTTCAATCTCTGTGGGCGCAATGCGATCGCGCAAGGCGGCGCCGGGGTTGTATCCGGAATCGCGCATCCCCAGCGGCTCGAATACCTGGGTCTTCACGTAGTCGGCGAGCGACATGCCGCTGATCGTGCGAACCATTTCTCCCAACAGCAGATAGTTGATATCGCTGTAGACGAACCGCGTTCCGGGCGAGGAAGTTGGCTTATCGATCAGCGCGAGCTCGATGCCTGTCTCGTAGCCACTCCATTTCGGAACCAGATCCACATCGGGACGCAAACCCGAAAAATGCACCAACAGATCGCGAACGGTAATTGTACTTTTGCCGCCTTGAAACTCCGGCAGATACTTTGTGACGGGATCCGCCAGCCGGATCTTGCCCTGCTCGAAAAGTCTTGCGATCGCTGTCGTGGTCGCGACGACCTTGGTCAGCGAGGCAGCATCGAAGATTGTATCCTCGGTCATCGGCAGCATGGCCGGAAACAGCGCGCGGTTGCCATACGCCTTGCGATAAAGGATGTGATTCCCCTGGCCGACGATGACGACGCCACCGGGAATCAGGCCTGAGTCGACCGCGTCGCGCATCTGGGCATCGATGGCTTCGGCTCCGGAAAATGTGGCTTGTGCGAAGAGCGACGATACGGTGAAGAGTGCAAGTAGATAGTAGGTCATTGCAGTTTTTTAGCGAAAGAATCGAGCAACTTGGCCAAGTCGAGATCCTTTTGGCTGATGCCGCCGGCGTCGTGCGTGGTCAGATCGACCCGGACGCGGTTGTAGACATTGCACCATTCTGGATGATGATCCGCCTTCTCGATGGCGATTGCGGCCGTCGCCATGAATCCGAAGGCATGAACGAAATCCGCAAAAACGAACTCTTTGTGGAGTTTGCCGTCGGCAATCGTCCAACCATCGAGCGATTGGACCGCAGCGTTGAGCGTACTATCGGTAAGTTTCAAAGGCATGATTCCCATGGTAGCCGCTTGTATAATCGGCTAGTGACTATGACCCGGCGGACTCTGTTCCAGACTGTCTGCGCTACCGCCCTCGCGCAAGCCCAAGCCAAACCTAACTTGTTGTTCCTCTTCGCTGACGATATGGGATGGGCAGATGTCGGTTTCAACGGACGCAAGGAATGGCAGACTCCCCATCTCGACCGTCTCGCGGCGCAGGGTACGGTTTTCGATCGCTGGTACACGGCATGTCCACTTTGTGCGCCCTCGCGAGCCGCTGTGATGACAGGCAAATACGGGATCCACAACACCGTTCGAACCAATTCCACCGATCTGCCCACTTCCGAAGTAACGATTGCAGAAGCCTTGAAACCGCTTGGATACACGAGTGCGCTCATCGGCAAATGGCATCATGGCAATCTGCCAGGTGGGGGATTCACACATCCCCTGGACCAAGGCTTCGATTCGACGTTCGGCTATCTTGATGCGCGACATGCCTGGGAACATTTCCCCAAGACACTTTTTCGGGGCCGCGATGAAGTTGCAGTGAAGGGATATAGTTCCGACATCATCGCCGACGAGGCAATTCAGTTTTTCCGCAACCATCGGGACAAGCCGTTCTACCTGAACCTATCGTTCACCGAGCCACACTTTCTGATCGAAGCGCCTGAAGAGGACGTCAAGTTTTACGAAGGAAAGTTCAAAGAGAAAGATCCCTCACAGCCATACAACGCACGGTACGCCGCGATGATCCGCCGCTTCGATGCCAGCGTCGGCCGGGTGCTCAAGGCGCTGGACGATCTGGGGATGGCATCCAACACGCTCGTCGTCTTCGCCAGCGACAACGGTGCGACGTTCGAGTCCGGTAACAAAGGCGCTTCGTGGTTTCACGATTCGAATGCACCTTATCGCGGCCACAAGCGGAGTCTCGAAGAGGGTGGCATCCGCGTGCCCGGTATTGTTCGCTGGCCTGGCAAGGTCTCCGCGGGCAAACGTTCGGATGCGATCGTCAACAACATCGATGTTTTTCCATCGTTTCTTGCCGCCGCCAGTGGCGGATCGGCAAGGCCCGAGGTTGACGGGGTGAACATGCTCGATGTATGGGCCGGAAAAGCGCCAGCACCGGACCGCACCGTGTTCTGGGAGTTCAAAACAGAAGGCGTAAACATGGCGGCCGCCATGCGAGGTGATTTCAAGCTTCTCGACATCGGCGGAAATCCGAACCTGTTCAATGTCAGGGAAGATCCACGAGAGCGGCGCCCAATCCAAGGGGAGTATCCGGAGAACTTCCAACGTCTCAAGAAGGAACTCGCCGACTGGCTGGCCACCGCCCGAACCGCATAAGCTACTCTTGTATAGTCCGCTCAACAAGTTATTGACGAAAGCTAGACAGCATGCATCGAGGCAACCCCGACCTGTTGACGATCCGCGCCTTAGCGGAACAATCGAAGACGCATCGCCAGACCATTCACTACTATTTGCGGCGCAATGTGCTGCCACAGCCTGTGCGCGTCAGCCGGACTTCGGCGCTCTATGCGAAGTCCAATGTGGAACTGCTGCAACTCGTAAAGCTCGCACAGGACAAGCACCGGCTCAACCTCGAAGAGATCCGCGATCTCTTTCGCGACGTTGGATACAAGCCTCACGTCATCCGTGAACGGCTGAAGACCGACGACACGGTCGGGCTCTCGCTCGACGATCTGCGCCTGCGGTTGGATCCACCACCGGTTCGCGAATGGATCCAAGACTTAGTCACGCGCGGCCTGGTGGAACCGGAACATAGCCTGCAGCCCAAAGAGGTTCGGTTTACGCAAGCATCCGCCGAGTTGGTGAAGGGCCTCTGGGAAGGCACCCGCATGGGCATCCCGCTGATGTTTTTTCAGAACATCAATGACCGAATCCGCGCGGAAGCCGATCGGGAAACCGCGCAGTTCCTGTCGAGCCTGCGCGATGTCGAGTTGCGCGAAGATGCTTATCCCCGAGTGGCAAGGCTCTTCGGCGTGCTGGAGAAGTTCGCGACGCTTCGGTGGAAATCCTCGCTCCACAAGCTGTTTATCATGCGTTTCGAGCAGTCGTTCGAGCGCTTTCTCGGACAAAACCGGCAGGTGATCTTTCCCAGCGAAACCTTTTTCGCCAAACATGGTCTGGGAAAGGAGATCGATCGCCTGCGGGTCCAGTTAAGGAACCAGCCCAAAGATCTCGACGCAAAAAAGCAACTCGGGCGTGCCTATCAAATGCGCGGAGACTGGGCGCGGTTGCACGACACGGCAAGGGAGATCCTGCAGGCGGACCCGGGCAGTACTTCCGCAATCGGATACCTCGGACATGCCCTCCGCTATTTGGGACGCTTCGAAGAATCCGTCAAAGTTCTAGAAGAGGGGATCGAGCGGACCAACAATCCGCTCTTGAAAGTTCGCCTAGGGCAGACACTCATCAATCAGGCGGCGGAAACCGGCGATGCCGCGCAGTTTCTCGGTGCGCTGGTGCGCCGAGCGAAGCTTGCGGGTGAAGCGATGCGTGAATCGGAACACGACGACGGACTCTCGCGCAACGTTCGTGGCGTGCTTGCGGTGGATTCTCTGACGCTGTCCGCGCCGCTCGAAGCGGAGATCCCGTCGCTGGCGGATCTGGAGCGGCTTTATCGCGACGTGCATGCAACGCCGCTCACAGGCCTCAACACCCTAAGCAAGATCTCACTGCTCAGGGCCAGACTCTTCGCGGCCTATGCGCTGTCGGTCGCACGGGAAAGGCAAGGCCTGCCAGGGGCACCGAAGCTAATGGCGCAGGTCTTGAAGGCGGATCCCGACGCGATGCCCGCCAAGAAGACGGCAAAGAAGAAATGATCCTTGCGGCGATCTTGACTGTGCTCGCGGTGATTCACATTTATTGGGCTGCCGGGGGAACGTGGGCGGCAGACAAGGTCACACCAAAGCTTGCAGATGGGCAGCCGATCTTCGTTCCGGGTCCAGTCGTGACTCTCGCGGTGGCGGCACTCTTGCTGTTCGCGGCCGCGATCTCAGCCCGTGTGGTTTTCGGCGACTTTCGCCATTGGCTGATGTACGCAATGGCGCTCGCTTTCGCTCTGCGAGCCGTTGGGGAATTTCGCTACTGCGGATTCTTGAAGCGAATCCGAAACACGGAGTTCGCCTACTGGGATACGCGAGTTTACACGCCACTCTGCGTTGTTATGGCGGCGCTGGCACTGCTTTACTGAGGCATCGGACGAGGCGTGGCATCGCCCTCGGTCAAGCCCATGGCCCACTTCACAGCCTCCAGATAAACCTTTTGGATATCCGGTCGCTCCCACACTTCTTCACGATGTCCAAACGTCGACCAGAAGACACGTCCCTTGCCATACTTCTTCACCCACGCCACTGCGAGATCTTTATCGGCGCGCTTCACGCCCTTGCGTTCCCAATCCACTTCCGTTGGATCCAGACGCATCAGGACGCGCAATTTCTCGCGTGAGAATTCCTTCGAAGGCTGATAGATCTCGTCGTAGATGTAAAACTTCTTCGGTAGATGCCGAGTGATCGGATGCTCGTTGTCCTCAACCAAGATCGGGGCCTGAAACTGATTCCACGGATGATTATCGAAGTACGCGCCGATCATCTCGCCATACTCGGGCCACTTGTAAAAGCTGTCGATCGCGGAATGGCCGCCAATGAATCCCTTGCCGTCGTCGCGAACGAACGAGAGCAGATCGGCCTTCTGATCGTCCGTCATCGCCAGTTCGCCAGTGGTGTAAAAGAATACGGCGTCGAAGTAGTTGAGCGTCTTCGCGTTCTTGCCGATGTTCTTCTTGGTGATCAGTTGGGTATCGGTGCGGATGTAGGTGTCCCACAAGCCGGATTCCTGACCAAGCTTCCACATGGTTGCGAGTCCGTTGGAAACGGAATCGTGCTGAAAGCCCTGTACCGAGCCAATAGCGAGCAGTTTTTTCTTCTTGCGAGGTTGTTGGGCGGGCATCACACCCGCCACGGAGGCAACGATCAGGCTGAGCAGAACGACATGGATCAAACGGCGCATATGGGCGCTATCTTATCTCAAAAGTGAGCGAGGCCCAATAGCTTTCCCAATCGGCTTTCTGCTCATCGGCACAGCGCTCCATGGCGATGGCATGCAAGCGCCACTTTCCCGACGCATTCAGTGTCACGTACACGCGCCCTTCAGAATCGGTGAGTCCAACGGCGTAGCTCTCAGCCGAACCCGGGTGCGTGGCCATGACCATCAAGCCGTGAGCGGGCTTGCCTTTCCAGAAGAGGCGCATTGGCAGCCGGTCGCCGACCTTGAGTGAAAACGGATCGTTCTCGGGAACGAGTTCGATGACGAATCCCACCGGCTTTGCGTAAGTGGCGTCGCCGATGCCGGAACGCACAAGCGCCTTCGCGTACTGACTGGCAAGTTCTCTGCCGGGCTTTGCGCTCTCGCCAGGCTGGCTTCGCAGTTCCCGGTCAACCACGTTCGGCAGCGTTCGGGCGGTGATCACCAATGTGCCTTTTGCAGGCATCCGCGCATCGCCGCTGACATGATCGCCGACCATGCGGAGATTGGTGACGTTGTACTGCAGCTTGCCAGTGTGTATCGTGGCATCGCGCAGTCGATCCAACGCGAGCGAGCTTTCGCTGTGGAAGCCGACGTCGATGCGTTCGCCGTCGGAAACATGGAACGACGAAGGCATCACGGAAAGCACTTGCGCCGTCAGAGGTATCGAGAGAAGCGCGACACAACCGCGGCCAAACATTCAGTTCACCCAATCGGCGACAAAAATGTTGAACTCATAGCGGCCCTTGGCACCCTTGTCGGACGCGAAGACCAGCTTCTTACCATCCGGGGAAAACTCAGGGAACGAAGTGAAACCGCCGAAGTCGGTGACCTGCTCGACGGTTGATCCATCTGTGTTCATCATGAATAGCTCGAACTTTCGTCCGTCGCAGTTGTGCTGATTGGAGGCGAACACGATCTTCTTGCCATCGGGCGAATACGTCGGCGCAAACGCCGCGCAGCCGACATTCGTGATCTGTTTCGGCTTCATGCCCTTGGCGTCGGAGACGAAGATTTCCATCTTCATCGGCGTCGTGAGGTTCTCAGCGAGCAGTTCTTTGTAGCGCTTCATGAGATCCGGACCACCGGGATGATTGGCGCGCCAAACCATGCTTTTGCCCGCGCGATTGAACACCGCACCACCGTCATAGCCGGCCGACTTCGTCATCTGCTTCTTGTTGCTACCGTCTTCGTTCATCGTCCACAGATCGAGGTCTCCGCTCGCGAGCGAGGTGTAAAGAATCTTCTTGGATTTCCAGTTCACGGTCGCTTCCGCATCGTATCCGGGGGTGTTGGTGAGCTTGGTGAGTGCGCCGCCCTTTTCGGAGCCGCGGTAGATATCGAAGCCCTCGTAAACCGCCCAGACATAGCCTTTGGTGCGATCGGGACGCGCGGGGCACGAGTCGCCAGCTTCATGCGTGGAAGCGAAAACGACATTCTTGTTATCGGATAGAAAGTATCCGCAAGTGGTGACGCCCTTGCCGGTGGACACCATGTGCAGGTCGGTTCCATCGGAATTCATCACGTAGATCTGATCGCAAGCGTGAGGCTCGCGGGTGGATTGAAACACCAGTTTTTTGCCGTCCGGCGACCAGTAAGCTTCGGCGTTTTGTCCGCCATTGGTCAACTGCTTCAGGTTGGCTAGACGCGTTTTCCTAGGCGTCTCCGCGGCAAGGATGCCACACGCCGCAGCCAGAATGAGAATGCCTCGCATATGGATCATTGTAAGCTGGGAACGATGATCCTGGCCTGTTTGGCTATATCGATGGCGGCGCTCGAACCGTTGGCCTTTCGCGAGCATTCCATTGCGGAGGGATTGCGCGGAGGCTATCAGGTCACCGCGACAGACGTGAATGGAGACGGCAAGATCGATCTCATCGCTTTGGCGTCTGGCATGAGCGAACTTGTCTGGTTCGAGGGTCCCTCATGGAAGCGGCACGTTCTGGCGACGGGCTTGAACCGAATGATCAACCTCGCCGCGGCGGATGTTGACGGCGACAGAATTCCCGAAATCGTCATCGCGCACGAGTTCCAGAACGAAGCCGCTCGATCCATCGGAATCGTTTCACTGTTGACGCACGATGGCGATCCGTCGCAGCCGTGGAAGGTGCGTGAAATCGATCGCCTCACCACTTCGCATCGCATTCGGGCGGCCCGCATCGACGGCAGGATAGTGTTCATCAATGCGCCTCTGACTGGCGCGAAAGCTGTCGGCCCAGACTATCGCGATCGCACGCCGCTGGTCCTCTATCGCCCAGGGGAATGGAAGCGCGAGGTCATCTCCAACGAGGATGAAGGCGTCGTGCATGGGTTGTGGGTCGGCAGGTGGAAATCGAAGCAGGACGTGATTTTGACGTCGAGCTTGAAGGGCATTCATCGCTATGAATGGACCGGCAAGAGTTGGAAGCGAACGCAGATCGCGGCCGGAGATCCGGCGCCGTGGCCTCGCTCCGGATCCAGCGAAATCGCACCGGGCGAAGGCTGGTACGCGTCGCTCGAACCGTGGCATGGCAATCAGGTTGTCGTCTACAATCCCAGGCGTCAAGTAATCGAAGACCAACTAGTAGATGGACATGTTTTACTAACCGCGGACTTCGATGGCGACGGCAAAAGCGAGATCCTCGCCGGATATCGCGGCCAGGGACGCAGCGTATATTTATACCGTCAAAATAGGGGCAAGTGGATCCGCGAGACCCTGGACAATGGCGGCATTGCGGCTGCAGGCTGCGAGATTGCGGATCTCAACGGCGATGGCTGCCCAGACGTTGCCTGCATCGGATCCGCCACAGCAAATTTGAAATGGTATGAAAATCTCGGTCGTCATTCCAACGCTCGCGGCCGATGATGCTTTGGATGCCTGCATGGAGAGCCTGCGACAACAGACACTCGACGCGCGGGAATTCGAAGTGATCGTCGTGGACAATAGCGCGCAAGACCGCGCCTCCCGGTTTAAGGATGCAGTACGCGTCATCGCAAACCCTGAAAACGCCGGTTACGGCGGCGGCGTGAACGTTGGGATCCGCGAATCCGAAGCCGACTGGATTTTTGCGCTCAACGACGACACTACGTTGCATGTGGAGTGCCTTCAACAGTTGTTGACTGCCGCTGAACAGCGGCGTGAGATCGGCATGTGCGCGCCTATGATCCTGCGTGCGGGATCCACTACCATCGATTCCGCCGGCGGCCTGCTCATCGCGCCCGACGGCACTTCGAAACAGCGCGGGCAAGGGCGCGAGGCCGGTGAATTCAGTGCCAGTGCAGAGACGCTGTTCCCCAGCGGATGCGCCGCGTTGTATCGCCGAGAGATGCTCGACGAGATCGGATTGTTCGAGGAATCCTATTTCCTCTACTGCGAGGACACCGACCTCGGATTGCGTGCCCGCCGCAACGCCTGGGAATGCGTGTACGCGCCTACGGCCGTTGTCGAGCATCGCTATTCCCATTCCTCAGGCGGCGGAACCTCCGCTCTCAAGGCATACTATGTGGAGAGGAATCGTTTGCGAACCATCGTGCGCAACTTTCCTCTGCGCGACCTTTTTCTGTCGCCATTTCATTCCGCGAACCGCTATCGGTGGCATCTGCAGATGAGAGAAGGCGCGGCCGCGCAATACAAAGGCAGCGAGAGCCTCGCGAAAATCGCGATCCGCGCCTGGAAAGATGCTTTGTTCGAACTGCCCCAATTGTGGAAACAGCGCCGTGCAATCGAGGTCCGGGCAAGACTCGCGCCAAAACAATTCTCACGGCTTTTGTCCGCTTACCGGATCACATCCAAACAGGTGGCTTCGCTGTGAAGCTTTTGGTGATCATTCCGGCCTTCAACGAAGAGGGCGCGATCCGCACGGTGATTCGCGAGGTGCAGGCCGCGGTTCCCGGAGCACCGGTGCTGGTAATCGACGACTGCTCGCTCGATGAAACCAAGGCCGCTGCTCGCGAAGCTGGCGCGCAGGTTTTGCCACTGCCCCATCATTTAGGACTCGGAGGCTGCGTCCAAGCCGGATACAAGCTCGCTTACGAGCTTGGATTCGACTACGTCGCGCGCGTCGACGGCGACGGACAGCACAACCCCGCAGACATCCCGCGCTTGCTCGAAGTGCTGCAAAAGAAGAACGTGCAGATGGTCATCGGATCCCGCTATTCCGAAGGTGGCGGCGAGTATTCGAGTGTCCCTCGTGGCTTGGGGATTATGCTTTTTCGAATGGTTTTGCGACCGATTCTGGGCAAGGCCGTGCACGATCCGACGTCGGGATTCGTGGCCGTGAACCGCGAGGCGTTGAAGGTTTTCAGCCATAGCTTTCCGCTGGAGTACCCGGAAATCGAAGCGCTGGTCGTGCTGCAGCGCAAGCGATTCCAGTTCGAAGAGGTGGAGTGCATCTTCCGCGACCGCATGGCCGGACAGAGCACGATCACCCCGATGAAGTCGTTCCGTTACATGATTCATGTGCTGCTTGGCGTGCTGGTGAACATCCTCAGAAAACGGGCGGTATCCTAACCAGGACGCCATGGAAAGACTGATCCAACTCGTCAACGTCGTCAGCCTGCTGCTGATGCTGGTTGTGTTCCTGTCGTTGCGCCGCCAGCGGATCCGGCCCGAATACTCTGTCGCCTGGCTCGGCGCATGTGCCGCGTTGTTTCTATTTTCCGTTTGGCCGGGACCCGCCCTCTGGCTGCAACGTATGCTCGGTCTGCCCGACCGTCCGCTGGCGCTGATGCTTATCGTTTTTGCCGTGTTTATGGCGGTTTTCTATCGATTCACAGTCCGAATTTCGGACCTCAAAGATTCCAACATTGCACTGGCCCAACGTGTGGCGATCCTCGAATTCCACATCCGCTCACTCGATGAAAAAGTCAAAAACAGTAACGGAAACTAGGCCCCTTCCCTGGGCCTGGATCCTCACAGCCGCGGCCATTGTGGTTGCGTTCGTCATCTATTCACCGTCGCTCAACGGACCCTTTGTTTACGACGACCAGTATCTGCCGTTCCGCATGGCAAACTACGAGAACGCTCCTTTTTCGGCCTGGATCAAGGGCGTGCGCCCCTTTCTCATGGCGTCCTATTGGATGAACTTCAAGGCCAGCGGACTTGAGACCGGTTCCTATCACATCGTCAATGTTTTGCTGCATGCGCTGAACGCCATCCTGCTGGGATTCGCGATTCGTAGACTCGCCAACTCAGCATGGCTCGGAGCCTTCACCGGAGCCGTGTTCCTGGTGCATCCTTTGAACACCGAAGCTGTTTCCTACGTCGCGTCACGGTCTGAGAACCTGACTGTGTTCTTCTTTTTTGCGGCCTTTGTCGTGTTCCTCTATCGGAAAACGAACGTGATCGGGTTTGGAACTTCCGCCATTGTACTTGTGCTTTTTGGCGCGGCCTGCCTTTCGAAAGAGTACGCGGTAACGCTACCGGTGTTGCTCTTGCTCACCGATGTATATTTCAATCATGACGGGGGATTCAAGGCCAACTGGCGTCTTTACGCGCCGATCACCTTGGTCGCGGCAGCCGGTGGCGTGTTCGTATGGAACATCCTGCAATCGGCAGACACCGCAGGCTTCGGGATGAAAGAGCTCTCGGCAAGCGACTACTTCTTCACCCAATGCCGTTCGATCTGGATCTACATCGCGAAGTTCGCGATCCCCGTCGGGCTCAATGTCGATCACGATTTTGCGATTTCCAGAGATCCCATGGATCAAGGCGCGATCTTTGGCCTGCTCGCGCTCCTGGGTGTTTGCGCGGCAGCCTACTTCTATCGCAAACGATTCCCCTTGGCGAGCTATGGCTGGTTTGTGTTCCTGCTCTTGATCGCCCCGACGTCCTCTTTCGTGCCGATTCGCGATGTATTGGTAGAACGCCGCGTCTATCTGCCTTCTTTGGGATTGCTGCTGATCGTCGCAGAAGCTTGCAGACGGATCAAGATCCCAAAGGCTGTCCTAGCGATACCTTTGCTCATCTTTGCGGTCATGACTTATCAGAGAAATCAACTCTGGGCCGACCCTCTGGCCCTTTTTCGGGATGCCGCGGAAAAGTCCCCGCAAAAGTGGCGCGTGCAGTTTCAAGTGGCGGACGCACTCTATCGCAACGGGGAATGCAACGCCGCGGCCGCCGCATACGAGAAAACCGACAAGCTCGACAAGCCGGATTACCGTGTGATGATCAATTGGGCGAATGCTCTCGATTGCGCGGGCCAACCGCAACAAGCCATGGAAAAGGCGGAGAAAGCCTTCGCTCTCGAGAAAACCGCACAGGCCCGAGCGATGGTCGGCATGTTGCACGCCAAAGGCAACCGCTCGCAAGAGGCGCTGACCGCGCTGAACGAAGCGATTCAGATCGATGCCAACTTCGATCCCGCGTTCTTCTATCGCGGCAATGTCTACTCGATGCTCAACGATCTCGACAGAGCGGCCGCGGACTACAGGCGCGCCCTAGAGATCAATCCAAGAAACGAGCAGGCCGCACGAGGTCTGAGCCGTGTTACGAATCGGCGTTAACGCGCTCTACCTGATTCCCGGCGGCGTCGGCGGAACCGAAATCTACCTGCGCAGTCTCTTGCCTGCGCTCGCCGCGATCGATTCCGTCAACCAATACGTTGTCTTCACAAACCAGGAAACCGGCCCGGATCTCGTACCCGATCAAGCCAACTTCACCCACGCCCCACTCAACATAAGCGCCTCGTTCCGCCCTGGCAGAATCCTCTACGAGCAACTCGCATTGCCGTTCGCGCGTCAAGTCGACGTGATGTTCAACCCGGGGTTTACCGCGCCGGTCTTGCATCCAAACAACGTTACGGTCTTTCACGATCTGCAACACAAACGGCATCCAGAGCATTTCCGCTGGTTCGATTTGCCGTTCTGGAACCTCCTACTGTGGACCTCAGCGAAGAGATCGAAGCGTATCGTCTCAGTTTCGCAAGCAACCGCCGATGACCTGCAGCGCTTCTACCAAACCGAATCAACAGTGGTGCCACACGGGGTGGATCCTGAGTTCTTCGAGATTGCGAACACCCGCGCCGCAGAGGATTTTCTGCTCTGTGTCTCCACGCTGCATCCGCACAAAAACATCGACCGTCTTGTTCGCGCCTTCGCCAAGCTCGAAGATCCAAACGCAAAGCTCGTCCTGGCGGGAATGAAAGGATTCCACGCCGAACGGGTCGAAGCGGAGATCGTGCGCCTCAGCCTGCGGAACCGCGTGCGCGTCACCGGATGGATCCCGCGCGCGGAACTGCTCGATCTCTACCGTCGGGCCCGAGCCATCGTCTATCCTTCAACATTCGAAGGCTTCGGAATGCCTGTGCTCGAAGCCCTCGCGGCTGAAATCCCACTTGCTTGTTCGGATATAGAACCATTGAAGTCGCTGGCCTCGCCGGAGGCCATACTCTTCGATCCACGATCCGAGGCCTCAATGACCGCGGCGTTGCACCAACTGATGTCCGCGCAATCCAAGCCAAACACCAGAATCCGGACCTTCACCTGGCGAAGAACCGCCGAACTCACGTTAAAGGTGTTAAATCGGTAAAGTTTGGCAACGTTTCCACTCCATCTGTAGTCATATGTGCATAGACCTAAATCTGATACGCTGAAAGCCAACCGCAGGGGAATTGGATGCGCCTGAAAGTACTCATTCCGGCACTTGCTGCACTGCTCACGATTGTAGTGGGGATGACGTACGCCCAGAAGCCTTTTCGACAGTTTCAAGGCAGCGAATACGACGAATTTCCCCTGCCTCCCGACTACGAGGAAAAGTCGGAACTGGTCCTCGGCCGCCTTATGTACAAGTCGGTTAGCCGTGGCTTCCGCCGCTTTACGAGTTGGACGATCGACTATCCTCGCGCAGACCGGCATTTAGCAGCAGGCATTCGCCGCCTCACTCGGACTCACGTCCGCTCGGTGGAACAACCAATCTCACTCGACGACGACGATGACATTTACAACTGGCCTTTTCTCTATGCGGTCGAAGTGGGCCACTGGGATCTGACCGACGCCCAAGCAGCGCGCCTGCGCGATTATCTGCTTCGTGGCGGCTTTCTCATGTGCGACGACTTTCACGGCTCGGAAGAGTGGGAAATGTTCATGGACGGCATGCGGAAGGTCTTTCCAGACCGCCCAGTGGTGGACATTGAGAATGGTGACGCAATTTTTCACGTCCTCTACGATCTTGATGACCGCTATCAGGTTCCCGGTGCCCAGTATCTCTGGACCGGACGTACGTACGAGCGCGATGGCGTCGAAGCACGCTGGCGCGGAGTATACGACGACAAGGGAAGACTGATGGTGGCTCTCAACCACAACATGGATTTGGGCGACGCGTGGGAATGGTCCGACGATCCGCGGTATCCGGAAAAGTGGGCTTCACTGGCGTATCGAATTGGCGTCAACTACGTGATGTATGCAATGACGCACTAGGGGCAACTGACAGGCGACATGTTCGAATTCTTCTTCAAGTATCCGGCGGCCGCATATGAACGGGGCAAGATCGTGCTCGCCGGTGGCTGGCCTGTTTGGTTGCTGGTGCTGGCGATCGTGGCTGGCGCGGGGTTCATGGGCTATTTACTCTATCGCCAACGCAACGAAACCCTGATCAAAGGCTACCGCCAAATTGCCATCTGGGGCCTGCAATCCGCGCTTCTCGGACTCTTATTGCTGATGCTTTGGCAACCCGCGCTTTCTGTGACTGCTTTGAAGGCTCAACAGAACGTCGTCGCCGTGATCATAGACGATTCCAAGAGTATGGGCTTGGTCGAAGATGGTTCGAGCCGCCGCGAGAAAGCCATCCGATCTCTCGACGGTGGTTTGCTAAAGGACCTCCGCGAGAAGTTTCAAGTGCGTCTCTATCGCACCGGCGAGCGCTTGCAGAAAATTGACAAACTCGAACAGCTCAATTCATCGGACCGTGCGACGCGCCTCGCCGATTCGATGAAAGAAGTGGTCGCCGAAGCAGGATCGCTACCCATCGGCGCAGTGGTGCTTGTCAGCGATGGCGCGGAGAACTCGGGCGGTATCGACCTCGAAACGATTCAGGAGATCAAACGCCGCCAGATTCCCGTGCACACGATTGGAGTCGGCCGCGAGAAGCTCATCAAAGACATCGAACTGAGCGAGGCGCAGACTCCGGCGAAAGCCCTGCAGGATTCGCGCCTGTCCGCCCTTGTGACCTTTCGCCAATACGGATACGCGGGCCAAAAGGGCAAGCTCACCTTGCGCGAAAGTGGCAAAGTAGTCGCATCGCAGGATGTCGTGTTCAAGCAAGATGGCGTCCAGCAAACCGAATCCGCTTTGTTCAACGCCGGAAGCGCCGGAGCCAAGAACCTCGATTTACAGATCGATCCATTGCCCGGTGAAGAGAATACTCTCAACAACAAACTGACGCGAGTCTTCGATGTTTCGAGCGCCAAGCCGCGAGTGCTCTACGTCGAAGGGGAACCGCGCTGGGAATACAAGTTCATCCGTCGCGCGATGGAAGAAGACAAGACAATGGAACTGGTTACGCTGCTGCGCACCACTCCCAACAAGTTTTATCGCCAAGGCATCGGAAATCCCAAAGAACTGGAGAACGGCTTCCCCACCACGGTCGACGAACTCTTCGGATACCAAGCGATCGTACTCGGTACAGTCGAAGCCGCCTGGTTCACGCCAACGCAGCAGGAACTCCTGCATCGGTTCGTCGATAAGCGCGGCGGCGGACTCATCTTTCTCGCCGGGCGCGCCTCATTCTCGGACGGCGGCTTCGCTCGCGAGCCCTTCATTCCTATGCTTCCGGTGACCTTGCCTGAACGCAAAGGGACCTTCCATCGCGATCCCGCCACAGCGGAGCTCACCGTTGCGGGGCGCGATTCATTGATCTGCCGCATCGAAGAAAATGCCGATCGCAACCTGGAACGTTGGAAAACTTTGCCCTACATCCTCGGCTATCAGGAACTCGGGGTTCCTAAACCCGGAGCCTTGACGCTTGCCGAAATGACCGCTGGAGGCAAGGCGAAGCAACCATTGCTGGTCACGCAGAACTATGGCCGTGGACGCACTGCCGCCTTCGCCGGCGCAGGGACCTGGCGCTGGCAGATGCTGCAACCTTTGGCCGACAAATCGCACGAAACTTTCTGGCAACAGTTCCTGCGCTGGTCCGTTACTGGCACTCCCACGCAGGTGCAGGCATCGCTTTCAAAGTCGATGCTGGCCGATGAATCGAAGGTCCGGTTCCGGGCGGAAGTGCGGGATAAGTCTTATCAACCCGCAGGCGATGCCAGCATCGTTGCTCGTATCATCGGACCCAACGGCACAGGATCGGAAGTGACGATGACGCCCGTGCCCACAGAATCTGGCGTCTTCGAAGCCGAATACAACGCCGAGCGCGAAGGATCCTATGTGGTGGAAATGATCGCCAGGAAGGGTGTGGAAGAACTCGGGCGGGACGTCGCCACCTTCCGCCGCGAAGATGGCGTCGCCGAAAATTTTCACGTCGAACAGAATCGCGAGTTACTCGAAAAGCTCGCCCAGCAGACAGGCGGCACGCATCGCGGAGTCGCGGATGCCCGCAAGCTGGGTGCCGACATTTCGTATTCGGACGCCGGCATCACGATGCGCGAAACCAAAGATCTCTGGAACATGCCGCTCTTCTTCCTTTTGGCCCTCGCGCTCAGAGGATCCGAATGGATGCTGCGCCGCAAGTGGGGTGTCATTTGAGACTCGCATTGGGAATACTGCTCGCGACCTGCCTTTCGGCGAACACGTTCTATCTCACCGTCGCAGGACTCGGCGGCGAACCCGAATACGATCAGCGCTTCGGCGGCTGGGCTTCGGACGTTGAAAAATTACTCAAGTCTTCCGGCGATTCCGTCGTCTTGAAGGGCGCGGACGCCACGAAGGCCCGCATCGCTGCAGTTGCCGCGGACTTCGCCAAGCGGGCCAAGCCGGACGATCTATTGGTGGTCATGTTGATCGGCCACGGAACCTTTGACGGAACCGAATACAAGTTCAATGTGACAGGCCCGGATGTATCGGCCGTGGAACTCGCGTCGATCCTCGACCGCGTGCCTGTGCAGAAGCAGCTTGTGGTGAACATGACGTCCGCATCCGGTGGCGCTCTAGCCTCGTTACAAAAGCCGAACCGAACGGTCATCGTTTCCACCAAATCCGGCAGTGAGAAGAACGCGACAGTCTTCGCCCGTTATTGGATCGAGGCAATGCGCGACGTCACTGCCGATGTCGACAAAAACGAAGTAATCACCGCCCTCGAAGCCTTCAAGTACGCCGAAGCGAAGACCGCGAATTTCTATCAAACGCAGAACCGGCTCGCCACCGAACACGCACTGCTCGAAGATACCGGACACGGTACAGCAGTGAAAGATCCGAATCCGCAAAACGGCCAAGGTCTCGTAGCGGCGCGCTTTGCGCTCATCCGCATTGGCGAAGGGCAAGCTTCCACCAAAGATCCAGCCAAGCGCGCTCTCTTCACACGCAAAGAAGAACTCGAAGCTTCCATCGACAAGCTCAAGTATCAGAAAGCCGCCATGCCCACCGGCGATTATCGCCGTCAACTCAACGCTCTATTGCTCGAACTCGCGAAAGTGCAGGAGGAGTTGGATAAGTGATCGCGCTTGCTTCTGTTCTGCTGACCGCAGCTACGCTGGATGATTGCCACAGCCATCGCCGCTATGGGCGGATGCAGCAATCCAGCGCCTGCTACACCTCGCTGGCGACGAGCCCAGATGGATTGACTCGCGCCGAAGCCTTCTGGGGCGTCGGCGATCTCAAAACAGCCAACGAACAGTTCAAAGCCGCCCACGCGCGCAATCCCAAAGATCCCTATTTGAAAACCCGATGGGGACGCTTGTTCCTCGCCAACGATCAGGGCAGCGACGCTGCCCAACTCTTTGAAGAGGCGATGGAAATCAAGAAGGAATACCCGCCAGCCATCCTTGGCATTGCACTCGTCGCCGCCGAACGCTTCGATCGTAAGGCCGTGGAATATGCGGAAAAAGCTCTGGCCGGCGATCCGAAACTGCTCGAAGCGCAGGAACTCATCGCAAGGTTGGCGCTCGAAGACGGCAACCCGACCAAGGCCACTGAGCAAGCGGACAAAGCCCTCAAGCTCTCGCCAGAAGCTCTGAACGCCATGGCCGTTCATGCTGCCATTCTTCAGTTGGAAGAAAAAGACACTTCTCCGTGGATTTCGCGAATCGCCAAGATCAACCCAGTCTACGGCGAAGCCCACGGACTCATCGGCCACATCATGGTGCTCAATCGTCGCTACGACGAGGCCATCGCGCAGTTCCGCCGGGCACTCGAACTCGATCCGAAATTGTGGTCCATCCGTGCGGAATTTGGCATCAACCTGATGCGCCTCGGCCGCGAGGAGGAAGCCCGACAGCAGTTGGAAACCGCCTGGAACAATGGATACCAAGGCAATTCCGTCAAGAACTCACTTGTTTTGATGGATAGCTACAAGCGCTACGACACGTTCAGAACTCCGCGCACGATCGTCCGTCTCGACAAGAAAGAAGCCGAGCTTCTGCGCCCCCTCATGGAAACCGAACTCGAACGCGCCATCACGGTTTTCGAAAAGAAGTACAAGTTCAAGCTCACCGCGCCCGTTCAACTCGAACTGTTTCCCAATCATGAAGATTTCGCGGTTCGCACCATGGGCATGCCTGGCCTCGGAGCGCTTGGCGTCACTTTTGGCTATTCGGTAGCCATGGATTCGCCCACCGCTCGCAAGCCCGGCGACTTCCACTGGGCCTCCACGCTCTGGCACGAACTCTCGCACGTCTTCACCTTGGCTGCGACGCATCACAAGATTCCACGCTGGTTCACAGAAGGCATCGCGGTGCATGAAGAAACAGCGATTTATCCGGACTGGGGCGACCGTTTGGACCCGGAAGCCATCAAAGCCATCAAAGACAAAAAGCTACTCGGCATCGCCGAACTCGACCGCGGCTTCATCCGCCCGTCGTATCCCGCGCAAGTCGTGGTCTCGTATTTTCAAGCCGGCAAGATCTGCGACTGGATCGTCGAAAAGCACGGCGGCTTCGACAAGATTCTGGCAATGATTCAGGAATTCGACAAGCGCACGCCAACCGTGGAAGTCGTCAAAAAACATCTCGGCATGGAACCGGCTGAATTCGACAAGCAGTTCCTCGCTTGGCTCGATACTAAAGTCGGCCGTCAAGTAAAGAACTTCGACGAATGGAAGACGTCGATGAAAACGCTTTCAGAAGCAAAACAGGATGAGCTGATCATGAAAGAGGGCGCGCGAGCCCGCGATCTCTATCCCGATTACGTCGAGGCCGGCAACACCTACGAACTTCTCGCGAACCTCTATGTGAAGAACAAGGAATCAGGCAAGGCGATTGAGCAACTGCAGAGATACTCCGACATCGGGGGCCGCAAGCCTAACGTCCTCAAGAAACTGGCCGACCTGCAGACGCAGGAAAACATGAAGGCGGCCGCTGCAAAGACGCTGAACCGCATCAACTACATCTATCCGAACGACGAAGAGCTTCACCGCAAGCTAGCCGGGTTGTACTCCGAACTTGGCGACAAGTCAGGTGCCATTCGCGAGTATGAAGCGCTGGTCGCCATGAAGCCGCAAGACCAAGCTGGCGCACGCTACGGGTTGGCGTCCGCCTACAGATCCGTCAATCGCATCGACGATGCGAAAGACCAAGTGCTACTGGCTCTCGAAGCCGCCCCCGGATTTCGCCCCGCACAGAAACTGCTGTTAGAACTCAATAGGACCAACTAAGCCTTGACTACTTCAATCGACTCCTCGGAACTCAAGAATCGCGTCACGCGCTTCCAGACGGTGCAGGCAGATATTGTCCGCCAGGTCCGCCGCGTGATCGTCGGCCAGGACGAAGTGCTCGAACAAGTGATGATCGCGCTCTTTGTCGGTGGCCACTGCTTGATCACCGGCCTCCCCGGAACGGCCAAAACACTGCTGGTGAAGACGCTCGCCGACACCCTCGGCCTGAAGTTCAAGCGTATTCAGTTCACGCCCGACCTGATGCCCACAGACATCACCGGAACCGACATCATCGAAGAAGATCCCAACAGCGGGCGCCGCACGTGGACCTTCGTTCCCGGCCCCTTGTTTGCCAACGTCCTGCTGGCTGACGAAATCAACCGTACGCCCCCCAAGACGCAGGCCGCGTTGCTCGAAGCGATGCAAGAGTATTCGTGCACCGTGCGCGGCACGCAGCACAAACTCGACAAACCGTTCTTCGTGCTGGCGACGCAGAATCCGATCGAGCTCGAAGGCACCTATCCGCTGCCTGAAGCGCAGCTCGATCGCTTCCTCTTCAACACGATGCTCGACTATCTGCCGATCGAAGACGAAATGAAGGTCATCGATATGACCACTACGACGGCAATCAATCAGGCTCAGGCTGTGACCACTGCGGAAGAGATTGTCGACTTCCAGCAGCTTGTGCGCATGGTTCCGATCGCCGAGCCGGTCGCCCGGTATGCCTTGACGTTGGTTCGCGCAACCCGATCCAACACCAACGAAGCTCCTGATTTCATTAAGAAGTACGTGAACTTCGGCGCGTCCGTTCGCGGTGCACAGTTCCTGGTGCTTGCGGCGAAGTGCCGCGCGCTAATGAAGAACCGCTATCACGTCACCTATGACGACATGCAGGCGTTGGTGCGCCCCGTGCTGCGTCACCGCATCCTGCTGAACTTCCACGCGGAATCCGAGAAACTGACCTCTGACGATTTGTTGAAGCGCCTGATCGATACGGTCCCCGTACCCAAGGCGTAAATACGATGCAGCAACGCTACCTCAGCCCTTCGGTGCTCGCTTCCATTTCCAGCCTGGATCTGGTGGCGAAAACGGTGGTGGACGGATTCATTTCCGGCCTTCACCGTTCGCCCGACTTCGGCTTCAGCCAGGAGTTCGCCGAGTATCAAGCCTACAACCCGGGCGACGACCTGCGGCACATCGATTGGAACGTCTTCGCCCGCAGCGAAAAGATGTATTTGAAGCGCTTTCAGGGCGAAACGAATTCGCAGTTGACCATCCTTCTCGATACCAGCAACTCGATGAAGTTCTCATCGCATGGCACTGATAAGCTCGAATACTCGCGCTATCTCGCGGCATCGTTGGCATACCTGGCGAGTCAACAGCGCGACGCCGTGGGGCTGCTCGTCTTCGACGATGAAGTGCGCGACTACGTGCCGCCATCTGCACGCCAAGGGCAGTTGCATCGCATCATGCATGCCATCGAACATGCAAAGCCCGGCTTGCGAACCGATTTCGCGAAACCCTTCATCCACTGTCAGGAATTTCTCCATCGCCGTGGGGTGGTGGTGATCTTTTCCGATTTCTACGAAGATCCCGAAGTGATCAAAGAAGCGATTCTGCCGCTGCGCGCCAAGGGAACCGAGGTCGTGGTCTTTCACATTCTCGATCCGGAAGAGATCAAGCCCAAACTCGGCGAACCCGTGATCCTGCTCGACATGGAAACCCAGCAGTCGCTCGAAGTTTCGCCAGACTATGCGCGCAACGAATATGCCGAACGCATCAACGCCCATATCGCGAGGCTGAAAGAGAAAGTGCAGAGCGCTGGCATGGATTATCACTTGATCTCAACCGATCGCCCACTCGATGCGGCGTTGCGTGAGTATCTGACCATCCGAAAGGGGCGCATGTAAGCATGGGTCTCTTTGCACCGTGGTTCCTCATGGGCGCGTTGGGCGTGGGCTTGCCCCTATGGCTCCATCTACTGAAGCGGCACAAGACAGTTCCCAAGCCGTTTAGCTCTCTGATGTTTTTCGAGCAACGCACGCAGAGTTCCGTCAAGCATCGCCGGTTGCGCTATCTGCTGCTGTTGGCCTTGAGACTCGCACTGCTGGTGCTCATCGCTTTGTTGTTTGCACAGCCCTACTTTCGAACCTCTAACCCGCCCCTGAATGGCAGCAAACTGAGGATCATCGCTATCGATCGATCCTTCAGCATGCGCGCCCCCGGTGCCTTGGAAAAAGCGAAGGCCGAAGCGGCCAGCCTAATTCCGTCAGCAGGCGGACAAGCACAGATTCTCGCGCTCAATAATGGTGTGGAAGTGCTGACTCAGGTGCTGAACGATCCTGCGGCACTGCAGGCAGCGGTCGCGGGTATCGCGCCGGGAGACGGCAGGAGCGCGTACGGCGAACTGGCGCGTTATGTCCGAACCTACGCCCAGAACTCACAGGCACCGCTGGAACTACACCTCATCGGCGACGCCCAGAAGAGTTCCCTGCCCTCTGGTTTTGCGGATCTGCAATTGCCGCTGGGTGCCGCGCTGACCGTCCACACGGTAACGGACGGCAAGGGTGCGAACTTCGCGGTAGAGAATGTTCGCATGCCCGGCATTCTCACGGATCCCAGGAAAGTACGCATCGAAGCAACCGTCGCGGGATATCAGACCCAAGGCGCAACAAAGACGGCCTCTCTGGTCGTCAACGGTCAAACAGTGCAATCGAAAACGGTGGAAATCGCACCCTTTGGACGCGCCCGCGTGGAATTTTCAGGCTTCGACGCATCCTTCGGACTCAATCGCGGCGAAGTCAAGATCGATGGCGGCGACGCCCTTCCAGCCGATGACCGCTTCCTGATCGGCTTCGAACGAGTCGAACCGCGCAAGGTTTTGTTCGCACATGATTCACGTCAAGCCCGCGCCTTAACTTATGTAAGAGCCGCGTTGGAAGCTGCCGGCGATACTCCCTTTACCCTCGAACCGATGGGCTGCGAGACGACCAGCGGAGCGTCGCCAGCCAAGTACGCATTCGTCATCCTCGGCGATTGCGGCACACTTCCGAACACTTTCGAAAACGATCTGAGGACCTACGTCCAAGAGGGCGGCTCGGTCTTTGTCACTCTCGGATCTTCGTCCGCTTCGCGCCCGAAGGTTCCGCTTACCGACTGGACGATTGAATCCTCTCGCTATGCCGGCCGCGAAGGCGAACGCTTCCTTGTGGCCTCGCAGGTTGACTCCGGACATCCCATCACGCGCCGCGCGGATGCGCTCGAAGCGATCCGGTTCTATCAGATCGTGCGCATCACTCCGGGCCCCAGCCGCACCGTTGCGCGTGTGGGCGACGGCGGACCGCTGCTCGTCGAATCCTCGTTCGGCGAAGGCAAAGTGCTGGTGTTCACGTCCACACTCGACAACCTCTCGAACGATTTCCCCCTGCACGCGTCGTTTGTGCCGTTCATCGAGCGGCTGTTCAACTACATGGGCGGAACCAGTGAAAAGCCCGCCGCCTCGCCGGTCGGATCCTCCACTGAGTTGCGCAGCGCGAAGTCCGTCGCTGCTGTAGACGTCATCGGGCCGACGGGAAAATCGGAACTCAGCCTCGCCGATTCGACCAAGACGCGAAGCTTCAGTTTTCCCAGCGAGGGCTTCTACGAAGTCCGCCGGGCGAACCAGAAGCCGGAAATCTTCGCGGTCAATGCAGACCGCCGAGAATCTGACCTGACGCCCATCGCGCAAGAAACTCTGGATCTCTGGAAGAAGACGGGCGACGCGACAAGTTCCGCGAGCGCCTCCGCCAAGCCAGGCGAGATTCAGACGCAGGAACAGACATACAGCCCGTGGCGCTGGATGCTTTTGTTACTTCTGATAGTAGTCGCAGCCGAAACGTTGATCGGCAGCAGGTATTTGTCCGAGTCGAAGGATTCCCGGGAGGCAGCATGAACGCGTTAGATCTTCTGAACGAATATTTGCGGCGGGCCGAAAAGAGGCTGCGCTGGAAGATGTTGGCGCGCGGGTTGGCAGTCGCGGGAGGCGTCGCGCTCCTGGCGACGTTGATCCTCGTCTCTTTCACAAACGCGTTCGCGTTCTCGGAATCCAGTGTTTTCTGGGCTCGCCTGGTGCTGTTCCTGTCGGTTGCCTTGGCGGTGGCCTTTGGACTCGTCATCCCGCAGTTCGGCATCAACAAGCGCAATACCGCGCGCGAGGCCGAAAAGCTCTTCCCAGCGTTCGGACAAAGCCTGCTCACCTTCGCCGACAAGACTTTTTCCAACAATGGCAAGCAGGATCCCTTTCTGGAACTCGTCGCGGGCGAAGCGCACGCGGTGGCGGCAAAGTCGGACGCCCAACGTTTCGCCCCGTTGCCCCTCGTTGCGGGAATGTGGACCGCGGGTACGGTCGCGGCGCTAGCGCTCGTATGGCTCATCACTTCGGGCCCCGGCTACTGGGGCCATGGCGCTTCTCTACTCTGGGCAGGTGCGCCCAAAGGCAACGTCTCACCCTTCTACGACATCCTCGTGATGCCCGGCGACAAGACCGTCCGCCGCCGCTCCGATCAGGCCGTATCCGCACAACTCGTCGGCTTCGATTCCAGCAAGGTCCGGTTGAAAGCCAAATACGACGGGACCTCGAAGTGGGAAGAAGTCGCCATGCTGCCGCAACCGGGTGGCGCAGGCTATGAGTTCCTGTTTGCCGCTTTGCCGGCGGGCGTGGAATACTATGTGGAAGCCAACGGCATCCAATCGAAGAAGTACAAATTCAACGTCATCGATCTGCCCAACGTTAAGAAGCTCAAGGTCACTTATCACTTCCCCGGTTGGACCGGAATGCGCGACGAAACCGAAGATCCGGGTGGCGATCTGCGCGCCGTAGAAGGAACCGTGGCCGAGATCTCGGTGGAAACCGATCAGCCGTTAAAAGAAGGCTTCGTGGTGATCGATAGCGGCGAGAAGATCGCGCTTAGCGGAACGGGCAACGTTCAAACCGCGAAGGTGACGATCCAAAAAGACGGCCTCTATCATTTTGCCGTGAAGACAGAGAAAGAACAGGTCCGCCTCAGCGACGATTACTTCATCGAAGCCCGCAAAGACACCGCTCCGAACGTGCGCGTACGCAAGCCGGGCAAGGATGCGAAGGTCAGCCCGATTGAAGAAGTGGGAGTGCTGGTGGAAGCCGATGACGACTTTGGCTTGCAGGAATTGCAGCTTCACTACACCGTCAATGGCGGTGAGGAGAAGCATCTGAATCTCCTATCCGGCCGCGGCGTCAAAACCGCCGAAGGCCGAACCTTGATCTCGCTCGAAGACTTTAAGCTGAAGCCCGGCGACGTGGTCGGCCTCTATGCTTCCGCCAAGGATGCCCGCGCCACTTCGCAAACCGATATCTTTTTTATCGAAGCACAGCCGTTCGAGAAGAACTACTTCCAATCGCAACAAGCTGGAGGCGGTGGTGGTGGCGAGCAAGAGAAGGAAGAACAGATTTCCAAGCGTCAGAAAGAGATCATCGCCGCAACTTGGAATGAAGTGCGCAAGCCGAGTCCGCCAAAAGAGAAGGCAGACATTGCGAAGTTCCTGAACGAGATGGAATCGAAGCTACGCGATCAGTCCAAGACGCTATCGCAGCGCGTGAAGGCACGCCAGCTTGCCGGTACAAACGATGAGTTCAAGACGTTGGTGAAGGAAATCGACGCGGCGGTGTTGGAACTGGGCGATGCCGCTGAAAAGCTTAAGAATAAGGGCTTCAAGGAAGCACTTGGACCCGAACAGCGCGCCCTGCAACACATCCTGCGGGTGGAAGAGAGCAGCCGTGATATCCAGGTCGCCTTCGGACAAAAGGGTGGCGGAGGAGGCGGTGGGGCCGGTCGCGATCTCGAGAATCTGTTCGACCTCGAACTCGATACAGAAAAGAATCAGTACGAAACCGGGCAGAAGTCCTCTGCGGAACAGCGGCAGAAAGAAGTGGACGAAGCCGCGCAGCGCTTGGAACAGCTCGCGCGCCGCCAACAGGAACTCGCTCAGCAACAACAGAAACAGGGCCAACAGAGCTTCCAACAGAAGTGGCAGCAGGAACTGTTGCGTCGCGAAGCGGAAGAGTTGAAGAAGAAGCTCGAAGAGATGACCGGTCAAAAGCAAGAGCAAGGTCAGCAAGGACAACAGGGTCAGCAGGGACAACAAGGTCAGCAAGGACAGAGCGGGCAGCAACAATCTGGGCAACAACGTCAGTCCAATCCTCTGCAGCGCCAGCAGGATCAGCAGTTGCAGCAGACTTTGGATCGTCTCAAGCAGGCCGTGGAGGACATGAAGCGTTCGGCGCAGTCTCCGGAACAAGCTGGTGCGGGATCTCGTCGTGCGGCCGAGCGCCTGCAGGAAGCTCAGGATTCACTCAAACGCATGCGTCGTGAAGAGTCGCAGGATGCCCTGGGATCGGTCTCGCAACAGGCCGATGATTTGGCGCGGAAGCAGGCGGAGTTCGAAAAGAAGATGCGAGAGACGTTTGGAGGTCAGCAGCAGCGCCCCAACGCACAGACGACCGAGCAACTCGCGCAGGATAAAGAAAAGCTCCACAGCCAACTCGACGATCTCGAACGCAAGATGCAGAAGGCCGTCCAGAACATGGCGGGAACGCAGCCCAAGGCTTCTTCGCAGATGCGCGAGGCTCTCGGCGACCTGCAGCAATCCGAGACCAAGCTCCGCATGAAGGCGAGCAGCAGTTGGATCCGCCGAGGCCAAGGGCAATACATGCTAGGCGGCGAGCGCACTGCCACAGAGAACCTTGAGCATTTGAAAGATCAGGTTCAGAAGGCACAGCAGTCGTTGGATCCGAACGCGAAATCCGGAGATCAGAAGGCTGGCGACGGCAAGCAGAAAGGCCAGGGCGGTGGCGATCGCGAAGTGGAGCAAGCACTCGAGAAAGTCGAGCGGATGCGCGGTCAGTTGCAAAGCCTGATGCGAGGCCAACAACCCGGCGGCCAGCAGCAAGGACAGCAAGGGCAGGGCAAACAAGGACAACAGGGTCAGCAACCAGGCGGCCAACAGCCCGGCCAACAACCTGGCCAACAGGCCGGACAACAAGGACAACAAGGCAAGCAGGGTCAAGGTCAACAGCCCGGTCAACAGGGCCAGGGTCAACAGCCTGGACAAGGCCAAGGGCAGAGCCAGCAGGCTGGCGGACAACAGGGACAGGGCCAAGGCCAGCAGCAGGGCGGCCAGCAGGGCGGAGGCCGCACCGGCGGACTCGGAGGCGGCTTCTATCAGGGCGGCACCGTCAACGATCGCGAACTGCCCGGTGGCGGAAACACCGAGCGCACGCTGCGCGAAGCCTCCCGCGATCTCGCGCAGTTGCGTCAGGCCATGCGCGACAATCCGGAACTGGCTCGCGAGTTCGGCGACGTCTTCCGGGAAATCCAGAAGATGGATTTCTCCAAACTCCCACAGGGTCCGGAACTCGAAGAGCGGCTTCGCCGTCAGGTGATGCCCAACATCGAGTCGTTGGAACTCATGCTCCGCCGCAAGCTCGAAGAGCAACGCGGAGGCCAAGTGCGCAACGCCGCAAGTGAGCGTTCGCCGGACGGCTACGCAGAGAAAGTCGCGGACTACTTCCGCCGCCTCAGCAAAGGAAAGTAAGCTGCCCGAGCTTCCTGAAGTCGAAGCGGTTTGCAGGCGGCTGCGAGAAAACTTACCGCTTGATGCAACCATCGTGACTGCGCGTATCCTGCGGCCAAGCGTAAGCCGCCCGCAGGATCCAGTCTTCGTCGAAACAGAACTTGCGGGTGCGCGGATTATGCGCGTGCGGCGCACGGGCAAGCACATCCTCGTCGATCTCGATCGCGACCGAACGCTGCATGTGCACCTGCGCATGACCGGCAATCTTTACGTGATTCCCGAGATCCGCTTGCATTCTGCTACGACACGCGCATGGATTGAACTCCCAAACGGGGCAGGCATCGTCTTCGACGATCCGCGAGCACTCGGCAAGATGCAGTTGCATCCAACCGCGGAACTCGAAGCAACTCTCGCAAACGATGTAGGTTTCGAAGCGCATGAGATCACCGCGGCAGATTTCGCAGCGATGGCAAAGAAGACAAAAAAGCCCATGAAACTGCTGCTAATGGATCAATCTAAAGTCGCAGGCCTCGGTAACATCTACGCGGCCGAAGCATTGTTCGAGGCCCGGATCAATCCCTCGAAGCTCGCCAATACAGTCTCGAAACCAAAGCTGGAACGGCTGCACGCGATCATCGTAAAGATGCTGGAAGACGCCAAGGAATCTGCCTACAGAGCCTACACGGACCCCGGCTATTTCGCCGAAGGCGAGTCATTTCCCGTGCAAGTTTACAATCGCGAAGACCAACCATGCTTCGTCTGTGAACGTCCAATCAAACGGATCCCGCAAGGCGGCCGGTCTACTTATTTTTGTCCAACATGCCAACGCTGATTCTTATTCTTCTCCTGGCCCAAGCCAGTCCACCTCAACGCAGCTTGCAACCGCAACAACAGGTTGAGTTGAAGCCAGAAGACTACGGACGCGTGGAAGGCATCGTCACCAACGCAACGACAGGCGAACCGATCCGCCGGGCTGAAGTCCGGTTATCTCCAGCCGAGCGCCGAGGTCCGGAAGACTCAGGATCCCTCACTACCGCCACCGACAACGGCGGACGCTTCATTTTGTCGAAAGTCGCACCAGGACGCTTTGTGCTCAGACCCACGCGAAACGGCTTCGTGCAAAAGGGATCGATGCCCATTTCGGTCTCCAAAGGGCAAGCCGTTTCGAACATTGCCATCACGATGTTGCCACAGGCCGTCATCACAGGACGCGTCGTCGACGAAGAAGGCGAACCGCTACCGCGCATCACGGTGACTGCGTATCGATACGCCTACCCGCAAGGTCGCAAGGCTCTCGTGCCTGCAGAATCCTCGACCACCAACGACCTTGGCGAGTATCGCCTGTGGGGTCTCTCTCGCGGAAGCTACTATCTCGTTGGGATCTCTTTCGCAGGGGGTAGATCGCGCACAGGCAACGCCGAGCCACTCGTGCCAACCTTTCATCCGGCGTCATCGGGCATCGACAATGCCACACCCGTGCGATTGAATCCGGGAATGCAGATGCCGAACCTCGACATCCAAATGCGCCGTTCAAAGACCTATCGAGTCTCAGGCTCAATCTCAGACGCGGCAACCGGACAGCCAGTCGGCCGCGTGTCGATTTCCGTGACGGGTGAAGCGGTCGGCCTACAGGGATCCGGGCAGCGTACAATGTCCCGCGATGGGCAGTTCAGCCTGGAAGGCGTCGCACCAGGATCGTATACGATCAGTGCCCGCACCTTTGCGGAAGGCCGGGGTGATGCCGGCTCCGCGACCGCCGTGGGTCAGATCCGGATCGATGTCTCATCATCCGATCTGACCGGTATTCGGATCGCGTTGCGCTCACCGGAGCCAATCCAAGGCATCGTGAAGTTGGACGAAGGCGAAGCTTCGTTGACGTCGATGCGGGTTCAGTTGGAACCACTCGCGCAAAGCCAGGGTGGCCCCGGGACCACGGGATCTGGCATCAAAGAGGACGGCAAATTCACTGTCCAAAATCTTGCGCCGTTGCGGTATCGCATACGGGTTCAAAACATCCCGACTGGCTACTACCTGAAGGCGATTCGTCAGGGAAACCAGGACGTGCATCTGAGCGCAATCGATACAACACTGGGAGGTGAGTTGACGGTATTGCTCGCGCCCGGCCCAGGCTCCGTCGAAGGACTCGTGAAAGACAGCAAGGACGAGGCGCAGGCGCAGGTCACGGTGGTGCTGGTTCCAAAAGATCTGTGGCAGGGCGTCGCCGATGCGATCCGCGTCGCAACCTCCGGCACCGACGGCAAGTATCAGTTCGCCCAATTGACTCCCGGTGAATACGAGGTCTTCGCATTCGAGGACGCAGAGACAGGCTCATGGTTCGATCCTGATTTCCGCGCGATGTATCGCGATCAGGCGAAGACCGTGCGCGTGGAAAAAAGCGCGGTGGCCAAAATCGATCCCCGCTCGATTACAGTAAACTAGCACCACATAAACGAGGCTTCCACTGAAACCAAACGAAGCTACACCGCGCCGGTGGCGACCCACTGCCCCGTACGCGCACTGGTCAGCACAGCCTCACAGACCTTCTGTGTCTGCAACGCGGAACGGAAGTCCGGCTGAGTCGGCTTGCCCGATTCCACACCCATCACAAAATCCGCGAGCGCGTTCAGGAATGAATGTTCGTAGCCGATCACCAACCCAGGAACCCAGTAGCGATTCATATACGGATGCTCGCCGTTGGTCACATGGATCCGCCGCCAGCCGCGCAAATGCGACGGCGTTGCCTCTCCGCTTTCCTTTTGCGTGTACTCGAAGAAATCCAGATACTCCATCTCTTCGAGATCGAACGCGAGGCTGCCGTCCGCACCGTTCATCTCCAGCGTCTTCGCAGCCTTATGTCCGCGAGCGTAACGCGTCGATTCAAACAGCCCCAAAGAACCATTGGCGAACTCGCAAAGGAACATGCAAGCATCGTCGATGCCCACCTTTTCCAGCTTGCCCGTCAACGAGTGCATGCGCTCTTTCACGAACGTCTCGGTCTTCGCCGTAACCCGAGTAATCGGTCCGTTGAGCCACATCGCGGTATCGATGTTGTGCGCAAGCAGATCGCCGGTCACACCCGAACCCGCCGCTTCCACATCCAGCCGCCACAGCCCGGCGCCACCCTGCGGGACATCCGGCGAAATCGTCCAGTCCTGCAAGAAATTGCTGCGAAAGTGGAAGGGCCGCCCGATGCGCCCTTCGTCGATCAACTGCTTGGCAAGCGTGATCGCCGGAACACGGCGATAGTTGAACCAAACCATATTCGCGACGCCAGCCTTCTCGACAGCTTCCACCATCGGTTCGGCTTCGGCAACGGTGCGTGCCAGCGGCTTCTCACAGACAATCATCTTGCCGGCCTTCGCCGCGGCAATGGCGATCTCCTGGTGCGTGTCGTTGGGCGTGCAAATATCGATTAGATCGACATCCGAAGCCTCCACGACCTTTCGCCAATCCGTCTCCACACGTTCGTATCCCCAGTTATCCGCGAACGCCTGCGCCTTCTCGGCGTTGCGCGCGCAGGCCACCTTCAATACGGGCCTGTGATGTACAGGAAAGAAATCCGTGAGCCTCTTATAAGCGTTCGAATGAGCACGGCCCATAAAGCCGTACCCAATCATGGCGACTCTCAGTTCTTTCATGCGCCGTACTTCCCGATATATCCGTCGAGAGCCTTCTTGCACTGCTCAGTGGCTGCCCAGGCATCGGGATAGAAGCAGAGATCGACGGTCCACCAGTCGTGATTGACCCGCGTCGCAGCCTTCAACAACTCGGGGATGATCGCGTCGAAGTCGAGCACACCCAAGCCAAACGGGGGATGTGCGCTGGTCTCGTCCGCGCCCGCCGCGTCCTTGTGGCAAGTGTTGTCCGAGTCAATCAGATGGATGTGATTGATGCGTCCAGCCAGCTTGTGGATGAACTCAATCTGATTGCCAAAGACTTCCTTCTCGCCTTCCTGGCGCGAACCATTCACGCCAACCATCTGGCCGTGGCAGGTATCGTACATGATTCCGAAGTTGTCGCGATTCACGGCGTCGTGAATCCGCACGATGTCGCTCGGCTTGTTGAACGCGAAGCCGGGTTCGAATTCCCAGCAGACATACTGGCCGTTGTCTTTCGCGTAATCCGCGCAGGCCTGCCAAGTCTTCACCACGCGATCCATCGCCGTTGCATAGTCGACGTCTCGATGAATGGTGGGAGGCTGCACAGTGTCAACGCGCACGCCACCGATGCCAAGGTCTTTCGCGAAATCCGAATTACGCTTGAATTCGTGGATGTACTTCGACTGGTCGTCTGTGTTGATCAGCTTCTCGCCCCACAGGTTCGCGGCGATGCCGGAAAAGGCGAGTCCGTGAGAGGCCATCCTGGCCTTCAGTTCATCGCGTTGGCCCTTGCTGGCAAGTGCGCCGCCCCAACCTTCATCGGATCCGCCGGGATTGCCGGGGTTCGGATGAGGCGGAAAGGCGCCCAGTTCCACGCCGTCAAAGCCGAGGCGCTTGAGGGTCGTGAGAACTGTGTCGAAATCGATAGGGTTTGCAGCGTAGGGGCCGATGGTATAGGCCCAGGATCCGATGGAACTCCGTTTGGACATAGGTGCGTAGCGAGACTATCGCAGTTTGCGCCCCCAATGCAACTGCCCTTCGAGCCCGCGCGAAGCGTTCCTTTCTCGAGAACCTGCGGCGTGACTGTTACCCTCAATCTTGAAGAGAACAAATGATCGGCAGTACCCTGCGCGGCCACTCCTCGGAGTCGGTGCGATGATCTTTCAACGGGGACAGATCCTGCTCGTCGAACGCGGCAAAGAACCGCTCAAAGGCTATTGGTCGTTACCCGGCGGACTTGTCGAAACCGGCGAGCGCCTGGAAGAGGCCATCGCACGCGAGGTGCGCGAAGAGACGGGACTGTCGGTGAAGCCCCTCTATCTCGCAGAGGTCTTTCAGCGCATTATGCGGGACAATTCCGACCGCACCGAATACCACTATGTACTCGCCGATTACGTCTGCAAGATCGAAAGCGGCCAAGTGAGGGCGGGAGACGATGCAGGAAAAGCCGCGTGGTTTGCCATTTCGAAGATCGGTGACCTCTTGTTGACAGAAGGAACGAAAGAAGTCGTAAAGCGGGCTTATGCGGATTACCAGCAGCGAAACGCTCGAATTTGAAGCGCTGAAAGAAGTCATCGGGCGCTATGTGTCGTCCGCGCTCGGCAGACGCGAACTCGCCAAGGCACGTCCGCTAACTGAAGTAGGCCGCATTCGGGGATTCCTCGATGAAACGGCCGAAGCCCTCGATTACCTGCGTCTTGCGACTCAACCCCAACCAGGCGGACGCAGTAGCGGAGCTATCCGCTTGCGCTTCGACGCTCCTTCGGAAATCGAACGGACCGTTCAAAAAGTCCGCATCGACGGAGCCCGCCTCGAGGGCAAAGAAATCTTCGATCTCTGCGCACTGCTCGATCGCGCTGGCGAGGCACGGGCCCAGTTTACCGGCGCGGCAGAGCGATTTCCCATCCTCGCGCGCCGCGCGGAGCCCATCGCGGACTTCCGGCCACTCTTGCGCGATCTCTCGGGCAAGATCCTTCCCGATGGATCCGTCGCCGACGACGCCAGTGTCAACCTCAACCGTCTTCGCCGCGATGCGGAAAAACAGCACAAGGCAATCCAGCAATCGCTGGAACGCTTCATCCGAAAGCATCGCGACGACGGCACGCTGCAGGAAGAGTTCATTACCATTCGTAACGATCGCTTCGTGGTTCCTGTCGTCGCGGGCCAGCAGCGCAAGGCCAACGGCGTTATTCACGGAGCGAGCAACAGCGGACAGACCTTGTTTCTCGAACCGATGGAAACCATCGATCTCAACAACGAACTGGTTCGCCTTCGCGACGAGGAACACGCTGAAGTGCAGCGCATCCTCTTGGAACTCAGCCAGAAGCTGCGTGCCCATTCGTCGGAAATCCGCTATGCGATCGACACCATGGGCGTGTACGAGTTCATCTTCGCCAAGGGCCAGTTCGCGTTGGATTTCGATTGCTGCATCCCGAAGCTGAGTGAGCAGGAAAAGCGCCGCCTTCATTTCGTCGAAGCACGTCATCCCTTGCTCGAAGATCTCTTGCGGAAGCAAGGCAAACTGGTCACGCCGGTCTCGTTGACGCTCGACGAAAGCAACCGCACGCTGCTCATTAGCGGTCCCAACACCGGTGGCAAAACCGTTGCAATGAAATCCGTCGGCCTGCTCTGCCTGATGGCGCAATCCGGATTCCCCGTTCCGTGCCGCGAGGCTGAGTTCGCCGTCTTCGATCAGGTGCTCGCGGATATCGGCGACCACCAGTCGATTCAAGAGAGCCTCAGTTCGTTCTCAGCGCACGTTGCCGGCGTCAGGACGATGCTCGAAACCGTGACGCGTGATTCGCTGGTGCTGCTCGACGAACTCGGCCGCGCGACTGATCCTGAAGAGGGCGGCGCGCTGGGCGTGGCCATGCTCGACACCTTTCGCGAAGCCGGTTCTTTCACTCTGGCATCGACACATTTACTTGCTTTGAAGATCTATGGATCCAACACGCCAGGAGTTGTGAACGCATCCATGGGATTCAATGAACTCACATTGGAGCCCACATATGTTTTGAGACTCGGAGCGCCTGGAAAGTCCGCGGGTCTGGATATCGCCAGCCGCCTCGGCCTGCCCGTGCCGCTCATTGAGCAGGCTCGCGCGCTGCTTTCGTCCAATGAGCGCGATATCGCCAAGTTTCTGAGCGAGATCCACACCAAGCTCGATTCGGTGACCAAACTGGAAGCCGAACTTAAGGCCGACAAGATCCGTCTCGCCGAACGCGAAACGGCGCTCGAGAAAGACTACGCGAAGAAGCGCGACGCCAAGTTGCAAGAGCTCGAGGACAAAAGCCGCCAACTCGCGACGCATTTTGAGCAACAGGCTAAGCAGACCATCGAACAGATTACGCAGAATGTCGATCAGCGCAAGGCTGCTGAGACAGCGCTGCGCAAGGTCGCCAAGACGCGCCGCGAATTCCTCGAAGAAGTCGCCGTAGAGGTGGACGCTGAGAAGCCAGTCACCGAGAAGCCGCGGCTCAAACTCATCGAAGGCGCTCGGGTAAAGTTGAAGGGCATTCGCCAGCCTGCAAGGATCCGCAAGATCACAGGCGACCGCATCGACGTCGACGCAGGCTTCATGAAAATGCAGGTTTCGTTCGATGACATCGAAGAGATCCTCGACAAGGCGGAAGATCCGAAGCCGAAAGGCATCACGTTCCAACAACAGGGTCCGGCTTGGGATGTGGTCTATTCCGAGGTCAACATCGTGGGCAAGCACGCCGAAGAAGCGGTCAATGAAGTGGATAAGTTCTTAGACCGCGCAGCGATCGCGCAGGTAGATCGCGTTCGTATCGTTCACGGTTTTGGAATGGGTGTGCTGCGCAAGGCCATCGCCAAGCTACTCAGTACGAACCCTCACGTTTCCAGATTTTACGAAGCCTCGCCGAACGAAGGCGGTGGCGGGGCCACCGTCGTGGAGTTGAAATGATCTTACTCGCGCTTACACTCACGCAAATAGAAGACTGGCCGCAATGGCGCGGACCCAATCGGGATGCCATTTCGCAAACCGCGATCGCGAAGTGGCCTGACAAACTGACCCCAAAGTGGAAAAACGAAGTGGGCGAGGGGCATGCATCGCCAATCTTCGCCGCCGGGCGCATTTACAGCTTCGCGCGTCAAAACGAGCTCGAAATCATTCGTGCGTTGGATCCGGCAACGGGCAAGCAACTGTGGCAGCAATCCTACGCCGCGCCTTATGACATGAGTCCACCGGCGGTGCCGCATGGCAAGGGTCCCAAGTCGACGCCTCTGTTCGCCAACGGGAAACTCTACACGTTCGGCATCAACGGGATGCTCGCCTGTTGGGACGCCGGCACCGGCAGGCGTCTCTGGAGGCATGATTTCAAGACCTCACCGGAATTCGGAACCGCGATGTCGCCGGTGTTGCACGATGACCTGCTGATCGTTCATGGGGGAGCATCCAAACTCGGCGCGCTCATGGCGTTTCACGCGGCAACTGGCAATGTGAAGTGGATGTGGAAAGACGACGGCGCCGGGTATTCATCGCCCGTCATCGCAACCGTTGCAGGCAAGCCGCAAATGATCACGCAGACCGAGAAGAACGTCATCGGACTCAATCCCAACGACGGTCAACTTCTTTGGAAGATTCCATTCACCACCGCTTACGATCAAAACTCCGTCACACCGGTAGTGCGCGGCGACATTCTGATCTATTCCGGACTCGACAACGGGGTCACCGCTGTGAAGCTCACGGTCAAAGGCCCGGAACAGCTCTGGCAGAACAAGTCCGCTGCCATGTACATGAACTCGCCGGTGTGGCAAGGTGACCTCGTCTGCGGACTCTCGCACAAGAACAAAGGTCAGTACTTTTGTTTGAATGCCACAACGGGCAAAACGCTGTGGACCAGCCCCGGTCGCCAAGGCGAGAACGCCGCGATGATCCTTGCGGGGAATCAAATTCTTTCGCTGGACACCGACGGCCAATTGCACGTCATCGCCCTGCAGGACAAAGCGTTTCAGGAGATTAAGAAACTCGAAGCCGCGAAGTCGGCCACTTGGGCACATCCAGCGCTTGTGCCCGGCGGCATCCTTATCAAAGACTTCTCAACGCTCACGTTCTACCCGCTATGAGCGACTCGTCGAAGTTGCACAAAACTACGGCGAAACAGAGGGGTCCTGTGCATGTGGCGATCATCACGGTGAGTGACACCCGCACGCCGGAGACTGACAAGAACGCGTTGTACTTGCGTCCGGCGATCGAAGCGGCAGGACACATCGTGTCGGCGTACCGCTTGATCCAGGATGAACCGCTGCAAGTTTCCGCCGTGCTCGATGAGCTGTGGACCGACGGAAAAACGCAGGTGATGTTCTGGAACGGCGGCACCGGCATCTCGCCACGCGATACAACGTTCGATGTCCTCAGTAGGATGCTCGACAAGACTCTCCCGGGCTTCGGAGAGATCTTCCGGATGCTGAGCTATCACGAAATCGGACCGGCTGCGATGCTTTCCCGCGCGACTGCGGGAGTTGCCAAAGGCAAGATCGTCTTCTCCACGCCCGGATCTCCCAACGCCGTCAAGCTGGCCTGGGAAAAGCTGATCCTACCCGAACTCGAACATCTCGCCTGGGAAGTTACGCGGTAACAAAAGCCAGGGATCCGGGTGCAATTCCTCTGAATTCGTCCAGGTTCGTTAGTTAGCCAATCGCCTTCTCCTCTTCCACCGCTCGGAACCTCTCGGATGTGGGCACCGGTCAATGAACGGTTCGACGAGGCCAGTCAAGTCTGGAATCTGTAGATCGGCCCTCGCGTGATCTTGCGTTGAATAGCGAATGACGATGAAACTGGGCACCGTGATAGGCTCATGTCGATGCCCTCATCGATCACGCTCGTCCTCGCACTGACTCTGGCCCAGCAAGAACAACCACAGATCCCCGACAGCGTACTCGCCGAAATGGACGTCGAATACTCGCGCGTAGGCGCTCGCGTGGCGATGGACATCTTCCGACCGAAGACTCCCGGACCACACGCCGCCATCCTCGCTATCCACGGCGGCGGATTCCGCGGCGGCAATCGCCGCAGCTATATCCCACTCTGCATGAAAGCCGCGCAAAAAGGCTATGTTTGCGCCACCGCGAGCTACCGTCTCTCACCGCAACATCAGTTTCCTGCTCACGTTGAGGATGCGAAAGCCGCTGTGCGGTTCCTGCGCGCGAACGCTGCGAAGTACACCATCGACCCCGCCTACATCGGTGCGGTCGGCGGATCCGCAGGCGGCCACCTCGTCCTCATGCTGGGACTCACGGCCAACAACAAATCCTTCGAAGGCACAGGACCCAACCGCGACATGTCGAGCTCCGTCCAAGCCGTCGTCAACTACTACGGGCCGACGGATTTCACAAAGTCCTACGAATCCGGCAAGAGCGTTGACGCCGCGCAGGTGTTGCCGTTGTTCCTCGGCGGCGATCTCGAACACAACCGCCAACAGCACATGGTTTCCAGTCCGCTTTACCACGTGACTGCGCAGGCCGTGCCGATCCTTTCCATTCACGGAACGAAAGACCGCTATGTCGCCTATGAACACTCCGTTTGGCTCACCGACAAGCTGAAGGCCGCAGGTGCGGATGCCGAACTCGAAACCATCGTCGACGGCGATCACGGCTTCAAAGGCGCAGACGCAGAACGCGCCGAAGCCCGCATGTTCGATTACTTCGACAAGCACCTGAAGCCCGCCCATCAACAGAAGATTCTGATTTCCGATCACGGCCCCGCAGGACAAATCGTCGCCATGCTCTGGCCCTCTGGCCGCGAGTTGTGGACGCTGCCCAACGACCGTGGACACGACGTCCAGTCTCTTCCCAACGGCGGCGTGTTGCACACCGTGGGTCCGCAAAAGAAGATCGTCGAATCCGACGCCAGCGGCAAAACCGTCTGGACCTGCTGCGACAACCTCGAACATCCGATCGCCGCCCAGCGCCTCGCCAACGGCAACACGCTGATCGGCGATGCCAAAGCGGGCCGCGTGATCGAGGTCGATCGAGCAGGCAAGATCCAGTGGCAATACGCGACGCCCGACATCGCGAACATGCGGATGCGCAATGTTCATCGCACGGCACAGGGCACAACCTTCATCGCTGTCGAAGCCGATGCCAAGCTCATCGAAGTGGATCGCGAAGGCAAGATCGTGTGGCAATGGCAGGCTCCGGAACCAGCAAAGCGCCGTCTCTATATGGGTCGCAGGCTTGCCAATGGCAACACTCTGATGAGCATCAGCGAACCAGGCGAGATCGTCGAAGTGAATCCCACAGGAAAGGTCGTGCGTTCGATCGCCGGCAAAAGCCTGGATATCCAATTCGGTTGGGCGTCCGGCTTCGCGCAGTTGCCCAATGGCAACCTGCTGATCTCTGACTACACTGGCCGCCGTCTCGTCGAAGTCGACACCAAAGGCGCGGTCGTGAATCAACTCCGCACAGGACATCGCACCGTCGCGTCACTGACCGCGGTCCAGTAAAGTGCTGCAATGGAAGTATGGTACCGATCGCACTAACAATAGCCGGTTCCGACCCCTCCGGTGGAGCCGGCATCCAAGCAGATCTCAAGACTTTTCATCAGTTCGGTGTGTACGGTGAAGCCGTCATCACGCTGTTGACGGTCCAGAACACACTGACGGTGGACCGCATCGAAGTGATGCCAGTCGATCTGGTTCGAGACCAGATCGTCGCCGTCCTCAATGACATCCCGCCCAACTTCGTCAAGACCGGCGCACTCGGATCTGCCGAGATCGTCAAGCTTGTGGCGGATTTGACGCGGCAATACAAGCTGAATGTTATCGTCGATCCTGTGATGATTTCCAAACACGGGTCGCCGCTCATGACCGAGCCGGCACGGCAGGCGATGATTGAACATCTGCTGCCTGTGGCGTATATGGTGACACCCAACTTTCCTGAAGCGGCGGCGATCTGCGGTGGGGAGTACGATCTCACTGCTCGCGGCTACGCTGAAGAGATGCTGAAGATGGGCGTGAAGAGAGTGTTGGTGAAGGGTGGCCACGGCGAAGGCGCGCCAACCGATGTGTATGCGTCGGCGAGCGAAGGCTTTCACGAGTTCAAGGCGGAACGCATCGACACCGAGAATACGCACGGCACTGGCTGCACTTTTTCCGCAGCCATCACCGCGGAACTGTCCAAAGGAGCGGGCGTAATCGAAGCGATCACGCAGGCGAAACGGTTCGTGACAGAGGCGATCCGCACCAACCCGGATCTCGGCCGCGGCATCGGGCCGCTCAACCATCACGCACGCATCTAGAAGAAACGCGCGTGTTACATTGCATAATGCATGGCTCGAAGTCTCAATAAAGTAATGCTCATTGGCAATCTCGGTCGTGACGCCGAGACCAAGTTCACGCCCAGCGGAACGTCCGTTACCAAGTTTTCCGTGGCGACCACCCGGAAATGGCAGGACAAAGCATCCGGTGAGTGGAAGGAAGACACCAACTGGACCAACATCGTGATGTGGCGCGCCGAAAAGGTTGCGAACTACCTCACCAAGGGCAAACGGGTCTATGTGGAAGGCCGCCTGGAAACCCGCAGTTACGAGGATAAGGATGGGCAGAAGAAGTACACGACAGAAGTCGTTTGCGACGACCTGATCCTGTTGGATGGCGGAGCTGGGGCTGGCGGCGGTGGAGGTGAGTTCGGCGGCAGCGCCGGTGCTTCGGATGATTTCGGCGGGGGTGGAGCTCCGGTATCGATGCCGAGGTCCGCACGTGGCAGTTCGTCGAAGCCGATGCCGCAGGATACGTTTGGCGGCGCGAGCGACGACGACGTTCCGTTCTGAGCTTTGAGTTAGGGAAGATTTCGAAGACCGGTCTTTGGCGATGCTGTTCCGCTGGAGACCGGTTTTTCGTTGAACTTACGATCCAGGAACTTCGCCAGTAGCCAACCAATGCCGAGCGACGAAATGGCTAACAATGCGGCCAGCGGCTCCGTTGGTGCGAGATCGAGATACAATGCGAGGCGAGAGCCTAAGAAAAAGCTTACGAGTGAGGCGAGTGCAGCGGCAATGCGAATCAGCATCCCACCGGGCGCGACCAAGAACGCGATGACCACAGGGATCAGGCAAACGAAGGCCGTGAAGTAGACGATGACATACCCATGGGACACATCCCATTCTGACATCGCATGGAGACAATGTCTCGGCCGTAGAGATTTGCGACTCTGACTTCGGCCAAGCGGACTTGGCCTGACTCTTTGCCGGATCCGGTAGATTCGTTGGGTGGAATTTCGATGGAGTCGGCATCAATGGTGCAGAGCTCCAGGATTCGCAGTTTGAAGACTATAGGTTCGCGCAAACGATGCCACGCAAGGCATGTCTCCATGGCACCCGAGTCAAGGGATTCAATCTCGAATCCACGGATTCTCAATCGCCGATTGCATGTTCGCACACACAAGATTCAAGGGCTGAAGCTTCAAAGGCGCTTCGGTGGAAGGCGAGGACCAATCGTAATCGCTGTTCACACGTCGCGAGACGAGCCAGCCGACCGACACCGCCTAGCAGACCAAGCTCCGCCGCTCCGCCGGGCCCGAGCCAGAAGACCAAAAGGAACAGCATCCGACCCGAGATCCAGAGCGATTCAAGTCCGACGTTCATTCGCCAACTCTATGCGAAAAAAACGAAGGACCCACCGAAAAGCAGATTCCCGGTAGGCCCAAGTTTTTTGAAGAGCGAAAGTTTCTACTAGTAACGGTCGCGTCCGCCGCCACCACCACCAAAGTCACGGCGTCCGCCGCCGCCGCCGCCACCGCCACCGCCTCGACGATCACCGCCGCCGCCGCCGCCGCCGCGACGCTCACCGCCACCACCGCCGCCGCCACCTTGGGTCATCGGACGAGCTTCGTTCACGATCAATGCGCGACCGAGCAGGCTCTTTCCATTGCAGGCTTCGATCGCGCCTGAGCCCTGGCCGCCGTCGTTGAATTCGACAAACGCAAAACCTCGCGAATCACCGCTAAAACGGTCACGCACAATTTCCACTTTATCCGGAGAGTAGCCACTCTCGTTAAACAGGCTGGTGACATCTGACTCGTTCGCCTTGAACGGCAGGTTGCCCACGAACAATCTCATGCAGAAACTCCTTCACTCACTTCTGAACTGTCGCTGAAGAGTTTCAGGGTGACAAGCTCTGCGCTGGCAACAACCAAGTTCCGAGCCGGAATCAGACTGACACTTTCAACTGACCCCATCATTATGCCATAACCTTTGGACCGATTTGGGCGGATGTACTAGAGCCACCCACGCGCTTGGTAATACATTATCTTTGCTGTTTCCTGGCAAAGATCTAAAAATGCCAACCATCGCTTCTCTGGAAATCCTGCGCGTTTCAAAACATCCGGCGCTGGAAATGTTTGCATCGCGAATCCCGCCTTCCGAAACAGCCGAACGCTCCGATACACGTGATAGTCACTGGTCAACAGCACGAGCCGCGTTCCGGCATTGGCTTGCACCTCCCGTCGCATCAACGGTGTAAGAAACTCGACATTCTCCCGCGTGGATGTGGCGCGTGGCTCCAATTCGATGCGATCCGCCGGGACACTTTGTCCTATGAGAAACTCACGCATTGCCTCCGCTGACTGATATCCGGAGATGAAAATCCTCCGATAGTGACATTGCCGATAGGCTCGCACCGCATACAGCGCCCGAAGGTAGGAACTCTCCCCAATGACGTCCCCTTGATGAGACCCAGCCAACACTACCAACACGTCACCATCTGCCCCTTGCCATGGCTTGGCGAGTTGATCCGTCCACCAGGAAACGAGAGGTGTAAGACTCACAATTGCGAAGAGTAGACCAAACGCGGCGAGTCCATTGCGAATCCAAGCAACGGCAACCCTCATGATCGTTAGAAAGACAACCGCAATTGAAAGCGGAACGTCCGGCCGTCGTTCAGCGTATTGGTGATCTTGCCAAAGGCGGGAGAACTGAGATCGGGATTCGGTTCCGCAAATTGCGGCGTATTGAAGAGGTTGATCGACTCCGCCCGAAACGCGATCTTCTTCTCACGGGCGATTGTCCACAATCTTCCGAGAGATGCATTGATATTGCGGATACCGCCACGCCGGAACGTACTCACTCCAATATTGCCCCGCGGATCTGTCGGACGAATCAACCCAAAGGCGTTCCGTGGCAAAACGACATCCGGATGGTTGATCGCTATGCCAAGAATCGACGGATCAAGTATGTTTGGTCGATCGCCATTCACCCCGTCCACGTTGCCGGAACCTGGCCCGTCAGACCCCGTAATCACAGTAAACGGCATGCCCGTCTTCGCTAAAAAGATCGAGTTCAGATTCCATCGGCCAAAGAGTGAATCCCAGTGCCGAAGCTTGGGGCTGGCATAGTTCAACCGCACCAACGCCGCGTGGCTTGAATCGAACGTGCTGACGCCCTTCAAATCGGACACAACTTGCTCGGCTGTCTGACTGTAACCCTGCCTCGCATCGTCGCCCGCGGCAGTATTCAAATATGTCGCTCCTGTATCGATCGCCTTGCTAAACCAATACGCGGTATCCACGGTCAAGCCTCGCCAATTGGGCGCAATCAACGAGACGCGGCCGGCATCGAAATAGGCGTCGGCCCCATTCTGTACGGTGCGATAGTCGAAATACTTCGTGTCTGGACGCCGATCTGGAATCGTCGCCGTGGTCTGCGCAATACCCGCCACAACTTTCGCGCGATTCTCATGCCAGAGGATCAACAACTTCCGGCTGCGCGATCCCACATAGCCCGTCTGCAAACGCCAGTCACCACGCAGACGTGTTTCCCAACTGAAATTGTAGTGATGCGTATACGGGGCCTGCAAGGTGGAAGGAAACGTTGCGACGATGGCTCGAGCCCCCGGACCCAGCACCAGATCCCGAGCCGGATTGAGAAAATCCGAAGGAGCCTGAATCTCGAACTTCTGGAAGTTCGGAGGATTGAAGCGGTCAAGCTGTAGAGTGTTCGGAAAGACCGAGCCGAAGTGCAGCCCCCAAGCGGATCGTATGACACCGCGGGATCCAGGCAGGCGGTAAGCGAAGCCAAAGCGAGGTCCGATGTTGTTGCAGTCACAATTGTATTGAGTCTTATCTTTGCCCTCGAGTTCGCGCAACCCGTTCACGGGAGTGTAGCGCAATCCGTAAGACAACGTCAGATTCGGACGTACGCGCCAATCGTCGCCAGCATAAAAGGATTGATCCCAACCGCGGTGATAGCGCTGCGGATCTCCTACGGCGCCGCTATATCGCGAAGGCCGTCCTTCCAGAAAGTTCGTGATCGGATCGCGTCCAAAATCGGCGCGAAAGAAATAGTTCCCACGGTTGCTGTTCACTTCATACGAGTTGAACTGCATGCGTGTGACATCGGCACCCGCCGAAAACGCGTGATTCCCCGCCCGGCGTGTCCAACCGAGTCCGTAGCGAAATCGATTCTGCACACGGTCCAATGGGATGTTGTTTTGCGGTCCCAACCTTTCATAGGCCGTACCAATCTGGACCTGCGGACCTACCGCATCGGCGGGCATCTCCAACAATGTCGTATTCCGGTCGAAGCCCAAGGTCACGAGCCATTGCGTCCGCGGACCCGCATTGTGGGTCCACCCAAGCCGCGAAGCATGAGATCGCGTCGTCGTCAACGGATTCTGCCCCCCCAACAACTGAAACGCGTCCACATATTGGCTGGTAAAGGCATGTTTCGCGCTCAATCGATTGGAAGCACCTAGTTTTTGATCGATTTGCACAGAGCCGTTGGCCGTGTCGATGCTTTGGCGGGCGTTGGTATTGAGAGCCCGCCGGTCGATATCGACCCGGTTGGGACTCTGCACCGGATAGGCATTCAAAAACCTCTGAATCAGCCTCGCAGCCGCCGGATCGCTCACACGCGGCGTTCGTTCGCTATCGAGCGGAATGAGAATGTTGCCATTCACAAATCCGGTGATCTGCTGCAAACCGCCATCGAGCGAAAGCAGGGCGCCTTTCCAAAGCGGTGCCCCCAGGGTGAAACCATACTGGTTGTCCCGCGCAGGGCGAACGCTGCCCACTTGAAAAAACGACCGTGCGGTAAACGCACTGTCACCGTGGGTTGCGAACAAACTGCCGTGAATCCCTGCCATCCCTCGCAAAGCCGCTGGATGGATCGAGGCTGCAGGACTGCCGCCAAACTCCGATCCAAAGTAGTTCCGCTCGCTCTTGAACTCGGTGATCACCGTCGCGCTGGTGCCCATCCGCTGGTTCAATTCCTTCTGGGCGTTGTTGTCAATCTGGTTAAACTGTATGTTCTCGTTGCGGCGCGCCTCGCCGCTCTCGGTGTTCGTCTTGCCCAACAGGTTGGAAGCGGCAACACCAGGCGGACCAGGAGTCGGCGCGGGACTCTCAGAAGCCGGAACCGCCTGCGCAGGAACGGCAGGTTTCTTATCCTCCGCCTGCGGAGCGAACATCAGAAACACGAAGGTTAAGCAGATCACATGCATTGCTGAACAGGGGCCAAGTCCAGGATTTGTAAAGACTTTAGTTTATCGCAATCCACGGCCAGCCCCGCCGAACCGCCGGGTGACTGGTGCTCAATCAGGGTAGAATAACGAGAGTGACAACCAAGCCATTACAGGCCGGACTTCTCGAAGCTAAAGGTGCTCGTCCGGCACTGGCGGGATTCTTTGTCTCTGGACTGTTACTCTCTTTTCTAGGCGCGATCCTGCCCGCCTGGGGTTACCACTACACCGAAAAGTATATCCAGGTTGGCAACTATTTCGTCGCCTTCAATGGCGGACTGTTTCTGACCAACCGCATCGCCGAATGGCTGCTCATCCGCGTCGGAATTCGGTGGTGTCTGATCGCATCCTGTATGGCATCCTGTGCCGCTCTTCTAGAACTCGCCTGGTTTTCACCGCCCTATAGCGCAGCCTGGCGAATGCTGGGCCTTGTCGTGCTCGGGGGAGGAGCCGGCCTACTCCATTCGGCTATCTTTCAGGCTATCGGACCAATCTATCGACACGACCGCGCGGCCACTGTAAACATCGCCGGAATCTTCTTTGGCCTGGGATGCCTGGCTATGGCACTTCTCGTGGCTGGTACCTATTACGTTTACGATGTACCAACTATCCTCATGATCCTTGCGGCCATTCCCGGACTGTTCGCATTGGCCTATGGCCGTACCGCGTATGACGCCCCGGTCATCAAACCGCCCAGTACGTCTGACCTTCTAGCGGACTTCAGAAGTCCTATGGCCATCCAGTTCGGAATCCTGCTGCTGGTGCAGTTCGCCAACGAATGGTCGATCGCCGGTTGGCTCGCCATCTTTGTCACACAGAGGCTGGGAATCAACCCGTCGACATCGCTCTTTTACTTGGCCCTCTACTGGGTCTCCTTACTAGTCGGCCGTATCGCGGCCCAGCGGGTCCTGCCCGCCACGGGACACGGCAAGATCCTTTTTGCCGGTGCCGGTGCCGCACTGCTGGGATGTGCCATTCTCAGTCTGACCGACAACCGCTTCGGTATCGTGAGTGGCATCCTCTTTCTCGGCATTGGATTCGCGCCGGTGTACCCCCTCATCGTCGAGCAAATCGGCGACCGCTTCCCCTACTACGATCCGGTTTTCTACCACGGAATCTTCTCTCTAGCGTTCACTGGCGCACTGTTAGCTCCGGCAGGCCTTGGATATCTTGCCGATGCTTTCGGAGTAAGGTGGATCATGGCTGCTCCGTTGGTGGGAAGCACAATCGTCTTCTTTCTACTGCTTATGTTGATGATTGAAAGCAAGTTAGCACAACGGGGCTCCAGGACCATTCTCCCAAGCGCAAACAAGGGATAGTACTGGGAACGTAGAACTTTCGTCAGTTAAATACATTACATATAAACCTTTTTGTGACAGTTCTATTGTTTGTTGCTTGGAGACACGTATAATCAAAGTACCAATGAACGTCGCTCTGACCTCCCTAATCCGCGGGGAGCTCCTCAACCTTGAGGGCGTCAAACGGTTATCACCCGTTAGACGTTTTACGAGCTTACTGACGTCGGAAACTGCACCAGAGTGTCTGTACTTCCTCGATTCGGGCTTTGTCAAAGTAGTCCGGCGCGGGGATGATGCGAAGGAAGTGATCGTCAGTATCATCGGCCCAGGGGAATTGTTCGCGGAACATGCAATTCAACGGATCCCACGACCGTTTACAGCGGAAGTGATCCAAGACGGAGTAATCTACGAGATTCCGAGAGACATCTTCTCGGCTTTCTGCCAGCGTCATCCAGAAGTTTGGAGACTGCTTTGGGAGTTGGCCGTTGGGCGTCAACTGGAACTCGAACAGAAGGTGGCGCTGTTGTGCCTGCAGGATGTGGAGTATCGCATTCTGTACTATCTGGCACAATTGGCGCAAGCGTTTGGACCGCCAGGTAGCGATCAAGCCGAGTACAGCATTCCGCTGTCACAAAGCGAGCTCGCCTCACTGATCGGGGCAACGCGGGAAACCACCTCTACAACCCTGAACGCACTTGCAAGGCAAGGTCTACTGAAGTTGGGCCGCCGTCTTGTAATCGTGAGTTCACTGGAGACCATTCGAACCGCAGCCAAGGCACGTGCAGCCAAGGCGAATGCGGCATCGTCGCCGTCGAGCTAACTATACTTTTCCGATCCCCCTACCGCTTCGAGCGGGGCGGGGTCGAGCGTACGGGTTCTGGCTGTTCCTCAGGGGGAGACGAGGACAGCATCTGGAAGAAGAGTCCAAGAACAAAGAATCCGACGATTGCTGCACTGATGAACATAAAACCCCATTCTGCGGCCGCTGACTCAGACAGGGCCGCTTGTACTTCTAAGAGCGCCGCGTGCTTACTTTTGATGACGCTGGAACTGAAAATTTAGTTCCAGGCACGATCAGAAGTTTGCAGGCGGCCTCTCTGTTTTTTGGCGAAGTGGGCAGCGACCGGTGACGGGTTGCCGAGAGGCTCTATCGTCACTACGCTCATGCATGCTACGTTTTCGCTATGCGTGTGGATTTCGCTTTTGGAAAGACCGGACTCACGGTCGATCTCCCTTCCCGCTTCGACTACCGTCTTCTAGAGGCGCGCGGCGCCAAACCTCTCGACGATTCGGATGCCGCCCTCGAACAGGCGATCAACCATCCCATCGGATGCCCACCCCTCTCGGAACTCGCCAAAGGCAAACGCAGCGCCGCTATCTCGGTCTGTGACATTACCCGGCCGGCTCCGAACAAACAGACTCTCCCACACATTTTGAAGTGCCTCGCCGACGCAGGAATCGCGGCTTCGGAAACCCGCATCCTGATCGCCACCGGCCTCCACCGCCCAGCGACCGAAGCGGAGATCGACGAAATCGTCGGACCCGATATCGCCGCCACGTATCCGATCCTCAATCATGACGCCCGTGCGCTAGCCGAGCATCGCCACTTGGGCAGCACCAAGTCCGGCATCCCCGTTTATATCGACGAGCGTTTCATCTCCGCCGACCTGCACATCACGCTCGGCTTCATCGAACCCCATCTCATGCTGGGATTCTCAGGCGGACGCAAACTGATTGCCCCAGGGCTCGCCGCCCAGGAAACCATCAAGGTCATCCACAGCCCCAGGTACATGCGCAACGCGCGGTCAGTGGAAGGCTCGATTGAAAACAACCCGCTGCATCATGAGCTGCTGGAAATCTCTGCGATGGCTCGCCACGATTTCATGCTCGACGTCGCTCTTGCGCGCGACCGCCGCATCGCTGGAGTCTTCGCCGGGGATCCTGTCCTGGCGCATCGCAAAGGCGTCGAATTCGTCCAGAACACGTTGCTTGAGTTGATCGACGAGCCAGTGGATGCTGTCATCACCACCGCCGCCGGATATCCGCTCGATTTGACTTTCTATCAGACCGTCAAAGGCATTACCGCCGCGCAACACATCCTGAAACCCGGCGGCAAGATTCTTGTATTCGCCGCTTGTTCAGAAGGCGCGGGAGCACCGGAGTTCAAAGAAATGATGGAAGGCTTCGAATCCTACCAGTCGTTTCTCGAATACATCCGCGAACGCGAGGTGATCGTCGATCAATGGCAGTTGGAAAAGCTCGCGCTCGTTGGCTTGAAGCACGACGTGCTCTTTTACGTCCCCGGCCTGCCTGAAGAAACCCGCCGTGGATTTGCCGGCAACATGTTCGCCTCCGCCGAAGCCGCCGTCGCGGGACTCGCGTCGCAACTGCCCGTGAACGCAAAGATCGCGGTCATTCCAGAGGGCCCCTATGTGCTCGCCAAACTTCAGGAACCAGCTTTGGTATAGTCAAGCGCTATGACCTCTGAACAAGCAAAAACGATCCTCGACTACAACGTACAGCTCACCCGGCGCGAAGCCGCCACCACGGCCAAAGTGCTCGCCGCGACACCGGCCGACAAGCACGACTACGCCCCAACAGAGAGATGCATGCCCGCCGGAAAACTGTTGTGGCACATCCCTTCGGCGGAAATCGCCATCCTGAAAGGCGCGTTGACTGGCACGTTCGACTTTGGCGCCGAACGCCCGGCGAACACCGAAACGCCAGCACAGATCGCAGCGTGGTACACCGAGAACGTCAATGCGGTGTTGGATGGTTGCGCGGCGATGAGCGGAGAAGAAGCGGCACGAATCGTCGATCTCATGGGCGTCTTCCAACTGCCCGCTTTCTCTTACGTGACCTTCGCTTTGAACCACAGCATTCATCACCGCGGCCAGTTGTCGTCGTACCTGCGCCCAATGGGTGCCACGGTGCCGTCGATCTACGGACCGAGCGCCGACGAGAATCCGTTCGAGAAGAAGGCCGAAGCTTAGCGGATTCGAGTCCCTGGATAGTAATGGGCAAGGATCGCCGGCGCATCCTTGCCCATTTTCGCGAGATCGATCGCACCGGATTGGCACAGTCCTCGAAAGTGCAGTCCCTTGTTGGCGGAAGGCTTGCGACGGCAGTACGAACACTCCACCGCAAAGTACGGATACCCATCCATTGCGCCCGCCTGCCGCACGCCCTGACAAGAACCTGAATACATCGCCTTCAACACGCGTCCCTCGTATTCCAGCACCATCCCTTGCGTGGCACGTGTAGCCTTTGCCGCTGGGTGATTCGGCGGCACAACGCCCTTGATGTGCTGGCAATGCGTGGAATCGCAGAACGATCCATTGGCGTGGCTTGTGGTTGACGAATAGTAGGACCGCGCGGCGATCGCCTGCGCCTGCAAGGCCTCAGGGGGCGCATCGAAAGGCATCTCTGCAGCCACCACCGACGCCACAGCGGATTCCAAATCCATCTCCACCAGTGCTTGACGGGCTTCGATACGCAGCGAACCTTGAAACTCACGGCGGATCTTGCCCGGCAACGACAGCACAAACCTCGATCGCTGCTGGATCACGCATCCATCGCGGATCGTCAGTTGTTGCGCGCCTTCAAGCTTCTTCGAAACATCGCCGCACTGCACGGTGAGAGGATCCCGCGCAGGCTGCACCACAAATTCGGTGGGACGAAACAAACCAAAGACAGCGATGACGACGGTGGCTGTCACTGTCTCAATCTCTTGGCGGCAACCGCCCCTGGAACACCATGTTCACGCACCAGCGCCACCGTTCTGGGTGACTCAACCGGCCACAAAGCAACAGCCAAACCATCACCCGGCATGCGCTTCAAGTGTTCGCACGCGGCCGTGCCGGTCTTTGCCAACGCCTGCCCTGCGAGCACACTCGCCGTGCCTCGACGTCCGCATTGCTTCATCCCTTCGAGAATCAACTTCACCGTTGGATCTTCGCGATTGGCCAGCAGCCTCGCATAGGCGCGGACGAGCTGCGCCGGTTCCACGCGCCATTGCCGCCCCAAGCCCACTCGCGCATCCACACTCTCAGGGGGAACCGGTAGACCATAGTTTGCCGCTACCAGACACGCCTGCTCATGCCGCACCCGCAACGATAACTCCTCAAAGTAGCGGTTGCAAGACTGCGCGATCGCCTCAACGATCTCGATCTCGCCATGCACCGCCCCAGTGCGGCATCCCCTGCAAACGACCTTTGGAAACTTCGTTCCAAAGGCCAACGCCGTGAATGGCTTCACCAGCGATCCCGGCAGTACCGGACGCTCGGCGTCGCGCCACGACGCGGTGTCGATCCGGTCACTCTGCAGATCGAGACGCAGCAATTCATAGCCCGGCTGAAGAGCCATCGCGACGAACTGGCGACGCGTCCAATTGCTCACGGACGCTTCCGGTAGACCACCGTCTGCTTCACCACCGCACCATCGTCCCGGACTTCCATCGTCGACGCATCCACGCGCTGCAGGACCTTTCCCAGATCCCCGAGCGTCTCGGAAAACAACATCGGCGCACGCCCCGTGCCCTTTTCTGTGGAGGGAATCCGCGGATAGTCGATATGGCCCATCACACGCCGGTAATTCTCACGCTCTGCGCCGTGCCGATATCCCGAAACGTACACACCCTGCAACGAGCGGCCATTGCTGGCGATGACCTTATCCAAAAGACCTGCGGAATTCGCGATCACCAGCACGTTGCCCTGTAGCCACAAATGCATCGAATTCAATCCGCTCAGTTCCCACGCCGCAGTTCCACGGCGATTCCACGTCAACGCGCCCGCGGACCACGCGCGTTCTGCGGAAGCCTGCACTGCCGACTTCACAGCATTTTCATCCCAGTTCGCGAAGCCTAACAGCACCAGCGCCGAATCGAAGCCCACCAGCACTCCGCCCGTGCTCGCACGAGTCGCCTGGATCTGCGCGGCAGCATCGATAGCGACGCCCAGCTTCACAATCGGCAGAGGAGACGACGCATTGCCAGAGCTGACTTCCACAACATCCACACGATTTTCAAGCTGTTCTTCGCCCCCAGCGTTCGATCCCACAACAGCCCCCGGTGCCCGCTGCTCTTCAGGATTCGTCGCACCCGAACCAGCGCGCGGCAACATCCGCTCGCTCAACAAGGCCTCTACTTGAGAAGGAGAAGGCTTGGCCCAAGCCTGATAGAAGCCCGCATCCGCCGGAACGAATTTCGCCAGCTTTGCCACGCCTGCTTCATCCACCGCCGCGCGACTCTCGCGACGCAACAGTGTGCGCTGTTCCGTCCATGCTCCCGCGCCCATCTGTAAATCCGAAACCGCCGCGTAGTATTGCGACATCTCGGTGACGTTCTGCTGGATCCAGTACGAACGGAAGTGCGCCGTCTTCACCGCGCGATCGAGATTCATCAGCATCCGCACATCGGGGCTGCCAATGGATTTTGCCAGGGCATCCGCAAACCAACGTTCCTGCTTCACCGCCGGACGCTGCTGACCCGCCAACAACTGCAACGCACCCGCCACCAGATCTTCACGCGAACCCGCGATCAGCAAATCGCCAACGGCCGCGAACGCCACCGTGCCATCGCTAGTGGACTTCACATAATACGCCTGCCCACCAGCGTTGCGCGCCTGGAACTTCGCACGCCCTTGCATGAGCAGCGTTTGCCCAATGCCAGCCGCCGGAAGGCGCGTGAGATACAACAGTTCCAACTTGCCTACATCATAAACGGCAATCGCCGATTCCCCGCCCGCCACGTTCTCGAGCAATTCGAACCCGGGATTGACGCCAATGCCATCGGCGTAGGCCTTCTGCACTTCTTCCAATCGCAACGCCAGCTTTGACCGCATGTAGCTCTGATACGTGCTGCTATCGAGCCAGGTCTTCTTCTCTTGCGAGCCGTTCCAGGAAGAAACGATGCCTTTCAGATCTTTCGCCTCGATCCAAACCAGCGCGTTGCCCGGCGTAATCTCGGCCAGCGACTTTCGTGATGCCGCTGCGTTCTGGACTTGCGCGCCAAGCCAGACAGCCAACGGCAACAGCACCAGACTCGTCCACATCAGTTTGGTTTTCATTGCGCGGAAACTCCTATCGCCGTGCGTTTCGGCAGCGCGGCCAGCTTCGGCTGCACCATATGTGCCTGATCGTAGTTCTCTTGAAAGACCGGCATGCGCTGTTGGTTCAACCGTTGCAGTTCTTGCGAACCACGTGCGACTTCCAGCAGGCGCTTGGCGCCGGTGGCTCTCATGCGGATCAACTTCTGCGCTGCTTCCACCGCCTCATCGTTGCGGCCCTGCCGCAGATAGGCATCGGTGAGCTGTTTCAGATCGGCAATGCTGGCCTCTTCGCGATCGAGAAAGTTGGTGGCCGATGCATACCGCCGCGACAAGATCGCCGCGCGGAATACATCGCCCTTCGTCTCTGTATCGGAAGGCCGAATCGCCAAGGCACCCGTCTGCAGGCGGAACTTCACATTCGCATCCTGTGACTGCGAGGCTCCAAGCCGCCGCAACGCGAAAGTATATCCGGACGCCGAAGCCTGCTGTTCCGTAACGTTTGCTTGCGAGGAAAGCAGATTCAGCTCTTCCACATTCGTTTGCAACACGGCACCCTTCAACTGGCGAATCGCCAACGCGGCGGAGACTCTCGTCTCGTAAGGGACATCGTTCGATTCCGCAATCGCCTTCAACCCATCCGTCGATCCTGAGACACGCGCCGACAACCACCGTGCCGCTGCATTCCATGGTTCAGCTTTGATTGAACTATCGATGTATTCGCGAGCCTCTTGCGGACGGTTCTGTTCCAACAACAGATTCGCCGCCAGCAGTGTCGTAGAGAACGGCTCGCCGATAGAATCATTCATCCGCTTCAACAAGGCTAGAGCCTCAGGCACCTGGTTCTGCTGCAGCCGGATCTTCGCCAACCCCAGTAACACCCCGGCCGAGGGACGCTGCCGATCGAGTTCGCGCTGATACGCGTACTCGAGCAAGGCGTTCGCATCCTTCTGTTCTTCCAGCATTCCGACGACTCGCTGCATCGTTTCCAACGACGGCGCGGATTCGGGATTGCTGCGGAAACGATCCATCAGCGGCTCAAACTTGCCTTCTGCCGCCGCAATACGAATCGCCAACTCTTCGTACTCATCTGGACGCTGCGCCCGCATCGGTTCATCGGCCGCAGCAAGCGCCGCCCGCGATTTCACGAACTCTTTGCGTGCGAGCCATTCGCGAGACTGTTCCAGATGCCAGCGCGAGGCCGACTGCAGCGCCTGGCTTCTGAACTCACCTAAACTCGCCTGCACCTTTCGATCGGCGGCATTCACCGCCGCATCCAAAACGGCCTCGCGCTGCGCGGGAGTCAGCCATTCCGCATCGAACAAAGATTCCAGAATTTGTTCCGGATCCGGAGTCGATGTCGCCAGTTCCAACAACCACTTCCGATCGCCCGTAAGAGGCTGCAACAGGGTCGCGGCCTCGTATCCGCCACTGCGCCGCAGATGCGCGCGAATCGCTCGATCGAGTTCTGGACGGAGCGCATCGAGCTGCTTCGCCAAAGCAAGATCCTGCAACAGCGCCGGTAGATTCGCCTGCTCCGCCTGCATTGCGCGACGCCATCCGGCGAGAGCCTCTTCACGACGGCCTTGCGCATAAATCGTCAACGCAATCTTGCGCATGGCCTCTGCGGATTTAGGCTGAAGCTCGAGTGCGTAATCGAACTCGGCCTGGGCCTTCGCATACTCACCTTTGTCCACGTAGACGTCCCCAAGTTGCATATACAGTGAGGCCGTTGCCGGCGAACCTTCGAGATCCGCGAGCGCGTAGTCTTCGCCACCGGGAACGTTCTGCCCAAAGCGGCCAGCGTAATAGAACCACTCTTTGCCAGTAAGTTGCAGCGTACGATCCGGCTTGCGTGCAAGCTGTTCGCCGATGGATTGGGATCCAAGCAAGCCTTCGAATGCGGACTTCACCTGCGGATCTTTTCCAGCGCCTAGATAGACGCCTGCAAGAGCCGTATAGGCGCGGGTCCAAACCTGTGGGCGTGTGCGCCCACGAGCAGCCAGGATCGCAAAGGTCTCCCCGGGTTTCGTGGCGAACAGGCTCGCCGTCGCAAGGGCATCCTTAATGGAATCGTTCGCCGCGCCGCTCGCTGCGGCAACAGCCTGTGAAAGGGGCTGCCGCACCATCAGGATCGAGTAGCGGCTCAGTAGATCCCCGCCCAGTTGCTCGCGCGAAGCCATAAGAGTCAGCACCCGTAGCTCGCCGGGGACATTGCCCGACTGTTGATACGACCGGGCGGCTTCACGCAGAATCGTGTCGACGTTCTCGCCAGCTCGCACCGCGTTGCGTCCGATTGCCTCGAGCTGCTGCCCGAGTTCGTCGAAGCGACCGCGTTCACGCTGCAGGTTAATGAGAGTGTAAAATTCCTTGCCACTAGCGGCTTCGTAGAGTCGCGCAGCTTCGACATCCTTCATCTGCGCCGCTCTCGCAATTTCCAAACCGCGTTCGCCACGCAATGCCGGAGCCAGATCCGCCTTCTCTTTCGGCGTGTAATAGCGTGCAATCGCAGCACCCGCGGCGCCCGCTGCCATCTGCGCGTTCAAAGGCTGCCGCAGCCGGATCGCAATCGACGCCTGCAAATCCGCAGTGGCCTTGGGAGCAAATTCCTGCGCCTCTTTCACCAGGTTCCAATCAAGCAACTGCTGCGCAACGTGCGTGTAGTTGGCGGATTGGTCCGGCTGATTGTCGATGTAACCCTGCTTCAACGCCGAAACCGCCTGCGGAACACGCCCCATTCGGACATGCTGTTCGGCCACTCGAATCATCCATGAAGGATCCCGATAGCTCAGCTCATAGATCTTCTGATAGCTCAGCAACGCCTCGTCGAAACGCAGCGTGCGCTCTTCGAGCTTCGCCCGCGTTTGCATCAGATCCAACCGATCGGGCCGGATGCCCGTTGCCTTCGCCAGCGAGGCCAACGCGCCCGGCAGATCACCGGACTTCAATTGCACACGAGACAGCACCAGCGCCCAGCGATAGTCGCGGGGAGAATCACGCACCGCCTTCGCATAGAAACCGAGCAGCTTCGAGTTCATACCATTGGCGTTCGCGAAGGCGGCAGCCTCATCCACCAGCGCCTCATCTTCTGCGAAACCCTTGATGATCTCGATGTATTGATCCACCGCGCCGTTGAAATCCTTCTGGCGCGCCAGCACAGGAATCAAACTGCGCCGCAGCGTTTCGGTGCCCAATTTCGCCGCCCGCAGACCTTCGATGGACTTCAGATAGAACGCCTTCAACCCGGCATCATCGCCTTGCCGCGCAAAGACATCCGCGGTCGTCGTCAGGTAGTCGGCACGGTGAGGATCGCCCGCCAACAGCCCATCCATAAACGATTTCGCCGTTGCGTAGTCGGCAAGATCCAAAGATTTGCGAGCAGCCTCGTAACGGAAGCTTTCCGGATACGTGCCTTTCGCACGGGCGGCAGCTTCGGTCAAGATCGCCACCGCACGCTTGCCGTTGTTGTTCCGCGAGTGGAAGTTCACTGCTGTGCGGATCACACCCAGAGATGCCGGATTCTGCTTGTAGGCATCCTCCACAATCTGCGCCGCTACGGCATTCTCACCGCGCGATTCGAGAAACCGCATGAACTGCAGCCGCGCACGGAGTTGATCCACCGTATCGCTGGCAAGCTCGATACGCCGTTCCATAGCGCGCCGTTCCACCGCGCGCATCGCGTTGAGTGACGCCACGGCTTCCGCGCGGGCGATCACTTCGGGCGAAGAAGTGAGATTCACAAGACCGGACAGAAATGTTTCGAGCTCCGTCCGCCTGCTTTGGCTCTCAAGCATCGCAACACGCAAATCGATCGCCTTCAAATCATCGCGATTCGACGACGCTGCAGTCACTCGCTGTTCCACCATTTGACCCAACGCGGGACGCCGTGCCAAGCGCAACAACCGGCTCTTCGAACGCTCGTCTTCTTCACTCAACGCACCACGCACGTACTCATCGATTGCGCGGCCATAGTCGCGCTGATTCTCGCGAATCACGCCCGCCTCATAGGCCGCAAGCGAGTCGTTGTTCAGACGCCGCCGGCCATCGTTGATGGTCCGCAGCGCGTCATCAAACTGGAAGTAATCCCAATAGATGGTCGCAGCCTCGATAAAGCCCTCGCTCTTGCCCGGCTCAATCGCGGGGATCTTGTCCCAATGCGGCTTCGCCGCAGCAAAACGCTCGCGATCGGCCTGCATCTCGCCCAGCCGTGTCAACGCACCGCTATCGCGAGGCGCAGCCTTTGCCAAGTTCATCTCAATCGCAGACGCGGCATCCACATCGCCCAGGGAACGGTGCAGCATCGCTGCCCGCGGATCGATTGCAGCCCGCATTGCCGGTGCCGCCGCTTCATAGCGGGTCCGCCAGATCTCGCCTTCGGCCAGAAGCACACTCGCTACCGGATTCTCTTCCGGCTTGGCATTCAACGCGCGAATTCCATCCAGTTCCGCCTGCAAACGTCCACTGCGCGAAAGCAGTTGGAAGAAGCGCGAACGCAGATCGTCGCTCTCAAACCAATGCTGTCGAAGCAAGCGCTCATAAGCGGCCGCATCTGCAGTACCTCGCGATTCATAGCCTCGCAGTAGATTGTTCACAAATGCCGCATTGTGCGGAAACCGTTGGTTGGCGTAGAGGTTCAACTGCAGAGACAAAGCAGGTGCCACTGAAGGTCCACTTGCGACCACCGCGCCAAAATATCTTTCCAGCGCCGTACCGCTAAAGGTCTTGGTGACATCGCGAGTCAACGTCTCGAACTGCGCCGTCTGCTTGGCGCGCAGGTACCAGCGCGCCAGCTTGTGGCTGAACGTGTCGTCGTTGAACTTCTGAAACGCCTGCCGGTAGACTTGTTCGACGTCTCCACCCAGTTTGTTCTGATCGAGAAACGCCGCGAACCGCTCATAGAGACCGGGATCGTTGGCGTTGCGGCCAAGCTCTTGCCGGTAGACCGCCACCGCGGGCTGCAGGCGCTTCAACGCGACGAGCCGCGAAACATAACGATCGAGAACCCTCGCGTACTCGGGCGACTTCACCGCGGCCGTTGCGCCAGGACGCGCCTCCGCGACCGAGCCAATGGGAACATTGCCTGCCCTCGCGCCGAGTTCTTTCAACAGCGAATCGTAAGCAGCCAACTCGTCATTCACTTGATTGGTCGCCGCATAAGCGTCCGCCAGCAAGAACGTCACGGCGGTACGCTCGTGCGCAGCTTGCGGAAACGTTTGCAGGAACAGCCGCCCCGCGCGGATCACACCCTCGCGATCGCCATAGATCGCGTAGGCCTGAATCAACTTCGTATGCAACCCGGCGCGCGCCGGTGCATTGGGAAATCGCTTGTCGAGAAGTTCTAACAGCTCAGCCGCTTTTGTGCGATGAAAGTACGCTCGGGCTGACTGATTCTGCCGATCGTATTCCCAAGCCACACCCGACGAATTGAGAATCAGCGACAGCACACCATTCAAAAATCCAGGACCCTGGTCCATCGTCGCCACATCGCGATACAAAGACAGATCGCCCGCACCCAATGCCAGCGGTTGTTCTGGCATATCGAGCAACATCCGCGAGAGGTTCGTCAACCCCTGTTCGGGGTCAAGCAAATACAACGCGTGATAGCTGCGCGCGGCCTCATCATGGATCGATGCGTTCTCAAGCAACCGCCCAAGCGTTAGCCACTCAGCGGCACTCCAAGACTGCTTTCGCGCGCGGAATTCGATCAGCGTACGGCGAGCCGCCGTCGTGTTGTTGATCCGCTGTTGCAGATGATGAACCTTGGCCGCAGTAGGCAAATCGTTGGGCTTGGATGCCAGTTCCGCCTGCAGACGTGCCAGCAACTGACGGTCACGCCCTGCGCCAACAACATCGAAATAGCGTGACATGGTCGAAGACGGCCACAAAGGATCGAACGCCTGATCCCAAATTACCGCCGCGCGCGCAGCGTTGCCGCGAGCGAATTCGATGTCTGCCTGAGAACGAACCGCAAAATCACTGTTCGCCGCGAAGTTCTGTTTGTAGACCGAAAGCACTTCTTCAGAAGCCGCGAACATTTTGTTCCGATTCAGATAGTCGAGAGCCTTGGCATAAACGGACTCGTCTTGGGAATCACGTCGCACCCAAGCCTTGAACTGATCGGCGGCGAGAGTACGATCGAGCCCTTGCGCCTCCACCAGTTCGACACCGCGTTGATGCAATCCCGCCGCCGTCAATGCTGAGAGTTCATCGCGCACCTGCAGCCGACGGTGATAGTAATCCGCGAGCGCCGTGTTGGCCGAAGCCTTGTTGGAAGCCAGTTCGAGATGCTTCTTCCAGTCGGTTTCCGCCGCTGCGAAGTCCAACTGCTGTTCCGCCTGCATGGCTCGCAGTGCGAACAATTCAGCATCGGAAGGCGCGGCTTGAATCAGCTTGCCCAATTCCGCACGAGCCTCAGCCGGCGGACGCTTCGCCACCACGGAACCCGACGGCAGCGCGACGGATTTGAAAAAGACCGCCTCAAGACGGCTGGTGGCTTCGATGTCCTGCAGCCAGCGCGACAGGTTGCCCTGTGCGGCGAAGACCACCACCAAAACAAGCACGAGAACATTACGGAATGACTTCAAGCGCCACCTCCTGGCTGCCGATGTTGTGGGCGAAATCTTCGGCGGTCACTGTCAGAGAATACTTGCCCGCGGGCAGATGCGAAGGAACCATCATCATCCCTGTGTTCGATTTGTCGTTGGCATTCCAACGCAGAAACACCGGTTCCGCGCCACGCATCCGCGCAGCAATCGTTCGAGTGGAAGCCGACGCGCTCACCTGCATCCTGATCTGCTCACCCGGCTTATAACGAGCTTTATCCAGTTGCACCCGAACCACCGGCGTCTTGCTGGCGATCACAAAGCTCTTCGACTCGCGATACACGCGGCCCGCTTTGTCCTTGAGCAACAAGTCCACCATGTAAGTTCCATCCTGCATGTCTTGCGGCGCGAGAAACCGCGTCTGCCAAATGTCTTCGGATTCCAGAAAGCGCAGTTGCTTCACGAGGCCAAACGGGAACATCGCTACAACGCTCTTGATCGTGGGATCTGTCTTGATGCGCAGCACCGGATCTCCGGGGCGAATCAAGCGAGGCCGCAACAGCGCACGAGGCGCAGCGAGAAAGGACGTGTAGGGCGTGACAAATTTATATTTGCGCGACAGCCGGATGATCTCGTCAATCGAAGCAGCATCTTCACCATCGCGCTCGATCTTTTCGAGCAGCGCATCCACGCGGGCTTTGGCCCAGGCTCTCGGCAGGTAGTCGTTTTCTTGAGACGGTGACGCCGCGGGCAAGTTCACCGCTGCACGCGCCGAAACATTTTTGCCATCCCGTGTGCCACCCACGGACATATCCGCTTTCCCGGCATTCTTGTACTGTCCAACCCAAGCGGCACTGGAACCTGGGAATGCGGAATCCTGCAGCGGATACACAAGATCCACCGGAACCGATGATGTCAAACGCAGCCCATCCACCGGCTTCACCCCGATCTTTGAGAGAAAGGCTTTCAGCTTGAAGTCCATTGGCTCCGATGAGCGGACCCATTCAAAGACGCCGTTATTTCGCGAAAGCATCCGCAGCAACGGCAGATTCGCATCGTCGCCAACTCCGAAAACATAGACGCGCGGCTTCGCAGCGGATTGCTTCCACTTCGCTTCAAACCCAGCGGCAAGCTTTCCAGTCTGAATGGCGCCGCGAGTGGCACCGCCGTCGCCAATCACCACTAAATAGTTGTCGCCAGAACCGGCCTGGGTTAGCCCCGTGTCCAATGCCAACTGCAGATTCGTACCGCCACGCAAGCGCCCAGACTTCACAAAAGCAAGCGCCTGATCCACCTGCGCAGCAGTCGCTTCGACGGGGCCGGAAGCTGCGAAGGGAGTCACGGCATCGTTAAAAACAAGCACATTGAACTTATCTTGAGAAGTTAATCGTCGCAGCACACCCTCGAGCGCCCGATAGGATCGCTCCAACTTTTCCCATTGCATCGACAACGAGGTATCGAACAGTGCGACGACGGTACGAGGGGATCCCGCAACGGCCCCCGCAGCAACCGGCATCGACAGCAACGCCTGGGCTTCGAAGAAGCCTGGTTCCGCAGCGCCTTCTTTATAGGCCGCGACTTCCAAAGTTTCGCCGCGCGAGGCATCCAACAGATACTGCAGTGAGAAGTCCTCGCCAAAGGTCACATTGCGACCTTCAAACTTTGCCACCACTCGATTGGCCGTGCGTTCGGAGATCACCATCGGATAGAGCTTGCCCAGGAACTGGAAGTCTTTCAACTTGTGATGACTCTTGAAGTCAACCGTGATCGACAACCGCGCAGCGGACTGCAGCTTGTATGCATCCGGGCGCAGTGGGATCGACAAGTAACCCTGCAAGTTGTCCACCTGCAGACGCTCTTGAAACTCCGTCTCCACGCGCTTGTTGCCATAGGCGGGAATCGGCACAACCTTTGCCATGAACACAGCGCCGCGTCGCGCTTCATCGGCACCGCGTTCGCCCTGCTGTAACAGCCCCGGATCGATGGCCTGCGCGCGGATCTCGTTGTACAGTTCTTCGGCACGCTTCCGTTCGAGAATCACGCCGGGAATGCGCGTGACGTCATCCCAAACGGCGAAGTCGGAAATCGCGGCGCGCGACGGCAGCGCAAACATGTAGGTGCCTTCCGTCACTCCGCCGGTGCGATTCTGAAAGACCTGACGCACCTTCACCTTCGCGTGGCCATTCACGATGGAGATTTGAATCGCCATCTCATCGAGCGCCAGTATCGCCGGATCCGGCTCACTCTTGTCGCCGGGCAAAATCACGCCCACATCGGCGAACGCGGCAACAGCACAAAACATCAAAAGATAACGCATTTAACGTATGAGCCCCTGCTCTTCCACTTTCACGAGACCGTTGTCGGTCCCCACATAGATGACGCCATTTCGAGCCGCAACCGCGGTCACGTTCAAGGATGGCAATCCTTCTGTTACCCAGTTCCAACGAGCGTTGGTACGATCCCAAACCGCGAGTCCGCGGCCAAGCGATCCAGCATAGGCGGCCTTCGCCGTGACCGCCATCGCATTGGGATTCACTTCGAATCCACGACCGTTAAAATCCGGAAAGCTCTTCCAGCTTCCATCGGCATCGAAGGCCATCACGCCTGCGCCGTAGGTTCCAACGAGACAGGTCGAACCAGCATCTTGTATCGCAGTAATCCAATTGTGGCGCAACGCGGAATTGGCCGTCGTAAAGCTCGCACGAACCAGCCCACCATCGATCCACGACGCTCCACCCAGCGTGCCCGCCAACAGGCGCCCCTGGCACGATCCCAACGCGTACACATGATTGTTGACCAACCCGTGAAACGCGTAGAGGCTCGAAAGGCGGCCATCGTCGAGAAACGTCACGCCTGCTGGAGTAGCAATTGTGAGGCCACCGTTGGGACGCAACAACACATCGGTCGCGTGATTCGCGATGAGCCCCTCGGCTTTGTGCAGCACGCGCCGCGTCGCGCCCGTGTTGTCGAGCAGTGCTAGCCCGTTACCTGTTGCCACGGCCACGCGGCGATTGGCGGGATCATGCACAATTCGATTGACGCAGAAGATCGTGTCGTCTTCGATATGCTTGGTGATCGCGCCATCGACGATGTCGAGTCCGCGATCGAAGTAGCCAACCCAAAGGCGCCCGCTGTCGTCGGGGGAAATCGCGGCGATGTTGCCGTCGGAAAGCAGCGCAGCTTCCGCACGCATCACTTCCCGGCCTTCGCTGAGCAGCTTCGACGGAGTGAGCACGAAGTCGCGGAACAGCTTGCGGACCTCACCGGATTCCACCGCAGTAGCCCGCGGTTTTCGTGCATCGAGTGAGAGTTCCAACAGCCCATCCGCCAGCGTCCCCGCGCGCAGACGCTTGCCTTTCACTGCCAGCGTTTGGACAAAGAATCCTGAGGCCAGTTCGCGCCTGTAACGGCCGTCTTCAAACTCGGCGATTCCAAGCGGTGTGCCAACGAAGACACGCGAGCCGTCTACCTCCACACACAAGATCCGCTTGTCGGGCGTCTGGGTGACTGGCACTACCTGCCCGCCCTGATAGCGAAAGAGACCTTGGTCCATCGTGCCGATCCAAAGATCGGCTTCATCGTTGCCGCCAATCGCAGTGACACGAAGCTTGGCCAAACGCTCATGAAAGACTGTCAATCCGCGAGCGTCGTGAACCAGCAAGCCGGATTTTTCCGCGCCCAACAGCACCCGGCCATTCGACAAAACGCGAATCGACAGCAGCTTTTCCGGGATGCGTACTTGCCGCCAGGACTTACCGTCGTAGGCAAGATATCCAGCGCCGGAGGTCGCGATCAGCAACTCTGGCTGCTTGCTCTGCGCCGTCACACCGGACGTCATCGCCACCAGGGCCGCCGGAGGCAACTCGAAACCCGCACGAAACCGCTTCTGCTCCACACCGTCGGCGTTGTATTCGACGAGTTCCGACGAATTGAGCAGAAACAGGCGATCCTGAAACGTCGCGACATCGAGATAGCCAGAGGCCGCACCGCCAATCCAACTGAAGCCCGCAGGCGAGCGACGGTCGAGCGCGATCGCCTCAAATCGCACCTTGCCCTGCGCATCCACAGCCAAACCCGCATCGGTCAGTGCAGACGTCACACTGCGAAGTCCATACGCCAGATAACCGCAAGTTCCCGCTGCGAGAGCGATTCCCGCCATGATCCACTTGCGTCGATTTTTTGCTGCCAGCATTCCACTCCTGCCCTGCTACAATCGGGGATCCAATTCACCTCGGAGATTTGCATTCCATGGGCCAAACATTCAATAGACGCGATGTCTTTATCGTAGCCGCAGTACGCACTCCCATTGGGCGTGGCCGTGCCGACGGAGCACTGGCCAGCGTCCACCCTCTTGACCTATTGGCGCAAACGCTCGACGAATCGGTTCAAAGATGTGGAATTGCGAAGGAAATGGTGGAAGACGTCATCGTCGGCTGCGTCACACCAACCAAAGAGCAAGGCTCGAACATCGCCCGCCTGGCGGCCCTCAAGGCCGGATTTCCCATCGAGGTGCCTGGAACCCAGATCAACCGGTTCTGCGGAAGCGGCCAACAAGCGATTCACTTCGCCGCACAGGCCATCGCCTCAGGCGACATGGATGTCGTGATCGGCGCGGGCATCGAGTCAATGAGCCGCGTGCCCATGGGTTCTGACAACGCGATCACAGAAGATCTCAAGAAAGACTTTCCCTATCCGCTTGTTCACCAAGGCTGGTCTGCCGAACTGCTCGCCGAGAAGTACAAACTCTCGCGCCAGGAAGTGGACGATTACGCCGCAAAGTCCCACTGCCTCGCCGCGGGCGCGGCCAAAGCCGGTTGGACCCGCAACGAACTGTTCCCCATCAACGGCGTTACCCATGATGAAGGCGTACGCGCCTCAATCGACATGGAAAAGATGGCGAAGCTTCCCACCGTGTTCAAGGAGAACGGCGTCGTCACCGCGGGCAATGCCAGTCAGATTTCCGACGGCGCGGCTGCGGTTGTGTTGGCTTCCGGCGAAAAGGCCGACCAGTTGGGATTGAAGAAACTCGCGCGCATCGTCACCCGGGTCGTCATCGGATCCGACCCCGAACTTATGCTCGACGGACCCATCGCCGCCACTCACAAAGCCCTGCAGCGTAGCGGTCTCAAGATCGACGACATGCATGCCATCGAAATCAACGAGGCCTTTGCCAGTGTCGTCTTGAGTTGGGCGCGCGAACATCGCCCACGCATGGAACGCGTCAACATCCAAGGCGGGGCCATCGCTCACGGACATCCACTGGGAGCCACCGGCGCGATACTCATGACTAAACTCGTCCACATCCTGCAGCGCACCGGCGGACGCTACGGTTTGCAGACCATGTGCGAAGGATTCGGCATGGCAAACGCAACCATCATCGAACGCGTAAGCTAGTTCTTGATGCTCTCCTTGTTTCTCTTTCTCGCATCGGCGGACCCCATCGGATTTGTCTTCGAGAACCCCTACTATAAAGCCGATCTGACGGCGCGCGATCTTGGCAACGGCAAGATGGAAGACAACGGCACGCTGCGGGCGATCTTCCACAAAGCGGCTGGCGTTAGCATCGGGCGCAGCAAGAACCGCATGCACTGGGCACCCAGCTTTCAACGCGTCGGTGCCAAGGATTACCGCAGCATCGGCGTGTGGGATCCGGTGCAGAGCCACAAGAAAATCGAGAACAAGAAGATGGTGCGGCTCACGCGCTCGGGCTTTGAAAAGAACTATCCCGAAATCCATCTCTTCGCCGAGTATGACTTCATCAAAGACGCGCCGTACTTCCTCTTCCGCTCGACGATGACCATCGAAAAACCCATTGAGATGTTCTGGCTTCGCAACCAGGAGATGACAATGGATCACATCTTCACCCACGTCGCCTGGCCCGGTGCGGACGGCAAGCCCGTCGTCGTTGACTTCGACGCCCGCAAGCCTCTGTTGGACGCAAAGCCGCTGCCCGTGGATGTGGCTTGGGTAGCGTTTGTGAATGTCGACAAGGGTTTTGGCTATGGGCAGGTCACGTTGAAGCACAGTGCCTCGAAGACAGCAAATCCTCTAACTAGTATTAACGATGGCGTGAATCCACCGGCCCGCTATTGGGATCGTCGGCTCATCAATCAAGTCAATACCAAACTCGAGGCTGGGGACAAGTACGAGGAAGAGTCCGCCTATGTGGTGTTCAAAGTTTCGAAAGAGAACCCTGTGGCGGAGTTTCTCGATTGGGAAAAGAAGATCCGAAGGAAACACAAATGAAGCGCCGTGAATTCGTAGCGGCGACTGCCGCCGCAGTACTGTATGCAGCCCCCAGCGATACGCCAGCCATCCTCGGGGGCGCGCCAGTCCGCGCGCAGAAGTTCCCTTCTTGGCCCGTAAGCACTGAGCAGGAAGAGCAGGCACTGCTCAGCGTGCTGCGCAGCAAGCACTGGAACCGCGGCGGTGCGGTGGACAAGTTCGAGAAGACTTACGCGAGCCTCACTGGCACTAAGCACTGCCTCGCCGTCGCCAACGGTACGGCATCGTTGATCACTTCGCTAGGAGTTCTCGGTATTGGGCCTGGCGATGAAGTGATTGTGCCCGCTTACACCTTCGTCGCCACCATCAACGCCGTGCTGCTCTACGGCGCGATGCCGGTCTTCGTCGACACCGACGCGGAGACGTTTCAGATCGATCATCGCAAGATCGAAGCAGCCATCACCCCGAGAACCGTCGCCATCATCCCCGTTCACCTAGGCGGTGGATCGTTCGACGTCGACGCCGTGCTTGAGATCGCGCAGCGCCGCAAAGTCGTGGTGATCGAAGACGCCTGCCAATCGCATCTCGCCGAGTGGAAGGGCCGCAAGGTCGGGTCTTACGGCACGACCGGTTGCTTCAGTTTTCAGGCTTCGAAGAATCTCAACTGCGGCGAAGGTGGAGCGCTCATCACCAACGACACCGACTTCTACGAGAAAGCTTTCGCCTTCCACAATAACGGACGCCCCAGCAGTTCGTCGCGCTTCTCATATGGATCCCCTGGCGCAAACCTGCGCCTGACGGATTTTCAAGGCGCGCTGCTGTTGGCACAGATGTCGCGGCTCGAATCCCAGGCTCGCACGCGTGAAACCAACGCCGCATACTTGACTACCATGCTGCGCGAAATCCCCGGCATCGCGCCCGCAAAGACTCCCGTGGGATGCACGCGCAACGCCTATCACTTGTACATGTTCCGCTACGATCCTGCGCAGTTCGCGGGCATGGAGCGCGAAGGATTCCTCAAAGCATTGAAGCTCGAAGGCATCCCGGGAGACGATGGCTACGAGCCGCTGAACCGCGAAGCCTTCATCCGCGCCAAGCTGACCGACCGAGGTGGCGCGCGTGTCTATTCGAAAGAGCGAATCCGCGAGTGGGATGAAAGAAACGCGCTGCCCGTCAACGACAAGCTCTGCAAAGAAGCGGTGTGGTTCACGCAGACTATGCTGCTGGGCCCTCGCGCGGATATGGATCATATGGCCGAGGCGATCCGCAAGATTCAGCGCAATGCTGCTGCTGTGAAAGCCAAGCTCGCCTAGTCTATGCGCCTTTACTATCACAACAGCTACATTCGCCAGTTCGAAGCGCAAATCGTCGGTATAGAAGGCCTGAACGTGTTTTTGGACGCGACATCGTTCTATCCAACCTCCGGCGGACAACCGCAGGACCTCGGTGCCATCAACGACATCGGCGTCACAGCGGTCGAAGAGTTGGAAGATGGGCGCATCGCACATACGATGGCTTCGCCAAGTGCGTCAGGCCTTGCCGTTTGTACGATCGACTGGAAACGCCGCTTCGACCACATGCAGCAGCATACGGGGCAGCATCTACTATCCGCGGTGTTCTTCGACCTCTTCGGATTCCAGACTGTCAGCTTTCACATGGGCGCGGAAGTATCGACCATCGATCTGGCGGTCGCTTCGCTGACCCAACAACAGATCGAAAAAGCCGAATATCGAGCCAACGAGGCCATCTGTGAAAATCGCGAAGTGACCGTGAGTTTCGAGCATGCCGCAGTAGCGGAGAGTTTGCGCAAAGCCTCTGCACGAGAAGGCGAATTGCGTATCGTCTCCATCGCAGGACTGGACCGTTCCGCCTGCGGTGGAACCCACGTCCGCGCCACCGGCGAAATCGGCGCGATCCAGATCCGCAAGCTCGACAAGATCCGCGGCAACGTCCGCCTTGAGTTCACGTGTGGCCAACGCACCGTCGCGAGAACGCGGCGCGACTTCGATGCGTTGAGCACCATTGCACGCACCTTTTCCTCGCCTCTCGATGAAACACCGGCGCTTGTGGCGGCACAAATCGAAGCGGCCAAAGAAGCCGACAAGGTCCGCCGCAAACTCGCAACAGAACTTGCTCTGTTTCAAGGCAAAGCTCTGTACGAGAGGTCTCCGCGACACATCGCCCGAGGACCCATCACAGATGACGTCCGAGCACTCGCACAAGCGTTCGCACTGCATCCGAATGCGGTATTTCTGGCTCTTTCCGCGGAAGGATTCCTACTCGCGACAGCAAAAGATTCCGGCATCAATGCGGGTGTGCTCGTGAAGCCCCTCATCGCAGAACTCGGTGGACGCGGCGGCGGAAGCCCGCAAATGGCCCAGGGCAGTCTTCCCCACCCGGAAGCTCTTCGAACATTCGAACAAAGGATCACAGCCGATTGGCCCAACGAATCTATCTAGTTTCCACCGGCGGAACCATCGAGAAAGTCTACTCGGAAACGAGCGGCACCGTCCAGAACGTTGACTTCAAACTTGATCGGTATCTGCAGCAACTGCGCCTGCCCGATCTGGAAATCGAAGCGGTGCGCCTGATGAATAAAGACTCGTTGGAAATGACTCCGGACGATCGCGATCTCATCCTCGCCACGGTGCGAGCCAAGCTCGCGCAGCAGCCAGCCCCCTTCGTGATCACGCACGGCACCGACACAATGGTCGAAACCGGCATGTATCTCAAGAACAATATCGAGGCGCTGCCGGTTCCGATTATCTTGACTGGGGCAATGACGCCGCTCGGCTTCGAACGCTCCGACGGGCTGCAAAACCTGACGGAAAGCATGATCGCTGCGCGCATTCTGCAGCCCGGCGTCTGGCTCATCATGCACAACGAGGTGTTCCCGATCGATCGCGTACGGAAAGATCGGGAACGTGCCGTGTTTGTGCCGTTATAGAGAGGCGAGTCCCCGCAGATTCCAACCGCAGATCGTACTGGCTTCCTGCTTGGTTGCCCCGCCAGATCCAGTCCAATGCGTTTCGAGATTGAGCCATCCGTCGTAGCCATCGCGCTGCAACGCAGCGATGTGGCCCTTCCAGTCGACGTGACGCGTGCCCACCGGTCCCCAGATCGGCGTGTGGCCTTCCATGTGGCAATCCTTCACGTGGATGTGCGCGATCCGATTCTTGGGCAGTTGATCGTAGCCAAACGGATAAGGATTCTCACCGCCGACCAACGCATTCGCAGGATCCCAAACCAACTGCAGATTCGGATGATCGATCAGGCTCAAGATCTTCGCCGACTCCACCGCCGTACCGATATTACAGGCGTGCTCGTTCTCGAGTCCGATGATGAGATCGTGCTGCCTGGCGAGATCCGCGAGCGTCTGCAACGCAGTGAGAATCTGGTCATAGCAGGCCTCGGGTTGCACCGTGCGCCAGTAGGAAAACACGCGGATGATCTTGGCATTAAACTTCTTGGCCACGTGCACCGCATGATCGGCTAGGCGTGGCTGATCGGCAAACGTCTGCTTCGAGTTGAAGATGTCCTGCTGAAAGCGTGTATCTACATCGGGCGCATTGGGCAGCACGCACTTGAGCACCGGCGAAGCGATCGACATCACTGTCATGCCCTTGGTCTGCAGCATATCTTTGGCCTGACTGAGTTCATCCTCAGTCAAATCCATGATGTTCTTGCCCCAGACCACTCGCAGTTCCGCACCGGTCATGCCGATCTTTTCCATTGCGTCAAGCGCGGTCTTCAGGTCGGGCGAGAACTCATCGGTAATCGCCCCGATTTTAAACTTTGGTGTCATTTGCCTTCCGTAATGTTGAGAATCTGACCGGCCTTTACGCTCGTGAGTTTCTGCTTGAAACCGCTGGGCCAATCGATCTCAACGGATGAAATCGCTGTATCTTTGCCGAGTCCGAAGGTGAGCGCCAAGTCGGACTGAGAACAATAACTGGAACCAGAATGCACCGTTTGCCACTGACGTCCTTGTGCGGATTGCACGCGCACGACCGCGCCAAGCGCGCTGCGGTTGGACTTGCCTGTGCCGGTCAGCCGCAACGAAATCCAGTTATTCTTTTCCGCCGAATCGTTGCGATACAAATACGCCGCGCCATGGTTGGTGGTGATCAGCACATCGAGATCGCCGTCGTGATCGATGTCCGCATAAGCCGCGCCACGCGCCACCACTGGACGCAGCATCTCAGCGCCCATCTGCTTCGACGTATCCTCGAACCTGCCCTTGCCGAGATTGCGAAACAGCAGTGGAGGCTGCTTGTACTGCACCTTCGGCTGCACACGTCCGATCTCTTCGTCGATGTGTCCGTTCGCCGCGAAGATGTCAGGGTATCCGTCCAGATCGTAGTCGAAGAAGAACACGCCAAAGGCCAGGCTCAGCAAGCTCGAACGTCCGACGGTGGACTTCGGTGCTTCGTCCACAAAGAGCCCTGTTCCTTCGTTGTGATAGAGACTCAACATCTGATTGGAGAAGTTTCCAACCAGCAAATGGGCTCGCCCAGAGCGATCGTAATCAGCAAAATCCACGCCCATCGCGCCGCGCGCCATGCCATCCTCACCGAAAGCGACACCAGCGGAAACAGCCTCTTCGGTGAAGGTTCCGTTCTTGTTGTTGCGGTAGAGCTTGTTCGGCTGCGTGTCGTTGGCGAGAAACAGATCTACCCAGCCGTCGTTGTTCGCATCGAACGTCGCGATGCCCAACGTCTTGCTGTTCGCTTCGCCGAGGCCTGCAGCCTTGGTCACGTCCTGAAACTTACCGCTGCCAAGATTGCGAAAGAGCTTCGAACTGTTGCCCTTGTACGATTCCGGCGTGCAATAAGACTTGGTCGCACCATCCATCGAACACCACAGGTCGCCTTTCGAGGTCCATTGCACATAGTTTGCGACAACGATATCTACTCGTCCATCGCGATCGTAGTCTAAGAACGCCGCACTTGTCGGAAACGCAGTATTCACGATACCGGAATCTTTCGTCACATCGCGAAACTTGCCAGCACCCTCGTTGTGAAACAGGCGGTCTCCTTCAAGCGCTGTGATGTACAAGTCATCGCGGCCGTCGTTGTCGTAGTCGGCAACCGCGATGCCCATCGCATACATTTCGATGTCCAGGCCGCTGCCACGCGTGATGTCGGTGAAGGTGCCGTTCTTGTTGTTGCGATAAAGTGCGGACAATGTGCGCCGGCCCTTAGGAGCCCAATCTTTGCCGTTCAGCAGAACAATGTCCTGCCAGCCGTCGCCGTCCACATCCACGAACGCACAGCCGGATCCCATTGTTTCGGGCAGCCACTTCTTACCCGCACGTCCGGAATTGTGCGTGAACTTGATGCCTGCGGCGGCGGTGATGTCTTTGAACCGCGACTGCGCGAGCAACCCGCAGCAGAGAGCCGCCACAAGCAACTTCATCGCTTCTTTTCCACCCATCCGTTCTCATGATCGTGGATCGTCTGCCGCTCGTTGTTGTCTTCGACGTTCAACATGCGAGGCTTGGCCGTGATCGACTGCGCCGATTCATCGGCCTTGAACCGCCGGAACAACTTCTCTTCTCGCGCGGCTTTTTCATTGTCGCCGAGACCGCGATAGCAAAGCATCAGATTGTAGTGCGCCTGTAAATCCTCGGGATCCACTGCCAACACGCGCTGAAACGCATCCACAGCCTCTTTGTATTTGCGCTGCAAAAACAGGATGCGTCCTATCTGATTCACGACCACGCGATCGCGCGGATACATCGACGCGCAAGTCTCCAAGCTCTTGAGCGCACCGTCGTAATCGCCGTCCGCTTTCTGCGTCAGAGCCTTGAAAAAGTAGATGCGGCCCAACTTCGGATTCAGCTTCATCGCCTGATCCAAATATGGTTTGGCCGCTTCGATCTCGCCTTCCTGGATCAACGCCCGCGCTGTGTTGAGCCAACCGTCGGCGTACTCAGGCTCCGCTTCGGTGACCTTCTTGAACGCATACTCCGCGCCCTTCAGATCGCCTTGCAGCAACATGCCGATGCCCCAGTCGTTCCATCGCTCGCGATCGATTTTATCGACACGCGGCATCCAATTCGTGGGTTTTTCCGCAACATTCAGCTTCGTGGTGCGCATCGCGAGCGTCACAATGGGAATCTCCGGAATCCGATCTTTCACTAAACCCGAAACATTTTTGGGGATGTTTGCGGGATCGAAAGAGTAATCACGGCTATCGTGATGATTCGCCACCAACGACGCATCCTGACCGGGCTTGGGCTTGCCGGCATACGCATACTGCGTGTAGTAGTGCGAGAACTTGCGATAGTTCAACTTCGCGGTCAGGGTGATCGGACCCTTCGCATCCTTCGGAATGTTCACGCGATAGTGGACTGTATCCGCAGCGCCCGGAGGAATCAAGCGAACGTACAGCAGGCTGCGCGTTTGCCAGGCGTTGCGTTTGTTGATCGCATTGCCCTCACCATCCAGTTGATAGGAACGATAGAAGTGCGCTCCCTTCTCTACCGGTCCTTTGCCTTCGTCCTCAACATAGCCGCTCCAGAAAACGATCTTGCCGTCAGCGTCTTTGCCCTGCAACTCCAGCCAGACATCGAATGCGTCGACCGTGCCACCTGGGAAAAAGTGCCCAATCTTGCGCGTGCGAACCACAACGTCGACACGCGCCGACGTCCCCGGCTGGAACGTAACATCCGAACGATCGAGCGGCGCAGCCACATTGCCCACCTCGCGGATCAGCACATTGCCTTGCTGTTCCGCTTCTTCTCCAACGGCCATCGTGGACATCAGTGCAGGACCCGAATCCCGCCGTTTCATCTCCGTCTGGCCCTTGCCCTCCTCAATCGGCGACGCGGAAAAGATGTCGACCGTAATGAAGCCCGACTTCAAGAACGCCTCCACAGCTTGCTGCTGTTTCTCATCTTTGTTCGCGACCGCGATTGCCGTGTTGGCCGCCGCAAAGCGATGATTATGCACTTTGCCGTCGCGATTGCCAGGATCTTTTGACGGAACCAGCGCCATATGGCACTGCGTGCAAGTCGAGGTTTCCTGCGGGTAGTAGAAGCTGCGCGCACCCTGCCCCGATACACCCGAAGCCTGCCAGTTGTCGTAGTCATTGAAGCCGCGCAACCAGCGATAGTTGTTCACAGGCTGATCGAGATGCACCTTGTGACACGCCGCGCAATATTCCGGTCCGTCCTCCCGCATGAACGGCTTCAAGAACGTCTTCTTGTGAGGCCCTGGATTCAGGTTGATGAGGAAATCATCCATCTTGCGAATCAGCGCATTCTTGCTCGAAGCCAACGCGTGCAGTGGAGGATACTGAATCGTGAATCCGCCGTTGCCGGTCGATCCTTCCACATGCACGATCGAGTGGCAAGACATGCATCCCAAGCCATTCTGCGCCTCGGGCGTATCGATCTGATCTTTGATCGGCTTCTCCCAACGCCCGTTGAAGAACACCGCGTGATCGTGGCAACCGGCGCACCACTTGCTGCCCTGCGTGCTGCCGCTCACTTCTTGCATCTGCTCGATCGACTTGCGATAGAACTGATTGTTGAACGATGCGAAGTGATGTGCGGAACTATTCCACTGATCGTAGATGTCCTTGTGGCATTCCCCGCAGCGCTTCGAATCCATAAAGAAATCAGAAGGAATGGTGCCGCCAACATTGGTCTTTGCGGAAGAAGGCCAGAACGGAGACTTCGGCCCTGCGCCCTCTTCCTGCATGGACGTCGGCACAAACATCGTCTCGTTGCGGATGCGGTCGTTCTTGTTCGGTGAAATCTTGCCGTAGAGGATGGACGCCACGGGAGCGAGGATCGACAATCCCAGCGTCGCGACAAGTAAACCCTTTCGCTCTTTCGCGATTGAAAACAGGCCGGGCATCATCATCAACAGGCCGATCGACGAAAGAGCGATGTGTGTCCAGAACAGCCAGCGGTTGTGACTAAGATTGCCCATCCAGGCCAGTGCCAGGCCAGAGACCAATGACAACAGGCCCATGCCGAGCAATGCAAGTCGCCCGCTCATCGCCTTCACGATTAGCCAGATCATGCCCGCACCGAGAAACAGATGCAGCAGCACGTTGCCCATGTAAAAGATGCTCGCTGCGGGGAAACCCACCACGATCGCCAGATTGACGAAAAACGCGACAGCCAGCCAAAGCATCTAGTGCCTGCTCCCTTCGCTCACCAACGGGCGGATCAAACGTAACGCTGGTCGAATGTTGTATTCCTCGCGATAGGCTTCGTGAGGGAACTTTTCATTCGTGCCATACGGATACTTGCTCATCCCGTGGAATGGCAGCGGTTCTACCGTCTGTCCTTCCGCTGTATTCGCGTCACGATCCTTCGCCCAACCGTCGACCTTTAGAAGAAAATCCCGACGCCATCCGGAAGGCAGCGGCGGCAGCGAAGTCGCATCGAACAGCAACCGAACCTCATCGCCAGAACCCATCACCACCATGCGATCGTCCACATCGGCAACCAACGCGCGCACATCGCCATAGCGCGTATACTTGCCCGGCGTCGGATTCCACAGCGACGTCGGCGACGAATCGTCATAGAAGAACTGCTCGGGTTGTTTGCGCTGCGGATGCACCTTGTTCGCCGAGAACCCGCGGAACCGCACAGCAGCCTCGGAATTCTTCAACACCGTTCGCCGCGCAGTGGGCGAAGCAACGCGCTCGGACAAAAACACTTCATCCCAATAGACACAGAGATTCGTGACGATCCTCACTTCGCGATTCGTGGCGGTGAGAAACTTACCAGTGAGATCCACAGCGATCGTCTTCGGCTTACCATCCGGCATGCCCATGTCCTCAATCACGGTCTTCCACTGGCCTTGTGCATCGCGCACCTGTAAATACGGGGCAACCAGCCCAGCTTTGCTTTCCTGCGCCGCGGCCAGGAATGAAGAACCATCCGCCCAATCCACCCACCCGTGCAGCACCAACAGAGCCTTGTTGTCGCGCGCGATTGAAGGGCCGAAGTCCAAATCCAAGGCATGCATCTCCGCGATGCCGCCATCTGTCCGCCGATAGGCATCCGGATGTGTCTTATCGGATTTCAGCACGCTGGCCAGCACATCGCGGCCCTTGTCATCACGCGCCCTCACAGGATACACACGCTTCTTCACACCGAATAGATGCTCGTCGGGGAAGGGCGGCGCTTTCCATTTTTCGTTGGTGTAGACTTCTTCGTCTGCCGGATGATCCAGAGCCTCCAGACGCAATTGATCGAGAAACGCAACCTCTGAAAGCTCTTCCGTGATGCGGATCTCGTACTTGCCATCGCGCGCCTGCAAGGCCTCCCCTGGAATCTGAATGAACTCATCGTGATCCACGGCAAAATAGCTGCCATCGCCAGAGGACGCACCGAGCGGAGCCACGCCTAAGACATCCGTGATGAACTGGAATCCTTTGCCATTCCAGGTCCAGATCAGTGGACAGGATCCGGACAGACGCTGCGCCTCTTTGTACACATACGCTTTGCCCGCAGCCTGATTCGTTTCGTTCTGAATCAACCCGTTCGCCCAGGAAATGCGCACAGTCTCAGCGGATTTGCGCGACCCTAGATCGAACACCAGCGGCGTGCCCAGATAGATCTGCTTCCGATAGTGCGCGCCCGCCTTCACTTCCACCTCGGCGCCAACAGAACTCTTCAGATTCTTCACGCCTGTCAGTGTGACCTTGAGCCAATTCACGGGATTGCGGCGCACCAGCAACTGCAACTTCTCAATCGCAATATCCGCCTGAAACGGCACCGTCGCCTTCTCAAACGCTCGAGCCGCACGATTCAAATACACACCATCGGCAGCGATAAAATCCAGATACGAATCGCGGTTCACATCGGCCACCATTGTAAGCTTCAAGCCCGCAGGCAGCGTTGCAACGTCCGACGCCTCGTACTTTCCCGCAAGCTTGTCGCGATACAGCACGGCTGTGCGATCCGCGTAAGTCGCGACGATGTCAAAGCCCTTGGTATCCGGCGCAATGCGATACGCAAACGCCGAAACCGGTACACCCTTGACGAATGGAAACTCCGACGAACGATCCGTAAATCCCGCAGTGCCCTGGTTGCGCAGCAACTTCGACTGCCCTGCCCCGAACAACAACAGGTCCAAGTCATAGTCATGATCGAAATCCACCCATACCGCGCGAGCAAAATCGCCAGCACCTGTGGGCATTTCCATGCGCTTGTATCCCGCAGCGGCAATCCGCTGATACAAAACCGCACCCTTCGAGGTCAATGCACAGAGATCCACCAAGCCATCGTTATCGAAGTCCCCTGCCACGATGTCGCGGATGTCCGTAAGGCCAGCCAATACAACGCCAGGGCGCGTCGAACGGGCGCTCGCAGCCGAATAGACAATCGTGTCCGAACCGGCCTGCACGAAACGATTCATGCCCTGCGGCAAAGGTGTTCGATCATAAACCGCAGCCGCCAACACCTCGGGCTTCGCATCGATCGGATCAAAGATCTCCGCATAGTCCGACCATTCCATATCTTCAGGAGTGGCCGAGCCCTCTTGCGCCTTCTTCAGATCTTGAAACAGCTTCAACTCCCGAGCCATATCCTCACGCTGTTGCAGCGACCGGTACACGTTGTAGAGCTGAAAATGCGGCGCAGCAAGATTGGCATTCAACGAGATCGCCTTGTTGAACTCCGACACCGCTTCCGGCAGTCGATTCGCCTGTCGCAACAGCACGCCCAAGTTGTAGTGGGAAATCGGCTCGTCTGGAGCCAGCTTCACCATCCGCTCAAACTGCGGCAAAGCCTTCTCAAAATCGCCGTCTTTCTTGTATACGATGCCGAGATTGAAGTAAGTGTGCGGAAGATCGGGGAACCGCTTCTGCACCTGTTCCAGTTGCTCCACGCCATCTTTTGTCTTGCCCCCGCGCAGCAGTGCCAAGCCGTAGTTTAGTTGTTCCCGTCGAGAGTCAGGAGCCAGATCGAGAGCCTTCTTGAACTCGCCCACGGCCTGCACTTGGGTGGTGGGATTCTCGTAGAAAGCCTTCCCCAGATTGCGATAGCGCCACAGTTTCTCGTCATTGGAATCCACTGCCTGCGACCAATAGGCAACGGTCAGCAGCAGGGCTGGAACCAGTAGATGAAAACGGCGCATATGACTAATGTTTTATTGTAGCCGTCAGGCTGTTTGGATATCAGCGGCAGACTGTAACCCGCGTTCCGCCACATCGATCTCTCGCATCCTGTACTTCTGAATCTTGCCCGTCACCGTCATCGGAAACGCATCCACAAACCGCACGTATTGCGGAACCTTGAAATGCGCGATACGGGCTTTGCAGAACTCCTGCACCTCCGCCTCGGTGCATTCCTCACCCGGTTTCAAGCGGATCCACGCCGCCACGATCTCACCAAGGCGCGCATCTGGAAGGCCGACAATCTGTGCGTCCGAAATCTTTGGATGCGCGTAGAGGAACTCCTCGATCTCGCGCGGATAGATGTTCTCACCGCCGCGAATGATCATGTCGCGCGCACGGCCAGTGATACGAAAGTAGCCGTCCTCGCGCATCCGCGCCAGATCGCCCGTAAGCAGCCAGCCCTCGGCATCCACGGCCCGAGCAGTGGCCTCCGGTTCGCCATCGTAACCGCCGCTCATTACCAGATAGCCGCGCGTGCAGAGCTCGCCCTGTTCGCCCGCCTCTACAGTGACACCGGTTGCGGGATCGACAATCTTGACTTCTGTACAAGGCAGTGCGCAACCCACTGTCGACACGCGCAGATCGAGCGGATCATCGTTCTTTGAGCCCGTAATCACCGGCGAACTTTCCGTCTGCCCATAGGCAATCGTCATCTCTGCACAGTGCATGCGGCCGACCACTTGCTTCATTACTTCTATCGGACAGGGCGCGCCTGCCATGATGCCGGTGCGCAGGCTCGTCAGATCGAAACCCGAGAACTCTGGATGATCCAGCTGCGCAATGAACATCGTCGGAACCCCATACACAGCGGTCGCGCGCTCCTCTTGAATCGCCTCCAGCGTCGCCAACGCATCGAAAGAAGCTGAGGGAAAGACAAGCGTAGCGCCAGTTAAAACGCCTGCAAGCGAACCCATCACGCAACCGAAGCAATGATAGAGCGGAACCGGAATGCAGATCGCATCGTCGTGTGTCAGCCGCAGTGCTCGCCCAACCAAATAGGCGTTGTTGAGCAGATTGCGATGCGAAAGCAGCACGCCCTTGGGGCTTCCTGTAGTGCCCGACGTGTATTGAATGTTCACGATGTCGGTGTTTTGACAAGCGGCCGCGACATCGCGTCGCTGTGACAAAAACGCCCGCCATGATTCGTCGCCGAAGAACACGGCATCCACGGAAGAACCCGTCTCGCGCAAAATCGCGGCGTAATCGGTCCGCCGGTCCGCCGCATTCAGAAACAGCGCCTTCATCCGAGATTTGCGGATCACGTAAGCCAACTCGTGCGCACGATACGCAGGATTCACATTCACCTGCACCAACCCGTCGCGCGCGCAAGCGTACTGCAGCAGCAGCCATTCCAAGCAATTGGTCGCCCACACGCCCACGCGATCGCCTGGCAGCAGATCCATCGCGTGCAGCGACGCCGCAACATTGGCCACCTGCTGTTCGAAGTCGCGCCACGTGAGCCGGAGCCCCTGATGCCGCATTACCACCGCGACCCGATCGCCATGCCTCGACGCGGTTGCGCGCAGGGCTTCATCGATCGTGCATTCGAGCAATGCGACTTCAGCACCCTTGGCGTAGCTCTTCATTTCGCCTCGTACATCACATAGGCAAAATGTTTGGAATCAGGAGACCATGAATTCACATTGATGGTTCCCTGCCCGCCCGGGAAAGTCGTCAGTGTCTCGATCTTCTTGCCCTTCAACCGACGCAGCTTCATGCCGGGCATGCGTCCGTTGTGACCTTCGGTTCCCGCGGGAAACGAGAGAAAGATCATGTCCTTGGCGTTCGGTGAAAAGTGAGGAAACCAGTCCTCCAACTCATCGCTGGTGATACGTTCGGCGAGCGAATCGGCTGGCCCGCCGCCTGATGCGGGAATCCGCCAGATGTTCCAGCCTCCGCCGCGGTTCGAATTGAAATAGATCCACTTGCCATCGCGCGAATACTCAGGCCCGTCATCGTAGGCCCCCGCCGACGTCAGTCGCTGTTCGTCACCGCCATCGACACTCACGCGAAACAGCTCGAATTTCTCGTTACGACGGCCAACAAATGCGAGCCATTTGCCATCCGGAGACCAGCCGTGAAAGTAGCTCGGCGCAGCCGGAGTCCGCAGTTTCACGCCAGTGCCATCGGCATTCACGACATACACCTGCGATTGCCTCGATGCCGGGCTCGACGCCGAAAAAGCAATCCGTTTGCCATCGGGCGAGATGTCGTGATCGTTGTTGCAGCGATACGTTCCGTCGCCCAGTGCGATCTTGTCCAACTTCGCGCCTACCGCAGGAGCAATTCGAAACAGATTGCCGCCGGTATTGACCAGCAGGAACTTGCCATCGCGCGACCAATTCGGGGCCTCCACAATTCCATCCTGCTCGAAGATCACCGTCGACTGCCGAGTCTTCATATCGAAGGTCGCGAGTTTGCTGTGAAAGGCCGGCGCTGGCGCTTGAGCCAAAAAAAGGGCGGCAAGAAGTAAGGTCATCGTAGTCCACGCTTCAACAGATTCGCCGTGATTCGCTGCACTCGCAGATCCACTCCATGAGGACGCGCCCAGTGCGAAAACGGCAGCACATGGCCCGGTGGCGAAGCCAAGCCCTGTGACCAATAGATAGTAGCGGCATTGAACACGAAATTGTTACGCGGGCCAGGATAGATCGTCGAAGTCCAATCGCTGGGCCGGACACCGCTCGACAGAGCCCTACCTTGCGCCACGATCTCAAGCCCGGGAATCGCAGCCGGATCGCCGTGAAACTCCCAGCCGACCAGACCGGGGATCCGTTCGCCCTTCTTCATCCCCGTACCTTCGAAGATCCAATGATTCGGCAACGTGCAGATCCAATCGCCACCACCGTTGGGCGGATGGACCGAATGGGCGCCCATCAAAAGATTCGCCTTCGGGCCACGCGCCGGAAAGTCCGTCTTGAAGAACTCGTCGAATTGCCCGTAGATACCCCCGTAAACACCCTCGCGACTGATGATGCGCTTCTCGCGCCCATCGAAGGACTTCTGAAACGGAGTCACACCCATGATCGAATTGCCGCTCAGATACAGATGCGTGACGCCTTTTTGAACAGATTCAAGCGCGGCGTTGTACTGTCGCAGATCCCAGTATTCGTCATGCCCGACGCTCAGGAAAATCTTCGCTCGCGTGAACTCATCGACCGACATCATGTCTGAATTACTGGTGTACGTGACATCGTAGCCATGCTGTTCGAGCCAAAAAGCCAATGGAAACTCCCACAACAGGAACTCGCCGGAACCCATCGACAGCGGCTGTTCCACGACTTGCGGATACCTTCCATACGGCCGATCAAAACTCACCGCCACGCCAGAAGCCCAGGAGTGTCGCGGATCCGTGTACAACGACCAATCATTCGGCTACTTGTTGTAGGCCTGCCAAGTGTTGTCGCTCAGCTGAAAAACGATATCGGCTTTGCGGTTGTCGCGAACCACAAACACAATGTAGTTCTGCCAGGCGTGCTCATTGCGGCTGTCAGCCAGCGCGGTGAGCTGGCCAAGATACACGCCGCTCTTCCAATCCGCCGGAATCGGTAGCGAGAGTGCAACATCCCAACGGCACTCGCGCAATCGCCGCGCGCCGACTTCTGGATCGGGCTGCGGCTTGCCTTGCAACGGGCCTACTGTCTGCATCAGCCTCGCACCCGCACCACCGTAATAGCCCATGCGGAAAACGTCGAGGGTGAACTTACGCGCAGGCTTCGTCGATACGCAGATCTCAATCGTTTCACCTGCGAAGATGCTCTGCCGCCGACAGTAGCCTTTGATCCACGAACTCCGAAGGCCACCCTTCTCGTTGGGCCACATGTAGGTGAATTGCCAGGCTTGTGTGCCGGGCTTACGATTCTCGATGGGGATGATCGCAGCCGCTGCGGCAGTTTTCAAGAGATCGCGTCGAAGCATCTCTACAATTATTGATCTGAGCGCAACGAATCGAGCAAGGGTAGTTTCCGCACGAAGCGCACGGCGGCAAGAGATGCAACCAATCCCGCGACGGCGATCAGTGCGATCAGCACCACCATACGCACAATCGGCAACCCTCGTACGCCGCGCTCGATCACCGACGGTGCGATCGCAATCATCGCGCAGACGAGTCCGAGAACAACGCCAGTTCCCACCAGGTAGCCGTTCTCTGAAGTCACCATGCGCGTGAGTTGATCTCCGCGGAAACCCACGGCGCGCAGCAGCCCCAGCTCTTTGCGGCGTTCCAAAACATTGCGCATCAGCACAGCCGCAACACCCGCAATGCCAAGCAACAAACCCAGAGCCCCGAGGGCCTGAAAGGTCGACAGGTAAGTATTCTCGACTTGATGGAATGCAGCGAGCCGTTCACGCGTCGTCGATACGTCAAAACCAAAATCAGTGAGCGCATCTTCAATCGCAGGACCATTCGACAGAGGCCCTTCGATCAGAAAGAACCGATAGCCTTGCTCTTGCGGAAACAGCCGGATGAACTGCTTTTCCGAGATGACGATTTCGCTTTGTAAAACCGATCCGGCAATGGTCGCAACCAAACGCAGCTTCGCACCGCTCGGCAACGTGATCACATCACCCACTTGCTTGTGCAGCACGTACATCGCGGAATTCATGTCCGCAATCGCCGGAACCGCGTCATCTTGCGGTGCCTGATCCAGCAGGTTCCAAGCAACATCGCCGAAGCGTTTCGCCGCCAGGAAATCCGCCGAGGCACCAATCACACGCGGATTGCGCGGCTCATAGAGATTCAGGCAACTTGCGTCATCGCCGGGCTTCAAACGGAAAGCGAAGAATTTGTTTCGGTCGGATTGCAGGTTCAACTCCTCGCGCCCAGCCTGTGAGTTGAGATCGTAAACGATCGGCAACTGCGATTCGGCAATCATTGAGAATCCACCGGTGCCCTCTGCGGAATCACCCTGGCGGAACGATTCCAGCGACAGCAGTAAGAACACCGCGGAAGCGATGAGCGTCACGCAAAGCGCGCTGCGATTTGGTTTCCAGGACGTGTTTCGCAATCCCATCGATTGCAAGTCGACGATCGGTTTCGACGCCCCGCGCAGCCGGTTTCGGATCCACAGAATTCCACCGGTCAACGACAGAAAACCTGCTCCGAAGAACGCTCCGGCTGCAGGCACGGCTTTCGCAATCCCTGCCCCGGTAAGGCCGAATGCCAACACAAAACAGACCGCCGCAACGATCGCCAACTTCGAGGAAGGCTTCGCGATCTCAGCCGAACCGCGAGAGCCCGACAGCAGGTCGCGCGGCGTGGACTTCCGCAACCCGCGCAACGACAACAGAATCGTCACAAATGCGCACAGCAAGCCTCCCAGCACGCCCACCTGCAACGCCAGCGGCTTGATGTGCAGCGTGAGGTCGGATGTCCCCACAGCGCCGCGCCACCACGTACGCAAGCCGTAGAGGATGAAGGCAGCGTAACCAATACCAAGCGGGATTCCGATCAACGTGCCGAGAGCAGCCAACGGCATGCCCTCGCGCAGAAAGTGCGTCCGCAAGCCCGCTTCCGTGAATCCCAAAGCGCGAAGCAATCCCGCCTCACGCAGACGCTGATCCACATTCAACTGAAAGAACACCACGGTCAACAGCAGTGCCGAAACCATTAAGAAGAAGCTGAAGTAGAAGAAGTATTCGCCGAAATCCGTGGATCCCTTCGACGCACCCAACGCCGCAGTGCGAGCGTCCACCAACGCCACACCCATGCTCAGCGGATTCACCGCCGTGCGCAAACGCGTTGCGAACTGCGCATCCTGCGGCCCGCGCACGGACGTTACACTACCAAACCGCGAACCCCAAAGCTTCTTGCCATCTTCAATGTTGATGAAGCCCTTCGGAGTCGTGCGGTACAGCTTCCAATACTCTTCATCCAGAGGCCGGACTTTCTTCAGATCCATCGGAAACGGCGGATCCCAATCGGCCAGCGTGCTCGATTGCGTGATCCCCGGATACTCGGGAGCAAGCGTTCGGTCATCCTTGGTCGGATTCACATGCACCAGCGTGAATACAGCGGACTTCGTCACCAGCGCGCCACTTGGATCCCAAAGATAATATTCGAGCGTAATCTTGTCGCCCGGTGTCGCACCCAAATCGCGTGCCGCCCACTCATTCAAGGCGATCTCGCCCGATGCCACGGACATCGAACTGGCAGCCGTCACCAGCGAATACGGAACCTCTCGCCCACCGGCTTTCATGACATTCACAAGGTATGTGTAAAAGCGCTCCCCATGCGGGCCGACTGTCTTCGAAGCAGCGGCTTCCAGCGAATCGCTCAATACCGCGCTTTCCGTCTCGACAGAAATCTTGCCGTCGAGAAGTACCAACTTCACACCGAGATCCTGCAACTGCATCTTCGCCAAATCGACTTTGACACCTTCTGCAAACAACACTGTGTTCACGCGCCCAGTCTGATCCAGATCCTTTTGTAGACGTTTCAACCCAATGAACACGGCCTTCAGCGCGCCCTGCCCCGGCCTCAACGAGAACTCGCCCATCTCAGTTCGAGGCAACACCGCATCCACTTTAAACCGGATCGTTTTACCCGTATCTTCTTTTCGCCCATGCAACGATTCGCGTGGAATCGCCGACGGCTTCTCGATCCTCAACAACAAGCTGTCTTCGGACTTCGCGCTCAACTCCACCGCAAGGCCTGGACTGATCAGATAGCCGGTGTGTTCTGCAACTCCATGAAACTTCCAGAAACGCTCATCGACGCCATAAACCTGCACGCCACCGGCGCGCTGGTTGTCTTGCTGCTTCGAAACCACACCTTCCAATGCGATCACCGGCACCCCGCCGATCTCCGCAGCAAGCCCCTCTCGAAAAAACTGCGCGCTGGTGAGCACCTGCGATGTCTTTCCTAGCCGCGACAAAGCAAGCTCTCGCAAACTTACGCGCACCGAATCGCCAGTAATCATCGCGCCCATCAATACAGCCACCGCGATCGCAACACCTGCGATCACAGCCTTATTCGTGCGCGCATAGTGCCGAAAACCGCTTCGAGCAAAAGAACGACGGTCCATGTCAGTAGCTCTTCCAAACACCAGGAGTCATCAGTTCCACCGCATGTTGATCGGGATCTCGAAAGTAAACACTGCGCCCACCCAAAGGCCAGTTCACGATGCTCTCAATTGCAATGCCCTTCGATTGCAGACGGGAACACCAACCATCGAAATCCTCCGCGGGGATGCCAAACGCAAAGTGCTGTTGCCCGCGTGAATCATGCGGCGGAACGATACCACCCGGCAACGCCACGGGTTCAAGCGATCCGCCCTGCAAGAAAATCAGCAATACATGCCCTGTTGCGACATGCAATGCGCAGATCCGCGCGTCTTCTGCCATGGGCTCAAACCCGAACAGATCCTCGTAGAAACGCGCGGATACCGACACGTTGGCGACGGAAATCGCGGTCTCAACAATTCCCGTGACTCTCATACGCGATGCAGCTTCTGCTCATTCATCTCATAGCGGACCGGAAACCGCGCAGCGAGTTCGCTGCTATGTGTCACCGTGATCAGAATAGTTCTCTGCTCGCGATGCAGTCCAAACAACAAGTCCGCTACCGTATCCGCAGTGGTGCGATCGAGGTTGCCCGTCGGTTCATCGCAGAGCAGCAACAACGGCTGGTGGATCAACGCCCTCGCGATCGCGCAGCGCTGCTTTTCGCCGCCCGACAACTCGCCGGGGCGATGTCCCAACCGCGCGCCCAAACCCACTCGATCGAGCAACTGCTTCGCGCGCGCCTCAACATCCGAACCGACTTTTGTTTCCGCCGCCAAGGCTGGAACCAGCACGTTCTCAAGCACGCTGCATTGCGGCAAAAGTAAATGATCCTGAAAGACAAAGCCCACTGACTTGTTGCGAAACGCCGACAGCTCTTTGTCCTTCAGCTCATAAGGATCCACATCATCGAGCGTCACAACCCCACTCGAAGGAGGCTCCAACGCGCCCAGCACATACAGCAGCGTACTCTTGCCGCTGCCGGAGGGACCAATCACTGCCACCGCGTCTCCACGCTGCAGGCTGAGATCGACATCGGTTAGGATCCGCAATGGGCCAGACGGCGTCGGATACTCTTTGCAAATACGTTTGGCTTCGAGCAAGGCTAGTTGAGGCTCCAAAGGGTGAGTGCGGTGTCGCTCTTGATTAAGATTTCACGGCCCAACACAACGGGTTGCGTCCAAACCGGGGAATCGGAAACAGAATAGCGCGTTATCTGCTCGAACCCCTTTGCTGACTTCTTCGAAACAATCAGATCCCCCGCGTCGGTGAGCCACACCAGACTGGGACCCGCGCTCACAACCGACGCGTTGGTCGCCTCTCGTCCGGTTGTTGTCCACAAGGTCTTGCCGGTACGCGCATCGAGACACACAAACTGGCCCTTCTTGCGAGAGTTGAATCCATAGAGCAAGCCGTCGTCGAGCACTGGCGAACTCAAATAAAACGCGGCCTCGGGATTTGCCCAAACCTGTGTCGAACCCTTCAAAGCCACTGCACCGCGGCGCACACCGGCAAAGATGAGCAGGTTCTCAAACCGCACAGGAGTGATCGCGTTCTCCAGCCATTCGTCTTTCCAGGGAACCGTCCAAAGTTGCTTGCCGGAGACGAGATCCACGCCAATCAGCGATTGCGACGTCATTGTGACCAACTGGCCGTTCACTGGAATTGGCGACGCATATCCCGGCCCCGCTGCCATCTTCAGCGTCCACTTCACGGCGCCGGAAACAGCGTCGAACGCATGCATTGCACTGCCGCGATCGTCTCCCGTGTGAACAATCACCGCACCGCCCTCAACGAGCGGAGACATCGATGTCCCTGTGAACAGCTTCGAAGTATCCACTGTCGAAGAAAAATCCTTGCGCCAAAGCAGCGAACCCGTTCGCACATCCCACACCGAAAGAATCGCAGTCACTCCCAGCGTATACAAGCGGCCCTCGCGCACCACTGGCGTCGAAAACGGACCCTTGCTCATGTCCTTCGCGTAAGAGTTTTTGTTGAACACAGCAGGATAAGACTTGGTCCACTCAAGCTTGCCCGAAGCCAGTGAAAAGCGCGAAACGGTTTCGCTTTCTCCGGAACGCGAGTGCAGGAAGACAGCGCCAGCCGCCACGACGGGAGTCGAATATCCGCCGCCAACCGCAACTTTCCACTTCGACTTCAGTTCCTTGGGCCAAGCCGCGGGAACCTGCGCTGCTGGAACCACGCCATCGCGCGCAGGACCTCGCCATTGTGTCCACTCCTGTGAGGTCAAAACCAACAGCAAGAGCATCATCGATTCACGCCGACGCCATGGGCCACTCGCAAGTAAATCTCTTCTGCCCGCTTGGCAGAACGTTCCAGGCTGTACTCGCGCCGCACACCGTCCGCCCCGGCTAAACCCAAAGACCGAACAAGTTCACGATTCTTCGCCAAAGTCAGCAGCGTCGCCGCGATTTCCTCTGGATCCGTACTCTCGGCCAGCAACCCGCCACCCGTCTTTTCCGCGATCTCTGTGAACACACCGTGACGCGCCTGCACAAACGGAGTGCCCGCGGCCAAGGCTTCCAAAGCGTAGGTCCCCTTCGGATCCGCATACGGACCTGGAACGCAAATCACATCCTGGCTCTCAAGAAATCGCTGCTTCTGCTCGCGATCCATCACGCCCAGATACTCGAATTCCGAGAACTTGTGGCATTCCTTCAAATAGTCGCGCTGCTCGGCGGCCATGTATCCCGCAGCTTGCATAACCACGCGCGGCGACTCACGCTTTACCAATCGCATCGCCTCGGCAAGCACATGCAATCCCTTTTCGGGAGCAATGCGCGAAAAGTATCCAACCTTTAGAGGACCGTCAATGAGCTTGTCCTTCAAGCGATATCCATCGAAAGCAATGCCAAGAGGGAGCACTTCCATACGATCGTGCGGGATGTCCAGATACACGGACATCAGCCGCTCATAGAACTCGCTGATCGGCAGAAACAGATCCACAAACTGGGTCTGCTCTCGAATGAGCTTTAAACTCTGCGACCGCCACGGTTCCTGCAACCCTTCGAGAAACAGATCCTCACCCTGCAATGCACAAACAATCGGACGTCCTAGCGTCTGGCGCAAAGGCTTTGCCAGCGCGATCAATAGCGTATAGGGCAGAGCGATAACATCGGGACGCGGTTGCGAAACGGCCCATTCGAGAAACTTGTCGAACTCTTTTCGCAGATTGCCTTCCGCACCGCGAAGGGTCGATACAGTCAATGCACCCAGGTTCTCAGGCGACGTCTGAATGGATCCACTGGTTGCGGCCTTGATGACCGCCGATGAGTCCCAAAGCTTATCTAGAAACCTTGGGGTTTTGCGAAACAGTGCGGATTTTTCTTGCAGGTAAATGCTGATGCCGCCGAAGAAGATTCGATCTTCGGAGACATTCTCTTCATCCGTCAATGTCGGTGTGTACAAGGGCACGAGGGTGACATCGTGCCCCATTTCGATCAGTTGCCGCGCAAGATTATTGTCCCGCTGGCAACTGCCGCAGTACATATTCGCCGCGCCGGCTGTGATCTGCAGAATTCGCAAATTTACCCCGCCATCTGGAACGCCCGCCGCGCGTAAAGGTGGTCGAACAAGTTGCCCTCATGCGGCTGATCCCAACTGATGACGTTGGTTTGAATCGCCCCAAAGTTGAGACGTCCCACATGCGGAGATGTCAGCAATCTTTGGCGGAAAGCCAAATTATTTGTCATCGCCGTCACTACCAGTGTCGGACCCAAACGTTCTGGCATCGCCGCTTCTGGACACTCGACAACCGACGCAAACGGGAACATAAACTCGCGGTTCGCCATCGGATGATCGACATCGCACTGAACGATGGTCGGCAGTAGATACGTGCAGCCCTGGAACTCGGCCACGCGATCAACGTCGCGGAACTGCGCGCTCACGTCCACAGCGCCTTCCATGTCGGCATCCACCATCTGCGAGACACGCTTGCCCACGGCGCCGTCGGAGAACGGAGCGATCTGCGCATTCTCATCATCGGCTGGTAGCGGCCGGATCGAGGCCAGCTTCGCAGCCAGTGCCTCGGCGATCTTTGCGCCATGGCGAGGCGTCCATACGCCGCTGGCGTTCACGCACGAACGTCCGCCATTCTCGGCAATCGAAGCAGCCATGACGTCAATGTACTGTTCCCAGTTGTCGGCTTCGTCTTCGCCCAGCACAAGCTTGCTGTATCCCGGCCCGTGAACCTCAACCCTCGAATCGTTGGCCCAGATCTTGGTCGAACTCACATCGCCGAACACCATACCGCGCCCACAGTTCCGTAGGATCTCCGATCCACCCGAGTGACTGGCTGGATACAAGCTGAAGGCCTCTCTCGGTGCACCTGCTTTGATCAACGCCTGCACAATGCGATAGGGCGTCCACGGCTCCGCGGATCCGGGCTTCAGCACCAGCGGCACCTTCAGCGCGAACGACGGGATCCAAAGCGAGTGCACTCCCGGCGAATTGTTAGGCAGCACGACGCCGAGCGAATGGGTGCGCGGAAAGTAGCTGACAGCCTGGCCTTCCACTTCGCCATAGCCGCGATCGAGAATGGCGAGATCGAGCCTGCGCGAAAGGCCGCCGAGCACGTCGCCCATTTTCGCCATGACGCCGTAAATCTTTTTCATGTTGCGCCGAACCATGACATACGGCATGCCGGTGGTGGCCGATAGCTGGCGAACATAGTCTTCCGTTGTTTGCGGCGAGTCGCCCAGCGTAAGAGTTCCATGCAGAAACTCCTCGGCGGCGCGCGCGCAGATATCCATCAACTCTTGCACGCTGAACTTCTCGAGCACAGCCTTCGCGCTGTGTTGATCGAGCAGGTCACGGCGGATCAAACCAGTGTTTGCCTGGCTGATCTCGACGAACATCTCGCGAGTCTGGTGGTGCGGCGTTCGGATCACATCGACGCTCTTGTAGGCTTCGCCCTTGCGTAAGATCGGGAAGTGCAGCATAAATCAATTGTAGGATGACATCATGAGCCAACCAAGACGCAATTTTCTCAAAGGAACCGCAGCGGTGGCGACAGCAGTCGGCACGGCCCAAGCGCAAGGCACTGCCAAGCAAGCCGAGGGACCCGTCAGGAAGATACACTACAAGAACGGTGAACCCAAGAATCCACCGCTCTTCTCCTCCGCCGTATCGTATGGCAACCTGCTGTTCATCGCAGGCAAGGGCGCGCACTATGAGGGCGACATCGGGCAGCACACCAAGACGGTGCTCGAAGACATCCAGAAAGAACTCGAAAACGCCGGATCCTCGATGGAAAAGGTCTTGAAGTGCAACGTCTACCTACACGACCTCAAACACTACGCGGCGATGAACGAAGCGTTCAAGGGATGGTTCGGCGATAAACCGCCGGTGCGCACGACCATCGCGGCCGCGGGTGGAATCCCGGGCAACTCACTCATTGAGATCGACGTGATCGCGTTTATCTAAAGACGCCTGATCAGGATTGCGGTTCCGAATTCGAGTCCGATGCCGGAAGCTCCGGCGTCGGCCACTTTCCAATCCACCTGCATGGCGTTGTTGTTCAACAGCTTCAACGCTACGGTTCCAGAAGAACCCTTCGGACCCTTCCATGGCAGCGTGGCGGCACTCGCCGCGCTTCCGTGAAAACTAAAATTCACGGCAGGCGAGATTGGCAGATCGGTAACCGCATAGCGACTCCGGTACTCGCCATGCAACACGCCGCCTTCGTCCACGATCCGTAACTCGATGTATTCGGGCTTGTAAAGGCTCTCGTCTTCCGGCGTCCGCCGACTGCCCGCATAGAGCCATACCCCAGTCAATGTCGGCCGTGCGGAAACAACTACCGAAGGTCTCGACTCGGATGACGGTGCTGGTGCAGCAGGCACCACAGCGGGTTCGGAATTCGCCGCAACCAGCGGAACGTTGCCCGCTGGCGGGTCTTCAACCGGTTTCGTCTCCACCGCGGTGGGTGCATGGTCGGGGATGCTCACCGAAGCGACGGGCATCCGCTGTTGAGGCGCAGTCGGAACCCTCACCACCGCCTTTGCAGACTCCGTTGGCATCGGTTTTGTCGGGCTAACCGCAGCGGAGGCCGAAGCCGTGCCCGGCAGGACCCCCGCTGTCACAGACCGAATCACGTCTGTCGGCGACGATGCCGTGAAGATCCAGGTCACAATTGCAACCGCAACCCCGGATACCGCGAACTTCCAACCCTTCAGGATGGCCTCGCTAGGAACATCCTTCTGCACGAATTGAGACGGTGGAAGGTAAAGCAGAGGAGCGCGGATTGCCAGATCGTAAAGCTTGCGCTGCGATGGATCCAGCAACTGCTCCACCAGCGTATTGACGCGCATCAACTGCAACTCCGCCATGCGGCGCAGTTCTTCGTTTCTTTGTTGATCTGGGTGCAGCAGCTTGACGAGCCGCCGGTGAGCTTGCCGGATATCCTCTTCAGCAGCATCAGCAGAAATGCCCAATTCTTCGTAGTAGGTCATTCCACTGCTTCGAGTTTCTATGGCAAGTATACCTCAAGATCGACACAGCATCGAGTGTGGCTGGATCCTGTCTGGCACGCTGCCGCACAGCATGAACTAGGGCACCAGCAAACCCAACCGGGCAAGCGCTTGCAGACGCCCGCTCAGTTCATCGTGATTGAGACCAAGAGCGCGTTCCAGGGCTTCACGGTCGCGCGTCCCATCCAGCAACTGCAGCAATTCCCGGTCGGTTTCGTCTGCCACTTCCGCCCCCGAACCGAGCATTGAGGGTACTTTCCGCGTCTCCATCGCGCACAAACGCGCGAGCGAATGTGCGACCGGTTTTTCTCCCGGCTCGGTAACGATTGCAGGCATATGGCAATGCACATCGAGAAAGGCCGTTTCCCAAAGCGGCTGCAGCCAGCGCTTTAACTTCTCCGCATCCGGCGGAACCGCGGCCAGTTCACTCGCTTCGGATAAAAGCCGATCGAAGGGATACCGCACCGGATGTTCCAGATAGAGAATCACCAACGCCGCCTTTAGCAGCGGATCCGCGATATTCACCTCCACGCCGCCCGGCCCTATGAACAACTCGGATGTTTCACCACGGACATCGGGATTCGCCGACCCGGGTTTGCCGCGCAGTGTAAACAACATCCCATCAATCATTGCCGGAAGCGGAGAAAAAGCAGGCTTTCGCTCTTCGCGGCACAACAACGAAGCGTGAAATCGAGTCAGATACAACAGATCCCGGTACTGAATCCGGCGCACGGGATCTTCGATCAGCCCATCCAGCAGTTGCTGCGCGTTCGCCTGCAAAGTTTTCGTCGACCACGCCTTGATGTCGGATTCGGCGAAGAACTGCAAACCGAATCGCTTCGCCTCCGAAGCGAACTCATCGAACGAAAAGGGATTGTTGATGTCGGCCAGTTCGTCGTAAATGGCTTGGCCAAGCACGGCCGATGAAAAATGCTCTACATACGGCGCGAGAATTGCCTGTCGCAATGGCGGGAGTTCTTCCAGAGAAACATTCCGCATCCGATCGAAGGCCGCAGCCGCTTCTGTCAGATTGCCAGCTTGTCCACCTGCGCAATCCAGACCGATATCCCTCAGCATCCCTGGAAACCGGTATCCGGGCTTGGCGTTGAAGCTCACGTACGCAATGCCATGTGGACTCAAACGATCGCGGCAGATCATCAACATCTTTTGACGAACAGGTTCGGGAACCCAGCTATACATACCGTGCGCAACGATGTAATCGAACTCGCCGAGCGCCGCGTCGAAATCGGCAATATCGATCGCCAGAAAGGTCACGTTATCCAGCCCCAACCGCTCGGCTCCAGACTTCGCCTCTTCAATCTGAATCTTCGAAAAGTCGATGCCCACAAAGCTGCTCGACCGGAGATCGAGAGCGCAATTCAAAACCGTCACGCCGACACCGCAGCCAAGTTCCAGCACGCGGCACTTCTCAATTGGCGGAGGTGTCAGCCCGAAGATCCTGGCCATCGTCGCGAGCCGTTCCGGATGCAAGCCCGCGTGCAAAAACTCCGGATAGGCCACCTCGTGATAGAGCGCATTGGGTGCCCGCTCGACCCGCTCATCCGCATCGCCCCGACCCACAAAGACATGGCCGTTGCCTTCAAAGTGTGTCTTTTCGAACCAACAGCGCAAACCATTCGACGCGAACAATGCCGCCAACTCAAACTTTCGGAACCCTTTGCGTCCGGCGTTGAACTCGTGATCGAATTGCTCGACCGTCAGCATCTGCAACCGTTGAATCTCGCCCTGCACGAAATTGCGAATCCATTCGTATTGACCGGCATTCGCAACGAAGCCAAGAATCGCCATTGTCTGTTCCCGGCGCTCTTTCACATCCTGCACATCGCGGCAGTGATAGCCAACCATGTCCCGCAAGACCTCTTGGAATCGAAACCCGGGATACGCATCGTACTCGATGTACGCCACCTCCTCCGGTGGCATTGCTGCGGCCAGAGCCCCGATCCTGGCCTCAACCTCTGAAACTAACGAAAGATTCCAATCTACGATCCGCACAGCAAGCCCAACGGGTACACCCGCCGCTGAGGCGAGTTCACGGGCAAACTCGAGACTGACTTTCATCGCGCCGCCACAGCGGAGATACGGATGAGAGTTCCCGACTTAGCCGGGGCCAGCGGCTGAACGGTCGTCCGGGTCGGCTTCATGCCAGGAAAGAAATTCGCATAGATCGCGTTCATCTTGGCAAAGTCCCCAATATCGTCTATGTAAACGTTGGTGGCGACAGCGTTGGCGAGAGTCATGCCATTTGAGGCCAGACAAGCGCTCAACTTGCCGAATGCGAGCTTGGTCTGGTCTTCGAGCGTCGCGTTGGCATCGCCCGACGCAACCGTGCACAGCGTCAGATCTTTAGGTTCCTTCTTCGCCCCGATTGCGAAAATTGCATGGGTGGCACCGTTCGGCAGCGCGTTCACAGGAATCACCCCCGCATCCGTTCCACCCACCACATAACGATTGGCGTAGAGCGCGTGCTTGATATCCATGCCCGCGCGCTTGAATTCGGTATCCAGCAACCGATCGACCTCAGCCGCCGTCTTGCCGTACAACCCGGGCAGATAGATTCGATCTCCCGCCACCTTTGGATTCTTCTTCGCCACAACCGTTATCTCCACCGTCGTGTCCGTAGGCATCCGAGCCACTCCCAAAATTACCCTGGATGGCTTTGAAACAAAGGCCTTTCGATAGATCTTCTCCACCTCAGGCAGCGTCTTCAGATCCGACAAATAGAGTTGTACCGAGACCACGTTGCTCAACTTGAGGCCCGTGGCCTCAAGAATCACACGCACGTTATCGACACACTGCTGCGTCTGCGCCTGGATTCCAGCGGGCATTTCGCTCTTCGCGTTGCGAACCCCCTGACCGGAAACATAAACGTATTCTGAGGTCTCGAGTCCCGGAGAGTACGGACCGACAGGAGGCGCGCCGTTGCTCGGCACAAGGACTTTCGGTTCGGCTGCCATAAGTAGATATCCAACGAGGGCAAGGGGCGGATGAAGAATCACTTTACCAGTCTAGTGAAAACTAGATCCTCACGGCGGAACGTGCCACTTTCTCCAGTCATGCGATATTGATGAACCTTTGCTACTTTAGAAGATCGCGATGATCCGACTCTGCTTTTTCGCCATTGGATTCGTCACGCTGGCTGCCGATCTGAGGGTCCAACCCAGCGACATTCCTCAGGTCTCCGCGAGAATCGCCTCGGCTACCGGACTCATCCTCTGGGAAGCGTCCCTCACTGGTTCAACGTCGCTCCCCTCGTTAAAGCCCGGGACTTATTTGCTCACGCTGCAGGCATCGGGATACGCCCAAGCCCAACAATCCATCGCTCTCCCGTCCACTTCCGACATTGCAGTCGAACTCACCCGGGTCGCGCTCGAAAACCGGGTTAACGTGACCGCGCAAAGAGGCAGTATCATTGCCGCTGCGGATTCGCCCGCATCCACGAGCGCCCGCGAGATAGGATCGTTCCGCGAAGGACCGCTTTCCACCTCGGGACATCTGCTCGAAAACACAGCGGGAGTCCTTCTGCAACAAACCGGATCCAGCCAGATCTCGCCCTTCCTACGCGGGTTTACCGGCTACCATGTCCTCAACCTGATCGATGGGGTCCGCTTTAACAACTCCACCTTTCGCTCGGGTCCCAACCAGTACCTCGCCTTCATCGATCCCAGCCAAATGCAACGCATCGAAACCTATCTCGGACCCGCCAGTTCCGAATATGGCAGCGATTCGCTCGGCGGCGCCATCCAGGTCTTCACGCGCGAATCCCGCTTCTCCGACAGCGGAGTGACCATTCGCGGAGACGCGGCTCTTTATGGCGCATCCGCCGATCTCAGCGGCGGTGGTGACGCCCAACTGATGGCTTCCGGATCGAAATGGATGTGGCTCGGTGGCGCAAACGGCAGGTTGCATAACACCGTCCGCCCAGGCGATGGCGTCGACTCTCGTCACGCACTGCGCCGCTATTTCGGACTCAACAACGACCAGATCGCTTCCATCGCGGGCGGTTCCCGCTTGGCAGACACCGCATTTCGGCAGAACGGCTTCCATACAAAGTTCTCTCTGAAACCGGCAATCAATCAGGTAGTCACCGCTTGGTACCAACGTGGCGAACAGATCGGAGCCAAGAACTACAAAGACCTCTGGGGAGGGCTGGGCCGTCTTCAATCGGACTTGCTTCCACAAGTGCTCGATTTCTCTTATCTGCGCTACGAGAAGACAGCGCTTGGCCCTCTCGATTCGCTCGTCGGAACGTTCTCGTTCAATCGCCAGCAAGATGGAACCGTCCGCCAGAATCTGCGCAGCACAGACCGCGTCACCACCGATGTCAACTCCGTCGGCGCCTTCGGATACGCGACGCAGGCCACCGCCCACCTCGGCTCTCGCCAAGCCATCGTCTTCGGGGGCGAAGTCTACAGGGAGAACATCGCGTCCACCCGCAATGACTTCGATCCTGCCGCCAACCGCAACACACGCGTTCGCCCCCTGTACCCGAACGATTCCCGTTACCGCAATGGCGGACTCTTCGCACAGGACCGCATCGAACTGCTCGGCAACCGTCTCCGCATCACCGCGGGACTCCGTTGGACTCGCGCCTCTTACGAGACATTCCAAGACTCCTTCGGTGTCGCCCCGTCCAACCAGACGTTCAACGATCTCACTTACAACACCAGCGCACTCTGGCAAGTGAAGCCAGGCTTCGGAATCCATGCCCTCATCGGCCGCGGCTTCCGGGCACCGAATGCCAACGACCTCGGCGCTGTCGGCTTGAACGACCTCGGCTACGAGATCCCCGCTTCTGCGGCGACCGGTGCGTTGCTGGGCGATGGATCCGGCGAAGGTGCGTTGTCGCTCGGCCGCAACATAGCGGGACTCAGCGCCGAAAAACTCTTCAACTATGAAATCGGCGCGCGGATCCGCAAAGCAAAATCCTTCGCCAGTGTGCAGTTGTTCGATTCAGAACTTCACGACCCCATCGTCCGCCGCACACTCCTGTTCCCTTCGGCCCAACCGCCCGCAGTGCTCGGGGGACTTGCCGTCACGCCCATCGGTCCAACCGCAGCGCAGCGTGCCCAAGGTGTCGTCACCGTCGCCACCTCCGTCGATCCGCGCGCGGTGAAAGCATTCGTCAACGAGGGACGCAGCCGTTACTATGGTTTCGAAGCGCAGTTTCAATCGCAGATCAACTCCCGGTTGTTGCTCGAAGCCAAATACTTCTACATCCGGGGACGCGACCTCAACCCGAACCGCAACATCCGCAGACTTCCGCCACAACAGGGATCGTTACGCATTCGTTACGGAGCCTCGCGTTATTGGATCGAAACAGCACTCCATGCGAATGGCGTGCAAGACCGGCTCAGCGGCGGGGACATGGACGACGAACGCATCGGTGCCTCACGATCCCGCCGCGATATTGCCAGTTTCTTCGCCGGATCCCGCGTCGCCCCGCTGATCGATTCTCAAGGGAACTTCCTGCCTACTGGAGAGACCCTCTTGCAGATCCAAAACCGCGTGCTAACCGGCTCCGCCGATACCCTTCGGGTTCCGCTCTACGCATCCACGGCTGCGTGGGCTACCTGGAATTGTTCTGGCGGATACCGGTTCTCCGAGCACCTCACCTGGCATGCGGCGATTCTCAACGTACTCGATCTTAATTACCGCATCCACGGCTCCGGCATTGACGCTCCCGGTCTGAACCTATACACGGCTTTACGCCTGGTTTTTTAGACAGCGTCAAAGACCTTCGGAAAAAGTTCTATATACTTTCAGTACCGGTAGGCCCAGTGTCCTGTTGGGACAATCAAGTCAGATCCGTACGCTTTCCCTACGGCTCAGTTGGAGCTAGCCATCGCATGAACATTTTCTTCGCACCTTTTGTCATTTTTTTGGTCCAGATCGTCCAAGTGTCGGTCACAGATCCTACGTTGCCCATTCGTTACGATCCGGCGTTGCCAGTCACGAACGTCACGATCAATTGCGCGAGCACCATACAGAGCTGCATCGACGCGGCCATTCCGGGTACCACCATTCTGCTGCCCGCCGGAGCCATATTCGAACCAACACCCGCTCTGTCGATCATGCTCCGGAAGAAGTACAACCCGAACAACCAGTGGATCGTCATCCGTTCCGCCGATTCCGCTTTCGACACCCTTGGAACCATCAAGCCTGGCACCCGTCTCAATGGCAACAGCAGTGAGCATCGGGCCAAACTCGCCCGGCTCCGCTCGCTTCCCGTTGCGGCCAGCGGAACTCCAGTCATCCGCGCCGAAGCCGGAGCTTCTCACTACTGGATGATCGGCCTTGAGGTTGCCCCGGCAGCCACGATCACAGACATGACCACGCTGGTCGACCTCGGTTCCGGCACGATCTACGAAGACGAGTATCCGCACAATATCGTCATCGACAGATGCTATGTTCACGGACTCGACCGAGGTGCGACCGACGCGGAAAAGAAGTACCGCAACGGTATCCGAATGGACGGAAAGTTTCTTGCCGTCATCAATTCACACATCGATAACTTTCATAGTGCCAACCCATCCGACTCGCAAGCGATCTATGGATTTCACGGCATGGGACCTCTCAGGATCTCGAACAACCTGCTGGAGGGTGCATCCGAGAACATCATGTTCGGTGGAGGCTGCACCGACCCCAAGATCCGTAATCGGTCCACTGGGGCGATTCTTGAAGTCTCTCCATCCGACATCGTCATCGATCGCAACTATCTCACCAAAAGAGATGCGTGGCGAATCGCGGGACAAGGCATCAAGAATCTCTTTGAATTGAAGAACGCCAAGCGGGTTCTTCTCGAAGGGAACCAGTTCGAGAATTCGTGGCTCGGAGAAGTCGGTCAGATGCACGCGGTGCTATTGAAATCGTCCAATGACTTGGGCGAATGTCCTTGGTGCGGAACGGAACATGTCACCATCCGCAACAACAGCTTCAAGACTATTTCTGGAGCGATGAGCATTCTCGGATACCAATCCAACCCCTGCGGCGTTCCCCACAACGTCGTCGCACGCCCGGTGGGGTGGGTCAAAATCGAGAACAATCTCTTTGACGATGTTCGTCCGCCTTATGCGCCTCATTGGCCAAGCAATCCCTATTTTGTCAATCCAGCTTGGTGGGGGATTGGCGACTTTCTCCAACTGGTCGGCACGAGTAGCCCGGGTCTTCGCATACACGACCTGCAACTTGTTCACAATACCGGCCAGGGAGCTTATCGCATGATGTACTTCGTCTGCTCTGGAACCGGAGCCTGCGTCGAAAACATGTCCGTTCGCGATTCCATCTTCGAACGTGGTGCCTATGGTGTGTTTCGTTCGTCTGCCGCCAATGAGGGCGCGGTCGAGTTCGACAACTCTGTAACCGGCATCAAGGAATGGAAGCGAAATCTGGTCGTCAACAATTCCGAGTATTCCGACCAGTACAGAACCGATACCGGACTAGCTGCACTCTACCCATCCGGCTGTTCGACACCCAACTCCGCCTGTGATCCGACAAGGCAAACGTTGATTGCGTCCAATTGGGAGGGAGTTGGTTTCACCAACCGCATTGCCGGCGATTACCGGCTCGCACCAACGAGTCCATTCAAAGCCCTGGCAAGTGACTCTACCGACATTGGCGCCGACATTGCGAGAATCGAACTTGCCCAAGCGGGGAGCGGATACAACTCGGGTTCCGGATCGGGTGGAAACTCCGCAAGCTTTTCCAACGTCACCTGGGTCAATCCAACCCTTGGCGCAGGGGTGTCGCAAAACGGAGCCGTAATCTCGAAGGTCGATTTTTGTGGAACCTGTCCCGCTGGAGCCCGTTCGCAGCAGGAATGGGCAGGCGACGGTTGGATCGAATTCGTGATCGATGGACGAAACACAACCCGATTCTTCGGATTGACCAATGCCGATTCCGCCCCGAATGGCTCGCAAATCGACTTCGCATTCAAGGTCACCGGACTCTTTGGCTTGGAAGTTCGCGAGGACGACCGCCTCGTCGCTTTTCAACCAGTCGCCATCGGCGATCGTGTCCGAATCGTCATTGAGAATCAAGCAGTGAAGTATTCCAAAAATGGCGTCAGTTTCTTTTCCAGCGCGAGAATACCCACTTTCCCGTTGCATGCGGAAGCAAGCCTGACTGCTGTTGGCGACTCGCTTTCGAACGTGACTTACTTCGCACCCTTCGCACCGGTCGCGCCCATAAACGCACCGATCTCCGTACCCGTTACGTGGTCGAATCCCTCCTGGGGAGCCGCCATCTCCGGAACGAAGATACGCAAGACCGATTTCTGCAACGGTTGCCCACAGGGTGCACGATCTGTGCAGGAACTCACTGGCAACGGATACGTGGAGTTCACGACGAATGCCAGTACCTCCATCCGCTACTTCGGCCTCACCAATGTCGCCGCGGTGCCCAACTACGCCCTCATTGACCACGCCTTCAAGTTCTGGGGTATGGGTGGCATCGACGCCAGAGAGGACGACCGCTACTTCGGGCTCGGCGCTCTCGGCGGACCAGTCGCTGTAGGAGAAAAATTTCGGATCGAGATCCGAAACGGAAAGGCGACGCTACTCCGAAATGGGATAATCGTGCACGCGAGCGTTAAACCCGTTGTCTTCCCCGTTCATATCGAGGTTGTTCTATTTGAAGTAGGCAGTGAGATCGACAATATCGTCCTTTACCAAACTCCTTAGGTGAACCGCAAAATCGGCGACCCGAGATCGGAACCGGCAACGCCGCGGTGAAAGGTTCCACCGCGGCATTCGAATTGACCAGCCTGTGCAGTTTTAGAACAAGTAGCTGATACCAACCATCGGCACGAAATCATGCATCCAACCACCAACGCTCGAACCCACATTCGGGGTGATGACCTTGTTCGGGAAAGGCGTGAAGAAGTCCCACACCCCTGCCCGTAGATTCCAGCGCTCACTCAAACGAGCCTTCACGCCAACACCCACGCTCACAACCGGACGAACGTCCATGGTTTTGGTCAGAAGAGCAATGCGGCTCAGGGGTTGGATGACAACCTCCTGACCGGTTCCCTGAAACATCTTCATGCCACCACCGAAAGACACAAAGGGCCGGAGAGCGGCCTCGCGAGGGGCAAAGTGCAAGTGAACGTCATAGTGAATTGCGTGGGAGATCGCGCCGAATGAGGCCGACGCACTACCCGACCTCAGTCCCAAGGCACCCCGCTGAAAATCGTAACGGAGTTCGCCACCCCAGCGATCGGAAGTACTGTTCGCAAGCCAAGCTGCCGCCGACATTCCGGCGCCGATCTTGGCGGTTCCATTTCCCGCAGCGGAGTTGACAACAGTTTGCGACGTGTAGAAACCGCCGCCAACCGCACCGCCGAATTCCCACTTCTGACACCAGGCAGTTGAGGCCGTGGCCAGGAGCGCGGAGAACAAACACACTACTCGCTTCGTCATATGTTTCCTTCTTGTTTCACCTGCAATTCACAAACTCGCAGGAGGCCTCGACCCTTGCCGAAGCTCCTGCGACTCAGTCAAGACTCTTACTCAACGACTCGCAGGTTGACTGTCGTTGCGTTGGAGCCCTGGCGAATCTCAAAGGGAATCGAAAGTCCCAAGGGCACACTGCGCGGAATGTTCACCGTAATTTGATAGATGCCAACTTCACCCGGAGTCAAACCAGCGGACGAAACCGGGATGTTCACGCCTCCGAAGCGAATCGTCGGAGCGACGAGAGGCCTTGCAATCGGATCCGATGGCGCGGGCATTCCATTGTCCACGGGAGGATTGGTCTGTCCCATGCCAGTCAGATAGATCGTCAACGTATCGTTGCGATGGACGGGATTCGAATCCGTGACCGGTAGGCTGTTGGCAACCCGGACCACATTGGGCACTTCATCTTCGGAACCGGGTAGCGCCGTGCGGAATACGCTCGGGGCCTGGGGCTGGATCGTGAGGTTATAGGTATCGCTTACACCACCCGGAGTACGAAGCACCATGGCGACATTGCCAGTCGCCTGGAACGGCAATTGCGCATTGATTTGCGTCGGAGAGACAAACAACACCGGCAGCGGCAGACCATTGACAGTCAGGCAGCTTTCGCCAAGTGCCGTTGGGAGCGGTTTCTCGCTGCTCGCGACATTGACAGGGCTCAGATTCGAACCCTGGATCGTCACCAAACCGCCGGGAGCGACCGCTCCGGTTTGATCGGCAGCATTGACGACTCGTGAAAGACGAGGCGGCGCGACCGAATCGTCGTAGGTCCAAGGCAGTACCGTGAAACCAGAAGTTGTCAGATTGACGATGGCGTTTCGAGAGTACATGGGAGCGATCGTGCGGGTAAAGGCTGCGCCCGTCGAACCGAGAAGCGGAGCCTCGGTCAAGCGGGTGGAGGAACGAACCACGGCACCAGTACTTGGACTACTGGAACTGGTGACGCGCTGGATAACACCAGGTGCTGCAGAATTCGCCGCAGTTGTGCGAAACCCTTGGTCGTCGACGAACGCGAATCCTGAAGACTGCCCTGAGCTGGTCTCAAAGGTCGAGACACGAACCAACGACCGATTCAGCAGGTGGTTGCCAACAACATACTGGTCGAAGCTAGAGGCCGCGAACGATCCGCTGAGGGTCGTAAAATCCTTTCGGGAAATCGTGAACGAATCGACATTAGCGTCGTAGAGCATCAGATTGCCATCGGCTGACGCAAACAGAATCGTCGAGCCATTCGGCGATCCGGCCACAACCGTATTCAAGGTCAGCCTGTTTTCAAAGATGCCCAGGCTGGGGAGACGAGTACTCGATCGCGTGGGAACGTCGATACTCAATACTCCATGGTCGCCACCAGAAGCGTTTCTGGTCGTGGCCAGGATCTTCCGGTTCGAGGTCGCGATCGACTGGATATAGTTGGGCCCAGTGGGAATCATCTTCGTAGGCTCAAGTGTCTCCAGGTCGAACACACTAAGGAATTGCGACCGATCACACCCCACAAGCAGGAACTGACGATCGAAAGTAACGGCCATGCTCATCGGCTGGGTGCAGGTTCGGAGTGTGGCGACGCGAGTGCTGTTCGCACCGTCGTAGACCAATACTTGATTCTTGTCCTGGCGAAGCACATAGAAACGATCCCGCACGGGGTCCGCTACGAGATCAACCAGTTTCCCGGGGATATTGACGAACGTCCCGCGCTGGTCAGGTTCCTTGTTGTTGATCAGAACGCGAACGGACTCGGGAACATTCACCGCTGCCACGGACGTGATCTTAATTGTGGCTGTGGAAGTGCCCTTCTGGTTTTGGATGGCGGCCGAATCCACACTCACCTGAATGGTGGCAGGCGTGACGCCGGAACTCTGACTTAGCCGGAGCCCACTTCCTTCAACAGAAAGAGTGAACGGGGTGTTGCCACCGCTCGGATCGACAATCGTCAACTGTTGAGAGGGAAGAGTTCGTGCACAAAAATTACCACGAAACGCTATGTCTTCCTGTAAGGCACGAACACGGGGCTGGCGATCCAGATCGCCGATCGGAAGAATCATCACACCGCTGTCGGAAATCCCGTACATCGTGATACCGTCCGAAGACAAGACGCTCTTACCGGCAAAGTTCTCTGGAAGCTGAATTTGTTCACGGGTCGTCAGGTTGTCCCAATCCCCGACATGGAGAACCGGAGCCGTCGTCGTAGCCGTCGTGTTGGTCGCTTTGGCCGCAACCTGACCGTAAACCAGCCCCCGACCAGAGTCGATTAGAACTGAGCCAGTAGTCAAATTTCCAGCCGGGTTGGCATATTCAGCCAGACCCAGGGACGAAGAAGACTGGAAGGTCTCTACACCGAGAATGGTCCAACCCAAAGCGGCGCGCCGACCGTCACGGCTGACGCTCACCGCGCGAGGTCCCAGGGGCGGAGCCGAGGTGTAGTAGAAATGATTCATCACCCGATTGGTGACGTCATAGCGAAAAACGAGGTTGTCGCCGAATCCCCAAATCCAAAGCCCATCGCCCGAAGCACTGACGCTCGAAGAAACGATATTGGTGGGAAAGGACGCGGCAGGCTGAGGCAAGGTCTTCGCCGCCAAGTCCGCCAATGTGGCGATCACTTGGGTAGTGCCCGAAACGGGATCGAAGAGGATAAATTCCTGAGTGGTCACGACCAAGGCTTGGTTGTCCAAGCCGAACGCAACGCCAAGAGGTGCCGTACCCATCGCAAAGGTCTGGCGGGAGTTGGTTTCCAACTCAATCACCGTAAGACCATTCGCGGAACTCGCGGGAGCCGCAAAATTCCCAAAGTGAGCAATCACAAGGTACCGGCCGTCTGGAGACAGTGCAAGTGAGCTCGGCTGCGCTGGCACGTTAATCGATGTCTGGATCGTACGGTTGGCCAGGGACATCACCTCGATCCGATTCGCCGTATAGTTGGCGATGTACAGAACGCCTCTCGACTCGTCGAGTGCGAGATCCGCGCCCTGGCCTCCAATAGGTACGACGCGGCCAAGGGTGCCTGCGCCGAGCGAACCGGCGAGAGCGGCAAGGGCCACGAGCACGCGAATGAAAGGCTTCGTATTCATACTCACTCCACTTCTTTGTCTTTGGGTCAACTGATTTAACTCGTCAACTTCTCAATTACATGGTTGCCGTAACGCTGGCAAGTCCGATGGGACCGTCCTATCGCTACGAATTCATTCGGTAGTATGAGCCGGTCTATGACGTCACGCTGGCGGTAGCTGACGCTCCCGACCTAGACCGGCCGCTATTGCTATTCGTCCGCGTTCTTCTTGCGCCGCAACACGATAATCCCGAGAAACAGGATCGCCATCACTGCGCAGACGATGCGAACCATTCCGCTATCCATCTTCGTCTCTCCTTTCTCGCCGCTCGAGATCCGCGTCCTTCGAGTGGACGCCGCCCCGGCTGGCGAACCGCGCTCTTAGATACCATTCATCATCGGGATTAACTCCCGAATGATCTTGACAACCACCGGTCCCACCGTCACAACGAACAACGACGGCAGAATACAGAAAAAGATCGGAAACACCAGCTTGACGCCGAGCTTGGCTGCCTTCTCCTCGGCGATTTGCTTGGCCTGCACTCGCATGAAATCCGAGTGGGCCCGCAAGCTTTGAGCAACTCCCGTTCCAAACCGGTCGGCTTGGATGAGTACCGCTACTAATTTCTTAAGATCGTCCGAGGCGGTGCGTTCCGATAGATTGCGCAACGCTTCCACCCGTCGTTTTCCCGCTTTCAGTTCCAGGTTGACCAGCGCGAACTCCTCACTGATGTCTGGATGCGCGTGTTCGAGTTCCTTCGAAACCTGGAGAATCGCCTGATCCAGACCAAGTCCTGACTCCACGCAAACAACCATGAGATCGAGCGAATTCGGAAGTCCCCGTGAAATCTCTTTCTGCCGCTTCTTCGCCTTCAGATTCACGTACTCGTTGGGACCGAAAAAACCAATCGCACCAGCCCCGGCAATCACCACAAACTTGTTGGCTGGATCCCAATCCGTGCCGGCGACCAGAATGGTCACAAACACCGGAATCGCCACGGCTAGCGCCAACTTCGCTCCATACAAATACTTCAGCGCCGCCGGATTGCGGATGCCCGCCCGGATCATGCGGCGCTGCATGACGGTTACATCCTTGGGAGACGCCGGAATCAGGTTACCCAGTTTCTGGAGAACATCCCGAAAGATGAGACTTGGATGGACGGGAGCCTCTTCCGGCTCGACCACGCCCACACCAGTCACACGCTCGATCGCCTCTTTGGGCCGGATCCAAAACTTCAGACCGATCAAAGACCCCGCGACTGCAGCCGCGATGAACACGATCAGTGGCATTAAGAAAGACATGAACTTGGCTCCATTTCAGTCACACTCCACCTAGTTGACATCGATATTCACAATCTTCTGCATGATCAAGTAGCCGATGACCTGCAAAGCTATCGCGCCGCCCATCATGAAATTGCCAATCTCGTCCGTGAAAAAAAACCTCACGTACTCCGGATTGACCCAGAACATAAGCAAAGCCACACCGATCGGTATACAAGTCAGGGCTGTCCCGGTCATTTTTCCGTGCGCACTAATGGCGCGAATCCTGCCACGCAGTTTGAAGCGCTCTCGAATCACGTAGGCAAGCTTGTCAAGGATTTCCGCGAGATTTCCACCCGTACGCTTCTGCAACAGTACAGCGGAGACGAAGAAGTGAACGTCGAGAGAAGGAACCCGCTTGGCCATTTTCTGCAGGGCAACATCCAATGGCAGACCGAGGTTGTGCTCCTCGAACGAACGTCGAAACTCGCCAGCGATTGGCTCTTGAAACTCCCGATGAATCATTTCCAAGGAAACGCTAAAGGCATGACCCGCTCTCATGGATCGCGCCACGAACTCCAGGCTTTCCGGAAATAGCTCCTCAAAGCGGTGCAGCCGCTTGTTGCGTGACCTGCGGATGTACAAAATCGGGAGGCTGGCGAAAACTGCCCCGATCAGATAAGCGGCAATACGCCCCTGAGAAGGCAATACCAGCCAGCTCACTGCGAATCCGCCCACGAACATGGCGCAACAGCCTTGAATCGTTTTCAGCGGGTTCCAGCGCAATCCGGCTTGGTCAATCAGGATCTGCAGTTTGCTGAGCAGTTCATAACGCTTCAGCATATCGACCAGTCGACCGCCCACCAATTCTCGCCGCAAAAGGTGTTTGGGTTTCGCCGATGCCTTCGTTTTGGCCGACTTCTTCTTCTCCTTGCCCGTCAGCCGGTCTTTGACCTTCGAGAAGTCCGCAGATCGAAGCATGCCGGATAAGACCCACCATACCGCCATCGCGGACAGCCAAACCAGCAATAGTATGCCTACAAACAGTAGCATTTCATTCTCCTGAACAACTTCCTCTCGGCTACCTTTCTTCGACTGTCAGGTTCGGCCTTACGCCTTGCCTATGCACTTCTATCGGACGAACATCAGATTTCCACTACCTCATCGAAGAGGTCCGGTCGCAGACGAATTCCCGCGGCCAGTAACTTCTCGTAAAACTTCGGCCGGATTCCGGTCGCCGCGAAACGGCCCACCACTCGTCCGTCAGGATTCAACCCTCGCTTTTCAAACACAAAGAGATCCTGCAAGGTGACAACCTCACCTTCCATCCCCGTGACTTCGGTAATACTGACCACTCTGCGGCTGCCGTCGCTCAAACGCGAGGCCTGCACCAGTAAGTTCACCGCACTGGCGATCTGCTGCCGGATCGAAGTCAACTGCATGTTGGAGTTCGCCAACGAAACCATCACTTCAAGACGGGAAACGGCGTCGCGAGGAGAGTTGGCGTGGACTGTAGTCAGCGATCCATCGTGACCGGTGTTCATCGCTTGCAACATATCCAAGGCCTCTTCACCACGGACTTCGCCGACGACGATTCGATCAGGACGCATACGCAAGCTGTTCATCAGCAATTCGCGTTGGCGAACCGCGCCATTGCCTTCAAGATTCGCAGGCCGTGTTTCGAGTCGCGCCACGTGGGGCTGCTTCAACTGCAATTCCGCCGCGTCTTCGATCGTGACAATTCGCTCTTTGGGCGAGATGAAGAACGACATCGCGTTCAGAAGGGTCGTCTTGCCTGCACCGGTGCCGCCAGCAATGATGATATTCATGTGCGCCTTAACGGCGGCTTCCAGGAGTTCCATCATTCCGGACGTCATCGCCCGACGTTCGACCAGATCGTGAGGCAAGAGTTTGTCCTGGCTAAAGCGGCGAATCGAGAGTAGCGGTCCATCGACCGCCAGCGGTGGGATGATGGCGTTGACACGGGATCCATCCAGAAGTCGAGCATCCACCATGGGCGTCGATTCGTCGACTCGGCGTCCGACCTGGGAAACGATCTTGTCGATGATTCGCAGCAAATGCTGATCGTCGCGGAAGGAAACGTTTGTTAGCTCCAACAAGCCCTTGCGTTCGACGTAAACCTGCTTGTGACCATTGACCAGAATGTCCGAGATGGTCGGATCCTGCAGAAGTGGCTCCAGCGGTCCCAACCCAAAAACTTCGTCGAGAACCTCGTCACTAATCTGTTGTTTCTCGATCGAGCTGAGCAGCGTTGGTTCGCTGTCGATCAGCTGAATCAAAGCCTGGCGCACTTCACCACGCACCCGTTGGTTATCGATCGTTGCCAGTGCTTCCAGATTGATCTTGTCCACCAACTTGCGATGGAGGGTGAATTTCAACTCCTGATACTCGGGCTTCAAGCTGGACTTGACCCGGCCGGAGTTCTTGAGAAGACGCTGCTCCCAGCTGATTTGATTCGCTTTGTTCTGTTCGAGTGGGGTGAACATGAATGATGCCTATTCTGAGTTACGAAACTACCCTTGAGAGACGGACATTGCGGGACGCGCTCCAGATTCGAGCGCGCCATTCCTCTTGCTGTTTCCCGCCGATTGGACTTGCCCCAACATCTTGGCCGCCAGGTTTTCAAAGGCCTTTCCAAGCTCGCCTTCAGGGCCGAGAGGCTGTCCGAGCGTGATTACGCGATGGAGCGAGAAATAGTCGTTCGGAAGACTGGCGAACACCGGGCAATTGAAGAGCTTTTCCAAATCTGCGACTCCGATTCCGTCGCGCCGACTACTTCGGTTCACAAGCATTTGCACTCGCTCCTTGGGAAGTCCGATCTGCTCCAGCAAAGCCACCGATTTGCGAGCCAAGTGGAGACTCGGAAGCTCTGAAGAGGTCACAAGAAAGGCCCGGTCAGCCTGAGAAGCGGACATCATGCTGATCCGGTTGAAAATCATCGGCAGGTCGACAATCACGTAGTCGTACGCGTGCCGGGAGGATTCGAGCACCAGCGACAGCCGGTTCCCATCGATTCCCCGGGTGTAAGGAGCAAGGGGAGCAGGTAAAACATCCACGCCGCCGCACTTTGCCGTAATCGAGTTCCATCCGCTCGGATCTAGATGCTCGGCGTGCTGCAGGGCTTCGAGCAATGAGCAACGATGATCCAGTTTCAGGTAGAAACCGATCGCGCCTCCCATAAGATCGAAATCCGCCAGTAGAACTCTCGCATTGGTTGCCCGTCGAATCGCGAATGCAGTTTGGGCCGCTATGGTCGAAGATCCCGCTCCAGGTTTCGCACTTGCGAATACCTGAATGGTCCCTGAAATCTCCCGATCGAGGCCAGTCTCACTCAGTGCGGGTTGCCGCAACCGAACCAACCTGGCCATAGCCTCCCGCTGTACCTCTGGATCAAACGGCGCATACAAAAACTCGGTGGCACCAGCCCGCAGTGATCGCAAGATCGCCGACGAATCGTTGTTTGTGTGCAGGCCAATGATGAATAGATCGCGGCCCATACCGACGAGGACTTGAATGGTCTCAGTCGCCTTTTCGAGATCCGATGCCAGATCGACGAGGATTGCCTGCGGTTGCGTCTGATTGAGACGCATCTCGAGGACCTGCTCCGTAGGATAACCAGAAATCTCCCCGACGATTTGGAAAGTCCGCGCTGTGACCAGCGTTTCCTGAAAATCGCGGCTGAGTTGATCGTTGGCTGTGATCAGCAGCGCGGTGATTTCCGTCGCACTTCCTTGACTTTTCCAATTCATATTCTTGCCCAAGTGGTCCACAATCGAACTGCGGGTTACTTGTTGCTCTTCTTTCCGCTGACGGTTCCCTGATTCGACGGACCACCCGTGGCTGCGCCCGAGACAGCAGAGGCGCCCACCGGAGCGGAACTTGAGACCATTCGGGGCACACCTGTATTCTTCAAAGGCACCAGGAATTCGTTCGGGAAGTCCAACATTGGTCTCGGTTCTCCCGCATTGATCGGATTCGTAATCTCCGGAGTCACCATCACGATTAGTTCGGAAAGAGACTTCTGAACATCTTTGCTCTTAAAGAGAGCTCCTAAAATCGGAATGGAGCCAAGGCCGGGAACTCTGGACAAACGCTCGATATCCCGGTTGTCGATCAGACCCGAAACCACGAATGTCTGCCCTTCACCGAGCTCAATGCCGGTTTGAGTGCGTCGGGTCGACAATGCTGGGATCGTAAAGCCATTGAAACTGACACCCTGGGCAAGATCGATGGACGACACTTCTTGAACCAAGTCAATCTTAATCGTCTTATTCGCAGTCACCGTTGGAGTAAAACGCAAACGAATACCGAACTCTTTGAACTGCACCGTCACCGATGCCGCGCTGGAACCACCCTGCAGCACCGGTACCGGAAACTCACCGCCAACCAGAAACGCAGCTTCCTTTCCATTCGACGCAACCAGATTCGGTTCCGCAAGAATCTGCAGGACACCTCGGGTCTGGAGCGCCTTGACGAAAGCTCCGAGATTGAGGTCGGGACGGAAAGCGAAGATCGTCAAAGCATCGCTAATCGTAAATTGCGACGCGGGATTCACGCCACCGCCGGGAGGTGTGGGACCTACCGCTGCGATACCGGGCGAGCCGAACATTCCGGTGGTAGTTCTCCCAATCGTGCCACCCGCCGCTCCGCTGGAAAGGATATTCACCCCATACTGAGCACCAGCATTGCGATCCAACTCGGCAAACTTCACCCTCAAGAGAATCTGTTTTTCGACGGGTGTCGCGGCAGTGAGATTGTTGATTACCGTTTTCGCAAAGCCAGCGGACAGTGCCGCGACTCGTTCCGCGATGGCCGGGCTACTCACCGTTCCGCTCAACGAAAGCGAATCCCTGGATGAGGCAAGCTGAATGTCCTCATTCGGAAAGGTGTCCTTGATCAACTTGCGAACCCCATCCTGATTCAACTCCACCGAGATGTTGTAAAAGGATCGTTGGCCCGCTTTGTTCCAAACCACCATCGTGGCCGAACCAAAACCTTTGCCGTGCAAAAGCACTTCCCGGGTTGTGATCGGGCTCGCGTCGACGATTTCAGGATTGCTCGTGGAAATCTGGCGGATATCGGACGCGAAGTCAATGACAACGCTCTTTCCGATCGTCAATCGCAGATCTTCCGCTCCGGCGCCTTGCGCCAAGGCTTGAGGAGCCATAAGCGCAACGACGCTGCTTATGGCGAATATCGAAATCTTGCTTTTCATACTCTCTCCCGCTCCTTATCTCTGCGCCTTCAACTACTGCCCGGAACTCGGGCGAACGACTTCCACAGTTTTAGTTACTCCGCGAATCATCACAACCTGATCGGGCGGCGCGGGGGGCGGGGGTGCCGCAACTGCTGGGGCAGGTGCCGCCGGCGCTGCCGCTGTCTGAACCGGGCGCGGCCGCCGCCGTGGACGTGGGACTTCCGCTTCGTCATCCGAGGAAGGACGGTAGCCATTTGCGTTTATCGAAGGCGACGTCTTAAAGCCGCCGGTCTTGAACAGATCCTGGACCTTGCGCCCAGGGGTAATCGTGATGTCCTGATCGCTGCCATTGCGCAGAATCAACTGAATATGACCCTCCGAATTGGCCAAGGTCAGGACCTCCGCCTGCTTGGGATCGGCAAGTAGCGTTACCGTCGGCGCGCTGATAGCCTGCCCCCGGGCATCCGCTTGGAGGTTCTGCCCCGCAGACAACACCAGAACGTTCTGCAGAACAGTCTGGGTGACGGTGTTTTCTCCGTTGGGCGGGCGACCGGTCACCAGCACGTCCACGCGCATATTGGGTAGAACGAAGCCCGCCACACCGGTGACGTCATTGACCCGAACCGTCACGCCTCTCATTCCCGGTGGAATGATCGGCGCGAGACCCACGCCCGCGCCCCGCGAAGCGAGACGCCCTTCGAGCACCGGCTCATCGGCAAGGATGTTGCTTGCCACAGGACGATCCAACACGTCGGTGTCTTTCGAGAACGCTCCCTTAGGGAAGGCTTCGGCCGAGATCTTGACATACTTAATGTCGCCGGGCTTCACCGTGACTCCGACGCTTAAGGGCCGGGCGGCAACCACGACATCTTTCAGATCCTGTGGAGTCTGTGCTCTAAGCGCGCCACCACCGCCAGCACGGGCGTTGATCTGGTAAAAGATGCTCGACACGACAAGCGCAAACACAAGGCTTACGCCTAGAACTGTTAGAAATCTGCGATCCATACCTTACTCCAGTCCTCCAGCCAGGTTTGACTGTTTTACCCAAAAGATTTTGATCATTTTCCGAACTAACCCCGCGGCACCAGTGCCAACCAGGCACCCAGCGCAATCGCCGGAGCATACGGAATATGCAGCGACGACTTCTTTTCACCCGATACGGCTTGAGTTTTTCTACCTTGGAGCGCCGAGTACCCTACCGCCAACGCCGCAAGGATGCCGCCCAGACCAGCAGTCCACAATGCGGCCTCCAGAACCCGGTTCGCACCGAGAACCGCCCCCAAACCGCCCATCAGTTTCACATCGCCTCCGCCCATCCCACCAAGGATGTAGAAGAGGAGAAACACCACGAACCCCAACAACGAACCCAAGAGAGACGACCCCAATCCCGACCAACCGGACATCCAGACCGATACCGTAAGACCTCCTACCAGAGCGGTCACCGGAATCCAGTTCGGAATCTCCCGACGAAGTAGATCCTCCACCATAGCCGTAAGCCCGATGAAGACCGCGAGAGCAATTTGTGGATTCCAAACCATCGGTATCTCTATGCCTTACCCTTCTTGCCCGGCTTACCATTCCACCGCGGCTTGGCCAACATCAGCGGAGCCAAGAAACCCGCCTGCAGCGCAAATTCCGCAAGGGCCTTGCCCGACGGCAGCCGCCAGGAGGTACTGTCCATCCACTCAAGCGGCAACCGTGAACCCATTCCCGAAGAGGCAGGCACACGACGCGGCGATACTTTGTCCGTATTCGCGCTGACCGTTCGTGTGTCAATCTTACCCATCTCCATTCGAGGGCTCCCTTCTAAGAATTTCGGCTAGTTGCGGTCTTTTCATTAGCCTTTGTTGTCGATTCGATGGAGAACCGTAGAACCTTTGTTCCCGGACCCCAGTCCTGCTCCGGCTGCCACTTTCTCGAAAACGATCGCTTTCCCGTTGTCTTCCAACACTTTCCAGCCAGCATCCCGTTTCAACAAAGACGTTAGCGGCCACTCCACAGGCGCGACTACTAAATCGAATCCATGTTTCGCCAGGATCTTTTCCCAGTCGTACTGCCCATTCAATAGGCGGACATACTCTTTCCCCAGTTCCGGACCGTAGAAGTCACTCCGGCCGTCCACAAACACTTTCTGGCGGGGATAGTTGTGATAGAGCAAGTAGTCCCCCCATTGATCGGTGGTAAGCACCCGGGAACGCTCAATCCGGACACGATGCTTCTGTAGCAATTCCACTGGAAACATCACATCGGTGAAGTCGGTCGGCCAGCGCAACAGCGGCGCGCCCATGGCAAACAGGGAGGCAAAGAACAACGGTCCCCAAAACGAGTTCCTCGAGAATGCGGGAGCCAAATCGATGGACATCTGGTTGAGAATCCCTGGAACGCTTTTGCGCGGCGTCCCTGCGGAGAATGCACGCCACCAGGACGTCAGCATCAGCGCCACAATCGGAGCGGCAACGGCGGAATAGATCGTAATGTGACGCTGCGAACCGAGCGCCATGTGCGCCAGACCCACGATCCAAAGCGTCTCGACCACTCTCCGTTGGGCAATCAAATAGGCGGCCGCAAAAAGGCCAAGAATCATCAAACCTTCAAATTGCATAGCGCTCTCGCCACGGAAAGAAGGGGATTGAAACTCCTGCACCGCATCCCGGATCCAGTCCGATCGAAGATAGGCAAAGACATGTTTGTGCAATTCAATCCCGTACGGATTCACGACCGTTATCACCGCGCAGGCGAGGGTCAACAACCCATACCGGCGGGCTTGTCCAAAGGTGAAGTCGCGGCTCCAAAGGCTCTCGATCGCAGTGCCCGCCGCGGCGGCCCCCAACAGCAACAGCCCGGCGATGAAACCGCCATGCAAGTTGGTCCAAACCGCAAAGATGGGAACCAGGAGCCACAATCGCCAATTGGGCCGCAAACGATCGGATTCGACCATCCAGGCGGTGATGGGTATCAGTAGGAGAGTGGTCAAGTGGGGGCGAGCGAGGAAGTGAATGGAACAAGCACCAACAGCGATCAGGGTCAGGGTCAACGCCACAATCGCGTTCGAACCTTTCCACATCATGTAACGCAGAACGACGCCTGCAAACGCGGCGATCAGTACAGCGGAAAACCAGACGAGGGCCTTCAGACCCGCCGCTCGATGCAATAGGGCCATACCCACGTCTGAAAGCCATTCCCACGCAAACCACGGCTGCCCAGATTTCGAAAACGAAAAGGGATCAATCCGGGGAACAGACCCTGAATCGAGAATCATCTCCCCAACCCGAATATGCCATCCGGCATCGCCGTCAGCGAGCAAGCTTGCCCAGCCATGAGGCCCGGACGCAAAAGTCCAGACCACCAGCGCCACCACGAAGATATCCGCGAAACTCGGCTTCCACCAAGCCGTCTTTGGTACGGCCTTTGGCGAGTTCGAGATGCCTACGGACGACGAGAGCGCATGGAGTTGCTGCTCGACCGCTCCATCCCGATGAATCTCACCGGCAAACATCGAATTTTCCTGTTTTGAACTCATCCGCAAATGCCTTGGGTTAGACACCAGTACTTCGGGTCTACTCATCATTCGTTTGAGGATGCCGTTTCCTTTAGGTCTGGTGGCAGATCTTACGCAACTCGAGTCGTTTCCGACTCCAAAACCAGCGAGGCAGCACCATCCGGACCATCCAACCCCATCAGCCGACGACCATGGATCGCCAACTCAAAGCGATCTTTCACGCCGGTCTTCTCAAAGATGTGCATCAGATGCACTTTCACCGTTCCTGGCGTAATCGTGAGGCGCTCGGCGATCTCACGATTCCGCATCCCCTTGCAAACACAACCCGCAATCTCTCGTTCGCGAGGCGTCAGCTTCGGTGTCGGGCGCAGCCCCGAATGGCTATTGACATCGGCCGACTGCTCCATCCAGATATTGCCGGAGGCAACGGTGCGCACACAGTCCATCAGCGTCTCCAGCGCCACCGTCTTCCGCAATACGGCACGCACGCCCATTTGGATCGCCCGGAAGCCATCGATTTCCGATTGCTCGTGCACCCACAGAATCGCGTTCGACCGCGGCGCAATCTGCCGCAGATCGGACACAAACTGCAAGGCGGTCCGCAGCCCGGCGCTCTGATCCACCAGTACGATATCGGACGGAATCTCTCTCATTCGGTCGAGTGACTCGGTGGAACTCGCCGCCGATCCGGCAAACGAAATCTCGTTCTCCTCATCGGCCAGGGCCCGAAGTCCGCGAACAGCGATTGGCTGCGATTCGAATGCAAATAGTGAGATGCTCATGTTTGTTCAGGTCTTTGTAGGTGGAGGCAGAGCATTCGCCCTACAATTCCCCCACATTAGGGTGATCGGATAGCCCCCGCGTGCGAGATAGGTACTAAGTGTCTTTTCTTCCCCCCATTTCCCCTAGACAGTCATATGAGACACTCTTCACATGCGGATTGACGCTCATCAGCATTACTGGGACCCTAACAAGCTCGATTACCTCTGGATGCCCAAGGATCATCCGGTGCTTTCCCGTACTTACCTACCCCAAGATCTCGAGCCTATTCTCGAACGCAACAACTTCGACGGTAGCGTCTTCGTTCAGGCCAGCCATGATCCTCGCGAGGCCGCTTGGATCCTCGACATCGCCTCCCGCCACCCCTCCATCCTCGGCGTCGTCGCTTGGGCGGATCTCACCAGTCCCGATCTCGGCCTTACCCTCGATCGCCTGCAAAAGGATCCCAAATTCAAGGGCATCCGCCACATCCTGCACGACGAACCGGACGTCGACTGGGGGCTTCGCGAGAATGTCATCGGCGGCCTTCGCGAACTCGCACGCCGCAACATCCCGTATGACCTGTTGTTGAAGGTCCCGCACATGCACATTGTCGAACCGCTTGCCGAAAAGCTCCCGAGTTTGCGCATGGTGATCGACCATATTGCGAAACCCTGTATCGCAGACCGGATCTTCGACGGTTGGGCTCAAAACATGGAACGCATCGCAAAAATCCCGAGTGTCCACGTCAAACTCAGCGGGATGATCACCGAGGCCAAGCATGATTCCTGGAAATCAGAAGATCTAAGGCCCTACGTCCAACACGTCGTAAACCTCTTTGGCCCCGACAGGCTGATGTTTGGATCCGACTGGCCGGTATGCCTCCTAGCCGGATCCTGGAAGGAAGTACTCGCTGCGTTCACCCAAGCCCTAGGACCCCGGCAAGAGGACTTCCGTCTCAAAATCCTGGGAGATACGGCCGCGAAGTTTTACAACCTGTAAAGTGGAAAAACGAAGGCAGCTCGCAAAGAAGGCAGCATCGTCTGCGCTTACACGAAGTTCACCATCGGATCCGCTGACCCGACTTGGTCAGATTCCTCCGGCCGAAACGCGCGAGGATCGCCGAGTTCGTGATCGACATGGCGTTTCACTTCACCGCAATGAGATGGGCGATGCTGGGACCCTACCGCAAGTCTCTCCCCACCGCCATCTCGTACGATGACGGCAAGACTAAGTCTATTTCGCCCCGCCAAAGAAGCTGACCAGTTCGTCGATCATAGAATGCAAAATGTAGGCTTGCGTTCTCTTTCCCCGCTCTGCCTCCCACGCCGACTTCGGATCTTCGTGAGCAAGAAATCCATGATCCATCGGCAGGGCACGGTATCTCGCGCGAGGCTTTTTTGGCTGCGCCATCGAATTGACCCGCACCACCAACGTCTGGCTTTCAAACTCCGAAGTCACGAAATCGCCGGTTCCATAAAACACGAGCACCGGAGCCTTCACGTGCGACCAAGCCTCCGAAAGATCGAACTGGTGCCACTGCCGGGTAAAAGCCGTCGGCGAATCAAAACGCACTTGCTTCTTGCATTCCGGATGGGCCGCCTCAATCGCGTCCGGAGACTGCCCCTGTTCCAACAATCGGGCCAGACACGCCTGCGTAACCGCATGCATCTGAGCGATCCCCTGCTTCGATCGACCTTCGAGCGCACGCTCGCGGTCTCGCATCGCCACAATGTATTCAATAAAGTTAGAGCCCATCGCGCCGGCCACCGCGATCTCGGCAACATTCAAATCCCGCGCTACCAATGGAGCTAGCGTTCCACCCGCGGAATGGCCGAACAGTGCCGCATAACTCACCGCAAGAAAGACTCCTTCCCTGCCCGCAGAATCCGGAACTCCACTTGGTCGCCGTCCACACGGCGCAGTAGCGGACGCACAAAGGCAGCAACCGGCTCAGCCTTCACCCCGCCAGCCTCCAGCACGACGTCGCCGCGAACCAGTCCCGCGCGAGCGGCGTTCGAACCCGGCGCAACCCCATCCACCAACACCCGGCCTTGGTCGCCAACGAACGCAGCCCCAAGGCGAGCCATCCGCGGAAGCTCAGCAAAGCAAATGGAGGCCAGCAACAACAGGCCCCACCCGAGTTTACTGACCGCCACCCGTCGCCGCCACAGGACTCTTCGTGGGCTGATAGTTCGGATACTCGGGTTTCTTCGGCTTCACCTGCGGCGTCTTCTTCAGCTCCGCCATCGCGATCTCAATTGCCTTCTCCAACTGCGTATCCCGGCCTCCACGCCAAGCCTTCGGATCCAGATCCACATCCACATCCACATCGGTGCCGTGATTCTCCACATCCCACTTGCCCTCAGGCGTGAAGAACGCGAAGTGCGGCGCAGTCACAGAACCACCATCCATCAGCACAGGATACCCGCCAATACCAACCAGCCCGCCCCATGTCCGCTTGCCGACCACAGGACCCAACTTCGCCCGCTTGAACAGCCACGGCAACAGATCGCCGCCGGAACCCGAGTATTCGTTCGCCAGCATCACTTTCGGCCCGTTGATCAACATACCCGGCGTCGTGTACACCTCGCCATCGCGCGAAGTCCAGTAGTTCCACACCGGACGCCGCAAGTGATCGATGATGTAATCGGCGGCCTGTCCGCCGTGATTGAACCGCTCGTCAATCACCGCGCCCTGCCGGTCACTCTGCGAGAAATAATAGCGATTGAAGTTGCGGTAACCGCCGTCCGCCGTATCCGGAAGATGCATATAGGCAAGCTTGCCACCACTCGCTTCGGTCACGCGTTTGTGATTGTCCATGACCCAGGCCATCTCGCGCAGCGGTACTTCGTTGCCAGTCGGAACCACGGTCACTTCACGCGAATCCGAGCCATCGGCGTTCGCACCGACCGTGAGCAGCACGCTCTTGCCCGCGGTCCCTTCGAGACGCGCGTAGACATTGTCGGAATTGCGCAGATCCACGCCATTGACCTTCAACAGATATTCGCCAGTCTTGACGTTCACGCCGGGCTGTGTCAACGGCGCGCGAGTCTGCGCGCTCCAGTTATCGCCTTCGTAAACGCGCGCGAAGCGGTAACGGCCGTTTTCGAGTTTGTAATCCGCACCCAGCAATCCGCCGCGGACCCTCTTTGCCTGCGCTGTCGAATCGCCACCGCCCACAAACAGGTGGCCGACAGAAAGTTCACCCAACATCTCGCGGAACAGGTAGTTCAGATCGCTGCGGCTGCCGAGACTCGTTAGATACTGCTCATAACGCTCTGCCGCAGCCTTCAGATCGAGCCCGTGAAACTTCGGATCGTAGAAGAAGTCGCGTTCCACGCGCCACACTTCTTTGAACATCTGCCTCCACTCCGCTCTCGGATCGACCAGCGTTTCCATCTGATCGATCTTCAGAGTTCCCTCACCCGGCTTGGCCGGTGTACCCGTGCCCACAATGGAAAACTTTGGACCCTGCGCCGCAAGGAGCACTTTCTCACCGTTGGCCGAAACATCGTATCCGCCAACGCCCTGCGTGAAGACTTCAGACTTGCGCTTCGACAAATCGAACTTATGCATCGTCACGCTTTCAAGCCCTCGAAACGCGGCCTGCACGACGGGAAATTCCAGATAGAACAGGATCCCCGTCTTTGCCACCTGAAGGTCGTTGTAATTGCGTGCCGGAACCGGCAACGGAATCAGGCGCTGGCCAATGTCCTCGAAGTCGATCTTGACCTCGTTCTTCTTCGCCTCTTCGGCCTTCTTGTCTTCAGGCTTCTTCTCGTCGGCTTTCTTCTCGTCGGCTTTCTTCTCGTCGGTGACTTTTTCCTCGTCACTCTCAGGAGCCAGCGGCGAAGGATCCGTGTTCCGCAGCACGGCCACATAAATGTTCGCCGACACCGGACGATTGTTGCTCGTCATGTCCAAGCCCGTTAGCGAAGGGCCCGCATCCGTCGACGAAATGAAGTAAAGGTACTTGCCATTCTTGTCCCAAACCGCGTTGCTCGTGTCGCTCATCCCATCCGTGATCTGTGTCGATTTCCCATCCGCCAGCGAATAAACAAACACCGCGCTGAGATGGCTTTTGAGATCCTGGTTGTACACGATCCACTGGCTATCCGGCGACCATTTGGGACGCAAAGAATCGCGCGAGCCTTCATAGTTGCCCGTCGCAATCTTGACAGGAGTCTTCTTTTCCAACTCCAGATACCAAGCCTGATGCCTCTTGTCCGTATAGCTGACCTTTTTCGAATCCGGCGACCATTCCAGGTGATAGTAGAACGTGGGCTTCGCCTCCAGCGTGTACTTTTGAACATCACTGCGACCCAACTGATCGCGAACATGCAGCATGTACTCGCCGCTCTCATCCGAGAAGTACACGATCCACTTGCCGTCCGGCGACCATGCCGGCGTTCGATCCGCCACTCCGCTCGACGAGGTCAAGTTGCGGACATCGCCCTTTTCCAGCGGAACCGTATAGATATCGCCGCGAGCCTCCACCGCCGCGCGAACACCGGTTGGCGAGATCGACACATTGCCGATGCGCGCAGCCACCTTCTCCATTCGGGGACGCACGCCGGCTATGTCGCCATTCAACTTGATGCGAATCGCCTGCTCCTTCCTGGTCTTTAGATCGTAGAGATGGATCTCGCCGAACCGCTCAAACGCGATCGCCGTCGAGTCAGCGCGCGCGGACTTGATATCCAGCGACTGTGGCTCCAACAACTGCGTGACCTTGTTCGATGCCGGATCGTAAGAAAATAGCGTATAAGCGCCAGCCCGGTCCGATAGGAAGTAAATCTGATTGCCCACCCACATCGGCGAATGATCGTTCGAATCCTTGCGCGGAACCGCCGTCACCGCTGAATCCGCAAGATTCGCAATCCAAATTGTCGTCGCCCGTCCGCCGCGATATCGCTTCCAGGCTTCATCGGCCCGTTCATAGGGCATATATGCCATCCGCGAACCATCCGGCGAATACGATCCCGCGAGCGCCAGAGGCAGCGGAACCTCAATCGGAAACGCGCCATTCAGATCCACCGTATACAGGCGCGGCTTGTTGTCCACCCAGGTTCCCGAATTGTGAAAGAGAAGCCGCTTGCCGTCCGGCGTCCAATCGTCGACGCTATCCGGCGCGGGATGAAAGGTCAGCCGCTTGGGAACTCCGCCCACAGCCGGAACCACGAATACATCGCGATTGCCATCATATTCGCCGTCGAAGGCTACCGTCGATCCATCCGGCGAAAACACGGGATTCGTTTCCGAACCCTGTCCGCTCGTCAGCCGGACAGCATCGCCGCCGGCCCGTCCGACGATCCACAAATCATCGGCGTAGACAAAAACAATGTGAGTCTTGCTCACCGTAGGAGAACGGAACAGGGTGCGTCCGTCGGCAAAGAGCGCAGCGGTAGCCGCCATCGAGAGCCAGAGTGCTTTGAAAGTCATGTTGAGAAGATACGCCTCCAGGGTAGACGTTTTTCATGGCCTTTGGGATCGCAGAACTTTGCGATTGTATCGAAGCGCTACCCTGTAGGAGTGAAAATCCTGATCAGGCTCGCCGTCGCACTCGGTTTGTGCGCCATCGGGTTCCTTTACTACACCCCGTTCCGTATCGCCACCCTCGTCGCACTCGGACGCGCCGGGTCTTGCCCTCTCGGCAACGCACTCGACATCCACAAACACTTCGAGGACGAACGCGGCATCAAAGATCGGATCCTGGCAGCCAGCAAAAAGCTTAAAACCGAAGACAACTTCGAACTTTGGGAAACCCCCTACGGGCAGTTCTGGATCCCCAACGGATCCAAATACGTGCTCCCCTTCAACCTCGCCGAACAGGAAATGATGATCTACGGCAAGGGCGAACAGGGCGTACACAAAGGCGAAATCGTCCTCGACGGTGGCGCGAACGTTGGCGTCTTCGTGCGCTTCGCTTTGAACGCGGGCGCGAAACTCGTGGTCGCCATCGAACCCGGTCCGGAAAACATCGAATGCCTCCGCCGCAACTTCAAAACCGAAATCGAAGCTGGCCGCGTCATCGTCTATCCCAAGGGAATCTGGGATAAAGAAGAGATTCTCACCCTGCGCATCGATCCCAACAACTCAGCCGCAGACAGCGTCGTGCTCAAGACCGAAGGTCAAACCAAAACCGTGCAGGTGCCGCTCACCACAATCGATAAGATGGCCGAAGAGCTGAAACTCGAACGCATCGACTACATCAAGTTCGACATCGAGGGTGCGGAACCCAACGCCCTGCTCGGCGGCTCAGCGTCCATCGCCAAGTATAAGCCGCGTCTTTCCGTCTCCGCCTACCATGCCGCCGATCACGCGGCCTTGATCCCGGAAATCATCAAAAAGATCAGAGGCGACTACAAGATGGAATGCGGCCCGTGCAATGAATCCAAGCAGGAGTATCTGATACGCCCCGAAATCCTATACTTCCGCTAGTCTTGGCAATTGCGGCATCCGCCGCCACAACCTATCGTGTCGAAGGCGTGGTCGTGGAAGTTGACCGCGCCCAGGGAATCGTGGTCGTTTCGCACAAACCCATCGACGGTTATATGCCGGCTATGATGATGCCCTTTCGTGCAGATCCGCCCGCGGTTTTGAACACGCTCAAATCCGGCATGCGCATCGCCTTCGAACTCAACGGCGGTGGGAACAAAGCCCGCAAAATCCGGATCCTCGACAACGCACCCATCGCGGACTTCAAACTGCCCGAACCCGGCAACAGCCTTGCCATCGGTGCCGTGGTCCCGGACATCCCAGGGCTCATCGATCAACAGAACCGCCCTATCCGCTTCTCGGACTTCCGCGGCCAAGTCCTCGCCTTGCAGTTCATTTACACCCGTTGCCCCTTGCCGGATGTTTGCCCGCGCCAAATCGCGCAATTCGCCTACCTACACCGCAAATCGCCTGGCACGGTGCTGCTTACCTTCACCCTGGATCCCACGCATGACACCCCACAAGTGCTCAAAGACTACGCCCAACGCTGGAACGCCAAGGACAACTGGCGCTTCGTCACCGCCACAAACGAAGACAAAATCAAAGAAACCGGAGGGCTCTTTGGCGTAATCTTCTGGCCCGAAGACGGAGTCATTACTCACACGTCCGCTACCGCTGTCATCGGCAAAGACGGCAAGCTCAAAGCCGTCGTCCAAGGATCCTCGCACCGCACCGAGCAGATCGCTGACCTCATCGCAAACCAGTTGCGCTAAACTCATCATCAATGCGTTACATCCTGATTTCCCTCGCCATTTCGCTCTCTGCAAGCGCGCAACAACAGGCCAACAACAAAGACATGTGCGCGCCGCCACCCAGCGGAACCGCGCCTTCCCTGCCCGCCAAACTCCTGCCGGGACAAGGCACCATCCACTTTGAGATCACCACCTCGAACGCCGAAGCCCAAAAGTTCTTCGATCAGGGCCTCAACCAGATGCACTCGTTCTGGGCCGTCGAAGCCGAACGCAGCTTCCTGCAGGCCGCGCAGATCGATCCCGAAGCCGCCATGCCGTGGTGGGGAGTTGCCATGGTCGCCGCCGGAGACTACCGTCCGCGCTTTCAACTCGACACCGCCAACCGAGTCTTCGGAACCAACCGCGATCCCCGCATCGTCAACAAGCGCGCCGTCGATGCCGCCGAAAAGGCGCAAGCTCTGTCCGCGAAAGCGTCCGATCTAGAGAAGATGTACATCGCCTCTATCGTCGCCCGCCGCATGCCGTCCCGCGTCGGGCTGGCTTCTGACGAAGGTTACATCGCGGGCTTGAAAGCCATCGTCGCCAAACATCCCAAAGATGTCGAAGCCAAAACATTCCTCGCACTCCACACGATGCGCGGCTACACGCTTCCCAATCACACACCCAAGCCGGGCACTATGGAAGCCGTTCAGCTACTTCGCGAAATGCTCGTCGATCATCCCAATCATGCCGGCGTTCACCACTACGTCATCCACGGCTTCGAAGGCTCGACGTTCGCCAAAGACGCTTGGCCGTCCTGCAAGCTCTACACCGAACTCGCACCGAACATCCCGCACGCCTTGCACATGCCCGGGCACATCTATTCACAGACCGGACGCTGGGCCGACGCTGCCAAGAGCTTCTCCGACGCCGCCGAAAACGAATTCACCTGGATCAACGCCGACAAGCTCTACGGCCGCGGACATCACGGCCACAATGTCCACTATCTTTCCACCGCGCTCTCGTTTTCCGGTCAGTACGACAAGGCCATCGCACAAGCCCAGCACTTGCTCGAATTCAAGGAAAACCCCCGCGAAGCCGCCCAGATCGACGGATTCTTCAACGTCTACCGCCAGGGTTGGTTCGCGATGCTGCGCGCACTCGTCCAATCCGAACGTTGGGATGAGATCCTGACGGGGAGCCTGCTGCCCAACTACGGCAAGCCGCGCGAACAGATCTGGCGGCATTGGGCTCGCGGCATCGCCTACGCCGCCAAAGGTGACGCCAATAACGCCATCCTTGAATCGAAGGAAATGGATGCAGCGATGAAAGACTTCAACGACAAGGTGAAGCGCGCCCCAACTGCGGAACTGCAAACTGCGCGCCTCGAACTGGACGCCCACATCGCCGCCGCTACGGGACGCAGCAAGCGCGCCTTGAACGTGTTCAAAAAGGCAATGGATAAAGAACGGGCGATGGTCTATTCCGAGCCGCCCTACTATCCTCGGCCTGTGGCCATCCCGCTCGGCAACTATGCCCTCAAGCTCAACAAACGCGAACGTGCCGCGGAAGCCTTTCGTATCGCCCTCGAACAGTACCCCGCGAGTTTTCAGGCCGAGAACGGACTCCGCTCCGCCACCGATCCCGGAACCAAAACCGTAAACGCAGACGGCCAATAGACTCCTGACACAATGCTGTCAGGAGCCTCGCTTCAAACTAACAATATGACACTCGCACAAACATCCGTCATCGAGCTCACCTCCGTCGAGCAGTTCTTCGACAACTCCACCGGAGAACTGACCGAAGACCTCTCCGGTTTCACGCCCACACCGGACATGATGACCGCGGCACAGCAAGTGGCGCACGCGGCGCAAATTATCGACTGGTTTGTAGAAGGCGCCTTCCGTCCAGAAGGCTTCGATCTGAACTTCGAACAGCACATGAAAGACGTCATGAGCGCGACCTCTCTCGCAACGGCGCGCGAATGGTTCGCCAAATCCCTCGCCAACGCCAAAACTATCCTCGAATCCAAATCGGATGAGGAACTGATGACACCAATGCCCGAGGGCCCTGTTCTGGGAGGCGCACCGCGCATCGCCATCGTCAGTGGCATCACCGACCACACCGCGCATCATCGTGGCGCGCTAACCGTCTACGCGCGATTGAGCGGCAAAGTGCCGCCGATGCCCTATATGTGAGCCAAAACAGAGCAGTGCCGCCGCACAGAATACCAGCAGGGGGCCAAGTGGATGATATCGGAACGCCAACCCAATATCGCCGTGCAGCAAGGCCCCCAGCGAATGGGTCAACCCGCACAACGGACATCTCAAGCCAGTCAGCCAGCGGAACGGACAAACAAAGAATGCAAGTCCTCCGGTGGGAAACGTCCACCACGCATAGCAGCCATAGGCGACGCCCAACGCCGCTAACCTCCATCGCATGATCGCGCTAAGCTCCACCCATCGGCACCGGAGGCATGCCCGTCACATCGATCTGCACAACCTCAACATCGGGCTTCGTGGCATAGATGATGAGATAGATCAGGAGCGGCATCAGGCATAGAACAAAGCCGATCACCGCCCATAGGACGTTGAACTCTTTCTTCTTCTGTAGCGTCGCTGTCGTTGCGGTCTTATTGACGAGCGCAAAACCTTGGGCGACATATTGTGTGATCACCTGCTCCATCGTCGAGACGGAATCCACAGGTACTTGAACGATTCGAGCCATGGGGGAGTCTAACATCCAACGCCCCGTCCATGGCCCTTAATCGATGTTAAATCTATGTTTAGCCGATTTTCTTGACAACCATCGTGCCGGCCATCTCGTCGCCGTAGCGTTCGCCCTTAGCCAGCAGCAGGATGCATTCAATGAGATTGACTGCGCCGCTAATCATGCCTCCGACGATCGGGATAATGTTGCATGCGGCGCCACCAGCCAGCGTCCAGTTCCGCTTCATCAACTGATCTTCCGTCGCAGGTGCGCCGGATTTCGAGATCACCTCCAGGCTCATTACTTTCTTGCCGATGCTGAACCCCTTGGCATCTCGCAACAACCACCAAGCGGCTCCGATTACGCCGATGATAGCCATGCCGACCATCGGCATCGGCAGCGTCAGGAAACCGATACCGAAATAGACAGGAAGCGGAATGATTCCGTCGATGAACGCTCCAACGAAGCGTTCGACCAAAGTCGCCTTGGTTCTGGCGATAACAGCGCCTTGTGGCATCATGAGTTGGACCTCCCCAGGTCAGAAGTGATTGTATATCACCTTCTACTCATGCGCAGAAACGGGCAAAATACGATCAAAAAACTTCGAAGCCCGATCAAGCAAGATCGGAAACTTCGATCACCGCGTCGTCGCCATGAGGCGGAGCCTTCATCGCAGTCACTCGCGCACCCGCCACAGCCGCAACTCCAAGCGATGCGATCGCCACCCAGTACAACACCGGATACCCATATCTCTGCGCCAGCGCGCCATCCAAAAACGAACTCGCACCCACAAACAGATCCACGCAGGCCGTCAACAGTCCCACCGACGCCGCGCGCTCATCTTCCGGAGCCTGATTCAATACCGTAGACGCGATCGATGGCCATGGCAGCGAGAAACCGAAGCCCGTGAGTCCAGCTGCAAACACCGCCAACCAAGGTCCCGGGCCCAACGACAACAGAAACAACCCAACGGCCATCGCTACCAAGCCACAGTAAAACGTAATCCTAGGACCAATGCGATCCGGCAAACCACCCAAGAAGAATCGCGATGTCAGAATCACAATCGCATAAGCGGAAAACGCCTTGCCGCCGGCGGTGTTGCCGCCACTCGCAAGGTGCAGCGTGAGGAACCCCGCCATCGCCGGATAGTGGACATTCACAAACCCCAACACCACTCCAGGCAACAGCGCCCGGCGAGGAATCATGGATGGAGGCTTTGCGTGCGGAGGCCGTTCCCGCAAGGTTTCCTGCGCACCACGTAGCGCTAGCACCGCAGGAATCGGCGTCAGCACCAACAGTAGGGCGGCGTTCTCAAACGAGCCAAGCAACGATCCGATCGCCGGACCCACAGAAAGCCCGCCCCAAACACCGGCGCCCAAAAACCCCAACGCCTGCGCTTTTCGTCCCTCCGGTGCGGACTCAACAGACCACGCCGCAGCGGACACAAATAAGAATGCCTCGCCCACGCCCTGCAGGATCCGCCCCGCGAACACGGCAACGATTCCGAAAGGAAGCAAATACGCCATGCCGGAAACCGAACATAGTGCTAAGCCCGCCATTAGTGCAGGTTTGCGTCCGCGCCGGTCTGTGATGGGCCCCGCCAGCAAGCGCGACGTCAACGCAACAACGGAGAAGATGCCAATCGCGAAGCCAACCACAACATCGGATTGCCCAAGATCACGTTTGACGTAGGGTCCAAGCAGGGGTACGATTGCGCCGATACCCACGAAACCGAGAAATGTGGAACCGACAACGATCCAGAAGAGACGCGAGAATCCTGCAACCATTCTTTACTTGGCGGCGGACTTCTTGGATGCCTTCTTCGCGGCTGGCGCAGCATCCGCAACTACCTCTGCTAAAGGCTCGGGCTCAGGCTCAGCCGCAGCAACCGCAGCGGCCACCGCCGGAGCGGGTATCGGCGTCGAAGAAGCTTCGGAACCATAGCTAGACCAGTCACCGTTTTCGATTCGCTTTTTGCCCGTAGGCGAGAAACGGTAAACATAAACCCAAGACTCCACCTCGCCGTCCGGACCCTCAACGGAGCGCTTTAAACGCTCGAACTCGAGGCCTTCCCATCCGTCCAGCTTCTTGATCACAGAAGTCGTGACCTGATAGAGGTCTCCAAGGACAACGCCTTTGCCGTCGGTAAACCCTGGATACTCGGAAATCACCCACAATCGCCCTTCGGTCTTGCCGGGCCCGATGTAAGTGCCGTGCATTTCCAGGTAGCGCGAGTACTCAGATCCAACGCCTTTGCGCTGGGCCTTGCTTTTGTCCGTGCCTTTTCTCAATGATCCGTAAACGAAGAGGTGTTCCATGGATTCCGACTTATCTCAACCATTCTAGTGTATTGGCAAAGCCTAGCGGCCTAGCCACTTCCGCAGGAACGGAATCGCCTCCCCACCATCGATCCGATGGGGACCATTGAACCAGGCGATAGCAGTCCGGTCGCTCCAGCCGTTCTCGTCGTAGTGCCGCTTCACTTTTGCATACTCGTAGGAAACCCACTCGTCGAGCCCAACGCCATCGCGATGCCCCCGCTCGATCAGGAATGGTGCCGGCGCAATCAGCTTCGCCATCTCCGCATGTCCAGCGACATTCGCCAGTCCGAACTCGAAGATCTCGTACTCGGCAGTGAACAGATACGTATAGGGATAGTCGACGCTCGTCAGTTTGTGGATCCACTCGTTGAAATTTCCAGAACAAACCACAGCCTTGAACCGAGGCAGCAGGGCGGGCACATAGAGCGCCGTTTTGCCGCCATACGACAGCCCATAAAAGCCGATCCGATCGCGGTCCACTTCAGGAAGGCTATCGAGAAAATCGACCATTTTCTCGTACTGCGCCAGCACGAACGAGAACAGCGACAACCCCAAAGGATTCGCCTGCCGCACGATGGGCCGAAAGTCTCCGCGATACGGATTCTGCGGGGCATAGACAATGTAGCCAAGATCCGCCCATGTCTGTGCCAGATTGCGATAGGTCTCGTACTCGCGCCCCGCCTTCTGCTGAAACAGATCTTGAGGCCGCCCTTCTAAACCATGCTGCACCACCACCACCGGACGCTTCTCACCCGGCTTTAAATCTTTCGGCAGCAACAAGACTCCATACCCGAACAGATCCGGGGCCGCAACATCGAACTGGATCTCATAGCCCGTCCACTTCGCACTCTCGTAAGACATCCTGCGCTTCAGGTTCATCGGCCCGCCAGACTTCGGAATCCGCCCCAGTACCTCTTCCCAAAGCTGCTTGCGGATCTCATCCTTATCCGAAGTCCTGTTCCAGCGCTCTTCTCGAACGCGTTCAGACTTCTGGATCAACCGTTGATTGAAACGCACCAGTTCGTCAAACTGCCGGCGCATCCGCTCCTCCGCATCCGGAGAGGCAGGAATCGCGCTGTTGCCTGCCAAAAACGAGTAGGCTTGTGCAGGATCGACCGCGGCCAACCGGATCTTCCAGACGTTGCGGTCTATCGGTTCGCCAGCCACATCCGCGCGATCCCAGGCAAAACCGGCACCCAGCGCGGCATCGATTCGCGGGTCCAAAGCTTTGGCGTAAGCTGCAATCGAGGCACCCTCACCGAAGCCAATCGCGTGAATAGGAACGCTGGGCGTCTGCATCGAAAACCAGTCCACCGCCGCCAATGCCTTCTGCAATTCGTATCCCACAAGATGCCGCCCGAATGGAAACGCCATCCGATAGAGATACTCGCGATGCGACTGATTGGTGGTCTTGCCCACCGCCGGATTCCCCGACCATTTCGAAGCCCTGTCAATCAACACGGGGATCAGCACTTGCGCGCCGGCCGATGCCTCTTTCTGCATCGCCGTCATTCGTTCCGGAGGCATGCCCGCATCCGGAATCGCGACGATCCGTTTGACGACGGCGGACTTCGGTTGCAAGAGCAATCCTTCCGCAGTCATTCCATCCAGAACCGGCCAACGAACCGCGTACGCATCGAATCCGGGAGTGCTGGCACGCAAGGCAGGCTTCATCGACGTCGCGACCAGTTCCAGATCCCCCGGCTTGACCCGCGCATCGATCACACCCAAGATCCGCGCCAGATCGTGTCCGGGCCCTGGCTTCGGATTCTGCTTCTCCAGATAGCGGAAGATGCCATCCACCATCTGCTTGGCTGGATCCCCCGCCCAAGGATTTTCCCAAACCTGCCCCTGCAGCAGCACCAAGGCCAAGAGCATCTCAGCTCACCTTCTTCGTTGTCGCATCCCACCGCAATCGCCGGCCTTCTCGCAAAGACTGCATCGCCATACACAACACGATGTTCGTCCCTTGCGATGCCACTGGAGGCGCCGACGGCTGCTTCCGCGTCTTCACTGCGTCGAGAAAATTCCGGATATGCTGCCGAGTGGCGGAGTTGAAACTACCGGGCCTCGATTCTTGAATCGTAGGTTTCATTACGGTATCGCGGGGCGACTCCGGATACAGCGCATACCCTTCGCGCGACACATCGAAGCGCGCCTTCGATCCATGGAACTGCTTGATTTGATCGGTCGTACCTGAATATCGCATCGCCTTGTAGCCGATGACAAAGTTCACGAGCGTATTGTCCGCGTACTCCACCGTTAAGGATGCCGTCTCCGGAACCTCCGCCCCCGCGAGGTTTGGACGCCCACCCGCACAAGTCACCGCCACCGGAGCGTCAGATCCAAGAAACCAATGGATGGCATCGATAATATGGGCCGCTTGGCCGATCAGTAGTCCGCCAGAATAGTCCCAGTAGTAGTACCAGTTGAAGAAACGCTGTGCGTCGAGTTCGCGCGTGGGTGAAGAGCCAAGCCACTGCTTCCAATCCACGCTGCCTTCGAGTTTGGCGTCCCGCAGTGAACTCTGATAATTAAACCAAGAGGAACTGACGAGCTTGACGTCGCCACAAACCTTCGAATCATAGATTTTCTTGGCGTCCAGGAATAGATCGAAGCTTCGCCGCTGTGTGCCAACCTGCACGATGCGCCCGGTGCGTCGCACGGCATCCATAATCGCAAAGCCCTCGTCGATCGTATGCGCCAGCGGCTTTTCGACGTAGACGTCCTTCCCCGCGTCTACTGCATCGATCACCATCCGCGCATGCCAGTGATCCGGAGTCGCCACCACAACGACCTCAACGGACTTGTCCTCCAGCAGCTTGCGGTAATCCGCATACGCCTTTGCACCAGTATTGGCAACTGCGAGTCCCTTCTTGAGATTGCCTTCGTAAACGTCGCAGACGGCAGCCATTTCGACACCGATCTCTCTGAATTCGCCGGTCAGAAACTGGCCGCGACCGCCGCTCCCAATGATTGCGCCCTTCAGGCGTTCACCGGCACAGAACAAGGAGGGCGTCGCAGCCAGGCCCGAGAGAAGATTGCGTCGAGAGATCATTGAGCCGAGTGTACGCCCAAATCCCAGCACCGCGCAATCCATCCATAGGTCGTCGCCGAGCGGCATATGGGCCTTGTGGTCTCGCGGCTCTCCCAGAATCCCGGTACTCGCCCGCGATCTCCGGGTCAGACTGTCCGCTCACATGTGTAAGACAAATCATCACCCGGCACGCTACGATAGTTCACTGGTGGCATACGGACTTCAAGAACAACCCAACCTGGACAACCGGGCTCGAAGCATCCTGATGCGCTTGCTCGGACTCATTCTCATCATCCTGATAGGTGCCGCCGGATTCCTGCTTTTTTCTTCTGAAGAAACCGTTATCCAGCCGCTCACACCACTTCCCAAGGCCCTCGGCATGGCAAGTCCAATCAAGGTCCGGATGTCCAACAATCAAGGCGTGCGCCGTGCCAAAGCTTGGATCGAACAGAACGGATCGAAGTATGAGGTCTTCGAGCAGGAATTCCCCGGAACTTGGCGAGACTGGGTCTACAAAGGCAAACAGCCTGTCGAGATGAACCTCGTCGCCGGGAAAGGTCGAGCCCCCGGCCTGGTTCCCGGACGCGCCAAGCTCGTCATCCAAGCCGAGGCCAACAACCTCCGCGGCCGCCAGACTCGCATTAGCCATGAAGTCCCCGTCGTGCTTGGCAAACCCGAAATCCACGTCGAAAAAGACCCCGTCTTCCTCCGCCGTGGTGGCACCGGCATCGTCGGATTCCACGCACGCGGCGAATGGTCTGAGGCCGGTGTCAAAGTCGGCAAATATACCTTCCCCAGTTTCACCGCCAAGGGTGACCCCAACTATCGCATCGTCCTCTTTGCTTACCCGCCGGACGTCGACATCGAGACACCACCCGTCGCCTACGCGCGCAACTTGGCAGGCGACGAGGTCACCGCGATGTTCCGCCACTACGTCACCAGGATTCGGTTCCGCGAGCGCCAAGTCAAGATCGGAGACCCGTTTCTGAACCGCGTTGTCACCCGCGTCGATCCTTCGAGCAGCGGCGAACTTTGGCAGCGCTTCGCCAGGATCAATTCTGAAATGCGCCGGGCCAACGACAAATTCCTGCAGGAACTCAACGCCAAAAGCAACCCCACGCGCCTTTGGAAAGGTGCGTTTCAGCTGCTTCCTAAAGCCACGAACGAGGCCCGTTTCGCCGATCACCGGACGTACCTGTATCAGGGCCGCGAGCTGAATCGGGAATGGCATCTTGGCGTGGATCTGGCATCGGTCAAAAACGCGCCTTTACCGGCTGGCAACAGTGGCATCGTGGTCTTCGCGGGAATGTTGGGAATCTACGGAAACTGCGTTGTGATCGACCATGGCATGGGGATCCAGTCCGTCTACGGACACCTCGAAAAGATCGATGTCAGGGAGGGGCAAAAGGTCGAACGCGGCCAAACCCTCGGCAACACCGGAATGACCGGACTCGCCGGCGGAGACCACGCTCATATCGGCCTGCAACTACACGGCGTCTTCGTGGATCCTGTGGAATGGTCGCTCCCCAAGTGGATCGACAAGACTTTAATGCCCTTGGTTTCTCAGATCGAATGGCGTTGAAACAGACACCTACTGCGTACCCGGCAAAGGAATCTCGAAGTAAAACAGTTCTTTGCCGCCCGCTTCACTGAACCCGTTCAAATAGATCTTCGCCCCGGATTCCCGAACCGTCTGGAAATACAGGAAACCGCTCACCGATTCGCCCGGAGGAATCAACTTCACATTGAACGCACGCCCCGTCACTTCCCACGCCTCCAGCTTGTTCTTCGACTTCCGCGTCGGTATCGGCAACTGCACCTTCGGAGCCTGATCGGTTCTTTTGACTCCGTTCAAATACATGATCTCCTCAGCCGGAGTCGATTGCAAATGCTTGCCGCCTGCCGCAACATACTCTGCCAGCAAATCCAATCTCAACGCCTTCGTTCCGTTGTTGTCGATCACCAGCAGCACCGGCAACACGCCATAACGTTGTAGTTCAGCCTTGCCAAACGCCTGCCGGATCTCATCCGCACTCGTCAGGGGATGCACCGCCACTGTCACTTTGCCTTGTTCGGACCGCGCCGGGTAGGTCTCCGCGCGGCCCACTTTGAACGCTTTGTCTTTGTCCAAACCCTGCGCCGGGCTGATAATAGCCAAGAGGACCACGAGAGCACTGCATACGTTTTTCATTTATTCCCTCTACCACGCCCTGCAATGGGCGCTGTTCCCTGTCGTCCTATTGTATTTGGTACGACGCGTCCTGCGGGATCGTGCCTACCTCAAGAATTTGCCTGAGCGCTTTGGATCCCTGCGCGCCTCTTGGCATCGGACGGCTCACGGAGCCATCTGGTTGCACGCCGTCTCCGTTGGCGAGATTCTTTCCGCCATCCCCCTCCTCAAGGAACTCCGCTCCCGCTACCCCAACGCGCCGATCTACGTCTCCACCGCCACCCTCGCCGGACGCGCCCTGGGCGAAGAGAAACTGAAGGACCTCTCAGCCGGAGTTTTCTACGCGCCGATCGACTACCGCTACTTCGTCCGCCGCGTCCTCGAAGCCTTGCGCCCCACCTTGGTCGTTGTTTTAGAGACCGAAATCTGGCCCAATCTCTATCGCGAATCCAAACGCTACGGATGTTCCCTGGTCGTTGTCAACGGTCGCGTCTCCGACAAGACCTTTCCCACCTACCGCAAGTGGGCTTGGCTATTTGAGCCAGTGCTCGCGCAACCAGACCGGATCTTCGTCCAAAGCAGCCAGGATCGCGACCGTTACCTCGCCCTTGGCGCGCCGCCCGACCGCGTCATTGGCATCGGCAACCTCAAGTTCGATTTCAACCCCAGTGGCAAAGCGATCGATCCGGCAATCCGCGAACTCGCAAGCGCGGCCTCGCAAGTCTGGATCGCCGCGAGTACCATGCTGCCCGCCGAACCGGGGGATATCGACGAAGATGACATCGTCATCGACGCCTTCCAACAACTCGCGGCGACGCACTCAAAACTCCTGCTGATCCTCGTTCCCCGCAAACCCGAACGCTTCGATTCCGCCGCCGCAAAACTGCAAGCTGCCAACATTGCATTCGCCAGGCGCACCAACCTGCCACAACCCCTCCGATTGCCCGGCGTCCTCTTACTCGACTCGATGGGCGAACTCGGATCCCTCTTCGCCCTCGCCGACGTCGTCTTCATGGGAGGTACCCTCGCCAAACGCGGCGGACACAACCTGCTTGAACCCGCATTTTTCGGCAAGCCCATCGTCGTCGGACCCAACAACCAGAACTTCGCCGAAATCCACCGCGAGTTCACGCAGGCCGACGCACTCGTCCAAATTGACACACCCGGCCAACTCACCCAAGCAATCGCCAAGATCTTGTCCGATCCGGAGTGGCGGACCGCAATTGGATCGCGCGCCCGCTCCATCGCCGAATCCAAACGAGGAGTCACCGCACTCGTCGCCGGACAGATCCTCGAAATCTACTTCGACGCCGTTCCCACAGCCCCGCGCAGCCTATTTGCCACCGCGTTGCTCTGGCCCATTTCGCTCATCTGGGGATCCTTCGCCCGGGATGGCAGGAACGCCAAGTCGCTCCCCAAACCCGTCATCTCCATCGGCGGCATCACCATGGGCGGAACGGGCAAGACACCCATGGCCGTCTGGCTCACCTCAAGGCTCAACCTCATCGGATACCAACCCGCCATCCTCACCCGCGGCTACCGCCGTCGTACGCCGCATCCGACAATTGTCATTTCCCGCGGAACCCAAGCCACCACCGATCTCACCGGCGACGAAGCCCAGATCTATGTCAAACGAAGACAAGTCCATCTCGGGATAGGCCCAGACCGCTTCGAATCGGGCTTGGAAGTTCTCAAGCACGAAGAAGTGGATGTCTTTGTACTCGATGACGGCTTTCAGCACCGCAAACTCGCCCGCTCCGTGGACATCGTTTTGATCGATGCCCTGGATCCCTTCGGTGGAGGCGATGTCTTCCCGCTCGGCCGCCTACGTGAACCGGCCGAACAACTGCGGCGCGGCGATATCTTTGTGCTCACCCGAGTCGAGCCCAACCAACAAACCTGCGGCATCGAAAAACAACTGCGGCATTGGAATCCAAACGCGCCGATCTTCCGTTCCCGCGTCCTGTTCAAAAACTGGCAAGGCGGTCAACCAGAAGGCCGCGTTGCCGCCTTCTGCGGACTTGCCAATCCCCGCACCTTTTGGCGCACTCTCGAAGGACTCGGCGTCCATGCCCGCAGGCGTTGGGAGTTCCCCGATCACCATTACTACAAACCCACCGAAACGCGCCGCATCGCCTGGCAAGCCAAACAGTCCGGATACCGCTCTGTCGTCACTACCGAAAAGGACTACATGAACCTTTCAGATCTCGCCTTGGCCGAATTCGAAGGACTCGAAGTCTGCTGGCTCGAAATCGACCTCGAAATCGAGAATGAACACGCTTTCCTGGCCGAGATCGAGAGGCGAATTCAGGCCCACTAGAGTCAGGAAGTGTTTCAAATTGGTTACAATCCAGTTTGTGCTCGTTCTGACAGCTCTTCTCACCACACTCCTGCCTGCCGTGGATCCCGTTCGGATTAGCGACCCTAACTTTCACGGCTGGCTGATGTACTTTGGCGACCACCCGGTCAACGACAAATGGGGAATTCATCTCGAAGCTCAATGGCGGCGCAACCAGGGCTTCAACCGCTGGCAACAGTCGTTCTTCCGCCCGGCGGTCAACTACGAGATCAACAAGTCGGCGCAGGTCGCCTTCGGGTACGCCTTTGCCAAGACTTACCCGTATGGCGACTTCCCTGTCCGCCAAGCCTTCGATGAGCATCGTATTTACCAGCAGTTCGTCTACCGGAAGCCTCGCAAACGGGTGAACCTGCAATATCGCGTTCGCTTTGAGCAGCGTTGGCTCGATGTCCAGGAGCAAGTCGCACTGGGACCTTTGCCGCATCGGGAATGGCGGCTCCAGAACCGCCTTCGCCTGAACTTCCGCATGGATGTCCCTCTCACGCCCAAAACCTACCTCGCTTTTTTTAACGAACTAATGCTGCACGTTCCGCCCAACATGGCTCCGCGCAAGATCGATCAGAACCGCGCCTACGGAGCGATCGGCTACCGCGCTCATCCCAACTGGCGCCTCGAGATGGGATACCTCCACCAACATCTAGTGCAACGCAACAATCGCATTCTGGAAGACAACCATACGATCCAGTTGGCTGTCTACTCGACCCTGCGATTCAAGAAAAAGTAATCGAAGTGTTTCGATTTCCTGTATAACCTTGGATGTAGACGTGGCTGCAAACTAAGCACCGGAATTGGGCACTGTTGTGCGCATTCGTCTGTGTTTTAGGTGGAGCCTTTGGATTCGGCGAAGAGCCGGATGAACGCCTGTTCCCGTCCCCAGTATCATCTTTTGCGGACATTCCAACTGTGGTGCGATGAAGGCGGTATTACATCCCGAATCGCTCATAGACATGCCTCGCGTAGCGCCGTGGCTTCGCCATGCGGATTCGGCCGCCCGCGTCGTCCGTGAAAACTATCCCGATCTGCCGGAAGATGAGCGCCTCGAGATCCTCACCAAGGAAAACATCATCGCCCAGCTCGAGCATCTCAAAACCCACGCCTTTATACGGCTGGTACTACGACATCAAAACCGGCGCAGTCCAAGCCTTCGACGCCAGTCTTGGCGACTTCGTTCCTCTCGAAGGTGGAGCGATCCCCAACGCGGGAGGCGGCCAAAACAAGCCGCCTCCCACTCCGTCAGGCTACCGCTTACGAGACGATTCGACCTCAGTGCCGATCATCAGCGGCCACCGTAGCGGACTGTACTGCATGAACGCCCGGATCAGCCCCACATTGAACCCCTCCGCCCCATTGGCGAAACGGAAGTGCAGGAACTTGGCCGGACCATTCTCCGGCGGCGCAAACGGACCCTCGTACTCAGGGATGTAGGTGTCCACCACGCCCCCGCCGATCGATCCCAGCTGCTTGGCAATCTCTTGCGCCTCCAGGTAAGTTGCAAGTTGGTTGTACATTAGGCAATTGCCTCCTTCGCCCACGAGTGTCAACAACCCTGTCTCGGCACTCGCTTGGCAGCAACCAGTCAAGTCCTAGAGAACAAAGCAGAAACGTTTTTCACAGAGATCGTGAACCAGTATTGTCGATTTTTCTGTACAAAGTGATATCATTTTGATATTCTGATCTCGTCAAGTCAAGGAGACACGACAAATGATCAAAGAAACAGTTCGGGTTCCGCTCTCAGGACTCCCGATGCTCTTGCTCTGGCTGCTCGTCATCATCGGGAGTATCGCCGCAATGGTCGCTATGCGAAGGACGCCCGCCCTCTTCGTACTCGCGAGCCTCGTTCTGATCGGAGCATGCATCTGTCTCGGCGGACTCTTCACCGTACAGCCCAACCAGGGCATGGTGCTAAACCTCGTCGGACGTTACGTCGGAACGGTGAAGCAACCAGGACTCTACTGGGTAAATCCATTCATTGCCAAAAAGCCGATCTCACTCCGCGTGCGCAACTTCGAAACCAAGCCGTTGAAGGTCAACGACCAGGATGGCAATCCCATAGAGATCGGAGCCGTCGTTGTCTGGAAAGTTGTGGATAGCGCCGAGGCGGTCTTCGAGGTGCAGGATTACGAGAACTACGTAGGCATTCAGAGCGAATCGGCGCTACGGAACATGGCGATCGCCTATCCGTATGACGCTCATGAGGAAGGCAAGAAATCGCTTCGCGCCAATTGGACGGAAATCGCGAATCACCTGCGCTCTGAGATCCACGACCGCTTGTTGGTCGCCGGCGTCGAAGTGATCGAAGCTCGTATCAGTCATCTTGCCTATGCGCCCGAAATCGCCGCAGCAATGCTACAACGTCAACAGGCCTCGGCAATCGTCGCCGCCCGTTCGAAGATCGTGGAGGGAGCGGTGGGTATGGTCCACATGGCCCTGGACGCTCTCGCCGAAAAGGGTGCCGTCCAACTCGATGAAGAACGTAAGGCCGCGATGGTCAGTAATCTGCTGGTCGTGCTCTGCGGCGAGCGGTCCGTACAACCGGTAGTGAATACCGGAACGATCTACCACTAGGATTTCTCGCGATGGCCAAGAAGAGCTTCCCTCTAAGGATCGACGAACAGATTTTCGACATGCTGAAGGCGTGGGCGGACGACGATTTCCGCAGCGTCAACGGCCAGATCGAGTTCGCCCTGCGAGAAGCTCTTCGGCGCGAAGGACGCTGGAAAAATTCTCCAACAAACCTATTGACACAGCCCCCCGAATCGGGCGAAACTGATTTAGGCGAATAAACGGCGAATACCATGAGTCTGCCCCAGTCTGTTTCCAATAGAGAAGCCCGCACAGGGCTAACCGTTCCCGCAAACGTGCGGAACCTCGACAATGTTGTGCCGACGATCTCCACACAAGCGCAAAGGGATCGGCATCCCGATCCCCCACCGCCCACAAAACTCTCCGCGCCGAGCCCGTTTTGCGCGATATCAATAGAAGGTCTTGGGTGGCGCAAAGAGCCTCAACACGATGAGGCCTTAGCGATCGAGGTGCGAGGGTTTGACACCTTTGCGGGTGGAGTCCCAAGAGGGCGGATCACAGAGATCGTCGGAGGCGCCTCATCGGGGCGTACGACTCTGTTGCATCGCCTTCTGGCACAAGCGGGATCGAACGGTGAATACTGCGCGGTCGTGGATACGGCGAACTCGTTCGATCCGGAATCGGCGACCATGGCGGGGGTCCGGCTCGACACACTGGTTTGGGTGAAGTGCTCGGGCAATGTCGAGCATGCCTTCAAGACGGCGGACATGCTGATTCACAGCGGCGGATTCGGAGTAGTGGCGCTCGATCTGTGCGAGGCAGCGGCACAGGCGACCCAGCGGATCCCGTTATCTTACTGGCACCGGTTCCGGAGAGCGGTGGAAGATACGCCGACGATGCTGGTGGTGCTGGGCCGGGAGGCGAATGCAAAGTCCTGCGCCAGCTTATTGGTGGAAGCGAAGCGGGCGCGGAGCGGCTTTACGGGATCGTTTCCCGCAAAACTGCTACAGAACGCCGAGTTCGAAGTGACCGCGCGAAAACCGTATCGCCCAGTGCCGGGGCGGATGTCGGCCATGGGAGTACTGGCAGCTTCCGCATCGGTCTAAGTCTCGATTAGTTCCCGATAGGAAACGGCCCGGACACTCTTGCGAAGCATCCGGGCCGTTTGTAAGGAACTGAAACTAGAGACCCTTCGAACCCATGAAGATCGCGAGATCGACCACGCGCTTCGAGTAGCCCCACTCGTTGTCGTACCAGGAAACAACCTTTGCGAGGTTGCCGCCGATCACTTTGGTGAGTTGCGAGTCGATGATCGAGCTGTTCGGATTCGACAACATATCCGTCGAGACGACCGGATCTTCGGTGTAGGCGAGGATGCCCTTCATCGGACCTTCCGCCGCTTCTTTCAACGCCGCGTTGATCTCTTCGGCAGTCGCGTCTTTCTTGAGCACAACGACGAGGTCGACCGCCGAGACGTTCGGGGTCGGCACGCGCATGGCGTAGCCGTCGAGTTTACCCTTGAGTTCCGGCAGCACCAAGGCGACGGCCTTGGCAGCGCCGGTAGTGGTCGGGATCATGTTCAAGGCAGCGGCACGAGCGCGGCGGAGATCCTTGTGAGGAAAGTCGAGGACCGGCTGATCGTTGGTGTAGCTGTGGATCGTGGTCATCGAACCCTTCTCGATGCCAAACTTCTCGTGCAGAACCTTGGCGAACGGAGCCAAACAGTTGGTGGTGCAGGAAGCATTCGAGACGATATTGTGCTTGGCGGGGTCGTACTTGTCCTGGTTGACGCCGAGCACGATGGTGATGTCCTCACCCTTGGCTGGGGCCGAGATAATGACCTTCTTGACCGAGCCGCGGAGATGCTTTCCCGCGTCCGCCGCGTCGGTGAATCGACCTGTGGATTCTACGACGATCTGCGCGCCGACGCTAGTCCAATCGATGGCGGCGGGGTCTTTAACGGCGAAAACTTTAATGGGCTTGCCGTTGACGATAACCGCGTCGCCTTCTGCTTTGACTTCGGCCGGAATAGGGCCAAGAATCGAATCGTACTTGAGCAGGTGGGCAATGGTGGCGGTATCGGTGAGATCGTTGGCGGCCACAATCTCGATTTCCGGATTGTTCAGGGCAGCGCGAACAACGTTGCGCCCGATGCGGCCGAAGCCGTTGATCCCAACTTTGATTGACATTCGTTTCTCCTTCAGAACTTTGGGTGGGGGGATTCAGTTCTATTTTAGCTTGGTACGCGGCGTGCAAGGCAACTAGTAAGATGTTGTTCTGGGCTATGGCGCTGGTACTTTCGAGTACGGATGACAGCAAGATCACGGAAAACTTTACCGGACGGGTGCTGGATGGCTCGAATGACCGGTTAACACGGATTGAGCGCGTCGACATTTCGAAGCGCTCGGTGCGCTCAATCGTTGTTCTGCAAGGGTGTGGACCAGTGGAAGAAGGGACGACGCACGAGTTTCTGACGTGGGCGGGGGCGTGGGACGATGTTCGAGCGTGTTTGGCGGTGGATGGGCGTCCGCATGTTCCGGAACTGGCGGCGGGGTTTGGCGTCGTGTATGGCAAGGTTCATGAGGTGCTGCGCGATGCCTCCGAACGGCTGGCCGGGGGAGTGGAACTAAAGGCGAGTTGCGGGGATCGCGTGTTTGCGGGAAGGTCGGATGGGCGTGGAAGATTCTGGACGATGTTGCCAGCGGGACACTGCCGGGTAGAAGCGGTGTCCGAGGGATACCGTCCTGCGGGCCGTGCGGACGTGATTGTTCGTGAGGGCGAGGCCGAGGTGTTGGGGGTAAGGATTCGCCCTTGGGGGATTTTGGAGAGGCTAGAGAACTGGGCCGGGTCGGTGCGGGGTATGTTCTCCAATGACTGAGGGATACGCGCACAAGAGTGTTTGGATCCCCACGCATTCGATCACGCGGAGAACCGGTTTCACCGTTATGCTTGGCTCAAGGCATGAGACTGGTTTCCTTTGCTTCTCTATTACTGCTCTCGGCGGATACTTTGGGCTTCGCCCAGGGCCGCGCAGCGCCATCTTACAGCGCGTCCACGATTTTGAATGCTGCTTCTGGGTTGCCCGAGGGGTTTGCTCCCAATTCGTTGATTGCGATTCATGGGTCGGGATTGTCGAACGGTGTGGTGGAATTGGATTTGTCAGCCGTCTCTGAAATCCCAACCGTGCTGATCGGTTCGGGCACGCGGGTGTATATACGGAATCAACTGGCCGGAATCATTGCTGCGGCTCCGACGCAATTGCTGGTGTTGATCCCTCCCAATCTGGTTGCGGGAAGCGGCAACGTACAAGTGATTGTGGATGGGCGACCAGGTCCTGCGGTTCCGATCCGGCTTCGGGCAGCGGCTCCGGCGATGTTTCTGCGTGCAGAGGGGCTCGTGGCGATCACTCGCGAGGACGGTTCCGATGTCATACCGGAAAAGCCAGCGCTTGCGGGAGAACTTGTGACATTCTATGCAACCGGTTTGGGTCCCACCCGGCCACTGCCGGACGGTTTGACGATTTTAAAGCGGCCAGCTTCTTTGACCATGGCGTTGCAGGTGCTGCTAGATGGTGTGGCTCTTGGGGCGACTGCGATCGAGTATGCGGGCGCGCAGATGGGGGCGGTGGGAACTTATCAGATCCGCTGTCGGCTGCCGTCAGGGACGTCGGAGTTGCCTGAGATCCGATTGCTGTTGGATGGGCAAATGAGCCAGGAGGGAGTACGAGTGCCGGTTGCGGTCTACTAAAGGAACTTGGCGATCCGTCGATGGACAGAGAGATGTTCGTCTTACGTCCATTGTTCTTTGCTGTGGTTGGTTCGGGTCTTGCGGTGGCTGGAGAAAAGCCTTCGCCATTCACTGCGCGTACAAGCGCTCCAGCAGCCCCTGCCGCTGCACCGGTATCGCCGGTCGCTTCGGTGCATTCGATTCTGAGGGCGACGCGTCCGAGACCGTTTGTGGCTGGGGGCCTACCGCCGTCGAGTTCAGTATCGGTATCACCCGTGAATCGTCCGGCGTCCCCAGAATTGCGTGACGTTGCACCTCCCCCGGCGGCAGACAAGGTGGCACCGGCTATCCCGCAGTTGAAGACCGTTGTTTTGGAAGTTCCCGCGATGGTTGTGGCGAGTGTCCGACCACCACAGGTCACGGAAATCGAGAAGGGCATGGCGAAGACTACCGTGGTGTCGAAGTTGGGGAATCCGTCGACGGTGATTTCGATGTCCGAGGACAGCCGCTTTCTGGAATCCCTGCGGTATGAGTGGAAGGGCCGCTGGCTGGGAACCGTGCGATTGGTCAATGGGCAGGTTTCGCGGATTGACCAACCTTAGTCTGGATTCGCTGATTGAGAACTGCCATGTCTATCGCCTGTGGATTCTACAAGTCGGTCAAATGTTCGACGCGACCGTCGGAATCGCCCAAGGTTTCCGGCTTGACTCCAGCGCGGTCGAGCATCGACAGGAACAGATTCGTCATCGGGGTCTCGGACTTATACTTCACGTGGCGCCCACCCTTGACGGTTCCGTTGCCGCCCCCGAACAGAGCCACAGGCAGATCGTGGTGAAGATGCTGGTTGCCGTCGGAAAGGCCACTCCCATAAACGATCATCGAGTGATCGAGCAGCGTGCCGTCGCCATCCGGTGTCGAGGCCATCTTGCCGATGAAGTACGCGAACAACTCCGCATGCAGGACGTTGATCTTCGCAATCTTCTCGATCTTTTCAGGATTGTTGAGGTGATGCGACAGTCCATGGTGCGCTTCCGGAACCCCAATCGAACGATACGTACGATTTGAACCTTCGCGGCCCACCATGCAGGAAATAACCCGGGTGGAATCGGTCTGAAAGGCCACTACCTGCAGATCGTACATGAGCTTGGCGTGCTCTTCAAACGTCACCGGAATGCCGGCGGGCTTGGCGATCTGCGGATTGCGGTTTTCATCTTTACCTTCGAGCGTCTGCTTCTCGGCGGTCTGGATGCGGCGTTCAATTTCGCGGATCGAATACAGATACTCGTCGAGCTTGCGCTGGTCTGACTTACCGAGTTCGCGCTGCAGCGAAGAGGTATCTTCCCGGACAAAGTCGAGGATCGAGCGGTCTTGTCGGGACATCTTCAAGCGCGTGTCGCGATCATAGAATTCGCCATCGCCGAACAGGCGCTCAAAGACCGCGCGCGGATTCACTTCCGCGGCCAGCGGCGAGTTTTCATTGCGCCAGGAAACCGTATTCGAGTAGGCACAACTGTAGCCGGAATCGCAGTTGCCGACCATGCCTCCACCTTCGAGCGTCAGCTCAAGAGAAGGAAAGCGCGTGAGATGTCCAAGCGCTTGCGCGGCGACCTGATCGACGGAGACGCCGTTCTTGATATCTGCGCCTTCGGTCTTCTTCGGATGCACTCCGGTGAGAAACGTTGCGCCAGCACGCGCATGATCGCCCGGTCCGTCACCGAGGGCGCGGCCGTTTTTGTGGGCAAGTCCGGTGAGCACCAACATCTTGTCGCGATAGGCAGCAAACGGCTTTAGCACAGGGGTGAGTTCAAAGGATGCACCAGCGGTGGCGGGCGTCCAATCCTTCATGATGATGCCGTTGGGAACATAAACGAACGACAGCCGCATCGGGGACGTAGACACAGTCTTGGCCGGTGCGGCCCACAGAGAGGCCGGGGTCATCGAGTCGAGGATAGGCAGCGCGATGGCCGTGCCAAGCCCTCGCAACAAGGTCCGCCGCGATAGAGACTTCTTCGAGATGATCATTTTGCTGACGCCCTTTGCTCTTTACTATCGGCACCCGGTGCCATTCTCATTTGGAACGGTGCGCTGTTTACGATACTTTTGACCAAAGCCGAGAATCGGAAGCCGGCTCCGGCGGTCTCGCGCGCAATGGTCCTAATGACAGGTTTATCATACCGCTCCAGGCCGCGCCCAAGTGCGTAGGTCAACAGTTTCTCGGCAAGTGCGCCGACGAACTCATTTTTCTGCGCGACCAAGGCGTTTTTCAAATCTTTCGATCCGCCGATTGGCGTGCCGTTTGGCAGGGTCCCCGATGGATCGATGGGGAACTTACCATCCATCGTGCGCCACTTGCCAACGGCATCGTAGGTCTCGAGCGCAAAGCCGATCACATCCATGCGAGAGTGGCAACCGGCGCAGGCGGGATTCGAGCGATGCTGTTCCAGCTGCTGGCGCAGTGAAGCGGATTCGCCGATCTCGTTTTCCTTCAGTTCCGGAACGTTTGGCGGAGGCGCGGGTGGCGGCGCTCCGAGCAGGTTTTCGAGGATCCACTTGCCGCGAATCACTGGCGAAGTGCGCGTCGGATAGGAAGACACCGTGAGCACGCTGGCATGAGTCAACACGCCGCTGCGCTGCTCGCCGTCAAGCGGAACTTTGCGGAAGTTGCGTCCTTTGACGCCTTCGATGCCATAGTGCTTGGCGAGCTTTTCGTTGAGAAAAGTGTACTTACCGTCGAGAAAGTCGATCACACTGCGATCTTCACGAATGACATTTTCGACGAAGAGTTCCGTTTCGCGTTTGGCGGCGGTGCGCAGTTCCATGTCGAAGTTTGCGAACTTTTCGGGGTCGGGCTTCACCAGCATAAGATTGCGTAGATGCAACCATTGGCCTGCGAAATTGTCCACCAGGGCGACAGACCTGCGATCGGCAAGCATGCGGCGAATCTGCGCGTCGAGGTTGGCTCGAAGTTGGTTCTTCTCGGCAAGAGCGAGAAGGTCCTCGTCGGGAATGCTGCTCCACAGAAAGAAAGATAGCCGCGAGGCAAGCTCGAAATCCGTCACCGGATGCATACCGGGTGCCGCATCGCGCTCGATCCGGAACAGGAAGTTCGGGGACACCAGGAGCGCCTGAATTGCGAGTTGGATTCCCGCTTCAAAATTGCCGCCATCTTCTTTGCCCATGCGGTAGAAGCGCAGTAGCGACGTCGTATCTTTGGCAGTCACCGGACGCCGGTAGGCTTTCCGGGCAAGGCGCGAAACAATCGACGCTGCGCAGGAATCCTGCTCAGCCGGAGTGGCGGGTCCACAGGTAAAGATCGCGCGGCGGCTGGCGAGATCGCCGGGCCCCGTGACGTTGAAGGGTCCACCGATTTCGATCCAATCGAGGCTCAACACTTTGTTGATCGGCTTGCCTTGTGGCGTAAGCGGTAGTTCTGTGTCTTCAGACTTCGCGTTGTCTTTGAGAAAAGTGACCACCACTTCGTGCTTGCCAGCGGGCACCCGTGTGCGCACTTCGAAGCGCCGGGCGTCTTCCTCATCTTCTTCCGAAGTACTGCGGATGCGGCCTTCGACCAGCTTAATGCGCTTGCCATCGAGTCGGAAATCCACCATCGGCGGCAAGGTCCCTTTGGGATCGCCAGTCAGTCTGGCGCGCAGCATATAATCGCCTTCGACAGGAAAGCGATGAACGAACTGCATGCCGCCACGGGTTCCGAAGGGCAGATCCTCAGCGATGCGTTCGCGCTGCGAGATACGGCGGTCGACGTTGATGCGATCCACAGAAGGATCTACTTTGATGTTCCCAACCGCTAGGCGCGAGACCCTGTGCGCCGCGGACATGTACTTTTCTGTAAGCACCGGAGGCAGGGACAAAACGTCGGCGATGTTGTCGAAGCCATAACCCGCATCGTCGGCAGGAAAATCGTCGGCGGGGGTGAAGTCCACTGCAAGTAGATCGCGAACGGCATTGTTGTATTCGGCCTTGTTCAGGCGGTGGATCGCGACCCGTCCCGGATTTGGAGTTTCCGCTGCGGCGCGGTCGAGTTCGCTTTCGATGATCTTCAGGAACGCTGCGGTCTCATCCGCTTTGCCGCGAGGCAAGCCTTTGGGCGGCATCTCGCCGGTGCGGACCTTTAGAAGGATCTGTTCCCACTCGCTGGCGTGCGTGAGCAGGTCGGCTGCGGACTTGAATCCATCGACGGCGATGCCTCCGGTTTTGACTTGGGCGTTGTGACATCCTTGGCAGTATTTCGTGACGTAGGGCTTCAACTGGCTCTGAAAAGCCTGCTCGCGCGCGGCGCGAGGATCCTGGGATCCCGCGCCTTGCGAGAACCAGAGAACTAGGATTACGGAGCCGATCAGGTAACTTCGCATGGATTCGGATAATCTGAATGAGTTATGACGCCGTATCGTTCCTTTAGGTTATGGGCCGGTTGGACATTAGGCCTGCTCTCATTCTACAACTGCGCTGCCGCCGACGGGCTTGCTGACGTTGTTCGCGCTGGCGACCCTGAGGTGGTACGCGCCGCTTTGGGTCTGAAGAAGTCGGAGATCAACTCCAGACTTGCTGACGGATCCACGCCACTGGCTTGGGCCGTTCGCGGCGGCAACGCCTCAATTGTGAAGATGCTGCTCGATGCGGGTGCGGATGCAAATGTCGCCGATGAAAATGGCGATGCTGCTCTGCTGATCGCCGTGCAGCAGGGCGATGTTGCACTGGCGACGGTGTTGCTCGATGCCAAGGCAGACGTCAACCAAGCGCGCTGGAATGGCGAGACGCCGTTGATGGCCGCGGTCAATTCCGGCAAGCCTACGTTGGTGGATCTGTTGCTCACCCGCGGCGTGGACGCAAATGCGAAGGAATCGCGCGAAGGCCAAACGGCCTTGCATTGGGCTGCTGCCGAAGGGCGCACGGCGATGGTCCAGAAGTTGGCGGCTAAAGGCGCATCGATCAATGCTCTTTCGAAGCCCGGATCCACGCCGTTGATGCTGGCTTCGCGCCAGGGACATACCGAGACAGTGAAGGCGTTGCTGGATGCCGGCGCCAATGCAAAGACGAGACGCGAAGATGGTTGGGACGCACTCATGTTGGCGGTGAATGCATCGCAGGCTCCTGCCGCTACGCTGTTGGTGGAAGCAGGCGCGGACGTGAAATCCCGGGACAAGAAAAGCTTCTCCCTGTTGCACCTGGCGGCGAAATCCGGAACGCCGGAGTTAATGAAGGCGCTGATCTCGAACGGCGCGGAAGTGGACGCGAAACTCGACGATCGCGCGGGAAGCGCCGGATTTTTTGGGTCGAACGCGGGCAAGACGCCGCTCCATATCGCAGCGCAAGGCGCCAACATCGCAGGAATGAAGGCACTGATCGAGGCCGGCGCGAATGTGAAAGATCGAACGCCCACAGGCATGTTTACCCTGTTTTATGCGACGTTCTCGGGCAAGTTGGCTGCAGTTCGCGCGGCGGTGGAAGCAGGCGCGAACGTGAACGAACAGGGTCCGCAGGGGCGGACGGCGATTCATGCCGCGTCGTTCCGGCCTTCTGAAGACATCATCCAATATCTGCTGGAACATGGGGCCGATCTGAGTATCACAGATCAGACCGGCACGACGGTTCGCGATGCGGCCGCGAAGAGTGGCAACAAGAAGACGATGGCAACGCTAGAGCGTTTGGAAGGAAAAAAATGAAATTGACTTGTTTTGCGACCGCACTGTTCGCGGCCGGTGCGATGTATGCACAACCGACATTGGAAAAAGCGCAGCCTGCGCTGGAAGAGACGATTCAATCCGTGCGCGCAAGGTCGGCACAGTTGAAAGACATTTTGCTGCGACAGATGCCTGCGCTGCGGAATGCGAATGTGAGCGGCAGTGCGGTTTGGGGGCAGGACTTTCTGTTCGCCGTCAATGTCCCGGGCGGCAAGGCTCCGACACTGGTCTTGAACGATGGCGTTGGCGTACCCATGTTGCGCACCGATGAAACCTCGGACATCTGGTATCGGCTCGAAAAGATGCGCACCGGCGTCACCTATGGCTACCAGATCATGGCCGACGGCAAGGCTTTGGCGCCGCGCGCGGATCTCGTCGGCTACAACCCGGATTCGTATGCGAAAGCCGGAGTCGCACAGGGAAAGCTGAGTGAGAAGTTCGTGCTCACGAGCAAGATTTACGAAGGCATGAAGGCTGACTACTGGGTTTACGCGTCGCCGGGTGTGGATGCATCGACGCCTGCCCCGCTGATGGTTTGGCAGGACGGCCAAGGCTTGATAAATCGCAATCAGGGCATGCGTTTGTTCACAGTCACCGAAAATTTGATTGCGCAGAAGTTGATGCCTCCCACTGTGTATGTGCTGATCGCCCCTGGGTTCACGCCGGACAACAAGGCAATGCGCGCAATTGAATACGACACGGTTACGAACAAGTACACGAACTTTCTAATGAAAGAAGTGCTGCCGGAAGTGGAGAGGATGTACAAACTGCGAGGGGACGGCTATTCTCGGGCCATTGGAGGATCTTCGTCGGGTGCAATCTGCGCGTTCACCTCGGGCTGGTTCCACCCGGAACTGTTCTCGCGGATCCATTCAGGCGTGGGCTCTTTCACGAGTATTCAGTGGAGGCCGGAAGAGAAGCTCGACGGCGGCAACTTGTATCCTTTCAAAGTTCGCAAGGAACCGAAGCGCAACATCCGCGTCTGGATGTCCGATGGAGCGGACGATCTCGAAAACAATCATGGCAGTTGGCCGCTACAGAATATCCAACTGGCGAACTCGCTGAAGATGCGCGATTACGATTTCCATTTCCGCTTCGGCACGGCGGCGCACAATGGCTCGCAGGCGTCTCTCGATCTGCCGGAATCGCTGGCATGGTTGTGGCGCGGCTACGATCCAGCGAAGACAGAAGAGATTTACAGGATGGATCCGGCGGAAAAAGAGAAGCCTTACTATCGCGTAAAGATTTCCAATCGCGAGGCCTGGTAGATGCGCAGGCGTGAGTTTCTGGCATTGCCCGCGGTCGCCTTTGCCTCCGGTTCATCCGTGATTCCTTCGTAGAGGCAACTGGCGTGGCACAAGCTGGAAACTTACGCGTTTCTCCATTTCACTTTGAACACGTTCACAAACAAAGAGTGGGGTTATGGCGATGAGGATCCGCGCATCTTTACGCCGAACGAGTTCGATGCCGATGCCATCGTGGGCACCTTGAAATCCGCCGGGATGAAGGCCGTGATTCTCACCTGCAAGCATCACGACGGCTTCTGCTTGTGGCCAACCAGGACCACAGAACACAACATCCGCCGGGCTACCGGATTTCGAGGCGGCCAGGGCGATGTGGTGCGCGAGGTATCCGAAGCCGCGCGAGAGCAGGGCTTGGGATTCGGTGTGTATCTCTCGCCTTGGGATCGCAATCACCATGCCTATGCGTCTCCTCAATACATCGAGGTGTATCGGGAACAGTTGCGCGAGTTGCTCACCGCCTACGGATCGGTGTTCGAAGTCTGGCACGATGGCGCAAACGGAGGCGATGGATTCTATGGCGGCTCGCGAGAGAAGCGCAAGATCGATCCCCGCACCTATTACGACTGGCCTGGCACTTGGGAACTGGTCCGCAAGTTGCAGCCCAATGCAGTGATTTTCAGCGACGTGGGTCCCGATCTGCGTTGGGTTGGAAATGAGAAGGGCTTCGCAAACGAGACCAGTTGGGCGACCTATGAACCGCATGCGCCGGATGGATCGGGCCTGCCGGGTCCGGGTTTTGTGTTGGATAAGGAAGGCGGCACCGGGCATCGCGATGGATCCAAGTGGATGCCTGCCGAATGCGACGTGTCAATCCGCCCGGGTTGGTTCTGGCATGAGGATCAGAACTCGAGGGTGAATACGCCGGAGCAGTTGGTGGATCTGTACTTCAAGAGCGTCGGGCGCGGCGGGAGCTTTCTATTGAACGTTCCGCCCGATCGGCGTGGGCGACTGCATGAGAACGATATCGCGTCGCTGCAGGGATACGGCAGGATTCTGCGCGAAACCTTCGCAACAAACCACGCAACGGGCAAGGTTCGCAGAGGTGTTGTGGACGTGAAGAGCGAGTTCAACGTGGTGCGGATCCGCGAGGATATCCGGATGGGGCAACGTGTAGACGCTTTCGCCGTCGATGCTTGGATCGCCGATGCATGGAAACAGTTGGTGGAAGGGACGAGCATCGGGGCGTGCCGACTGATCCGGATAGCAGAGCGGGTGAAGACCACGAAGGTTCGGGTGCGGGTGGTGAAGTCCTCCGCAGCACCACAGATTTCGGAGCTTGGACTTTACACAATCGCCTAGTCGACCAATTCGCCAACGGAGGACTTCCGCGTCGCTTGCGCGCGCTGTAGGGGCCACTTGTGCACATAGTCGTGCCAATAGTAGTGCGCATAGGCTTTGTTGAGGGCGATGATGGTGTACATCTGGAGCGTGCCTTCGACGTAGACACCGCGCGCGGGGAGAATCAACCCATCCACTGAAATCACTTCGCTGGCCCCTCGGCTTTTGAGTCCGCGACGAGCGAGTTTCTGGAAGAGAGCGATTCCGCGGCCGAGTTGCGGGGTCCAGAGGCCGTCGACGTGCATCGTTCCGCCTTGAACCGGGGATTCGGGCAGATTGCTGAGCGACTGTAGAAATGTCTGGGTCAAGGCGACATCGTCCAGGCGGTTCGGGCACCCGTTTCCGACAGCTTCGGTCAGATTGAAATAATGGCCCATCGGCCCGCTACCATCGTTCGCCCGGAATGTTGATTCGACGTAAGCCAATGTGTACCTGAGAGGTTCTGACAATCTCAGAGTACGGCCTACTGTCTCAAGGAGTCCTCAAGAAAATCTAAATGTTTCCTAAATGCTCGATCAAGGAATCCGCAGCACAACGCACGGTGACGCGATTGGTTCCGCATGGTCTCGGACGCGCCCCGCGGCTGCGTCGCGTCCTACTGGTGGACGGAGTGCTGCGGCTGGGGCGGATTGAGCTTGATTTCGATAGTCTTGTCGTCTTCTTCCACATCGAATTGCTGGCCGTAGGTCTGATAACCCTTGGCGATCACCTGGATCAGAACTGTGCCCTGCGGCATTTCAGGCACTTTAGCGAGACCGTCCTGATTGGTGCGGGTTTCCCAGGATGTGGTGACCTTCTTGCCAAGCTTGGCAACCGAACGTCCTTTGACGAAACGGATGATCACCGAGGCGCGATCGACAGGTTTTCCGTCGAGGTTCTTCACCACGACTTGGATGCGTGCTTTTTCTCCTCCGAACGCGGAACAGGCAAGCAGCGCGAGGATGGCAATGAGCTTTGGCATCGCTTTTATTATCGCTGTTTTCATGACGCGGCGCGAGTCGCGGTATGCTGGTTCATTCGTCGATGCTCCTCGTACTGGATCAGATCCGCAAGAGTTTTGGCGGCGTGAACGCTTTGAAGCGTGGAAGCCTGCAGGTGAATGCGGGCGAAGTCCATTTGCTGATGGGTGAGAACGGCGCCGGCAAATCCACATTGATGAAGATCGTTGCCGGCATGTATCAGCCGGACGGCGGCACGGTTCACTGGAACGGCAAACCCGTGCAGTTTCGCAATCCGGCGGAGGCTTCCGCGAACGGCATCGCGATGGTGCATCAGGAATCGTTGCTGTTTCCGCATTTGACGGTTGCCGAGAACATCTATCTGGGGCATACGGGTGCGTCGCCCATCGGGTTTGTGAACCGTCGGCGGATGATGGAACAGGCGCGGCGTCTGATTGAAGAGCAGAATTTTCCATTGCATGCCGATTGGCAGGTGAGCCGGTTGTCGCCTGCCGGCAAGCAGATGGTGGAGATCTGCCGGGCGTTGTCGCATGGATCGAGCCTGCTGATCTTCGATGAGCCGACATCGTCCCTTTCGGAATCGGAAACACGCGAAGTCTTCCGCATTGTGAACAGCCTGAAGGGCCGCGGGATGGGAGTAATTTACATCACCCATCGGCTCGAAGAGTTGCGCACGGTCGGCGACCGTGTGACGGTGCTGCGCGATGGCGAGACTGTTCACACGGGCGAGTTGAAGGATCTGTCCACCGACGGACTCATCAAGCACATGGTGGGCCGCGAAGTCACGTCGCTCTACAAGAGGAATGCAGTTGCGCCGGGCGATGTGCTGCTGCAGGTCGCGGCACTGAATCGCAAGCCGTTGTTGAAGGACATCGGCTTTCAACTGCGCGCGGGCGAGATCGTCGGCATCGCTGGGCTGGTTGGGGCCGGGCGTACAGAGTTGTGCCGAGCGATCTTCGGTGTGGACAGAATCGATTCCGGCAAGATCGTGGTGAATGGAAAGCTGACTAACTTCCGCAGACCGCGCGAGGCGGTTGCGGCAGGGATCGCCCTGATTACCGAGGATCGCCAGAAGACCGGACTCGCCACCGCACTACCGATTTCCACCAATGTGACGATGGCTAGCTTAGAGTCGATCAGCAAGTTTGGCATCCTCGACTACGCGCGCGAGTTAGAGATGACCGAGCAGTATCGGACGAAACTGCGAATCAAAATGAGCCGACCACAGCAGCCGGCGGGGCGCTTGAGCGGCGGAAATCAACAAAAAGTCGTAATCTCGAAATGGCTGGCGAATGGCGCGAAGATCTTTCTCTTCGACGAGCCAACCCGCGGCATCGATGTGGGAGCGAAAGTAGAAGTGTTTGAAGTGATGGACGAACTGGCGCGCAATGGCGCGGCGATTTTGATGGTGAGCAGCGAATTATCCGAGATTACGCAAGTGGCGGATCGGATTCTGGTCATGCGGCAAGGGCGGATCAGCGGCGAATTACCGGGCGGAGCGTCGCAGGAACAGATTATGCGGCTGGCTGCATTCGAAGCGGAAAGCGGAGTCATCCAGTGATTCAGCGACTACTGCCGTTTCTTACCTTGTTCCTGCTTTTCGTGATTCTCGCCATCGCGGCACCGAATACGTTTCTCACCGAGCGCAACTTGTCCACGGTGGTGCGCCAAACTGCTGTCATCAACATCATCGCGTTAGGAATGACGCTCATCATCATTACCTCGGGCATCGATCTTTCGGTCGGCGCGATTCTGGCGCTCTCCGGATTTCTCGGCGCGAAAGCTATGGAAAGCGGCTATTCGATTCCGGTGGCAGTGCTAATTGGCATCACCACCGGGTTATGCTGCGGTCTGCTGAATGGGCTGCTGATCACGCGCTTGAAAATCAATCCATTCATCGTCACATTGGGCATGCTGGGCGTGATCCGGGGGTTGACTTTGACGATTTCGAAGGGCCTGCCCGCGTCGGGCGTACCGGATTCGTTCAAGTATCTGGGCACGGGGACTTTTCTGGGCGCGCCTGTGGTGTTGTGGCTGCTGCTCGTCTGCGCCGTGGCAATGCATTTTGTGTTGGAATACACAAGGCTTGGCCGGTATGCGTTTGCCATCGGTTCGAATCCCGATGCCGCTTACTATGCGGGCATCCCGGTTTCGTTCCATTTGACCTGTGTCTATGGGATTGCGGGCTTGCTGACGGGGATCGCTTCTATGATTGAGACCTCGCGATTGATGACCGGCCAGCCGACGGCGGGCAACGGCTATGAGTTGCAGGCGATCGCTGCGGTAGTGATCGGCGGAGGCAGTTTGCGAGGCGGCGAGGGCACGGTGCTGGGGACGCTGATCGGGGCCTTCATTATGGGCTTACTGTCGAATGGCAGCGATCTGTTGGGCATCAATCCGTATCTGCAACAGGCTCTCATTGGTGCAGCGATTATTGTGGCGGTTACCCTGGACGAGATCCGGAAGCGGCAGTTGCCCCGCGCCTGAGGGCGTCAGTCTCCGTGAGCCTGCGCAGCTGACAGTGACTGAGGTTCAGCGATTTGCTGCATCACGCGATAGGCGAGTCCGTTGGCCCGGCGTCGGCCCTCTTGTTCGCCATAAGCGGCTTCGAAGGGCTGGATATCCAGGAAACAGATCTTGCCGAAGTCGAGGCGAAGAGGCTCCGGGTCTGACTTGCCATCTTGTGTAAACGATACCAAGCCGATGAAGGAACCGGGTTCCTCGAAGATCTCGATTTCAGTCAATCGAATAGACCCGTCGATCAGGCCGAAAAGGTTGCGGTGAGTTGTTTGCAGTGGCATTACGAAAGCTCCTGACGATCGATGACATGTTTCACTGGAATCGCATTGATCGCCAGTAGTTCCGCGTCCCTGAGCGCCCTCACCATGACTTCGAAATGGTGATGCAAGTGGGCGGTTCTCGGAGTGCCGTACCCCGGCGGAGGCAAATCAATCCGGCGAGTGAGTTCGGGCCAATGGTGGCGAGGGTCCGCGACGCCGAGGATAAAGTCCGGAGCGCCATCGTGGTGATAAGTTGGCTCCGCGAGGGGTGGTGCAAGGCAACGGGCGGTCTCCTTGAGCGGATCCAGCAGTTCAATATTGCTGGCTTCGTCGATTTGAATCGAGTAAACCCAGCCTTGCTTCCGCGGGCCTTCTGTAGCGTACCGCTTGGCGACCGCAAATGATTTCGTCAGCGAAATATAGGGAGTATTCGTAGCACCGTGCGCAACATGACTCATGAGGAGGTCCACAGATGGAGTCGCACCCGCGCGCCGCGCGACAAAGCCCTCGAGGCGATGATCCGTGGGATGGTATGCGCGTTGCAAGGTTACTCCTCTATAAAATATCGGCATGCAAGGGAAATCCTTTACTAACTGTTGGTGTAGAGCATGCTGCTCATTCTTTTTATGATAAGCGGTCCGGCATCCACCAGTGACCTCCGCAACCACCTCGGCCACTTTCGTCCACATTCGAATCGTCTTCTGTGACGTAATCGGCGGAAACTTGAAACGACGGGCACTTTGCTTGCCGATATGTCTTGACGCGATCAGCTGAGTGCGGAATACTACCACCTATCTGTATTATACATTACTAAAATAGGCGAGGGCTCGGCAAGTGCGGATCTGATTGCGGCCCAGACCCTGTGCGAGGTCTGGCAGCTTAGTTTCGTCTTGCACCCCGTTGCAAAAGGAGTTCGACAGCTTTGCTGTTATTGGCTTCTATGGCATGGGACAAGACGGATTCTCCACGAAAACTCGACGCATTGGCACCGCCGCCGCTGTCGAGAAGTAGTTTAAGGATCCCGAGGTCCACCTTGGGTTTCGTTGCGGCAAACAGCACAGGCTCTCCGAGCGAATTGCGCGCGTTCGGATTCGCGCCGGCTTTCAAGAGAAGCGCAACGGCTTCCGGACCGGTCAAAAGGATCGCTTGTTCCAAGGGCAGCGCGCCATAGCCTCCATTGGGATCCGCCCCGGCGTCCAGGAGTGCACGCAGCACAGGTAGCTGTTCCGGAGACTTTGCGATCCGGTTCAACGACAAAACAATCACGCCCGCGCCATCGGGTCTTCCGCGGAGTTTGGCGGCAGCCGCCGCTTGGATAACCCCGGGCACGTCATTCCGAAGAACGGCGTTCTCCAGATCCCTCAACGGGACGGGACGGAACGACATCTCGGTCTTCGCTCCTTCCGGATTTGCAAGCATTGCGAGACCGGTCATCGCGCCCCCCACCGCCACAAATGCCAGCGGACTCGCCACAACGAAAAATGCGACAAGCCGCGACCCGGTCGAAGGTATGCGTACGAACCACAAAGCCAACCCCAATAGAACCGCACAGGGCACAAGCAGCAGCTTTGCCACCACTTCCAGCGGACTGGTATGCGAAGGTCCCGCGGCAGCCAAGCCCAGAACGAACAGCAATCCAACGGCACAAACATCGAAAGCGAAAGCGAGCCAGAATAGAACCTTGAGGAACATCGTCACAACATAAGTGCGCAAGATCCCGGCCAAATCGATCAAGCAACCCGTCTCCGAAAGCGCGAACTCCGCCTTTCGCCGGTACCTGAACTCGTTTCACCGGTAACAGAGTGTCCTCTTTTGGCGGGAAACGGTACACTGAAAACTGAACATCATGATCGACGCTCTACTTGCCAAGATATTCGGCACGAAGCACGAGCGTGAAATCAAAGCGATGCGTCCGCTCATCGCTGCGATCAACGGCCTCGAGTCACAATTGCAACAGCTACCAGACGAAGAACTGGCGGCGAAAACACAGGAATTCAGAGAGCGTATGGCCCAAGGTGCCACGCTCGATGACCTGCTTGTCGAAGCTTTCGCGGTTTGCCGCGAAGCGAGTCGGCGCATGCTTGGAATGCGCCACTACGACGTCCAATTGATCGGCGGCATCGTGCTCCACCGCGGCAAGATCGCGGAAATGAAGACTGGCGAGGGCAAAACCCTGGTCGCCACTTTGCCTTGCTATTTGAATTCGCTCGCCGGAAAAGGCGTTCACGTCGTTACCGTGAACGACTACCTCGCCCGGCGCGATTCGGAATGGATGGGCCGTGTCTACAAGTTTCTCGGGCTCACGGTCGGCGTGATCGTTCACGACCTCAACGAGCAAGAGCGCTACAACGCCTATCATTCGGACATCACCTACGGCACCAACAACGAGTTTGGCTTCGACTACCTGCGCGACAACATGAAGTTTCGCCTGCCCGATTGCGTGCAGCACGAACATAACTTCGCTATCGTCGACGAAGTCGACTCCATCCTCATCGATGAAGCACGTACGCCGCTCATCATTTCCGGACCCAGTGAAGAGTCGACCGATAAGTACTACCGTATCAATGGCATCATTCCGAAGCTGATTCGCGGCGAAGTGATTCCAGGCAAAGAGCCTGGCGAAAAGTACACTACCGGCGATTACACGGTGGATGAAAGAACCCGCAGCGTGGCCCTCACCGAAGAGGGCGTGCTCAAAATCGAGCGGATGCTCGATTGCGGCAACCTCTATGACGCCGTGAACATGGATCTCAATCACCATGTACAGCAGGGCCTGAAGGCCGCGGTGATGTTCCGGCGCGACAAGGATTACGTCGTGCAGGAGGGCGAAGTCATCATCGTCGACGATCACACCGGGCGACTCATGCCGGGTCGCCGTTGGTCGGATGGTTTGCATCAGGCGGTGGAGGCGAAAGAAGGCGTCAAGATTCAGCGTGAGAATCAGACGCTTGCGACGATCACCTTCCAGAACTACTTCCGCATGTATAAAAAGCTGGCCGGCATGACGGGTACGGCGGATACCGAAGCGGCGGAATTCGGCAAGATTTACAAGCTCGATGTCGTGACGATTCCGACGAATCGCCCAATGCAGCGCAAAGAGTTTCAGGACATCGTTTACCGCACCGAAGAAGAGAAGTTCCGCAACGCCGCCAAGGACATCAAGGAATCCCACGAGACCGGGCGCCCTGTTCTGGTGGGTACGGTGTCGGTCGAGAAATCCGAGAAGTTGTCGGGCGTTCTGAAGCGCATGGGCGTACGGCATGAAGTGCTCAACGCCAAGAATCACGAGCGCGAAGCGTTTATTGTGGCGCAGGCCGGCCGCAAGGGCATGGTCACGGTGTCCACCAATATGGCTGGTCGGGGTACGGATATTCTGTTGGGTGGAAATCCCGAGTTTCTGGCGCAGGAAGACTGCCTGAAGATGAATCTCGTCGATACGTTGCAGTCGGGCCAGGCTCCGCTGGTGGCCGACAAGAACTTCTACTACTTCCAGCGCGGCGAATTGAACTATCGCGTGGCAATGGACCGCTGGCAGGAACACCACCAGAAACACAAAGCGGTCTGCGATCCCGAACACAACGAAGTTGTCGAGTTGGGCGGATTGCATATCGTCGGCACCGAACGCCACGAAAGTCGGCGTATCGACAATCAGTTGCGCGGCCGTTCTGGACGCCAGGGCGACCCCGGATCCGCACGCTTCTACCTCTCGTTGCAAGACGACCTGATGCGCATCTTCGGTGGCGAACGGATGCAGAACCTGATGCTCAAGCTCGGCATGGAAGAAGATGTGCCGATCGAGTCGGGGCTGATCACCAAGCGAATCCAGGCAGCGCAAAAGGCTGTGGAAGGACAGAATTTCTCTTCCCGCAAGCACGTACTCGAATACGACGACGTGATGAACAAGCAACGGCAGAACATCTATGCGATGCGCCGCAAATTGATCGAGGGGGCCGACCAGAAAGAGCGGATCATGGAAATGACCCGCGACATTCTAGGCTCGTTCGTCGATACGCGTTGCGCGAAAGACCAGCATCCCGGCGTTTGGGATCTGGATGGCCTGCAGGGCGACGTGCTGACGCAATTCGGGGTCAAACTCGACACCGCCATGCTTTCGCAGATGTCGCGCGAGCAGATGGAAGAGGCAGCGTTTGAAAAGCTCGAACGCCGTTACAACGAGAAAGAAGCGTTACTCGGGCCCGAACTGATGCGCGACGCCGAGCGGATGCTGATGTTGAACGTGATCGACAACCAGTGGAAAGATCACCTGTTGTCGATGGATCACTTGAAAGAGGGCATCGGCCTACGCGGTTACGGCCAAAAGGATCCGCTCGTCGAATACAAGAAAGAAAGCTACCTGCTGTTTAAGGACATGCAGGAGCGCCTCGAAGACGAGACGGTCAAGTATCTTTACTTCCTGCAGCGCAACGATGGCGACGATGGCGAAGACGGTTCTGCGATCGCGTTGCCGTACCCTGATTTCGATCCGGATGACGACGAATCCGCCGAAGCCGAAGAACCGGTTTCGATCACTTCCAACGCGCAGACCGAGAGGCAACGCGAAGCTCAGAACGCGGTTGCGGACTTCACACGCAATTTGCAGCACAAGAAAGACAAAGAACTCGAGGCGCTGCAGTTCGTCGGTGGAGATTCCACCGGGCCGACGCAGCAGGTGATCCAAAGCTCCAAGGTCGGCCGCAACGATCCGTGCCCATGTGGCAGCGGGAAGAAGTACAAGAAATGCCACGGCTCTTAGTTACGCTACTGAGCTTTGTAGCTCTCTCGATGGCGGCCCTGCTACCGGATCAGTTCGGTACAGCGAAGCGCGGCTCCGTGCGGACAATGCCGGGCGTCGACGACGCGCTGATGTCGGAACTGGGTTTGGATTCTGCCGAGCAGGCCGAGTACAGCGCGGCGGGTCCGCCGGCGGTGAAGTTCACCGTTTCCGCTTGGCGGCTCAAGGATCCGACGTCGGCCTTCACATTTTTCCTGGCCAACCGTGAGGCGGGGGCGACCGCTTCGAAGTTCCAGAAAGTGTCCGCTAGCGAACTAGGCGGCACCCACTTCTTCGCCCGGGGCAACTACGTCCTGCGGATCAAGGGTTGGACTCCAACGAAAGCAGATCTCGATAAACTGTTTTCTACCTTACCTAGGCTCGACCAGTCGAGTCTGCCAACTTTGCCCTCTTACCTCCCCGAGGGACGCTTGCCGAACTCGGATAGGTATATCTTCGGTCCAACCACTTTGGATCGCTACGAGAGCCGGATTTCGCCGGGAACCGCAGCTTTCAGCATGTCAGCCGAGGGCATTACGGCGAAGTATCCGCGCGGCTCAGCATTAACTATTTTTAATTATCCAACCCCAGAGATCGCTCGCCTGCGTGTGGAGGAGTATCGCAAAACGCCTGGATCTGTGGTGAAACGGGCCGGTCCTCTGGTGGCCGTAGTACTGGGTGCGCCGGACGCCACCGCCGCCGAGCTTCTTCTCGCAAAAGTCAATTACCAAGCAACACTTACGTGGAATGAGGCCAACCCGGAAAAGGAAGATCAGAGGGGTGCAAGTATGCTGGTTGGAGCATTCGCTTTGGCGGGTGCGCTGATCGTGATGTGTGTCCTTGCGGGAGTGGCATTTGGACTCATCCGAGTGGCGCATCGGGGCTCGAAGCGAGGCCAGCAAGAACCGGCAATGATTCGACTGGACCTCGATGCGAAGTAAAGCTCGCCTTTTCTCCGCTTTGCAAGGAAAAGACGGAGCGCAAGCAGCCCCGCCACAGTGTTCTCAGGATTTTTACGTTTTTGGGATTTTTTGCACAACCCACTTCAAATCAATCGGTTGCGGCTGAAGTTCGCTGCCTCCTGTTTTCCTCTTGACTCGTTTCGATATTCGCCCTAACATCCAAACAACAACAGTTTTAGCGGTTGTGTTCCGTTGAAGCTGATTCTCCCTTACACATCGTTGCCTCTGGCGGCGAGAGGCCCGCGAACCCTAATGGGAACGCGGGCTTTATTTTTCGATTCGTTACAAACAAAGCACTCTCGCCAACAAAGCATTCCGTTTTCAACAAGGTTGTGATATGCTCCGGCACATGCTGCGTATCCGTCTTTTCCTGATCCTCGCGCCAGTCGCCATTGGACAACCCCTCGCCACCGGACCTGAACTTCCGCATCGTGTCGTCAAGGATTGGGCCAAGCTTCCGGTCGGCTGGAACTTCGGCGAAACCAGCGGCGTCGCCACCGACAGAAGCGATAACGTCTGGGTGTTCAATCGTGGTCCGCATGGAGTGTTGCAATTCGACAAGAACGGCAAAATGTTGCAAGCGTGGAATGAGGTTCCGATCACGTCGGCGCATGGCATGAAGGTGGATCCCTCGGGCAATGTTTGGGCGATCGATGTGGCGGGACACATGCTGTTTCAGTTCTCGCCCGAAGGCCGCATCAAGATGGTTTTGGGCAACGCCGGCAAAGCGCCTGGAAACAACGAGACCACGGATGCCTACAACAAACCGACGGCGGTGAGTTTCCTACCCGATGGCGGATTCTACGTCGCGGATGGATACGTCAACTCACGTGTCTTGAAGTATGACCGCGAAGGGATTTTTCAGCTGAAGTGGGGAACCAAGGGCGCAGGAGATGGCCAATTCGAGTTGGTGCACGATGTCGCCCTCGACAACCAGGGTCGCGTCTATGTGGCGGACCGTGGAAATGAACGCGTTCAAGTCTTTGATCGAAACGGGAAGTACATAACCAAGTGGACCGGACTCGGCGCACCGTGGGGCTTGGCATTCGCGGCGAAAGAGAATGTTTTTTACATGTGCGACGGCAAAAACAATCGCATCGTAAAGGTCAATCTCGACGGTCAGATTCTGGGAGTGCTCTCAGGATACGGCAAGGTGCAGGGACGCCTCGATTATCCGCATCACATCGCGGTCGATAGCGAAGGTTCGATCTATGTGGCGGAAATCAAGAACTGGCGCGTGCAGAAGTTTGCGGTTCCCAAATAGCGGGCAGGGGCGGGCCGACGCGGCGCTATTTACGCAAACACCAGAGGGCCGCAGCCAGCAGAACGGCCCCTGCGGCTCGCTTCGGAGTGAGCGGCGTCGATTCCAAACCGAGCCAGCCATTGTGATCGATCCACAAGGCGGCCACCAGCTGCCCGGTTACGGTTGCGATGAGCAACATCGAGGCACCGATACGGGGCACCGCGACCATAGCCGAATAGACATATGCCACACCGAGCGAACCGCCAAGAAAAACCCACCACGGTGCCATTCTCAACTTCGAAGCCGAGGCGAAAGCGTTGCTCGCGACGCCGATAGCGAGCAATGCCAGGGCTCCCGTTCCAAATGAAATCAGCGATCCCAGTACGGCGCTGCCGGCGTATTCGCGCAAACGCGCATTCACCGGTGCTTGGAACGCAAGCATCGCACCGGCAACCAAAATCATCAGGAGATAGGGAGTTTGCATGACCGTAGGCTCAATGTTATCTAGAAGTTATCCTGTGATGCTAAACTGGTTGCGAACATCGGCCAAATAAGTTGCTGCAAAACTCACAACCCGCGGAATGATCCGGATCTTCAAAGTAGCTGTCCCCACCAGTATCGTCGCGCTTTTGCTATCGGAAGTCGTCCTTTTGATGACCTGCTATTTGATAGCCGTTTTTGCATTGGCGCAAGTTGACCCGGAACTCTTCCTGTTCTACGACATGGGCATGCTGCGCATCGGCCTGGTCGTCTCGGTGATTCTTCTGGGCCTCTATTTTCTCGATCTCTATTCGAACCTGCGGATCCATTCGAGAATCCTGCTGGCGCAGCAGGTTTGTCTGGCCTTGGGAATCGCATTCATCTCGCAGGCGCTGCTGAGCTACGGCAATGCCGAACTGATCTTGCCGCGCTGGATGATGATTTTCGGGTCTGGCTTGGCGCTCGTGCTACTGCCCCTCTGGCGGATTGTCTACTCGGCCATAGTTCTCAAAGCAATCGGCGCGCGACGATACCTGTTTCTTGGCGACGCCAAGTCTTTGGACGAACTCTGCCAGGAAGTGAAGGACCGTCCCGAACTTGGGTACAACGTACTTGGCTACGTGTTCGATACCGAAGTCTCTAACGATTCGGGTATGAAGCATCTGGGCCAGATTAAAGATCTCACCGAGATCGTGAAGCGCGAGTCCCCGGACGCAATCGTGGTAGGGATGGCCGAACGCCGCCAGCGGTTGCCGATGCATGATTTGCTTGAACTTCGCTTCAGCGGTGTGCAGGTCCTCGAGGCCGCCAGCATTTACGAAGCTACGTTTGGCCGTGTGAACACACGCGATCTGCGCCCGTCGCAACTGATTTTTACCGAAGAACTGGGTCCGAATCCGGGCAGCGTCAGCTTACAAGGTCTCTACAATTTCGTTTTGGCTCTCATTGGCGTGGTATTGCTTTCGCCGATCATTCTGTTGACTGCGCTCGCCGTCTGGTTGAGTTCGCCAGGGCCGATTCTGCTGCGGCAGATTCGTTCCGGCATCCGCAACGAACCGTATATGCTTTACAAATTCCGCAGCATGTATCAGGATGCGGAAGCCCGGACAGGGGCGGTTTGGGCAACCAAGCACGATCCGCGCATTACGCCCATTGGCTGGTATTTACGGCGCTATAGGCTCGATGAGATTCCACAGTTGTTCAATGTGTTGAAGGGCGAGATGGCGATTGCTGGTCCGCGGCCTGAACGTCCCGAGTTTGTAAAAACGCTCTCGGAACAGATCGAGTTTTTCCGTCAGCGCAACTGTGTGAAGCCAGGCATCACCGGCTGGGCACAGATCAACTACGGATACACCGAAACGCTCGAGGATGTCGTGAAGAAGCTCGAATACGACCTCTACTACATCAAGCACCTTTCTCTGCCCCTCGATCTCTATATCTTCTTTCACACTCTCAAGACCATGGTTCTGAAGCGCGGCTCGCAGTAGACGTATGTGGGTGGCCTAGGCTGGTTCCGCGCTTCTGTTCTTCGCCTCTTACGGACTCGGCGAATTTTGGCCACTCGCCTGGATCGACCCAGCCCCTACGCTCAATGCACTGCCCCTTCCCATGCCGCCTTCGTTCTGACAATAACGGCGCTGCTGTTCTGGGTCCCAAACACCGGAAACACGGGCAACTCGATACGCTTAGCGCGGGCGCAGGGGTGCCGAGTCAGGCTGTCCCTCTCAAGGAACAACCCCATTGCCGCGAACACGCACCTCTGTCCCCCCAAACCGAAGGACCCCCTGCAACGATCCCTCGGACCTCGGCGTAAATCGCACCGTCAACTCGATCTGTCCACCCACCGGAACCGACAACCGCGACGCATTCTCCACAAATGCAAACTCTTCGCGATCCAGCGTCAACGAGTACCCCACCACCTGGTTCCCACTATTCTTCAGAATGAACCGCCGCAGCTCGGACTTCCCAATTCCCACGTTCCCAAACTCCAGCGTCCTCGGCAGATAGTCCACACCCGCCGAGGCCGGCACCAAGCTCACCGTCGCAAAGCCACCCACATTGTTCGCACCCGTACCGCTTACTTGAATCAGGTATGTCTGTCCTTCCCTGACCTCGAACGCAATCGAAGCCGTATTCAAAGCACAGCCAAGTTCCGCGCCAGCAAGTCCATCGATCACCGGATAGGCCGTGATCACCGTCCCCGGATTGCCAACCGTCGTCTCACGAACCGCGGTCACGCTCGCGCTCAATGTCGCCGTCGCAGACGCCCGATGGCGGAACCAGATGGTCTTCGAATCGCGCGTACCCGTGCAACTATGCACCGTATCCGAAATGCCCGTCGTCGCCTGCCGCGTATCCACAGACACCGCAAACGGCACACTCGGGATCTCCAATGCATTCGACGGTTCATCGGCCGCTGTCGCCGGCTGTAAGCCGGTCTGCGTCACCATGAACGTCTTGTCCGCAACTGAAACGATGCCGGACCTTTGACCTGAATCGCTCGGGCTCACCAACAGACGAATCTCCGCGTCCCCCGATCCACTCGCGGCCGAAACCACACGCACCCAGGAAACATTCGCGAACACCGACCACTCGCACTCAGAAGCTGTCGACAAAACGCGAGACAAGATCCCACCGGCTGCAGACACAGTCACAGGCTCGGATGGTGCCAGCGAGTAGGAACAGCCACCTGCCTCGCCACTCAACCGCACGCGCCACACGCCACGCCCATAGGTGAAGGCATACAGCGAATAGCCCAAACCCTCGCGTTCGATCGTCAAATGCTGCGTCGAAACCGCAGGAAACGACTCATCTTCGCGCACCCAAGTCTCGCCACCATCTGTCGAAACAAACAGCCCAAGATCGCCGCCGAGATAGAGCGTGTTCGGCTCTTCAGGATGCTGCGCAATGGTGAAGAACGGAGCATCCGGCAAATCGATCGAGCGCCAACTCTCACCCCCGTCAACCGATTTGTACAAGTGTGCGTCCCCACCTTCGCGGTTGAACGAACTATAAACCGCATAGACAATCCGTGTATTCGTACGATCCTGCAAAATCGCCGAAACCCAACCTGTCCGCGCCTTCGACATCGCCCAGGCGGTCTCCACCGAAGCATTCAACGCTTGGCCCGTTCGAAAGATCTCGCCAGTGCGTGTCCCAGCAAAGACAACATTCGAATCGTGCGGAGAAACATGGATCGCGGAAAACGAACGCTCGGCAATCACGCCGCTCGCAGCGCGCCAGGAAACCGCGCCGTTAACGGTCCGCCACATCGTGCGTCCTCCGGTCCACATGCGTCGGCTATCGCGCGGATCCACTGCCATCGGAGCGATAAACGCGAAGCCGTCGCCCTGTTCCGCGATGCCGCTCCGCCCACTGAGAAAGGTCGCACCGCCATCGGTGGAACGCACAAATCCAAACGTCTGGGATGCCGCGTAGATTGCGTTCACATCCAGCGAATCGACCGCCGATACCGCACCATCGCCGCCATTCAAGGTGGTGAATCCCTCACTGCCAGCGACGCCTCGCACCGTGCCGTTATCCTGCAAGCCTCCCAGCAACACGTGCCCTCCCGGATAGACCACGCCATGATAAAACTGCGTCGTCGCAAGGTTGCGATTGATCTCGCGCCAAATGACCCCGATGCCCGAGCTACCGCACAACTGCTGCTCGGTCAAAGCCACCGAACTCAACGGGTTGTCCGACCGGAAGATACCACCGTCCGTCGCGAGAAAGGTGGTCTGGTTGTCGACTCCGTTGTAGGCCGGATGAAAAACCACCGCATGATGATCGGCGTGTGCGTAGTAGGGCTGGCCTCGACGGTTCCACCCCGACATTTGCCCCCAAGTCGCGCCGCCGTCATCGGATCGGAAGGCATCCACCGAAGCGGCGAACACTCGATCCGGATTCACCGGATCCACCGAGATCGTGTTCACAAACCATGCCTGGTTACCACCACTTCCACCGCCAAAGCAAAGCTGATTCGATGGATTGCTCAAGATCATCGTGCTCACTCGCCGCTGCGTATCGGTGTTGCGCAGACGAGCCTGCCAAGATCCGACATCGCCGCCCGTGGACGAGCGAAACACCGCCAGCAAAGCGTTCTGATAGTTCCCTGCCCCAGTGCTCGACGCCAACACATACACGATGTTCTGATTCGAAGGCGCGATCGCGATCGACGAATTGCCCATATTCAGTTCGCTCAACACCTCCACCCAACCTCCAGAATGGCGAGCGTCTTTGTTGAGAAAAATCGCATTGGGCGCGTTCGGATCCTCACCCGGCTCGGTCTTGTTCAGCAGCGCGCCGGATGTACGCGAGGTCGGAATCCCGCAACTGGCGAACAGATAGTCCTCGACGCGATCTGTGCGCATCGCCACTTGCTGGCATCCTCGATTGGGGATGTCGCGATTCAATGAAAGCGTCCACGATTCGCCACCATCCAATGACCGCATCACGCCCTTGTTCGTCGCCGCATAGACCGCGCCACCGTCGCGCGCAATCGCGAGCGACCGGACGAAGCGGAAGTCGTAACCGATGGTCGAAGGCAGCCGGGTCCAGGATCCGCCAGCGTCGCGGGACTTGTAGATGCCGGCACCGCGCACCCCAAAACTACTCAGCGAGTTGTCGCCTGAACCGGCGTAGATCACATCGGGATTCGAAGGATCCATTGCCAGCGCCCCGATGGCAAGAATCGGCAGGAAGTCATCCAATGCCCGCCAGTTTGCGCCGCCGTCAGTGGACTTCCAGAGTCCCCCGGCAGCTCCGGAAGTGTACATGATAAGAGCGTCGCGAGGATCGATGAGCAGTGTGCGCGCCCTGCCCGCGACATTGAACGGACCCAGTTGCTCCCAAGCGCCCAATGAGAGTTCCGGGCGGAGAGGACTTTTCTTCGACACAGTCGGGCGGCGCTGCAAAGCGGGAATCCGACGTGCGCGGTCGCGGGCCTCGACATAACGATCGAAGACAAGCGGCGCACCCGGTGCCTCGGTGCGGCGCTCGTATTCGAACTTCGCAGCTTCTCCAAATGTTTCGAGCTTTGTTCTTGGAAAAACCGAAGCGGGCGTCGTGGGATGGACCCTGGAACAGCCGGTTGAGAGCAGCAGAATAATCCCACCAAGAAACACGAAGCGCATGTTTCGAAGATACTACGACCTGTTCTATAATTAAGTTTCGGGCGTGTAGCTCAGCTGGTTAGAGCGCTTCCTTCACACGGAAGAGGTCCGGGGTTCGAATCCCTGCACGCCCACCATGTTATACTTGAGTCTTGCGCGGAGTGGTTGCGTGCAGGGTCCCACAAGTCAGGGCGCGTAGCTCAATTGGCAGAGCAACTGACTCTTAATCAGTAGGTTGTAAGTTCGATTCTTACCGCGCTCACCATTCAAAATACAGGACCTAGCGAAAAGACGGAGATACTCTCCAGAGCTATCTAACTGCCAATACTGTGCCAACTCGGCAGCTCCACCGCTACTGCGCTGCGGCCGACTCGGTTGAGACAGAGGAAATCGTCTTTTGATGACATTGCTCCCAACTGTACCGTGCGATTGAGCAATACCTACCTGCCGGCAACGCCGCGAACACTCCGCCATTGATCCGCCAGTCTCGCGCGATAAAGCTGGTCCGGGGGGGTTCGCCAGCTTCCTCCGCGGATCGGGACTCAAAGACTCCGCGTGCTGTGTGCCGAGCAATGTATCCAGGGGTCGCGCAACTGCAGGGTGCCAATGTCCGTCTATCTGCAAAATACCTTCGCCGCGAACGACGGCAAAGCAATTGGGACATCTGTAGCTGGCATCCTGAAATTCTTGGGCCGTCACTGGTCTCGATGTAGGAGCGGTCTTGCGACGGAACTTGCTCGACAGATCGCGAACGAACCTAGGTAGATTCGTCATCGATAGGACTTGCCCTTTCAGTTGAAAAGTCGCTCCGTCGACCCCCCTGTCCGTGTACCGGGGAGCCTCAGGCAGCTTGCTTTCACTTTCCTTGTTTCGTTGATGATGATTACGCACTGGTACTTCAAGTCCGGACATTTTCGACCTAGCTTGTCCGGTCCCTTCTGTCCTACTCCCTCGGACATCTCTGTCCTGTGGGGGGGGGCCTGGAGGCATAGGACATCTTCGTTTTGGGCGTAGTCAGCTTTCTCAGTTGCTTCAAAGCAAGGATGCCATCACGGACCAGATATTCCCCGTCTTAGATCTCACAATCGAACCCGTCGAAGGCCGCGCAGGAACCGAGTTCATTTTGAGCGCCTGCGGGCGGACTTTCGATTTGATTGCCCAAGGCCTCCGCTCCAGGGCTTCACCAAAGAAAATCGGCCTTGGCTTGGCGGCTTTGAGCGACGAAGTCAGCGCCTTACGGGAAGATTCTCGCATTCATTCGGACCCAGGGAGATTATCACGATCATTTCCGCCTTCGGCAACGGCAAACAGAGCGGGACAAACTTCAGCGCAGAGAAACTGAAACGGAGGCTCTTGTCGAGACAAGCTCCGTTCAGGGCATAGGAATCGAAGGCTGGGCGCTGACCACAAGAAATTTTGGCGCCGATGATGTGCGACAACCCGAATGCGACACCTCTCGTGCTCGGAAACTGCGCAATCCCCGCTGAACTGATATTCCCGGCAACATGGGTGCCATGGCCAAGCAAATCTGTAACTCTTTAGGGTCTCCCCAAATAGAGCTTGGAAGCCCCTAAAAGGTCGGACTGACCCGGCCCCTCCAAAGTCCTCAAGACATTCGTGGGTGGTCTCGCTCGCGTGCGAATGGGTTGCCCGGGACAGGAGATGGGCGGAAACAGTCGGTCGGCAAACGTGAAAACGTCAACAGAGACTCATGCTACTTCGGCAGCATGGTCGAGGCACGAAACGCCCTGCGCATCGTGGAGCCGCTGTGATAGGGTTGAATGATTCGCCGGAGACCGCTGGAATCCTTGCAAGACCACGTTCTTCGGATAGATTACAACGATGGGAAGATTCACATGAAGCGTATTCTGATCGCGGTCCTGCTATGTACATCGCTCGCGATGTCCTCCGAAATGCCTCGAGTCTTTATCGCCCCAAGCGATACCTTGGACGCGGGCAACGCCAAGGAGAAGGCGAAGCAAGTCGATTTCGGTTCTGCCCTGGCGGCGGCACTGGTCAAGAAACAGGTTCCCGTGTCTGTCGTCACCGATGCGGCCAAGAGCCAGTGGACGATCAAGAGTGTCTCTTCGCAGAAGGAAGACACGACAGGGACGAAGATTGCGAAAATGGCCCTTTGGGGTGGGAGTAGTTTCACCACCTTCGAGGGCACCATTCAGGTGATCGACAACACGTCCAGTGGCGTCGTGTACGCCTATAATGTAAAAAAAGGGAACTTTCAATCCGCAGCCGAGGCCTTTGCGAAACACTTTAAGGATGACTACCTCTTAAAGCAGAAGTGATCTACTGCGATGGGCTTGGCACGTCGGAACGAGGGATCGCAGATGTCGACAACGCAGAAGCGCTGTTAACAGAGATGACGGTTCTGTTCTACCGACTTGAATTTGGACTTTGCGAAGGCGGTATTGTTGGACGCGCCGATGGAAGGGGAAACTGTGACGGGTCACGATCTTTGCCCCCAGAGATTGGTAAGTTATTCCCGTCGAAATAGTCGAAAAGGAAACGCCCTTCGGGCCGACATCTCGTTTGACTGCCCAAAGCCTCCGCTCCACTGAGGGGGCTTATTTCGGAGCAGCCGATTTCTCCAGAGCCAGCCCCGTCGCATCAGCCTTGGGCAGCCGCTCGGGCGCGACCCCTGGCGGAAGATCAGAAAGTCACAACAAAGGCCTCAGCAGCAACGCCTCATCGACCGCTGGAGCCTTGCGGGCAGCGGCCAAACGCAAGGCCGTGATATACATCTAGCTTGTTCACCTTGCGCTATCTGGCATATGCCCCGGCGGGCGGACGAACAAGTCGCGCGGAGAGCATGCGAGTGGAAGTCACAATCCGCCTGAATCTTCGTTAAAAGCTAGAGCGTAAGATAGCCATATCTCATTCATCACAAGCAACTTATCCCACTTCGCAGTAAACAGTCACAACAATCTACGTGCGACTCTTAATCAGTAGGTTGTAAGTTCGATTCTTACCGCGCTCACCATTCAAAATACAGGACTTAGCGAAGAGACGGAGATACTCTCCAGAGCTATCTAACTGTCAATACTGTGCCAACTCGGCAGCTCCACCGTTACTGCGCTGCGGCGGACTCAGTTGAGACAGAGGAAATCGTTTTTTGATGACATGGCTCCCAACTGTACCGTGCGATTGAGCAAAGCCTACCGCTTCCCATTTCCGCCTTCGGCAGCGGCAAACAAAGCGGGACAAACTTCAGCGCAGAGAAACTGAAACGGAGGCTCTTGTCGAGACAAGCACCCGCGATTGGAGCTCTTCTCCGTACCACGAGCAGTCTTTGTCACAAGCGCCGGTTAAAGGAACCACAACATCCTTGTCCGAAGTGATGACGATCGACTGGCCGGGATTCAGGATTGCCGTCACTGCCGACGCCATCCATTCGGACCTTTCCTCCATTGCCCGGCCTATCTCGGTTTGGGGCAAGCTGATCACGGGCGACTTGGAAAGCTCTACGAACTTTCGCAACGCCAGATCCAGGCAGTCGGTCAGCAGCGATCCCTTTCCGTCGTAAGCGGCGAGATTGCTCTGGTGAAACATGAAGGGATAAATCTCCAACCGCAGCATGCCTAGCAGCATGGCGTCGCTTTCCCTCTCGATAATTTCCTGGTAGCTCTGACGCCGCGCGAAGAACGGAGGTCCACCGGTGCCTCCGATCCGAATGAGACCGTCCGGACCGAAGTAGTGGTTATACTCGTCGGTCTGCGAGCCGACGACACCTTCGGCTGCGGTGACAGCGTTGAAGAAAATAGCCGTCGGGCGCCGCGGAACAAGCACCACTTGGTCATTCTCGCTGCGGATGCCTGTATTCGGAATCGCGGGAATGGCTTCGATATGCGACATATCCGCTACCATGTACCGCACGCCATCGGCGCTCATCGCGTCCAAAAAGTCCCTGTTCCGGATTCCCGAAACCCCAGGTGTCACGATCGAGAGCCGGTCATCCCAAAGCCCCAGTTCGCGCGCTACCTCGGCATTGGCGCGGATTTCTTCCACTGATTCCTGGTACGTCGCCGGTCTGCAAGCGCCAGTTTCCGAGGCGGCATAGCAGTCCAGGTTGCGATGGCTGTAGGTGTGGCTGATCCAGAAGAAGTCGCCCGAGGAACGCCGCGCTTCATCGATCAGGCTGTCGTCCCGGGAAGACTTCGATCCCAGCCCGTTATAGGCCATCGTCACCCGAAACGCAGCGGTTTGGGGCCGGGCGTTCCACCCCGACTGCCAGTCGCGGACCTGGGCCAACTCAGGACCGGTGATTCGATACTTCGGACAACTGCCGTCAAACGTCACCGAGGGGCTGGCGATAAACTGGTCGGGCGCACAACCAACATTGACGTTACTGAACAGACTGTTTGGCAGAAAGAGATCGTCCGCTTGCGGAGTCAAATACACTTTTCCCGAACCCAGGTGCAATCCACGAGTCAGCCAACGCAGCAGGCCTCGATGCAGCAGCTGGGTGTGGCGCAAATTTGTGGATTGATCGAAGGTCAATGCCAAGTACTCGCGGCCGTCCGCCTTTGTGTGAAGCACGCCAGCGAGGGCATTGCCCATCTTCAGAATCGGTTTTGTCGTTTCGCCTGGCGCTGCAATCGGATCTGCAGCGTAAACGAACGCTCCAGATATGGCCAACCCGTTTTCAAGACGCAGATCCGAAAAGACTTCGCCGGCTAGGTCGCTAGATTCCAAAACCTGGCGTTCCCCAATTGGAACGAGGCGGGAACCAGCCGGACGGTACTGCATTCCATAACGGGCCTCGGGAAAGCTGTAGTAGGTGACCGTCCTGACCGAAAAAGCCGCACAGTAGGCATCCAGTCTGGCCCAGTCCGCCGGTGCAAGAGCGCTTCGGCAATTCGGATCGCAGATGCCGAGATTCCCGGTCGCCAGAATGACACCCTGAAACCTGCCGGTACTTCCGTCGTCGAGGGCAGGCAAACGGTCGCCCTTTCCTAGAACCACGGCCTCGTAGGGTGTCCCCATGCGATTCAAGAACGCTAGGATAGCGTTGTAGCTGGGCTCTGATCCACTGGCGGCGAGCACCAGGATTTTCATGTTCAGGGGCTTTGAAGCCGGAAAAGCCACCTGAGCTAGCGTTAGAAGTGCAATGCCAAGCTGTAGGACGAGTCGCCGCATCTGCATTAACGTAGCATCGCGGTACCGAAGCAACACTGGGCCGAAAGCAGCAAAATTACTCCAATAAGGTCATGGAACTAGTTCTAGGGCGATTGGGAAAGGGGGCCGGATTCGGCGCGGTACACGATCAGCCTGTCGTCCTCGTAGTAAACGGATGTAGCGGGGTGCGTGCGGGCATACAAGGCCATTGTTCGAGCCGCCTGAAACTGCAGAGAAGTGCGGCCCATCCTCGTATAGTAGTGGTAAGACGAGGTGTCGACCGCCATCGCGGGGCTGATGGCAGGTTCCGCCAAAGGCTCTTTTTCAACGAAAATGAATGTTTCGGTGGGTTCGAAAGGAAATCGAAATGCAGGGCTCTCTACGGGCCAGTCTCGGGATCTCGTGACGAATTCGGAAAGCTCCAGATGCCAACCATGACCCTGGAACATCGCGAGATCCGGAGTGGGAGCCACGATCATGTAAGTGTTTCGAGGGCGATGCTTTGCGATCCTGCTGGCCACCCGGGCCGCTGACTCATATTGCAGGGGGCCTTCAGCCGCCGGGGCATGCGGCCGGGCGAAGACCATGGCGCAGCATAACACCGTAGCCACCATCGCGCCGCAGAACTGTAGCTTCTCCGGCAAGCGGGTGGCAATCCATTCCACGAAAAGGCCCAGCGGGATCGCGAGGGGATAGACCAGAAACGCGGGTACAGCCGCACGGGGAAATCCCTGGTAGATCATGATTGCGATTGCGGCACTCGCAATCGCATGAATCACCGAGCGCCGGAATACTCCCGCTGCGATCACCCAAAACAGCGCCGCCAGTTCCCCTTTAGCGGAATTTGCCAAAGGGTCCGACGCGATCCAGCCGCGGTAGAGGAGATACAGGACGGAGGCGAGCCATGCGGGAGCGATCCGCCCGGTCCAGCACCACGCACAATACCCGACTGCGGCCACCATTCCGGTCGCCACCAAGGGTACGATCCAGCGAATCACACCGGATCCATCGACACCGGCGAGATGGCCCACAACCGCCAGAAACGCCACCGAGCCGTCGGGCATCCAGCTTTGGCCCAAAAGCATCGCTTGAAGCGAGATGGCGCGCCAGTACGATTCGCCCTCGAAGAAACGGAAATTTGACAACGGGAATCGCAGCCAAGCCAATAAAGCCGTGAAGGTCAACATGGCTAACAGCAAAACCCCTGGGCGGATTCGTATCGCATGCAGGCGGCTCGACCATTGAGTGACCTGTCCACGCCATTGCCGCTCTTCGATCCAGATCAGTATCCGTAGAAATCCCTCTTTGGAGACAAAACCATCGTAGAGCCAGTCGTGCGGGCGGCTGAAAATCGCCAGCGCGGACAGCCAACCGATGGCGATGAAAGCGAGGATGCCTGGATGCGCCAACCGCCAGGATCCCAAAATCAACCCAACCACTTCAAAGAACAGGACCGCTCGAATGAAAATGTGGACCGGGTTTCCCGGCGCGGACAGGTAGGGTCCTATCGCAAAGAGTATGGCGGCAGCGCCCGCAACCCGGAGGAATTCGATCCACGCGTCCATTCCCGTCAGGCTCCCGATGCGAAATAGTAGTAGTCGAGACGCTCGATGCGTCTGGATAGGGTGATCGTCGTGCCTAATCCGAAGATCGTCGCTCCCACAAGAAATCCGACAACGGCATATTCGTGCGTCAGGACACGCGTGAGCACATAGCCGGACGTGATATCGAGCAGCACTGCCGCGCCTGCGGCGGGCAGGACAGCGGAAGGAAGCGCCAGCGAAAAGAGTACGCTTACGTTCCACAATCCGAGCGTGAGGAACGGATAGGCGCATAGTGCGATTCCCGCGATCCACAACGATCCGCCGGAGGGAAGCACACCGGTACCGCGCGCCACAAACCAGATGACCAGATTCACCAGCAGAGCAACGGGCAGGAAATAAAGGAGGCGGATCAGATAGAACTGGCCCATATGTGAGTTGAAGGCGCTTGGAGAATCCGTTGCGCAGAGCGGCAAATGCCGCCTCACCTCGGCAAAGAACAAGTGCGTCGATGCGTGCACCCAGCCCGCGCTCAGTATGAAGCCCAGTAACGCAATATCCAAGGGCAGCTCATAGTCGCCCCGAAACACCAGGGGCATCGAGGCCGTCTCGGTATGCGCCGTCCAGGCAATGATGCGATCTCCGAACAGCAGCAGATAGTAGAGAAAGCCATAACTGAGGTAGGGGCTCGCAAAGAACAGGGTGCGCGTGAGCATCCGGTTGTGAATCCGGCCCGCCTCCTCGTCGTACCGCCGCTTGAGGCGGCGATAGCCCGCAAAGGCGGCGAAAGCGGTGGCTCCGAACACTCCGGCGATTTGCGAATGTGTGAGCGGCCAGGTAAACCCCAAGTGGAATACGATGACGATCGCGATACCCACCGCAATGGAAGCCGTCACCAGCAGGTGTTCATCCAGCATGTAGAGGATTCCTGTGGCTAGCCAGAGCGATCCCAATGCGAGGTAGAAGCCAATCGCCAGGAACAGCAGCGGGCCGGGCAGAAACGCAAACTGCCAGTTGAGAAGAAGCCCCACCGCGGACGAGCCCACTAGCGTCGCGACGCCATAGCCGCACCATCGAAGCACTGTAACCGCCCCCATCCGGGAATCCGCCGAACCGAGGTAGAACATCCCTTGCCAAGCCATCGCCTGCACGATGCCGCCGGTCACGATGAAACTCGTAATTGTGCCCACCGCCACAGCGGCAGCGACGTCCGCTTCGAGGTCTCCGCCCCATAACGAAAAACCGAAGAACAGCATCACTATGCAACAAACTGCAAGCGGCATGGTAAAGCCGGTGCCCTTTAAATGCTCAAAAATGGGCCGGGCGGCGGCTTCCGGTTTGCGTGGCGCTTCGGGCAGTTCCCTCATTTTGGGATACCAGTGGCTCGCCATCTCGTAGGTGCTGTTGTAGCCGTATTCGGCCTTTGCTACCGATTCGGTGACCCCATCGGTCTCCAGCCGGACCGCGAGATCTCTCGGATCCAAGGGAGTCCGCCATGACTCTGGTTCATCCAGCCAGATTGTCAGGCAATTCGGATACTTTGGCACGATGTCAATTCCTCATAGATGTTCCGGAAATTACCGGCGCAAACGTCGGCCGTGAAATGGGTTCGAGCTCGCTCCAGCGCCTCCGACGCAAGGCGGTCACGAAGTTGCGCGGCTTGGGGGCCTTCAAGTACCTGTAGCAAAGCGCGCGCTAGATCCACTGGATCGTTCGGCCGGGCGAGAACGCCTTTGCCGGAAAGAACGCTCGCCACATTGCCGACATCCGTTGCGACCACCGGACAACCCGAAAGCATTGCTTCGAGCACGCTATACGGCATTCCCTCCGAGATGCTGGGCAGACAGAACAAGTGCGCTTCGGCCAGCGCTCCTGCCGGATCGGACGTCTCACCCCACTCAATCCTGCTCTCGATGCCGTTTTTCGCGACGATCGCCTTGCATCGCTGATAGTAGGCTTCGTCCGCAACTTCACCGAGGATCCGGAACTTCACCTGCGGAATCCGGTCGTGCAGAAGCCCGACAGCGCGAAGCAGCACATCGATACCCTTCAGTGGGTAGACGCGGGCGAGCGTCAACACGGTCAATTGCGGGCTGCGGCGTTCCACCTGCGGAAAGAATTTCGCCGGATCCACTCCATTCGGGACGGTGACAATCTTCGACGGGTGCGCCCCCAGCCTGACCTGCCAGGCGCGGTTGAAGTCGCCGAGTGTGGTGACGAGATCGGCGTAGTGATAATTCATCCGCACAATCGCCTCGTTGAGCCCGAGAAGGAAGCGGCGGCAATTGACGCTGAATCCGGATTGGGCGAGCGACAAATACAGTTCGCGGAAGTAGATGCCATGCTCCGTCAGGACGTATGGGGTTCCGCGTTCGAGCCTCGCCAGAACTCCGGGCACACCGGCAAGGCCTGCAATGGAAGAATGCACCACGTCCACCGCTGGATACGGTACAGAAAGAATTCCCAGGTAACGAAGCAGCCAACGCATGCACGCGGTCGCTTCTTCCAGGTTCAACTTGCCATCTTCGGGGAGCCACTGCGAGCAGCCATCGAGAAACGCTGACCACGCCTGCTCGGACTGCATTGTCGTGGCGTAGTCGTACTCAGCGAAATACCGATGCAGCGCCAGCATTGCCTTGGCGAGGTCGGTCGGCGGTGCGTTTGGAACCAGGATCGAACGGACCAGTAAGACAAAATGACTGAGAAAGTGCTGTTCAATCGCCATCCCAGTGGTGCGTAGCGCACGGCGGTAATAGGTCGAAACACGAGATTCCTGAACGCCAGGGAGATTCGTCCCCCACAGTGGAAATGGCGTGCAAGACGCCACATTGGGCGGCAGTTCGAATCGCAACGGATGCTTCGGTGACGGAACGATTGCGAAGACATGGAACTGAACATCCTTGAGGCGCTGCACCAACTGGTTACACCAGACGCTCACGCCACCGGGCAAGTAAGGATACGTGCCCTCGGTTGTCATCAGAACCGAAATCGCCACGGTTTCTCCTCATGCAGGATCTCAATGGCACCGTCCCCTCCGGAAAGTTTGGAGGAATGGGGGAGGCCATCGACGCTCACGCGCACCACGTAAGTGCCGTCATTTTGCTCGGCCGCCGGGGCGTTCGAGACGACTACGCCGGATGCCGTGGTCGGTGGATCGCCTGGAAGGCGCACCTGTACATTCACGCCCGGCCTGAGATCGCGAGCGATTTCCGAAGCGACGTTCGCCACCACGCGGAGTCTCGAAATATCGGCGACACGCGCCAAGGGTACGCCGGCGTCCATTCGCTCACCCGCGCTCGGAAGTCCGCTCAACAGAACTCCGTCGAAAGGCGCGGTCACGCGAAGAGAGGCTTCCCGGCGCTGCAAAAGCTCTAGGTCGCGCCCGGCATTGTCGAGTTCAAGGCGCGCGAGCGGAGAACCTTCGGAGGAAGGGCCGGATGCTTGCAGCTCCACGAGCTTCTGGTGCGAAAGCGCGTTGTCGAGATCGTCTTTCAATCGCTCCAAAGTTTCGTTGGCTGCTTTCCAGTTGCGCTGTTCGTTCACTTCTTCGCGGCGAGCCGCTTCCAGTTCCGCACCGGTCGCCAACTGCTTGTCAACCAGGTCGGCAACTCTACTCCGGCGCAGCTTCGCGGAGTTATAGGCCGTCTCGGACTCGCCGATCGAATACGCCGCCAAGCGGCGTTTGGCGGCCGTGACGAGTTGCACCGCCGAACGTTCCTGAGCCCTTTCGTAACTGGATTTCGAAGCGTAACCCCCGATCGCTTTCAATCGACCTCCGGCTATTTCCACTCTGCGCTTCGCCGATTCCAGCAACAACCTTAATTCCTCGCTCTCCAGTTCCATCAGTGTTTCACCAGCAGTAACATGATCTCCCTCCCGCCGCATGACGGTGACCACGGTGGCCGCAAAGGACACATTCAAAGTGACTGTCCGTTCCGGCTGAATTCTGGCCGAAATCAAAGTCTTTGCTCCACTCTTCCCGGCAGTAAATACGACCTGAGTTGTCGATTGGATCATGGCCGCCAGAAGGACAACCAGAACAAACGCCTTCGCTACCGTCCACCCGACCTGCTCTACCGAAAAGGTGCTTGTTTCACGACTCTCCATATTAATCCTGTTCCCCTACCGCACTTCCCGCGGTTTGCTGTGCGGCTGGCGATTCCGGATCCAGTCCGGCGATCGTGAGCAGCGTAAAGACGTTCGCCTTTCGATCGTTGACGGCACGCGCTTCCATCCAATGCGCCGCCAGAACGCGCTGTTCGCTGTAGGCACGGGCCGATGGTTCCGCCAATCCCCCTTCCACGCGAGCTTCCATCACTTGTTGCGCTTGACGCGCCAACTGCAGCCGACGGGACGCCAGCGCCAACCGTTCACCGCTCGCACCCACCTCGTTTTCGAGCGCGGCGACTTCCCCGCGAATCGTATCTTCGAGATTTCGCAGTTCCAGCTCAAGCACCCGCATCCTTGCCGCATGCAACTGTTCCTGCGCCTTCTTCTCACCGGTATCTCTCAAAGAGATGTTCAGCCCCAGGTCGCCGCGGCCGGTGTTTCCACCGAGGAGTGTGCCCTTTGCACCTTCCGAAACCAGACCGGGAGAATTGGAGACGCGGGCAAAACCGAGACCGCTTGTCTCAACCTTAACCTTCTTATCCCCAACTTTTTGGCGGCGTAGCACCTCGATCTTATCCTGAAGCAGCCTTATCTCCACGCGATTGACCAGTGCTTTCTGGAAAAAGCGGCCGGTCACCGGACGCAATTGCAAGCTCTCACTTTCGTCCGGCATGGAAACGTTGACCACACGGATTCCTTCCGCCGGATTCTCCACGCCGATGAGCTGCGAGAGGCGGATCGAGGCACCCTTTCTGGCTGTCTCCGCATCGAGCCATTGCGATTCCAGATCGACAAGATCCTGTTCAAAGCTAAGCTTCTCAACCGCACTGATGCGCGCGGCACGTATCATCGATTCCACCTGTTTTCGGCCTTTGCGCCGCGCATCGAGCAGTTCTGCGGCCTGTTCGCTCATCTGTTGCTTGGCGAGAAGGTCGAAGTAGCAATGCGCCGCCTCGATGCGGGTTCTGACACGCAGGGTTTCGGCCTGCACTTCAGCGGCGAGAGCGTCAAAGCGCGCACCCTGAAGCGCATTTGCCGTAGGTGCGGTTCGCCGGTTGAGCAGCAGCCCGCTTCCCAGATTTGTGGCGAGCAGCATGGGATTTGAGAATGCAAACAACCCCAAGGATGGCCGGAGTTCCACGCGCCATTTGCCCAATGCCTCCAATAACTTGATATTGCCATTCGCCATTTCCATTCTGGCGTCTTCGGTTCTGGCGCGGGCAGCCGCTTTCTCCAAAACCTCGCTGAAACGCATGCTGTGGGCAACGCTTTGCCGTTCCGCGGCGCTCAACGTGATCGCAGCCGTGCAAAACCAGGTCAGACTCCGTGTAAACATTCTGGCACACCGCTTCCTTGAATCAAGATCGGACTAAGAGATAGAAACCATTAGCTTTGCGGCGAACTGGCGGCGTCGAAACGCCACCAGTTGCGGAGAGGAAACGGAAGGGTTAGGGTAGTGCTACGGTGACGACACCATTCGCCGTAACAGGGATCGAGGAGACTTTCAGGCCGCCGTAGCTTTCGCAGCCCGTCTTGCAGATACCGCTCACCGGCGCCGTGGCGGCTCCGGTAGCGCGGATCTCAATGCGGCTGCCAGGATACAGGGTTGCGTTGACGTTGGCTTGGTTGTATGCCATCCGGCGTTCCATCGCGCGGCCTGTGTCGGAATGAGACTGACTGACGAGTGGCAGCGTGGTGATGTCGGAGAACTTCTTGAAGGCCGCGTCAACGACATCGGTGAACAACATGTCCGACTTATCGAAACGGATGAAGTTGCTCTGGTGGAACATCACCGGGTAGAGTTCGCCGCGAAGCATATAGTTCAACAGGGCGTTGCTTTCCGAGTCGACGATTTGAGCCCACGTCTGGTTGGCACTGAAGAACGGTGCGCCGTTGCCAAGGCGGAAGAGACCGCCGGGACCGTAGAAGTAGTTGTACTCATCGGGTTCCGAACCGATCGCGCCCTGCTTTCCGGACTTCGCATTGTAGAAGATGTTGGTCGCACGCCGGGGCACGATCAGAATATTGGGTTGAATCGCGCTCCGAATGCCGGTATTGGGGGAACCAGGCTGGCCTTCGGGTCGTGACAGATCGCCGGCAAGATAGCGCAAGCCCTGCGCCGACGCTGCCAACAGAAACGATATCCGATTCAGTCCCGAGATACCGGGCGTCACCATTGCCGTGGTGTCGAGCGGCAATCCCATCCGTCGGGCTACGTTCACGTTGAGCCGGATCTCATCCACCGCCTGGTTGTAAGTGATGGGGGTGCAGATGCCACTGTTGGGCGAGGGGTTGAAGCAATCCAGGTTCTCGTGATCGTAGGTGTGATTCACCCAGAAGAACTCGTTACGGTATTTGATCGTTTCGAAAGAGAGTGCGTCCAGCGCAGCTTCGACACCGCCGTAGATGCTGGAGGCTCCGGCGCCGTTGAACGCCATCGTGATCTTGAACTTCGAGAACTGCGCATTCTTGTTCCAGTTGTTCTGCCAAGCGACGATTGTCTTCATATCCGTCGGATCCATACGATCGCTCGGGCACGCATCGGCCGGATCGTAGGTCGGTTCGTTGGTGAAGCCGGACGGAGTGCAGGCGGCAACGCCAAAAACAAACATGTCGTTCGGCAGGAAGTGGTCGTCGTTCTGGGGAGAGAAATAGGACTTTTTCGCTCCGAGGAAAATCCCCTTGGTCACCCAGTTCAAAATGTCGAAGCTAAGCGCCATCGAGTGGACCGTGTAGGGGTTGTTGTCGAAGGTGAACGCCATAGACTCGCGGCCATCCGCCTTGGTGTGAACGACTCCGACAGTTTGATTGTTGACCGTAAGAATCGGGCTGGTGACTTCACCGGTGGCCGCTACCGGCTGCGCCGAATAGTAGTAGGCATAGCGCAGATCCAGCTTATTGGAGCGGTTCATCGTGCGGAATACGTTCGCGGAAGCGCTGGTGAATGTCATGGGAGCGGGGGCCGCATCGGTGGAAAAACCACTGATAGGAGCCATCCCATAACGCGCTTCGGGCCAGGCGTAGTAGGCCACGGTGCGAACGCCATAGTCACGAGTGTAAGTGTCGAGAGCCAGCCACTCAGCCGCCGTTAGAGCGCTACGGCAGGTGGGATCGCACAAACCGAGGTTGCCGGTCGCGAGAATGACACCTTGATAGTTGCCTTTTCCGGCGGCGGTGGTGAGAGCGGGGAGAGGTTCGGTGGCGCGGACGACGGCTTGGTATGGGATACCGATGTGGTCCAGGAAGAACTTCAACGCGGCGAAGCCTGGCTCGGCTCCGGTCGCGGCAACAACCAGAAGTTTCATGTCGCGCGGCTGCGTCGGCGTAACCTCAGCAACGGTCGAAACGAAGGCCAAGTTGGTAGTTTTCTTGGTGCTGCCTGTGGAGACGGCGGGCAAAGGACCCGAGACGAACTGTTGTGCATTCGTGTCGGGCCCGGGAGCATCGCCATCTTTCTTTTTGGTGGCGCCTGTCGCGAGGCCAGCGGCGAGCGGAAGGACTAGAAGAAGTGAAGTCTGGAGTGTGAAAACCCGGTTCATGAGTTACCTTTTCGATCTCAAGAGTATGCGCAGCGGCCTCGATCGCCTAGGTACTATAGTTGGTTTGTAAAGTCCTGATTCTTTGCCGGAAAAATGGTACTGGTCCTCGCTTCCAATAGAACCAAAGTCCGTTGCCCGCAGCCGGGGCACGCTTCATACTCACGATATGAAATTCGCGCGGTTTTCTTTCCTACTCCTTTGTGCATTCTCGTGTGCATTCTCGGTCTTTGGTGCGGATCGGTGGATTCCCTCGCCTCATACTTCATGGCAATGGCAGTTGCAGGGAGAAATCGACCAAAGCGTGAACGCCGAGATGTTTGACATCGATCTCTTCGATTCCAGCCCGGCGTTGATCGCCGCACTCCATGCGAAGGGTTCACGCGTCACCTGTTATCTGAGCGCCGGGACCTTTGAGCCGTGGCGGAGCGATGCTGCCCAATTCACGGCCGCTGTCAAAGGCTCCGCGGTATCCGGCTGGCCTGACGAACGGTGGCTCGATATCCGGCGTTTGGATGTGCTGGGTCCCATCATGGAAGCTCGCCTCGACCTCTGCAAATCCAAGGGCTTCGACGCTGTCGAACCCGATAATATCGATGCCTACACTAACAAGAGCGGCTTTCCCCTGTCATCCGACGATCAGCTCCGTTACAATCGCTTTCTTGCGGATGCCGCCCACGCTCGTGGCTTGAGTATTGGACTGAAGAACGACTTGGATCAGATTCCTCAACTGGTCTCCTACTTCGACTGGGCCCTGAACGAGCAGTGTTTTCAGTACAAGGAATGCGAGACTCTTCTTCCGTTCGTCAAGGCGGGAAAGGCTGTGTTCAACGCCGAATACAAGCTGGAGCCCGCTGCGTTCTGTCCACAGGCCAACGGATACAACTTCAACTCGCTTCGAAAAAAGCTGGAATTGGACGCCTGGGTTATACCGTGCCGGGAGCCTGCCGTCGCCGGTCTCGCAATTGGCTCGGTCGTGAACGCCGCCAGCATGCTGGCGAACGGAGTAGTTCCGGGCCAGGCGCTTCGGGTATCCGGTCAGGGCTTTGGTCCTCCCGGACAACTCGTCGCAACATTCGACGGTATCGCCGCGATCACTTTGAACTGGAATTCAACGCAAGCCCTCGTCATTGTCCCGGCGGAAGTCGCGGGGAAACCAGAAACTATCCTACGCTTGCGTCTGAACGAGTCGGCTTCACCCCCGACTACGCTCTCGGTTCAGAACAGCGATCCGGCTATTTACAGCACAGACGGATCCGGGAGCGGCCAATCATCCGCACTGAACGAAAACGGTTCTTCCAATACGCCAAGCAACGGCGCTGTGCGCGGGAGCGTGGTGACGATTTGGGGAACCGGCGCGGCACCTGAGGCTTTGCAGGTTTGGATCGGTGGAGTACAGGCTCAAGTACTGCAGTCCCTCAGGGCCGATCGCGGAGCCTTCAAGCTGACCGTCCGCGTACCGCAGTCCGTCGTCCCGGCCATAGCCCTTTCTATCGCTTTGTCCGAGACAGGCAGTGGAGAAGCTCGCCCGGCATTGGTTACGCTAACAGTTGCGCCATGATCCTCTCGCGACGCCAGTGGCTACTTGGCTTACCCTCGGCGGCGGTGTCTGCTTCAGACGCCCCTCAAGGGCGCGTGGCTTTTCATTATGAAGCCTCGTTCCCGGCTGCCGAACTCCGTTGGTATACCCGTTTCGCAACCCTTGTTACGGGTGGGATTCTGAGTCCAGACCAGACTCGAGCGCTTCGGGTGAAAGGAAGCCGTCTGGTTGCTTATCATTGGTCTTCCGCATTTTACGATGCCGAGCCCGCGATCGAACGGGACTGGCAGAGCCAAGTCCGAAGACGGGGACAGTGGTTACTTTCCGAATCGCCGGTTGGCGGTGCCGCCGCCGCTCCGGGACGGACCGCGTACTGGTACGACTTCGGTAACCCCGAGCTTCGCGAAAGCCGCGCCAAACACTTGCAGTTGTTACTCGACAGCTCCGGCTATGACGGGTTGTTCTTCGATACAATCGGTGCGGATCAAGTGCCCGCATCGCTGCGGGCCGAGTTTCAGAGGCGCTGGCCCAAACTCAACTACAATCAGTGCCAGGGCGAGTTTCTCGCCGCGTTGCGCCGCCTCATCGGACCAAATCGGATTATCTTCACAAATCAGGGCTTCCGCGACCCTCAGAGCTTTCTTCCGCATGCGGATATGGACCTCACGGAAAGCTACTTCACGGCCACCACGGAAGACAATCGCGGAACGCGATTCCGCCCGTGGCACGACGTCGGTGTTCCCTGGAAGTCAATCCGGACGCCGATGGAACAACTTCTGGCGCCTGCGGCTGAGCGGTTTCCCAAGGTTCGGTTCGTCCACGTGAACTATGCGCGCGGGTCGCCGGAACTCGTTTCCCGAGCGGTGCGCTACAGTTGGGCGATTGCGAAGTTATGGGGCCATGATTCCTACTTGATGGCTCCCGGCGCTGCAGCCATGGAACGCGATGAAATATACTTTCACCATCCCGGAGTTCCACGAGGCGCAGGCCCGGTCCAGCAGGAAGGGCCTGTAGTTTGGGGTTCCTTCGCAGGTGGAATCGTCGCGGTGAACATAGCCAAACACCCGGTCCGCTTAAAGTCACGAAACATCGAGGTGCCTTCTGGCCCGGATGGATTCTTTTTTCCGGCCGCGGCCAGATAGGAGGCTCCTGCGAAGCGATTTGCTAATTCCTTTGAGCTCGGATCCTGGCTTGCTTTGGGGCGGTCGCTCGCTATCCGAAGGGCCGGAACGGTTCCAGACAATAGAGCTGGACATCACATCGGCAAGCAGGATCCCCTCGAAGGGCGGTCGGCATGCCAGCTAAGAGTGATGTGAGATTTTGGGATGGTTCGCCTGAATCCGGGAGCCTGCGGCGGTTTATCGTGAAAGAAGTGAAGTTGAAGGCAGGAGATGGAGGCCGTCGATCGGGGTCGGCGCTTGGTGGCGGGCAAGAAGGAAATCGGATCGTGAGAGTCTCCTGAGGTAGGCGGCACACGAGTCTGCCGTACTCGCCGTTCATGATGAGACATAGAGGTCCGAAGCAACGAGAGTCGCCGCAAAGAGACACCTCAGAAGACAAAGAACTCTCATGGCCAAACTGTATCAGGTCGCCTCTCCGGCGGGCGAGATCATCGTCGGCAACGTGTCATCGTCGGCAACACCGTCACCACTTTCGGTAGAAACGAAAGGCGAATCGTCGATCAGGCTGCTGGCCTTGATGCGGGCGGCGGCCGATGAAAGGATTGCCGATGCGATCGGGTTGAAACACGTGGTTCACGCCATCACAAAAAGGAGCACGATTTGCATGGCGAAACGAGCCCCAACGCAAACTACGGGACGCATGGGCTGCGCACCTACGATCCACGCGGCATGGAGTTCGTTCTGAAACTCGGCTTTCAATAACGAGGGCCAGCCTTCGCGCGTATTGCTATGACCGCGCAGGGACAGTTTCCGGCAGGCGAAACCAAATCGTAGCAGCCAATACAAAACTGACCGAGGCCAGACTCATCACCGGTGCAAGTCCGAAAGACTCAGCCAACGGCGCGGTGATGAGCGGCGCGGTCATGCTGAAGATCCGGCCCCAATTGAAAATCGAAGCGGCGGTGGAACGCAGGTGGGGTGGATACAACTCGGAAAGCCATGGCCCCCAAACCACGCTCGCCGACAGGACCACTCCGTAGGCGAACCCGGTGAAGGCCAAAAGGCCGACAGGCATAGCAACAAACAGATAGACCGGGATGATCGCCGCCGCCAGCAGGAACCCGAAGGCCGCCGAACGCCGCCCCCAGCGGTCACCGATCCAGCCCCAGAGCAAGCCGCCTAGGGCCGCGCCAATGAATTGCCATCCGAGCACATCGCCCACCGCGCTGTCAGCAATGCCGCGTTCCGTCTTCAAGTAGGTGGTGGCCCATCCCGTGAACGCCTGGTAGGCGAAAAAATTCAGGCCGATCATCGCCGTGAGCCGGATCGTGCGTCCCACCACATCACGATGAAAGAGTTCGGTGATCGGCAGTTTGGCCTTTGCCGTGGTCTGGCCGTCGCCTAATCCGTCCATTGGGATCAAGCGCCGGTCATCGGGAATGATGACAAAAGCGAACGGCGCAAGGAAAATCGGCACAGCGCCCGCCCACAGCAGGATGCGCCAGTCGAGCCCTTCGCGAAACGCCATTCCGGCCAGAAATCCCAAGGCGGATACGGCGAGGTTGTAGGTTCCCATGACGAAGCCCGCGATCAGGCCGCGCACGTCCCGCGCAAACAGGCCCGCATAGATCCCAACGGCAATCGGAAACATCGACCCCATGAAGAATCCGAGCAACACGCGTTGGACGATCAGTTCCGGATAGACGCGCACCAGAAGCCCTGCCAAAAGACCGGATCCATAGCCGATCATCGAGATGACCAGCGCATTGCGGCGTCCGAGCTTGTCCGCTAGCTGGCCCATGATGACCGCGCCGAAGATGGCGCCAATCGACTGGGCCGTATAGAGCGAACCCGATTGAGTCAGCGTCAATCCCAGGCTGTCTTTGATGTAGGGCCGCAGAATATCGACAGTGTTCCATGACCAGGCATAGAAGAAGTAACCAGCCAGCAGGAACAGAAGAGCGCTGACTCGCCGCGCGGTGGAGATCTCGCGCGCGTTGGTGAGCGCGCCGGTTGCGTTCACTGGCGCCACTCAGCGAGCCGTTCCCAAACATCGACGCCGAACTGCCCGAGCAGATCGATCAGATCGATGAAGACCCAGTTCTCCGCCAGCAGATCGCCGTCACGCCGCCAGAAATCCATCACTCTCATCGTGATTCGCTTGCCTGTGGCGGGCATGCCGAGCCATCCTGAGCCGCTGTGCGTGGCTTGAATGCTGGGCCAACCGGTGGAAGCGACGTAAGGCCCGTCTCCGATGCGGCACTTATGATTGCCACCCACTCGATCGGGGAACGCCGTGAGAAACGGGCGCTGATGGGCTCGCTCATATTCGGCGTGGCCCCGCGCGCTACCAATGGATCCGGGTCCGTACCATTGAAACTGCGGCGTCCAGAAACTGCGCATCCCCATGCTCGCGAGCGACTTTCCGTCGTACTTCATCAGTCCGCCAATCATCGCCTCTACGAGTTTCAGGCTCTTCTCGGATTCCTTCACCGTCGCGGTTCCGGCCGCGCGAATCAGCCCATCTTGCGTTGCGGGTGCGGGCCACCAATCGGCACCCAAGGGCGGTGCCAGAGGCCATTGTCGGGTGTCAATCAGCAGGCGCGTAAAGTCGAAGATCACATAGCTTTCTACAATGCGGTCGCCTTCGACCCGGTCAAACCACCCATAGCGCAGCGATTGCGAACGGCCGGTGGGCTTCATGCCGAGGAGCGCACCGGTGAAATGCCCGATCAGGAGGCCTGTGGAGGCGAACCAGTCCTGCCCGCGAAACTGCCCACTGAGCAGGATCCCGGTGCGGCGCTCCAGATCGGGAAAAGCCGAAAGAAGCGGGTGCCAGAAGAGCGATTCAACGGCTTGGATCCCGCCGACTGTGCCAATGGGAGCTCCAGCATTGAGCACGATTTCGGGCGCATAGAGTGAACGTCCCAACATGGCGGCTCCTTCACGGAGCGACCGATGATCGTGAACCACCTTCGCGTATTTGTCAATTGTGAGCGCCATGCAAGATCACATCGTAGCATCGGCGACAACAATTTCCGGCGGCAACTTCGACCTGTTACGATAGGCCCGATGATTGAGCCGAGCCATGTTTGGATGGTGCCTTGGACGCCCGGAGCGATGGCCATCCGCACTTTACGCCACATCACGCGTCGGCCGTCCAGCCGGGACAACCAGTGATGGCGGCGATTCCCAACGTGGGCGGGCGCGACATTGCGGAAATTCTGGCGCCGCAAGGATCGCGGCGGCAACCCATGCCCGGATTCGGCGAAGAGTATAGCGACATCGTGGACTACATCTTGCGCTGCACGCATCGCATCTGGGAGCAAAAGGACCTCGGCCTTATTGCCACCCACTACGCGCCGGATATCCGAGTCCACACCATGACGGGTCCGGTGGACGGCGTCGGCGGGGTGATCGCGGGCACGGCACGCACGCTGTCCGCGTTCCCGGACCGCACGCTTACTGGCGAGGTGGTGATTTGGTCCGCCCAGTCGGAAGGCGCGTATTTTTCGTCTCACCGGATTACGAGTGCGGCCACGAATCTTGGCCCATCCGAGTTGGGTCCGCCAACCGGCAAGCGCATTTCGTTTACAACCATTGCCGATTGCCTCTGCCGCGAAAATCGCATCGCGGAAGAATGGCTGGTGCGCGACTACAGCGCCATGGCACTCGCGCTTGGCTATCGTCCGCGCACTCTCGCCGCAACCCAGGCCGCAGCGGATCGTGCTGCGGGCAAAGGCCGCGCCAAGTGGCGCGTCGAAGCAATGAACCGTGTTGCCGATTCCGCGCGTACACCCTTTCCTGGCGGATCGATCCCCGATCCCCATCGCGATCCGAGTGCCTTCGCGCTGGATTTCTTCGATCGAGTGGTGAACCATCGCCGCTTGGCAGCGGTGCGCGACAGCTACTGCCCCGCCGCGCATTGGACCGGTCCGGGAGCGCGCCGACTCTTCGGCTGGGGCGAGATCACGGGCTGGTTCACCGCACTGATCGGCAGTTTCGGCGACGCGCGGATCACTGTGGATTCCACCACTGCCGTCGAGGGGCCGGGTGGCCACGACATTGCGGTACGCTGGTCGCTTGCCGGCACCCACGATGGTTCAGCGCTTTACGGCGCACCGTCACAGGAGCGGGCCTACATCCTCGCCGTGACTCATTGGCGCGTGCTTGGCGGTCGGATTGCCGAGGAGACTACCGTGTTCGATGAAGTGGCTCTGCTACGGCAGATCGAGGGTGGACTTTGATTCAATTGACTAGCGACCTGGCGGAACTCGAAATCGCGCTGCGCTGTCACCTTGAGTATGCGCGTCTGGCCGATACCCATACACAGCGATCATCCCTCGAAGACAATTGGGAAGTCGTGAAGGGCCGCGAACAAATTCTCGCGCGTTGGGTCGCGCAAGGCCGTAAGGAAGCGGCCATCACCGCGGACTTGGGAGAAATGCTCGCCTTTACGGTCAGCGAGGGCGAGCACCGCTGGCCGGGCCACCGCTGGGTGACGCGCGAGCACGGACGCATCCTGCGCGAGACTGTGATTGAAGATCGTGGCGTTGAGCGTGAAGCTCAAGCCGAACATCCGCCCTTGGGGGAACTCCGCGCGGGCAAAGGGCAACTGCCCGCAAGCGACACTGCGATTCTCCCAGCGGGATTTCCGGAAGCCGCGCGCCCCTTGGCGAACCGCTTGCACTGTGCCTGGAATGGCCGCGCATTCGACCTATTTTCCGCCGATTGGTTGACCTCGATCGTTACGGCGTTACCCGACGCCACTTTCTACTTCGAGCGGGCCGTGGTCGCCGAAGACCGGGTCGCCCTGCTCTGGCGCGTTTTCGGGCACCATGCCAGCGGGCGGCGAATTCGGCTGATTGGTAGCGGCCTCTTTACCGCGACTCCAGCCGGAGAGTTCCGTTGCGATGAAATCGTACTCGATCAGGCTGCTTTCAGGGCTCAGATGAACAAGCCGATGATCGACTACTCGAAGCCTTAGGCGGAGATTCTACGACTGCTCCACCTGAATGCGGACCGGGTTGGGCTCCGGACCCGTTCCGTCCCGCTGGCCTCCCTTCACCATCACCCGAGTCCCGCCGTTCCAGTCTCCAGATGACGAACGCCGGATTCACAACGGGGGCACGCTGGCGGCCTTCGTAGCGTCAACTTCGCAGCATCTGCGCCTATCTAGCGACTCAGCAGATCAGCTCGCTCGCTGATAGCCTTCGGCCTTCAGCCTCATCACCGCGAGGCCCAGGCGGTTGGACGCTCGACCAACTGGCATTGGGGAAAGACCGGCATCGCCACCAGCCGTAAAGCGTGCAGAACTGCAGAAAAGCGACGCTGGTCCAATCGACTTGAGAAGTCCGCCGGGAACGAGGTTGGGGCTTGACTTTCTGTGAAACGTGTGAAAACATTTACACACGCTCCATGATGACGATTTCAAGACTCCTGGTATTCGTAAGTTTGATGGCTCCGCTCGTCGCTCAAACGCCAACGTTCAAGCCCCAGCAGAAACGCTGGTGGGCGATTCAGCCGGTCATCGCGCCGCCCGTTCCGGCCATTGATCAAGCCGGATCCAAATGGGCCAAAAATGAGATCGATCACTTCGTTTACGAGAAGCTGAAGTCCAAGGCCGTCGAACCCAGCCCCATGGCGGATCGCGCGACTTTTCTTCGCCGCGTCACCTTGGATCTGACTGGTCTGCCGCCCACTCCCGCCGAAGCGCAAGCCTTTCTTGCCGATGCCACGCCTGGCGCCGAAGAACGCCTGGTCGATCGCCTACTCGCGAGTCCCCGCTATGGCGAACGCTGGGGACGCCATTGGCTCGATGTGGTGCGCTATGCCGACAGCGACGGCTTCAAGCAAGACGACACGCGTCCCAACATGTGGCGCTATCGGGATTGGGTGATTAAAAGCTTCAACGACGACAAACCTTGGAACCGGTTCGTGCGCGAACAGATCGCCGCCGATGAACTCTATCCCGGCGATCTGCAAGCGCTTCCGGGGCTTGGCTATTTGAGACTGTTCGAAGATGAGTACAATCAGGCGCACATCCGGCTGCGCCGCCAGGAACTGCTGAACGACATCACCGACAACACGGCGTTCGCGTTTCTCGGTGTCACGCTCGGCTGCGCCCGCTGCCATGATCACAAGTTCGACCCGCTGCTGCATCGAGATTACTATCGCCTGCAGGCATTCTTCTCGAACCTTCGGATTCACGACGATGCGGCGCTGGTTCCGGCCAAAGAAATCGCCGACCACGACGCGCAGATGGCGAAGTATCGAGAAGCGGCAAAGCCTGTGCTCGACACGCTCGAAGCCTTTCTTGCCGCGCCGCGAGCCGCCTATCGAAAAGAGTACACCGAGCGCTTCCCGGATGAAGTGCAGGCCGCGATCCGCATGAATCCAGCCGAGCGCACGCCGCTCGATTGGCAGATTTATCACAAGGCGATTCCGCAAATCCATGTGCCCGATAGCGAGGCCGTGAACAAGAAGTCCGACGTCGCAGGTAAGGCAAAATACAAGGCTCTGCTGGCAGAGCTTGACACATACAAGCCTCTGATGCCGAAGCCGCTGCCTGTTGCGCAGGTCATGCGCGATCAGGCAATCATCACGCCCGCCACGTATGTGCTGCGCGGCGGATCGATCGAGGCCCCTGGGGAAGAAGTCGAGCCCGGCTTTCTGACGATCCTCGACCCCAATCCCGCAGCCGTCAAGCCGCTTCAAGATCTACAGTCGAGCGGACGCCGGACGGCTCTCGCCAACTGGCTGGCCGACGCCAACAATCCACTGGCGACAAGGGTCATCGTCAACCGCATCTGGCACTATCATTTCGGCCGCGGCATCGTTGGATCGCCGAACGATTTCGGACTCATGGGCGAGCGTCCGAGCCATCGCGAATTGCTCGATTGGCTTACAGCAAAGTTCACCGGCGAAGATGGCTGGAGCATGAAGAAGCTGCACCGCCGTATTCTGCTCAGCGCGACCTACCGGCAGGCGTCGGATTTCCGCGCCGATGCAGCGGAAACCGACAGTGAGAACAAGTTGCTCTGGCGTTATCCGCGTCGGCGCCTCGAAGGCGAGGCGATTCGCGATTCCATGCTTGCTGTTTCCGGCTTGCTGGATTCGAAGATGGGCGGCCCCGGGGTGTTTCCGGAAGCTCCCGCCGGAACCGAGATTCAGGAAGGGCGGCACTGGCGCAAATCTCGCGGACCAGAGGATGAGTATCGCGCAAGTGTTTACATCTTCGCGCGGCGCCTGGTGCGCTATCCGATGTTGCAAAGCTTCGATGCACCGCTGGCGCTCGAAAGCTGCGGACGCAGGCAGGAGACCGTCACAGCCGATCAGGCGCTCGAATTGATGAACGGCGAAGCGGCAGCGGGCTTCGCCAAGGCACTTGCGCAACGCATCGCCAATGATTCTGGACAGAGTCCGAACGAGTTGGTGGAGCGCGCGTTTCGATTAACGCTGGGACGCGCGCCATCGAAAGTCGAAACGGAGCGCAGCCGCGGGTTTCTCGCTATGCAAACCAAGCTGACAGGCAGCCAAGCGGCCGCTCTCGAAGATCTCGCACTCTCGCTGTTGAGTTCGAGCGAATTCATCTATATCGACTAGAACCAATCGACTAAAACCATGAAACACGAACTCAACCGGAGAGCCCTGTTGCGGGGCGCAGGCAGCGGACTCGGATCCATAGCCATGGCCGCTATGCTCGCGGAACAAGCGCCGGCGGGGGTCGTGCACGATCCGACGATCCCGCGCAAGCCACATCATCAGCCGAAAGCAAAGTCGGTCATCTTCCTGTTCATGGAAGGCGGACCGAGCCACATCGATCTCTTCGATCCCAAGCCGAGGCTCAATGAACTGTCGGGTCAACCCATGCCTTCCAGCTTCGGACGTCCAATCACGGCGATGGGAACGGCCGGCAACACGCTGATGGGAAGTCCGCGGCAGTGGGCTCGCCACGGCAACAGTGGACTCTGGGTGAGCGAACTCTATCCAAACATCGCCAAGCACGCCGATAAACTTGCGGTGCTGCGGTCGTGTCAATGCGACGGCCTGAATCACGCGGGCGGCGTCAGTCAAATGAATACCGGCGACATCTTGTCCGGACGCCCAAGCCTTGGCGCATGGGTCAACTACGGCCTCGGATCTGCCAACAAGAACCTGCCCACGTTCGTGAGCATGATCGATGAGCGTGAGCCCTTCGGCAACGCGAAGAATTGGGGATCCGGATTCCTGCCGGCATCCTATCAGGGGACCTTGTTTCGCCGGGGTCCGAACCCAATCCTCAACACGAAACTCCCTGCGGGACAAACGGACGAGCGCCAGCGCGGACGCCTCGCTTATCTCGAAGCACAGAATCGCGACTACGCCAAAGGCCGCGAGGACGACACCAGTTTGGATGCGCGCATCCGCAGTTTCGAACTCGCTTATGCGCTGCAGAAGTCCGGACCCGAGGTTGTCGATCTCTCAAAAGAGACGGAAGAAACCAAGGAGCTTTACGGACTCAACAAGCCTGAAACCGCAGTGTTCGGACACAACTGCCTGCTCGCCCGCCGTCTCGTGGAACGCGGTGTACGCTTCGTCGAAGTCTACTGCGGATCCGGCAGCGGCTGGGATGCGCATTCCGATCTCGAAGGCAATCACAAGAAGTGGTGCAAGGCTTCCGATCAACCGGTGGCTGCGCTGCTCGAAGATCTGGAACGGCGTGGGATGTTGAAAGACACGCTCGTGGTTTGGGGAGGCGAGTTCGGACGCACGCCCTTCAACGAAAAGGGCAATGGACGCGATCACAATCCCTGGGGCTTCGCGATGTTTTTCGCGGGCGGCGGCGTCCGCGGCGGCCAGACGATCGGAACCACCGACGAAATCGGCTTGCGCGCCATTGAACGTCAAACTCACGTTCACGACATCCACTCGTCGATTCTGTGGCTGCTTGGCCTGGACCACTTGCAGTTGACCTATCGGCACAATGGACGCGCGGAACGCCCCACGATCGTAGCGGGAGAGCACATGGTGAAGGAGCTTTGGGAAGGATGAGCACCCCAACGATCCGTGATGTGGCAGCGAAGGCTGAGGTAAGCGTCGCCACCGTTTCGCGTGTTCTCAACGAGAGCGGATACGCGGATGGCGAGACCCGTGCCCGAGTACTGAAAGCTGCGGCGGATCTGAACTACCGCCGCAACGTTCACTGGAGCAGGCTCAGAAGCCGGAGTTCGCAAACGGTCCTCTTTCTGCTCGGCAACCGTCAGAACTTCGTTGCGATGCATATGCGGCTTCTGGTGGCATGCGAACGTGTGGCGAAGAGCAAAGGGTACGACCTCGTTTTCTCGCGTCTTGAATACTCCGGTGCGTCGCGCTCAACCGAGTTGGAATTGCCCCGCATGCTCGAACAGAGCGGCGCCGTCGACGGTGTCATTCTGGCGGGCGTACACCATTCGAATCTGTTGAAGGCCCTCGAAAAGCGCCGCATGCCTTATACGCTGCTTGGCAACAGCTTCGAAGGGTCCGCTTCTGACGTCAGCCACAACTCGGTCTTCTATGACGACCGGGGCGGGGTCGAAGAGGCGGCCGAGTATCTGGTGCGGCTGGGACATCGTCGCATCGCCTTTCTTGGCAATGTCACACTGCCCTGGTTCCAACGTCGATACGAAGGCTTTCAGAACGCCATGCGGCGGCACCGCCTCGAGGCGATGGCAGTCAGTGAGAACTGGCAAATTTCGAATCTCGACTACGGCCAGCTCGCCACTGCGCAGTTGTTGCGCGGATCCCAACTTCCCACCGCGATCCTGGCGGCCAACGACGAAGTAGCGGCGGGCGCCTGGAAAGAAATAGTGAAGCGCAAGATCTCGATTCCCAAGCAAATGAGCCTTATTGGACTCGGCGACCGCGCCGAATTCGCGATCCTCGAACCCGCACTCACGTCGATCTCCGTCTTCGAAGACCAGATCGGCGAGAGGCTCACATCCATGCTGCTGGCGCGAATCGAAGATCCCAAACATGCGCCAGTCAGCGAAACCTATCCCTGCAAATTGATCGAACGGGCCTCGTGCGCGCCACTGGCCGAGATTCGAACCCTGGAACAAGTCAAAAGGAAGCTACCATAATGTATCGACTGGCACTCTACTCGTGTCTTGCCATTCTCGCTTTCGCTCAGGATTTTCGCGCCGTTGTCAGCGGACGTGTCTCCGACACCAGCGGCGCCATGGCTCTAGGCGTGAAAGTCACCGCTACGAATATAGAGTCTGGCGCAGCTTCCGTCAGCGTCACCAATGCCACCGGCATCTATACGATCACCGCGTTGCCACCCGGGCGGTATACGCTGACGGCCGAGTTGGCCGGCTTCAAGAAATTCGTCCAACGGGGCTTGACGCTCGAAGTTCAAGCACGTCCGCAGATCGATATCGTGATGGAAGCGGGCGACATCCAATCCACCGTCAGCGTCACGAGCGAGGCGCCACTGCTCGAAACACAGTCGGCTAGCCGTGGCGGTGTGATTACTGGCAGAACACTGGTGGACCTTCCACTCAATGGGCGCAATGCATTTGCGTTGGCTGGGCTCGAACCCGGCGTGAATTTCACGGCGCGCGGAACCGCCAACACCTTCCTGCGCACGACCGGTAATGGCGGTATCTCAAGCGCGACGTTCGGAGGCGGTGGCTTTCGCAGCAACGAGTCATTGCTCGACGGCGTGCCCAACACCGGCACCGATGGCGTGGTGCAGTATGTTCCCAGTGTGGACGCGGCCAGTGAGTTCAAAGTGCAGACCAACGTCTTCGACGCGGAATACGGCCGCTTCACAGGCGGCGTGTTGAACGCGGCGATTCGTAGCGGCACGAATCAGTTCCACGGCAATCTCTTCAACTTCACCCGCAATTCCTATTGGAATGCTCGCGATCCGTTCGCAACGAGTATCCCGCAGTTTGGATATAACCTCTTTGGCGGCAGCGGTGGCGCGCCGGTGATCATCCCAAAAATCTACAACGGCAAAAACCGTACGTTCTGGTTCTTCAACTACGAAGGCTCGCGCGAAGGCGTGCCGCGGGCCAACGTCAACACGGTTCCAGCGGCGATCGAACGCACCGGAGACTTTAGCGCATCGCGCGTCCGCAGTGGAGCCAATGTGCTGCCAGTCAGCATCTATGATCCCGCGACCACACGCTTGCAGGGCGCGGCGTTCGTGCGCGATCCGTACCCGGGCAACCGAATTCCGACGAGCGCCATCGACCCGATCGCGCGCCAGATCATGGCTCTCTATCCACAGCCGAACGCGCCGGGCGACGCGGTGACGGGAGCCGCGAATCACCTGCTTTCGTTCAAGGATCCGGTGGTCGACAACGGCTACGTCTGGAAGATCGATCATCGCTTCAGCGACCGCCACGCGGTCTTCTTCCGCTACTCGTGGCGGCAGTTTGGCGTCAATCGCCAGGGCGCGTTCAAGAACGCTCTCACGGGCGACATCGATCGCCGCGATGCGCCTGGTGTGGCCTTTGACGACACCTTCACCTTGAATCCAACGACAGTTTTGAACTTCCGTTACGGCCTTGCCCGCTTTAAGACTTTCTCTCGATCGGACAACCTCGGCTCCGATATGGCGGCACTCGGATTCTCGCCCTCATTCATTTCGCTGTTGCCGTTTCAGGCGATCCCTTCGATCACGCTCAGCAACGGACTCACCGGAATCAGTGGGGCCAATAAGGCTAGCCGAGGTGCCGAGGATTCGCACACGGCACGCGCAAGCGTTACGAAGATCATTGGCAAGCACAGTCTCAAAACCGGAGTTGAGTACCGGCTTCTGAACTCGAACGTTGCGAGCCTGGGCTCGAACGCTACTGGGGCTTTCTCGTTCGATCAAGGCTTCACTCGTGGACCCAATCCGCAAGTCGCAGGGGTCAACCTCGGGCATGGACTCGCATCGTTTCTGATCGGACTTCCCAGTAGCGGCAGTGTTGCCAACAACGCCGCCACCGCGGATCAAACCAACTACAAAGGTTTCTTCGTTCACGACGATTGGCGGCTTTCCAAACGGCTGACGCTCAACCTCGGTCTCCGCTATGAATGGGAAGGCGCCTACACCGAGCGCTACAACAGGCTCAATCGCGGCTACGACTTCTCGACAGCGAGTCCGGTCGCTGCAGCGGCCAAAGCCAACTACGCCACGGCGCCGATCGCCGAACTCACCGCAGCCTCTTTCAATCCAACTGGCGGACTGCTGTTCGCGGGCGTCGGCAACGCGCCTCGATCTTTGTCCGATATTGACCGCAACAATATTGCGCCTCGCATCGGTGCCGCATTTCAGCTCACTTCGAAGACAGTGCTGCGCGGAGGCTACGGCATCTTCTACGGAGCGAGCACTCAAACCGGCGAAGCGCGAAACGGCTTCAGCGTCAGCACACCGTATGTCTCTTCGAATGACGGTGGAAACACACCAGCCACCACATGGCGCAATCCATTCCCCACCGGCCTGGTACAAGTGACAGGTGCCTCGCAAGGTTTGTCGACGCTGATCGGACAAGGCATCGCTTACACCAGCGCTTCGCGCCAGCAACCCATGGCGCACCAGTATTCGTTCGGATTCCAGCAGCAACTGCCGTGGCAAATGCTGTTCGATGCGAGTTATGTGGGCAACCAGATTCGCCGCATGCCGGTGAACCGTAACATCAACGGCATCCCTGAACAGTTCCGCGCGGCGGCGGAGACAACCTTCTTCGCGACTGGACGCAACACGTTGAGCGATGCCGTTACCAATCCGTTCTTCGGAGTCATCGCCACGGGACCCCTCGCCGCTCGCACGGTGACTCGTGGACAGTTGCTCCGCCCCTATCCACACTTCACGGGCATTCAGACGCAAAGCGACCCCATTGGAGTAAGCCGTTACGACGCACTGCAAATGAAGTTGACCAGACGCTTCGCCAACGGCTTCAGCGTCACCGGATCCTACGCCTTCACCAAGCAGCTCGAACGAACCCGCTTCCTCAACGATCAGGATGTGCGACCAGTCAAAGAATTGACTGAGTTCGATCTGCCGCACCGGTTCGTCATGTCGACAGCCTACGAGTTGCCTTTCGGCCCCGGACGCCTTTTCCTGAAATCTTCGACAGGCTTCGTTGCGCGCCTGATCGAAGGCATGCAGGTGAACGGAATCTACCAGGCGCAAAGTGGCGTCCCTTTCGAGATCACAGGCGCGGAGAGCGCGGGGCGTAGCGCCAGGTTGCCGGATTCCGAGCAGACCGTGAGCCGCTGGTTCGATACCGGCGCATTCATCCAGCGTCAAGGTATCGAACTCGTTCGAACGGCCCGCCTGCCCGACGTCCGCAGCGGAGGCCGCAACAACGTGGATCTTTCGTTCTTCAAGACCACACAACTTGCCGAGAACTTGAAGCTACAGTTCCGCGCAGAAGCGTTCAATGCCTTCAATCGGCCCGAGTATGCATCTCCGAACGGAGCTTTCGGCAGCGCCAACTTCGGACGGGTCACGAGCGTCAACACGTTCGCGAGACAATTGCAGTTCGCCCTGAAGTTGATCTGGTAAGGAGTTCCCTTTGAAAGACGCTCTGTTGGAAGCAACGCAAATCAGGAGTCTGCCGCTCATCCAGTCCGTCACTTTGTTCCCGGTGCGGACCGGACGAATGTATGGCGAACCGAGCAGCCACGTCATCGTCAAGTTGACGGCGCAGGACGGCACGGTGGGATGGGGCGAGATGTCGGATCTTTCGCACCTCCCCGCCCTGATGCCCGATGTCCGCGATCTCGAACGATGCTTGCAGACGCTTCTTGAGCGCCGCAACCCCGGGGACATCAACGCGATCGAAGACCTGATGCTAGCCAACTTTCCAGGCGGGCGCTTTCATGGCAAAGCGTGTCTGGTACGTGCTGGCATCAGCATCGCGATTCACGATCTCAAAGCTCGGTTGCTCGGAATCTCGTTGAGCACTCTATTGGGTGGACGGCGCCGCGAACGCGTTCCCATCTGTTATCCGGTGTTTCGTTTGAGATGCCGCGAGGATGTGGCGGATCGTGTCAGGCTCGTCTCCAATCAAGTAGCGAAGGGCTTCCACGCTTTTCGACTCTACTTCGGAAAAGCTACCGATGCCGATGTCGAGTTTCTCGAACAAGTCTGCGGCGAGTTCGGAGACAAGATCCAGTTCACATCGTTCGATGGCAGCGGACTCTTCACGCTACCGGCCTTCATGCGCGCCTATAAGCGGCTCAGCAAGTTCCCCTTCGAAAGCGTCGAAAGCCCGGTGGATCGTGACGATGTCGACCTCATCGCAGAAGCCCGGGAAGCCATCGACCATCCGGTAAGCGAACATGTTCGTAGCGCCGAGTATGCGATCCGGCTCGTCCGGAGGCAGGCAGTGGATATCTTCAACATCTCGATCACGGTCGCAGGAGGCATCCAAGGCATGCAAAAGCTCTTCGCAATTGCCGATGCGGCCAATCTCGAATGTCTCATCGGGACGACCCAGGAACTCAGCATCGCCACCGCCGCGCAGGCGCATGTGGGGGCTACTTGCGTGCGCCTTGACTACGCGTCCGATCCGGTTGGCCCGAGCCTCTATGAACACGATGTCACTGTTGAGCCTGTTCGATTCGAAGGCGGCTGCCTCGTTGTCCCGAACGGGCCTGGGCTCGGCGTCGAAGGCGATCCGGCAAAGATCGAAGCAATGAGTGCGCCGCTCAGCGCGGTCAACGATGTCGTGACCGGTTACTCACGAGGCTAACGACATGGGCAATCGCTTTCAAAACTTGAGTTGTGTGGTGACAGGCGGCGTGCGGGGCATAGGCGCTGCGGTTGTGAAGCAATTGCGTTCGGAGGGCGGCAAGGTGCACGTTGCCGATATCCTCGATGGACCCTGCGACGTCTCGAATCCAGAAAATGTCGCGCGGTTCTTTCGATCCATCCCCACCATCCATGTCCTGATCTGCGTGGCGGGCAAGCTCGTCAGTGGAACCAGCGAGAACACCACGATCGACACTTGGCGAGACTGCCAAGCCGTAAACCTGGAATCGGTCTGGCACTGCGTGCGCGCCGCGTTGCCTGCGCTGAGAAACTCCGCCGGCGGCGGCAGCATCGTTACCATCCCGTCGTATCAGGCCGTTCGCCCAGGTCCCTCACAATTTCCTTATGCAGTAGCCAAAGGTGGATTGATCTCGATGACCCGCGCCTTGGCCGTAGAACTGGCACCGCATATACGAGTGAACGGGATATTGCCGGGCCAGATCGAGTCCGTACGAACCGCCGACTACTTCGCGAAATTCCGCGATCCCTCCGAAGCAAAGCTTCGCACGATCGAGACCTTCCCGATGCGCCGCCTCGGCACGCCCGAAGACATCGCCAAGGCCGTTGCGTTTCTCGCATCGAGCGACGCCGCCTGGATCACAGGAACCATTCTGAACGTGGACGGTGGGCGCGATGCAGCGGGCTTGGACCTAACAAGTTTGCGATGACTGAAAACCACATGACCAACACCCCGCCCGATGCCATGCTGCCGCAGCCTTTACCACGCAATGACAAGCGCCGCCTCACCGAACTGGAGCGGAAGAAGCTGATGACCATCGCCACGCCCACAGTGGCGACGATCCTGCATCGCAAAGGCTACCGCAATCAGTTCATCCAAGACGTGTTTCGCCTCACCACGCACAGCCGCCCGATGGTTGGCCAGGCGTTTACGCTCCGCCACATTCCGGCGCGTGAGGATATCGACCATCCAGTCATCTTTCGCGATCCCAAGCATCCGCAACGCGTGGCGGTGGAAACCGTTCCAACCGGTGACGTGCTGGTGATGGATTGCCGTCGCGACGCAACATCCGCTTCGCTCGGTGGCATCCTGGCGACGCGCCTGCAAGTGCGCGGATGCGCGGGCTTCGTTTCGGACAGTGGCATTCGCGATACAGATTATGTCTCGGGGCTCGACATGCCCGTCTATGTCGCGGCGCGCTCCGCCCCGACCAATCTCACGAAACAACATGCCTGCGACATGAATGTGCCCATCGGCTGCGGCGGCGTGCCCGTCTATCCGGGCGACGTCATTTTGGGGGACGGCGACGGCGTGATGGTGATCCCTCTCGAACTGCTGGACATCGTGATCAAGGAGGCGCTGCTGATGGAGCACTTTGAGCCATTCGCGCAGGACCTGATTTTAAAGGGTGCGGTAGTCACCGATGTCTATCCGGCAAACGGGGCCGCGCTTGCCCTGTACGCAGAATACAAAAAAGCCAATCCGCCGCAGTTCGAGGAGTAAAGAGTTATGGCAACGCGAAGGGATTTCTTCAGCGCTTCGGCTCTCGGCATGACTGCTCTCGCCATGCAACCGGGCGCGGCCCTGGGACAGATCATCGAGACATCCAGGAACCGGGTGCGCACCAGTATGGATGTCGCCTTGCCCTACATTGGCACGGTCCGGGCGCGCAGCACAAAAGAGATTTCGGGATCCAACTGGCTGTTGGGTTGTGAAACGCTCGACCGCGATTTTGCAGACTACAACCAATACAAAGAATTCATCGCACCACTGGGAATCAAGAGGCTGCGGCTACAGGGCGGTTGGGCCAAAACTGAAAAGGCGGCTGGTCAATACGATTGGGCCTGGCTGGACAACATCGTCAACGATGCAGCGGCGCGCGGGTTCCAGCCATGGTTGCAGACTTCCTATGGCAATTCGATTTACCCGGGCGGTGGTGGCACCAACTTGTCTGCGGGGCTGCCTACGTCCAACGAAGCTCTGGCCGCATACGATCGCTGGGTGGCCGCCATGGTCACCCGGTATCGGGACAAGGTGTTGGACTGGGAAGTTTGGAACGAACCCAACTTTGCCGACAACATCATCAACACCCCCGAGATGAGCGCCGACTTCAATGTGCGCACGGCCCAGATCATCAAGAAGATCCAACCAGGCGCACGCATTTCCGGCCTTGCGCTCGGTCACTTCAACAAGACCTTCACAAACCGTTTCTTCGACCGACTCGCGGAAAAGAAAGCGTTTCCATTGTTCGACAACATGACCTATCACGACTACGTCTACAATCCAGACGCCAACGTGCAAGAGGTTCTGGAACTCAGGGCATCGCTCGCGCGATACAGTTCGACCATCAAGCTCCGCCAGGGCGAAAATGGCGCTCCATCGGCAGGTGGGCCGGGCCGAGGCGCGCTCTGGGATTATCCCTGGAGCGAACTCACGCAAGCGAAATGGAACACGCGCCGGATGCTGGGAAATCTTGGCCTGGATATTGAATCGAGTGTTTTCGGGCTGGTCGAGATGGCCTATACGGATGGCCCGATCAATCGGCTGAACTTCAAAGGCATCCTGAAGTCCGACGCAAGCAAGCGGGTGGTTGGCCCCAAGATCGCCTACTATGCGATCCAGAATGTGACTTCGATTTTCGACGATCAGTTGGACCGGATCCGCGATCTGCATAAATTGCACACAATCGGGGCTGCCGGACCAGATGACCATGCTTTCCGCTGTTCGACGGACCGTCGTCTTGCCGGATTCGGTTATCGCCACAAAGTGAGCGGCAAACATGCCTATACGTTCTGGCAGACCGAGAACATCCCCGTCGATGCCAATGCCCTAAGCCCGCAGGAAATCATGATCACCAATGCCGATATCGCCGAACCTGTTTGGGTCGACATCATCTCCGGCGCTGTGCATGCAGTTCCACCTGCCCAAGTGGTTCGCCGTGGCGCTTTGACTGTTTTCAAGGGTGTCCCAGTCTACGATGCTCCGATTGTTCTGGCCGACAAGAGCCTGATTAGCATTGCGCAGGACAAGGCGTAAAAGCAGATGCCCGGACCGGAAAACGCAGGGAATCCGAGGCTTTCTACATGGGTGGGCCTGATCGGCGGAATCGGCGTCTTCTTCTTTATGATCTCGATCGCTCCGCCAGCCGGGTTGAGCGCCAAGGGCTGGATTGTCCTTTCCACCGGCGTTTTGATGACGATACTCTGGTTCACTGAAGCGATCCCGGCCACACTGACAGGGTTGGCGCCGTTCTTGGTCTTGCCTCTCACCGGAGCGATGAAATCCGATCGGATCGCGGCAGCCTATTTTTCTCCGGTATTGTTTCTGATCCTGGGTGGATTTTTCCTGGCATTGGCGATGGAAAAGTGGGGGCTGCATCGCCGGGTGGCACTCATCGCGCTGCGCCAGTCTGGGAAAAGTGCCCGTTCCATCTTGCTGGCAGTGATGGCGACCACCGCTTTGGTGTCGATGTTTGTGACCAATTCCGCGGCGACGCTCGCGATGCTGCCAGTGGCGATGGCGATTATCGCTGCCACCTTGCCGCCCGATACAGATGATGCGGCGTGCGCGGAGCACAAGCGTTTTGGCATGGCCCTGGTGCTCGGCATTGCGTATGGCTCCACCCTTGGCGGCTTTGGCACCATCATCGGCAGCCCCGGCAACGCGGCGTCGGTCGCGGTCTTCCAGAAGGTTTATCACCGGCAGATTAGTTTCAACCTTTGGGCGGCCTTCGGATTGCCAATGGTCGCGATTGGCGTTCCCTTCGCATGGCTGCTGCTCAGCAGGGTCGTTTTCCCGTTCAAGCTGGCCCGGCTGGATCCTGCTGCGGTTCGCGAAGCGGTGGGAAATCCAGGCCCTTGGAATAGGACCGAAATCACGCTCTTGATCGTGCTGTGCGGAGCGCTTGCCGGATGGATCGGGATGCCCTGGCTGCAGGTGTGGATGCCCGGAATGTCCGACGCACATGTCGCGCTGCTCACGGCGATTTCACTGTTCCTCATTCCCTCGGGCGGCGCGAGCGAAAATCAAAAGCGCCAAACGCTGCTGATCTGGGACGATACCAAACTCGCTCCCTGGCATCTGCTGATCCTCTTGGGTGGTGGATTGGCAATCGCCGAAGCGATCAACGCCACTGACTTGAGCCAGTGGCTGCAGACGCAATTTACTGGCGCCAGTAGCTTTTCTCCGCTGGTCCAACTCGCCGTCTTGGCGCTGGCGACACTGTTCGTCACGGAGTTCGTCACCAACACCGCCACCGTATCCGCCTTCCTGCCAGCCACCGTTGCGCTGGCCGGATCGGGACAGATCGATCCCGTCACGCTGGGCATGGTCACCGCCTTTGCCGCCAATTGGGGGTTCATGATGCCTGCCGGAACGCCTTCACTCGCGCTGGCTTATGGCACCGGTTACCTCACCGTTCCGCAAATGGCTTATGCTGGATTTTTCATGGATGTGGCCGGAGTCGTATTGATCCTTGGCATCGTGCTGGGCGTCGGGGCAATTGTTCTGTGAATCCTTCCATGACGAACTTCTTGTGGATGCATCCCTGGGATCTGGAAGGCTGGGATCCGGACGAGTTTCTCGATCACATCGCGCTTGCGGGGCTGAATGAAATCCGCCTTGCCCTCGCCTACCACGGCGGCCGTTTGCTCTTGCCCCGCAACCGGCGTCATCTGGTTTATGAACAACACGAGAGCGCTGTCTACTTCGAACCAGACCGAAACGACTACGCCCGCCTGCAGCCGGCAAAGGGTCCACACACCGAAGTCGTTAGCGCTTTCCTTGAGGCCGCGGCGCGCAGGAAGTTTCCCGTTCGAGCTTGGCTCGTGCTCTGCCACAACGATTGGCTCGGCCGCCAACATCCGGACACTTGTATTCACAACTATCGCAACGAGCCATATTCGTACGCACTCTGTCCCGCGCAGCCGGATGTTCAACAGTACATACTGGCGCTCATCCGGGACGTCTCTCGACTACCGGGCATCGTCGGTCTGGATCTTGAGGCATTGAGTTTCATGGGCTATGAACATAACTCACTCCACGACAAGCGCGCCGTGCCGCTCGACCCTCGTCTCAATATCTGTCATTGCTCCATTTGCGGAGGGCAAGGGGACAGGGTGGCGACTGTTTCTCACTTGCTGGATCAGATCGGGCGCAACACCAAGCTTCCAATAGATCTCCGCTACACCGATGATGAGAGCTTCTTCGGTGGTAAGTCGCATTTGCCGCTCCATCTGTTACAGGGACGTGTAGCGTCCATAACTCGCACCTGGTTCGGCAAGTCCCCGCAGCAAATGCATGTTCCGTCAGGTGACCCCGTCCCGGCCTACGCAGGCTTTCAATTTCATCCGCCGGACACCAAAAGCCTGGACGGACTGGCAGAGCGCTACTCGCGTTCAGCGGGCTCACAAGGGATTGGCTTTTACTGCTATGGACTCGCGAGTGACGAGCATTGGTCGTGGCTGACCCGCGCACTGCAAGGCGCGCCCCTCTAGATTGAAGTATCGTCTGGCGAAGCGTCGCAAGTCCCGACGCCGGACGGCCCGGATCATGTTTTCCGCGCTGCATCGTGGCAACAGGCCTTCTCCTTAAGTCCGCGCAATTCGTCGATCTTTACGTTGATCGCGGCTGCGGTCAACACTCGCGTCGTCTCCTGGAACGATGCGGCGGAAATGAACGAGTCCGTCGACAGCGACGCCTTGGTAATACCCAACGTACCTCGCCCTCTGTGCCAAGCTCAATGAGACGCCTTCCCTGTCGGAATTTAGTGCAGAGGGCGGAGAAGGCCGGGTGCGGCAGACTTGTGAATACTGTCGGCAATTTGGCATCCGCTGTGAATGCGACAACGGATCCCTCGTGAATATCACAGTCTGCAGTTCTGGAGACTGCGTGAAATATTCACTAGCGCCACTTGATGGAAGGAGAAAAACATATGCAGTTCTTCGTAAGGCTTCTGGTGGTGGCCGCAATGACGGCGGGCGGCAATGCAGCGGCGGCGCAGTTAACAACGCTGTGGAAAACCCGGCTGGGTGCAGTGCAGCCTCAGGCCGACGCAGTGTATCGAACGGCGGTTTGCGGTGATGGGTCGGCGTACTTCGTCGATGGGATGATCGAGTGGTCGTGGTAGACCCATTGGGCAAAGTCAGTTACGACGGGAAGGCTGGCTTAGTCAACACCGTGGCCATTTCGTGCCAAGCTTCAGGAGAATTGGTGGCCATCAACGAGGAGTCGCTGAGCACCTATGGGGCTTCCATGGATAAGGTTGCGGAGGTATCGGTGAAGGGTCTTGCTTTAATGCCCAACAAGATTATGGACACCACGTCGGGGCTTTTTGTCCTTGGCAAGACGCGAGGCCAGCAGCAGGCGAATTTCCCGAAGATCCTACACCGCATAGATCGTTCGGGAGCTAACTTCACGTCTCTGGACATCGGCCAGTTACCCACAGACCTGAGTGCAGCGGAAGCCACGGTATCGATGAGACGAGGAGCCTTCGCGTGGAACGGGGACTCAGGCAAGTTGGCCTATGCGCTTGCGAATCCTTTTGAAATTGCGTCTTTTCGATTCAACGGGCAAGCAGGCGTCTGCGCCAACGGGACCGATTGGGACGTTCGCTCCACTGCGAATCGAGAACAGCGGAGCCCCCGCATGGACCGATCGCATCGTCGAGATGACTTTTGCTGCGGGATCGGGGTTCGTTGTCCAGTCCATAGAGAGGGACGGCAGCTCAGGCAAGAAGCACTCCTTCTTGACCGTTCTCTCACCTGGGACATTGGAGGTGCTTGCCAGGATACCTCTGAAAGGTAGCGGCGTCTCCGGGTTCCTACAGGGTTCCACTAGAGATGGTCTGCTCTACTTCCAAAGCGTTGCTCCCGATACTGGCATCCAACTTTCCGCCGTTCGGTTGAACCTCTCCAAACAACGTAACTAAGCGAGAACTACTCCGCGTCCCCCAGCAGCTCCTCAGGGCCCAGATCGTCTCCAAGCTCCCCCGGAAACAGCGCCTTGGTCTCTTCGGCGTATCCGGTCAGCGAGTCTATTGAAAGATCTCCATCCAGCGACGCCGATTCTTCCACCACATCCCCGTCTAGCGTCGGCTATTGAATCTACAGCAAGAATGGCGTTCTCACGCGGGGACGCCTCTCTTGTTGATCGTGAAAGTTGGGGGCGCTCTTACAAACCGTACTCTTGCTCGATCCGGTTCACCTGCTCAATGATCCGGTGACCCATTTCGCCAGGTTCCCCGTCTGAGAGTTCCGCCTTAACCAACCGCTCACTCACCGAAAAGCCGATGCGATTGGCGATGCGGCACGCTTGGCTGACAAGCTTCGAGATCGGCGTGACCGGATTACCGTCCGCTCCATGAGATAGGGAGACGTCCACCACGTCCGGCGGCAAATTCCATTGAACGGCGACCCAGGCGCCGAACTCGCGATGATCGAATCCGAACGCTGCCAGTTCGAGTTGACTGAGGCTTTGATTTCCTAAGTTCGCGATGTCGGCGATCTCAACATAACTTTTGGGAAACGCCACTAGCAATCCAAGTCTGCCAATGTCGTGAAGCAGCCCGTAGACATAAGCCGTGTCGGAATCGACGTTCCTTCGGCTGGCAATCTCCGAAGCGGCGAGAGCGGTCGCCAGGTTATGGCGCCAGCAACTCCTCAAAACCGGCAACGTCGCCACGGGCCTGAGAAACTTGGTCATCGCCAAAGTGATCGTCAACGAAGAGAAGCGCGGAATGCCAAGCAGCGTCAGCGCCTGCAAAATCGAATCCGTGGGGAACCGGCATCCCATGGCTGCCGAATTCGCCACTCGCAACAGTTCGACACAAAAGGCGGCATCGGTCTTCAGGATGTCCATTACCTCGCGATAACTGACATTCTCTTTGCGCAGCAACAAGAGCAGACGAATCGCCACCGGGGAAAACGGTGCCAGGTTTCGGATCGCAGCTTTCGTTTTCGGCTGCGGAACCCGATAGCCAAGTTGTAACTGCGCTCCCAAGGTTTCGCGTCTCCCGATTGCCTCATCGTCGAGACTCGTAGGAATATGAATTTTCGAGTATCATTGTCCCCATGAGCGCATCCTTTCAGGTGACCTGCCCCTGCTGCAAAGCCGAACTTCAAATCGACCCCGAAGTTCACGCAGTTCTCACCTATCGGGAAGCGGAAGCGCCCCGAGAACTTTCGGACATGGAAGCCGCGATGGACCGGTTCAAAGGCGAGAAGCAACGCCGCGACGATGCCTTCTCAAAATCGGTCGAAGCCGAAAAGAACAAGATGAGCATTCTCGATCGCAAATTCGACGAATTGCTGAAGCAAGCCAAGGATTCGCCCACCGACATCAAGCCCCGCCATCCCTTGGATTTCGACTAAATCCTCCCCCCGCTACAATAAGGCGTGGACTTCGCCCGTCAGGTCAAGGAATCGGTCGACATCGTCAGCATCGTCGGCCGCTACGTGCGCCTGAAGAAGGCCGCATCGAATCGATGGACCGGGCTCTGCCCGTTCCACCAGGAAAAGTCTCCATCCTTCTCCGTCAACAGCGCTCTGAACATCTATAAATGCTTCGGCTGCGGCGTTGCCGGCGATGTCTTCAAATTCGTCCAGGAGATCGAGCGCGTCACCTTCTGGGAAGCCCTCAAAATGCTCGCCGAACAGCACGGCATCCCACTGCCCAAACGCAGCGACGCCGCCGATGCCGACACGAGGCTCCGCGCCGCTTGCTACCAAATGCACGAAATCGCCACGGAGATGTTCCGCAACCTCTTGCGTTCGAATGCCGGCCAGCCCGCACGCCAATATCTCGGACGCCGCGGACTCACGCCCGAAATCGTCGATACTTTTCAACTCGGCTACTCCGATCCCTCCGGACAAGTGCTTTTGAAGAAGCTCCAACAGGAAGGCTTCGCGCCCGAGCAATTGCGCGAATCGGCACTCGTCCGCGAACGCGATTCCGGCGGCTTCTACGACTCCTTCCGCGGACGCCTCATGTTTCCGATTCACAATGAATCCGGCAAAGTGATCGGCTTCGGCGGACGCGCCCTGGACGACGAGGATCAGCCCAAGTACCTCAATTCCAAGGATTCTCTGCTCTACAACAAGAGCCATGTGCTGTACAACATGCATCGTGCCAAAGAGTCGATCCGCCGCAATCAGCGGGCTGTTCTAGTCGAAGGCTATATGGATGTGATCGGAGTCCACTCGGCCGGCATCCACGAGGTGATCGCCGTCTGCGGAACCTCGCTCGTGAATACGCAGGTGCGCGCCATCAAGCGTCATACCGATGCGATTGTCCTCAATTTCGATCCAGATTCCGCGGGCGTTCGTGCCGCCACCGAACGCATCCCGATGCTGCTCGCCGAGCATCTGAAGGTCCGTATCGTCGACCTTCAGGATGGACTCGATCCCGACGAATTCGTCAAAAAGCATGGCCCGGAACTCTACCAGGAACGAGTTTCCAAGGCTGTCAGCTACTTCCCCTGGCTCGCCGATCAGGCACGCCGTAAGCATGGCAGCTCCGCCGAAGGCCGCGTCGAAGCAGTCAAGAGTCTTCTGCCCGCATTACAGGACATCCCGGATTCAGCCGAGCGACTGGCCGTCGCAGACGAGCTTGCCGACCTTCTGGGATTGACCCCCGAAGAACGCGTCCGCACCGGCTTTCGCAAGGCTGCACAAGACCGCAAGAGCGCGGTCCCGCACTCGGTCCAGCAATCGAAACTTCCCGCCCGCGAAAAGATCTTGCTGCAGGCATTGTTGCAAAGCGACGGCGCGCGCGCTGTCGTGTTGCCTCGGCTCAAAGACGAACACTTAGCGTCCTTCCGCTCCAAAATGGTGTTCGACGTATTGCGCCGGATGATCGAAGCCGAAGCCCACGTTGACTTCGCAGGCCTGGAGGGCCGCCTGGACAATGCCAACAAGGCCCTATTGCATGAATTAGTAACCGCCGATGAGTTGGAGGAAGGCGAAAAAGGGGCGACACACTTAGATCGGGCGTTGGCGTGTATCCTGCAAATGGAAGGTGCTAAGATTTCCGGCTCTAAGAACGATTTGAAGACGCAGATTCGAGCCGCTGAACGCTCTGGCGATTTCAGCCGGGCTCTTCAGTTAATGCAAGAGCTGCAGGAGTTGGAACGCAGACCAGCAACGGAATGAATATGAACTCTGATTTTCAAAACGTCACCGTGTTGTACACTGAAGTTGTTATCGGGCTCGAAGTACTGGGCGTAACGGGGCGCACCGGCAAATCGAACGATCTCTCTGGGTGGAGAGATGCGAACATCGAAACTTTTTGCAGGGGGCGACACTTCCTGACGGGCAACATTGTGATGGATGGTCAGTGATGGATGGCAAAAACAAGAGCTATCTGCTTGAGGACGATGTAGCGGATCTCAACGACTTTGGCAACGGTGCCAATTGGCGTGATGAACTGCTCGGCGATCTCGATGCGACCGGCATTGAGGTACTCGAAGACAGTCCGCGCCTGGACTTCGAAAAGAAGACGGATGAAGACGGCGAAGTGGTCGAAGACGCTGTCGACAAGACCAACGATCCTGTCCGTATGTACCTGCGCGAGATGGGGACCGTCCCGCTTCTCACCCGCGATGGCGAAATCGAACTGGCGCGCCGCATCGAACGCGGGGCACGCAGCGTCGGCAAGGCTCTGGCCCGCTCTCCGCTTGTGATTCGCGAAGTGCTGGCACTGCGCGACATCGTCCTCGCCAAGCCAGAAAAAGTTGCCGAAATTCTCGCCCTGAAAGACCAGGAAACGGACGTTTCAGCGGTGGACGGCTTCGCGGATATCGACGACGACGATGACGATTATTCGGTTCCCGCGCAGCAACTCCTCGCTACCATCGAGGAAATCGAAAAGCATTACAAGAAGGCTCAGGGCTTCCGCCAAAAATTGATGGCGGTTTCGCGCAGCCTAAAGCCCAAGGAACACCGCAGGCTTCGCTGGAGTCTGTCGCGGACCCTCATCAGAATCGCGAAGATCGTCCGAGCCATTCAGTTTGACGCCCACATGCGTCGCACCTTTATCGAGCAGCTCCGCGCCAAGGTGGAAGAGCTGAAACCGCTCGAAAAGGATGTCGCCCGAATTCAGCGCGCCATCGAAGATGCTTCCGCGGTTAGCGCCCAAGCGGCCAACGGCCCGCAGGTCAGAGAACTCCGCAAAGATCTCAAAACGATCCAGGTGCAGATTCAAGACCTGGAAACGGATTGCGGAACCACCTCCACAGACCTTCGCCGGTCCGTTCAGATCATCGAGCGTGGCGAAGCGGAAGCCGACGCTGCAAAGAAGCAGCTCATCGAAGCGAATTTGCGCCTTGTGGTCTCGATCGCCAAGCGCTACACGAACCGCGGCCTTGCGTTCCTCGATCTCATTCAGGAAGGCAACATCGGCCTCATGAAGGCCGTCGAAAAGTTCGACTACAACCGCGGCTACAAGTTTTCCACTTATGCGACCTGGTGGGTCCGTCAGGCCATCACCCGCGCCATTGCCGATCAGGCCCGCACCATTCGCATCCCGGTGCACATGATCGAGACGATCAATAAGTTGATCCGCACACAGCGCCAGTTGCAGCAGGAACTCGGTCGCGAACCTTCGAACGAAGAGCTTTCCGCCAAGATGGAAATGCCGCTCGGCAAGGTCCGCAAGGTTTTGCGTATCGCGCAGGAACCGATCTCGCTCGAAACGCCAGTCGGTGAAGAGGATGAATCGCACCTTGGCGATTTTCTCGTCGACAAGCGCGTCCTCTCGCCGTCCGAATCGGTCATTAATCTCAATCTCCGCGAGCAAACCGCTGAAGTCTTGAAAACCCTCAGCCCGCGCGAGGAAAAGATCGTGAAAATGCGTTTCGGCCTGCAGGATGGCTCGGAACACACGCTAGAAGAAGTAGGACAGCACTTCGCTGTCACGCGCGAGCGCATCCGCCAGATCGAAGCCAAAGCTCTCCGCAAACTGCGGCATCCCAGCCGCAGCCACCGCCTCCGGGCGTTCATGGAACAAAACCGCGATTAGTCAGGGCGTGGTGGGAGGCCAGCTTCGAGAAGCGCTCCCGGCGAGGCCACTCTTGCGGTCAAAAACTCCCAATCGAAGCACTAGTCGCAATGTTCGCTTGACTGAGTTCCTGTCCCACCGATCCGATCTCCGACATGAAAGAAGCGCTGAACGGAACGCCTCCCGTGATCCAGATCAGGTTCTTCCGCCCCGGAAAGTTCCGCAAGCGGCGTGCGATCTGGCGTAGCGAAGCCACCGTCACAATTACCCGATCATTGCCCGATCGCAGCGCCTGCCGGATCTCTCCGCTATTGATGAGCCCGTCAAGTTGAGGTAGCCCGGTGCGCACTAGCGTGAAGCGAGTCTTGTTGGAAGCGCTACCCTGACGGCCATCGAGCGCCTCAGCCACCGCTACCAGGCCCTTTGTGTCGGAGGTGAAATCGTGGACAACCGCAAGGCGTTGCGCGAGAAGATAGATACCGATCCGTTCGCCTTGCAGTGCCGTCTTGAGAAACTTCACTAGCTGTTGCCGCGCGTAAACGCTTTGGCCCAATTCCGTATTGTGCGTATCGAACAGAACCAGACTGACATTCTTCGGGGCCTCGGCGTTCGTGATGTTCAAGAACACCTCCGGCGGAGCGCGAAGGATCCGCGATCCGGCTGGGCGGCAGTCGCGTCCTCAGCAAATACTGCGATTTCCGGGGACGCCCGCCGGTCGTGAGCGCAAAGTCAGCTTTGGTGAGCCCGTGCATCGGCCCATCGCCATCGGAAACCACCGCGTTGATCTGCACCAGTTGCGTCTTGACCCGGATCACCGCTGCGTCGCGCACCTGTGCCATCGACACAAGACAAAAGAGGCTCAAACAACAACGGTGTGACATAGCCAAAAACTCTACAACCTGACGCTCAAACCATCGCTCAACGTATTGCGGTAAGCCTTCCAGGCCGGCACAAAACCAATCAGCAAGCCAGAGATCATCACGCCGCCCAGATAATACCAGGCAATTGAAGTCGGAGCCTGAATTGGCAGATATAAGCCGAACTCGCGTTCTACAATCGGTTGGAAAATGAACGAAAGCCCATAGACAATCGCCACGCCCAGCAGGCATCCGATAAAGCTCAAGATCGCCGACTCGAACACCAGCAAACTGATAATCTTTGCCGGGCCCGCGCCCAGCGCACGGAAAATCGCCATCTCACGCCGCCGTTCATTCAGCGACGTATAGAGCGACACCAGCATTCCGAGCAAGCCGACGACAAGCACGAAGAATGTGACCACCCGTAGCGCGTCTTCCGCGTACCCGATGGTGCTCCACAATTCGGCCAACGCGACACCCGGTATGATCGCCTGCAACGGTTCTTCGGTATAGGTATTGATATCGCGCTGCAATTGCAACGTCGCGATGCGGGTCTTGAAACGCACCAGAAAAGCGGTGATGTTTTCGACCTTCAGATCTTCCTTCTTGATCTTCGCGGCAGGCACTTCCTCGCCCGGCATCGGAGGCGCCCCTTCCTGCCAATCGATATGCACCGCCGAAATCCCTTCGAGCGGAATATAGAGAGACCGATCCACCGGCGTCGCCGTGCGATCCAGAATCCCCACGATGGTAAAGGGCTTGTCCTGATGATCGAGAATGCCGCGCGCGCTGCCGATGCCGTGCGTGATCACCACCTTCTCGTCCATCCGATACCCGAGTTTCGCGGCCACATCGCTGCCGATGGCTGCCTCAAAGACAGCCTCCGGCGCACGTCCCGCCACAAACTTGATGGTGCGATCACGGCGGTAGCGATATTTCTCGTAGAAGTCCTTGGTCGTACCAACGACGCGGAATCCGCGATGGCTGTCGCCCAGGGAATACGGGATCGTCCACGAAACCGCCGGATGGCTCTTCCACTTCTCGTAACTCGCGTAAGAGATATTGTTGGTCGCAGTTCCGATGCGGAACACGGAATAGAGCAGCAACTGCAGCGATCCGCCGCGCGCGCCGACAATGAGATCGGTCTGGCTGATCGTATTCGAAAAGCTGTCGCGAGCCCCAACGCGCACGTTCTCTACGCCGATCAACAACGCAACACTGAGGGCAATCGAGATGATCGTCAATACGGTCGTCAGCAGCCGGTTCTTGAGAGAATGAAACGCAAGAGAAAGTAAGAGCATGTTAGGCTGCCGCCACCTGGATCCGGTTTACTTCGGGAAGGGACAACGCACGGCTGAACATCGGCATCAGCGAGCGGTCATGACTCACAAAGAGCAAAGTCGCGTTCGCCTGCGCCACGCAATCGAACAATAGTTCGATGAAGCGCTCGCGATGGTCAAAATCGAGTGACGAGGTCGGCTCGTCGGCGACAATCAGTTCCGGCGCTCCCATCAACGACCTCGCGGCCGCAACGCGTTGCTGCTGCCCCACGCTGAGGTTCACGACATTTTCGCTGAGCAATCCCTCAATGCCCAATCGCTTGGAGATCGCGCGGGCCTCGTCATCCATGGAACCCTTCAACCGCTTCCGCCGCTCCGCATGCAGACGGCACGGCAGCGTGATATTTTCGATCACAGAAAGATAGGGGATGAGATTGAAGAGCTGAAAGATGTAACCCAGATGCGAACCGCGAAACGCATCGCGTTGCGATCCGGACATCTTCGCGAGGTCGCGCCCTAGGATGCCGACACTTCCCTGCTGTGCCGTCAGTACGCCCGTCAGCAGGCCCAGCAGCGTGGTCTTACCACTACCACTTGGTCCAAATAGAAACACGCGCTCACCCGCGGCGATTTCCAAATGCGGGATGTCTAGAATCTTCTTGCCTGCGCGATACGAAAACTGAACGTCTTTCAGACTGACTGCCAGATCAACCGACGCGGATGCCATTATCCAATCTTGACACTTCCCTTGTCGTTCTTGATAGTCGCGCCGGTTTGACCGGAATCGGAAACAGCTTGCACCGTCACGTCTTCGATCTCGGAGTACATCTTCGAGATGCCGAACTTCACTTCGGCCCCCTTCAACGGCTTGGCGCACTGCACCTTGAATTCCGCGTGAACCTCGGCATGCTGGCCTTCCACTTCGAAGTGCGCCTTGATGGTTTGGAACTTGCATCCCAATGCCGCGGGAAAGATAACAAGTTCGCCAATACGCGCCTTCAGATTCGCCAACGCAGCGTCTACTTTTTTCTGTTCCGCCGCGTTCTTCGGCTTATGCTCAAAGCCAATCACAGGGTCGGCGGCGGCTTCGAATTCCACAGTTCCGCTACTGCCTTCGATGCCGATGTTCACCTTGGCCGCGCCATGCGAATGCGCATGCTGGGCGGCTGCGGGCGCTGCTTTGGGTGCCGGCGTGGCCTTTTTTGCAGCAGGCTTTGACTGCCCAAAGACACAGGCCGTCGCCACGAGGATCATTGCTAGTGATTTCATTGTTTCTCCCGATAAGGTTCCACCGACAGCGCTTTCAACTGAAACGACACATCCCCGTACTGGCTCTTCACCGGCGCAATTCGCAATTCGCCGAGAACCCACACCGGGTCGGTCACACTGACGCTGACGGACTTCTGGTCCGCTGTGCGGACATGGACAATCTGATTGGGCGGCGGAGGCGGCGTGTGGATACAAGCGCCCACATACGGCACAAGCAAGAACTCGGAGATCTTGTTTTCTTTGTCCTCGAGCGGCACGACAAACCCTGGGATCCGCACGCGCTTGCCATCGTATTTCTTCAGCGAATCCGGCGCTTTGCCCGTCTTCAGGTCAAGTTCCCGCAACAGCGACCAGTCAACAGGCGGCATGTCCGCTTCCGTAGGACCGCCGGACGCGGTACGGAAATCAGGTAGCGTCACCTGCTTCCACGTCTGATAAGCTGCGGCCGCAGTCATAACAACGAGTCCGGCAAGCACCACACCCTGTAGGATGCGCGCGCCCAAGCCAAGTTTCGTCGTTCTGCTTTCTGCCATTTCCACCATATTTTGCTCGGACATGCCGATTCTATCAGCCGCCGGGCGATTCTCTGCGGAAGCTCCCATCAACGAACCTAACATAGCCTTGAACGGCCTCGCTTTCGCCGCAAGCGGAGGTCGTGCTAGGACGTGTTACTCAGTAACTACAGTGACCGTCAGCGGACGCCGGAAAACCATCGTCTTTACCACCCTAGGCGGTTGCCTGGTCGCTCTGGCCATTACGCTCAACGTTGGCTGGATCGCCAACTGGCGCACCGGCGTCATGTACGTCATCGGCACCCTGTCCTTTCTCGCCATCATCGCCGGAGTTGTCCTCAATACGATCTTTCTGCTACGAGAGATCCGCCGCAATGAACAACACGACGCATTCATCAATGCTGTGACGCATGAACTGAAGACTCCGGTTGCGTCGATTCGCCTGTACCTCGAAACGCTGCAGAAGCGCGATCTGCCACCTGAGAAGCAGCGGGAATTCTACAAGATCATGCACGACGATTCCGACCGCCTGCTCAACACCATCGAAACGGTTTTGCGCGCCGGCCGGGTGAGCCGCTCGACCAAGCTCTACCATCGTTCGCGTGTCGATCTGGTGGAAGTGGTACAAGAAACGGTCGACCTGGCTCGAACCCGGAACCACCTGGCCGCGAACTCTATCGCCGTGGCCGCGATGCCCAAAGAAGCCGTGGTGCTGGGCGATCCGGACGAACTCAAAGGCGCACTCATGAACTTGCTCGACAACGCCATTAAGTACTCGCCGAAGAAAGTGGATATCAGCGTGCGCCTCGACAAGTTCATCGATCGAACCGCAGTGGTGCAAGTGCGCGACGAAGGCATGGGCATCCCAAAGAGCGAGTTGAAGCATGTATTCAAGCGCTTCTACCGGGTACCGGGATCCGTGCGTATCAAAGGCACAGGGCTTGGTCTTTTCATCGTACGCACGGTAGCGAAAAAGCATGGAGGCAAAGTGACGGTGGAAAGTCCCGGCCCTGGATTCGGAAGTACGTTCCGGTTGAAGATCCCCTTGGCGGCACCCGAATGAGTGAACTGATTCTAGTGGTCGAAGACGAAAAGCATCTTGCCGAGGGTCTGCGCTTTAACCTCGAAGCCGAGGGCTACCGCGTGGAAACATTCGAGACTGGCGAAGAGGCGCTGACGCGTCTGGCGCAAAGCGTAAAAGAGGTTTCGCTGGTGCTGCTGGACGTCATGCTTCCGGGTATCGACGGCTTCTCTGTGGTATCAGAGATGCGCAAGCGCGGCGTCTATATCCCAGTGTTGATGCTGACCGCGCGCGGTCGCAGTGAGGATGTTCTGAAAGGCTTCGAAAGCGGCGCGGATGACTATCTGCCCAAGCCCTTCGATCTCGAAATCCTGCTGGCGCGCGCCCGCGGGTTGTTGCGTCGCAGCGCGTGGTCTTCGGCGAAGACGGAACCGGAACCAGTCGGGCGTCTGGACCTCGAAGGCAAAACCATCGATCTCGAACGCATGGAACTTCTCGACGGCGAGAGCGCTCAGCAATTGACGTTGATGGAAACGAATCTGCTGCGCTTCCTTTCCGAACGCGATGGACAAACCGTCTCGCGCAGCCAGTTGCTCGAAGGTGTTTGGGGCGTCCGCGAGGACACCGATACGCGAGCGATCGATAACTTCATCGTGCGCCTGCGGCGCTACATCGAGAAGGATCCAGCCAAGCCGCGCTTCCTGACGACAATCCGGGGAGTGGGATACCGGTTTCAGAAAAAGCCCAGGGATTGAACGGACTCCTTTCGCTCGCAACAGCAACGAATGAAGGCCAATTGCCCAACCCGATGAGTTTCAGGCGCGGTCTGGTTTGCTCCCGTTAAAGACCACAACATGTGAACAAAGCCGGGGCAGGCCCGTGGACCCAACGCTACACCCACCGCAAGAGATGTCATTTATTGGATCCAACCGTGACGGATGCGACGGACTCGGATCCAAGGTCGGCAATAGAGGCGATCGATGGCCGCCTTCAGGTTCCAACAGCAACCCGCAACTGGAGACCCGCCCTCTGCACAGTTGGCGCATCTGACTAGAATCGGGCAATTCCCGCGGAACGACTGATGTCATTTGCAGGGCTCAGAGTAGTTTCATTGGAAACTCGCATGGATGGCGATGTCTGGATCGCGCCCTCGGTGCGCGAACGCGCAACCGAAGAGAATCCGGAACTGTTCGTATGGGCTGAAAAGCTGTTCGCCGGAGCCTACGACATGCGTCTACGATTGCCGACTCAAACCCAAACGCTTTACCAGCGCGTTGTCGAACATCCTTTGCGGCAACCATCGTGGGATCCAGTAATTCTGCAGCATCGACTTCACTACCGGATACCGCGCCCTCGGATTCTCCACTGTCAAAGCCTCGTAAATCACATTCGCCACTTCCGAAGCATCCAGCCCATCTTTCTCCAAATCCCCCATCGTCGCCTGCAACGCTCGCATCGGACCCTCATACTCGGTCCCCACAAACATCGCGTCGGCCTTCCCCCAAATCGGCGTCTTCACCGCCCCAGGACCCACAATGCTCACACCAATCCCAAACAGCGCGAGCTCACGCCGCATGCTCTCCGACATCCCTTCGATCGCATGTTTGGATCCGGAATAGGCACTCAACATCGGCCACCCAATGATGCCCGCCATCGAACTCACGTTTACGATGCGCCCCGGCCCGCCTTTCAAATTTCGATCGCATCCCAGCAGCGGCAGAAACGCCTGCGACACCACGAACGCACCGGTAACATTGATCGCGAACTGCTTGCGAAACTCCGCTGCCTTCAAATGCAGCACAGGACCCGCTACCGCGATCCCCGCATTGTTCACCAGCCCCGCCAGCGTCTCCCCTGCCAATTCGCGCCGAACTTCGGCAGCCGCCGCGAAGATCGCATCGTCGTCCGTAACGTCGAACAACAATGGCCGAAAATTCTGAAAACCCACAATGCCATCCTGCGCCCGCCGGACGCTTCCATACACCCGATGTCCCTTCGAAAGCAGCAATTCCACCGTCGCCAAACCAATACCCGTCGATGCGCCCGTTACGACATAGCTCTTCATGTCCGCAGCGTAACATCCTTGTCACTGGTAAACTCGCGTTGTGCGTGGATTTATTTGCCTACTGGCATGCGCGGCCTGGGGACAACAAGAGATTTGGACCGGCCCACAAGTCAACCTCCTCGGCGGACCGTCGCCTGACGGCCAATGGCTTTCCTACGTCGACGCAGGCGAACTCGCCGTCCGTGGCGCTACCGAAACCCGCCGCCTCACGCACCGCCCGTCAGCGTCCAAAGAATTCGCATACTTCTCGGTCTTCGCCCCAGACTCAAAACGAATCGCCTACGCCTGGATGAACGCCGACGGCTTCTACGAGCTCCGCGCAACATCCATCGATGGCGAACCGCCACTGACCATCTACCGCAACGAGGAAACCGGATTCGTCCAACCCTGCGCCTGGTCCCCGGACGGCTCCCAGATTCTCACGCTGCTCTTCCGCCGCGACAACACCAGCCAAATCGCGCTGATCCCATCGGATGGAAAAGGGCGCCCGCGGATCCTGCGCTCACTCCCATGGATCTATCCGAAGAAGATGGATTTCTCCCCGGACGGTCGCTGGATCGTTTACGACCGCTTCCGCTATGAAGGCAGGCCTGATCGCGCCGTCTATCTACTCGCCGTCGATGGATCGCAAGAATCACCGCTACTGAACGAAAACTCCGTAAGCCACCTCTTCCCCGTATGGACGCCCGACGGCCAACGCGTCGTCTATGTCGCCGAAGCGGACGCCAGCCTACTCGCGATCTCCGTGCAACAAGGCACGCCTGTCGGCGATCCCCAACTCATCGCCCAAAACCTTGGACGCCTGTTGCCCATGGCCATCACCCGATCCGGGGAACTCTACTATGGCTTGCGGTCAGGCAAGACGGACGTCGCGATCAAGGGCAATATCGCCACAAACTTCCCAGGGCTAAACTCCGCCCCGGCCTGGTCCCCAGATGGACAGACGCTCGCCTATTTATCGCGCAGAGGCACCGAAAATTATGGACAGGAAAGCCGCGTCATCGTGCTCAATCGTCCGCAGCGAAAAGAAGAAAACGAACTGGCCTCGTCGCTCGCACTGATGGAAGCCGTCGGCTGGGAATCGAACGATACACTCCTCGTTTCCGGCGCCGACAGCAAAGGCCGCGAAGGCACCTTCCGCCTCTCAATCACCACTGGCACGATCACTTGGCTGAAACCTGAGCGATCCAAGAACTTCGGCGACCGAACCAAGGCGTGGACCATCGGCCAACAATCCAATTCCATCTGGAAGCTGAAACTTCCCGAGCCGAAATTGAACATCCCCGCGGGCCTCGACGCCTTTCTTCCAACGCCGCCCGGCAACCCGCTCACTCCGGAAAAAATCGCACTGGGCAAGCAACTCTTCTTCGACAAACGCCTCTCGCGCGACCACACGATCTCTTGTGCCACCTGCCACCAGCCCGATTACGCGTTTGCCGAAGCCCGCCCCGTCGCCATCGGCATCAATGGGCAAAAAGGAGACCGCCGTACCCCCCGCATCGCCAATCGCGCCTATGGTTACAGCTTCTTTTGGGATGGCCGCGCCAAGAGCCTCGAAGAACAGGTGGTGCAGCCGATCGAAAATCTTAAGGAAATGGGGCTGACTCTCAACGAAGCTGCCGCTCGCATCGGTATCGCGAACGAAATGATCAAACAAGCGCTCGCCAGCTACGTCCGCACCATTTTGTCCGGAGACTCGGCTTACGACCGCTACCTGCTCGGCGAAAACGGCGCACTACAGCCCAACGAGCGCGCAGGCCTGAAGCTCTTTCAAGGCAAGGCCGGATGTGCCGCCTGCCACGTCGGACCCAACCTCACCGACGAAAAGCTCCACGACACCGGCATTGGCCCAACGTCAATAAAAGCGAAAACCCCTTCACTCAGAGACGTCGCCAAAGCCCCACCCTACATGCACGATGGATCCATCGCGACAATCGCCGAAGTCATCCACCACTACGACCGGGGATCCTCACGCAATCCCGAAGTGCGCAAGCTCAACCTCACCGCGGAAGAGCGTCAAAGTCTCGAAGCCTTCCTCAAAACCTTGAATGGCACGATCAAGGACGGTTTCCGCTAGCAAAAGGTTACGAAATGGTATATGATTCAATAACTCTGATATATCAGATCAATGAGGTAGTTCAATGAGTCAGGTCCCAGTCCGATTCCTGTCAGCCCTACTGCTATTCGGTCCCATCTACGCCCAAGACGTTCGAGGCAAAGTGCAGGGATTCGTTAGCGATTCCTCTCAGGCCGCCGTCGCAGGCGCGCGAGTGATTCTCACCAACACGGCGACCAACGTTACCGCGGTCACCAAAACCAACCAATCCGGCCAGTATCTCTTCGACTTCGTCGTCGCCGGAGACTACACCGTAACCGTCGAGTTCCAGGGCTTCCGCAAGTACGTACAGAAAAACATTCTGGTGCAAAGCCGCGCGGACATCACGATCGACGCCCGCTTGGAAATCGGTGCCGCCGCCGAATCCGTCACCGTCGACAGCGCTCCGGTCTCGGTGCAGTTCAACAGTTCCACGGTCGCGCTCACCATCGACAAAAAGATGACCAACGAATTGCCAATCATCAATCGCAATCCGTTCCTGCTCGCACAGCTCAACCCCGCCTCTGTCCTGCGGTCCACCACCGAACAGAGTCCTTATCATCATTGGGCCTCCACCCAAATCGACGTCGGTGGCAACACCAGCACTAAGAACGACGTCGTCGTCGATGGATCGCCAAACATGGCCTCTGAGAAGTCAGCCTACACTCCATCCATGGACGCAGTGCAGGAAGTCAGCATTCAGCAGAACGCCGTGGACGCGGAATTCGGCCACTCCGCCGGCGGCATCATCGCCGTCCAAATGAAGTCGGGCACCAACGCCTTCCACGGCACCGCCTACTATCTTGGACGCAATCCTGGAATCAATGCAGTCGCCGATCAGATCACCCGCCGCGCCAACCTCACCCGCAACCACATCTACGGCGGAACTCTCGGCGCTCCAGTCATCAGGAACAAAGTCTTCAACTTCGTCTCTTATGAAGCATGGAAGAGTCAGGATCCTCGCTCGGTCGCCTTTACACTTCCCACCGATGCCGAACGCACTGGCGACTTCTCCAGATCGCTCAACGCACGCGGTGGACTTCGCGCCATTTACAACCCCTTCACCTCCGTGCTCAACGCCGATGGAACCGGCAGCCGCCAGCCTTACGCCGGCAACATCATCCCCGTCAGCCAGCAGGATCCCGTTGGCCGCCGCGTCATGAACGATATCTGGAAACCCAATCTCGCCGGCACCGGTTCCGATCTCGTCAACAACTACCGCACCGGCTTCGCCGAACGCGTCAAGTATTGGAACTTTTCGAACCGCTCCGACTGGAACATCTCCGACAAGCTGAAGTTTTTCGGACGCTACTCGATGTTCAAAACCTATGTCGCGCAAGACAACTACGCGAACTCGCGCGCGTTTCAACCCAACGGTTCCGAACGCCATGCCTGGACCACCGTCGGCGACCTCGTCTACACCATCAGCCCCACCACCGTCTTCAATATTCGCGGCGGCTACAACCGCGTCTTCGATTCCTTCGCTGACACTGCATCGCAGATCTCCCCCGCCACGCTCACCGAAATCCTCGGCAGCGATTGGCATTCCGCCTACTCGAAGAACGATCCCGCTCTTTACTATCCCGGCTTCACCATCCGCCGAGGCCCTTCCGCCACCAACCTCGGACGCACCGGCTTCTGGTATCAGGATCCTGAAACCTACAACATGCAGTCCAAGGTCTCACGATCGGCGGGCCGTCACTACTTCAAGGTCGGCGGCGAGTGGCGTTCACAGCGCGTCGAGGCGGTTCGTCCCCGCCCAGTATCGTTCGATGTCCGGACGGAACTCACGGCGAGCACCTTTCTCAATCCCGATCTCAACCTGAGCGGAGACGCTTGGGCCACCCTGCTCACCGGCGCTCTGGACAACAACACGCTGATCCAGTCGCTCCCGATTCAGCGCCACCGCAACGGCTTCTACAGCCTCTACTTCCACGACGACATCAAGATCTCACAGCGCCTCACCCTGAACCTCGGCTTGCGCTATGAGTACGAGTCCCCGATGATCGATCCGCAGAATCGCCTGTCGCGCTTTCTCGATCTAACCTCGCCGATTCCGGAACTTACCGGTGCCAATACTCCCGTCCTTCCCGCAGCGGCAACTTCGCTTCGCACCGGAGCACCAGTCTTCAACGGTGCTTGGATCTTCACCGACGACAACAATCGCGGATCCTGGAACGCGCAGAAGCTATTGCTCATGCCGCGCGCAGGCCTCGCCTATCGCTTGAACGATAAATCGTCCCTGCGCTTAGGCTACGCTCGCTACCTCGTCCCATCGACGCTCACCGATGGTTTGGACATCCTCGGCAGCGTCTTCTACCCCGGCTTCGAAGCCACCTCTCGCGGGTTGCCACTGCTTACCGGTGTTCCCCAATCCACATTGAAGAATCCCTTCCCCGGCGGACTCGTCCCCGTCAGCGGCAAATCCTTCGGTCGCTACACCGACCTCGGCGGATCCCCGATCTTCTACAATCAGGACTTCCAGGTCGGCGTCAACGATCGCATCAACTTCAGCCTCCAGCGTGCCTTGCCCGGAAAGATGGTGATCGATACCACCTACTTCATCAACCTCGGTAAGAACGCTCCGGTCACCCGCAACCTCAATCAAGTCGATCCTCGCATCGGTTACGAAAAAGGAGCCGCCACCGCAGCCAATGTCGCCAATCCTTTCTTCAACAAGTTGACCGCCGCGCAGATGCCTGGCCAACTCCGCACTCAGGCCAACGTGCCGATTTCGCAGTTGTTGCGTTTGTATCCGCAGTATGGCGACATCCAACAGCGTCTCGTTGGCAAGGGCCTCAATCGCTATCAGGCTCTGCAGATCCAGGTGCAGCGCCCATTCGTGCAGGGCTTCAACATGGTGCTCGGATACAACTACAATCGCGAACGCAACCATGAATACTACGACGAACAGGACAACTTCACCGACAACCTGACCTTCCGGCCCGCCGTGAATCCGCGACATCGCCTCACCGGCGCTTCCATCTACCAACTGCCCTTCGGCAAAGGCTTGAAGTACATGTCGAACGCCAATCGTTTGTTGGACGGCGTCCTCGGCGGCTGGTCGCTGAGCGGACTCTTTTCCATCAACTCCGGCCAGTATCTGCGCTTCGGTGGATTGATCGTCAACGGCGATCCATCCATCGAAAATCCGACACGCGACCGCGTCTTCGATACATCCAAATTCGTCCGGCTGCCAGCATTCACGCGCCGTACGAATCCCCTGCAGTATAGCGATGTGAAGTCGGCCATGTTCAAGAACGTTGACATGACGCTCGCCAAGAACTTCGTGATCACCGAAAAACTGAAGTTTGAGCTGCGCATGGAAAGCTACAACGCAACGAACAGCTTCAACGGCGATCTGCCGAGCACGGCGTTTGGAACCTCGGCCTTCGGTGCCGTCACCGCGCAACGTCCCGGTTATCTGGGTCGCCAGTTCCAATACAGTGGCCGTTTTACCTTCTAGTTTCGCGGTCGCACTGCTGATGGCGCAGGAGTTCGTTTCGACGAAGTCCTGCGCCATCTGCCATTCCGAAATCGCCGCGAAACAAGAGAAAACCCATCACGCGCAGGCGCTCTCGAAAGCTCAGGATGGACGTTGGGCCTTCGGAGCAGGCGCGCAAGCCATCACCTACGTCTCGCAGTTGGACGAGGACACCTACCTCGAACATGGCCTCTCTCTCTATACCAATGGTGGACTCGCTCTCACCCCGGGCCATCGCACAACAGCGGGAATCAAGTACCAAACCTTCGCGCCGGATGCGAGTATGCTCCGCTGCTTTCATTGCCATTCCACTGGCAAGTTCAGTATCGCCGAAAAGCGGACTATTCAACCTTCCGAACCCGGTGTCCGCTGCGAATCCTGCCATGATGCGGGTTCGTTACATGCCGCGAAACCAACGCCAGACAACATTTCGAATCCCGGCAAGATGGCACCAGCCCAGGTCAACGATCACTGCGGACAATGCCATCGTATGCCGCCCGCACAAGGCGTCGCGACAAACTTCGAGAATCCCTGGAATGTACGCCATCAACCGGTCTACTTCAGCCAAAGCGCCTGTTTCCTCAAAGGCAAGGCGTCTTGCATGACTTGCCACAACCCGCATGAGGACACGCTGAAGCCTACGGCCCAAGTCTGCGCGACCTGCCACGCTTCGCCAAAACATGTCGCAAACGTTTCGAACAAAACCTGCGTCGAATGTCACATGCCCGTGGTGAAGCCTTCGCCGCAACTGGGATTCACCAACCACTGGATCGGCGTCTACAAGCTATTTGGACCCGGCGCGAATCTGAACCGCCCGATCCAACAACGGCTTGGCCGTTGATCCCCTGCCCGTTTGCGTGAGCAAATCCGCCAGATTCTCCAACGCACCGGCGATATCGCCATTCGTCTTCTCCGCAATCGCCAGCGCCCTGCGGAACATCCGCTCCGCCCCTGCAACATCCCCGCGAGTCGCCAGCACGGCACCTACAATGCCGCACGCCGCGCCGATCCTCGCATCGAAGGCATCCAGCCGCTTTTCAAACGCGCCCAGCGCAGCGAACCCAAAGGCGCCCACACCTTCAGCCCCGCGTGCCAACAGCAACCCCGCCAAGTTCAAACGCGTCGTCGCCAAATCCACATCCAAGGCAGGCAGCGCCCGCACACGGATCTCCAGGGCCTTTCGATACAGCTTCTCCGCAACGGTTGGATCGTCCACCGCAACGCCCCAGTTGTGCAGCACTGTAGCTGCCTCTAGGGTAGTGGATGCGGTCACCGCGGCATCCAGGTATGGGGCCGCACGCACGACGTCGCCGCGCCCCGCCAGATACAGTGCCAGATCACGCGCGCTCTCGATCGTCTTCGAAGCCCCTCTGCCAAGCTGCGCCTCACGTTGTTCCAGCGCCTGCCGGTACAAAGGCTCAAAGTCTGCTTGCCCCGCAAAAAACAATGCGACAAAAAACAGCATCAGACCTCTTTCTTCCAATGCTTCAATGTGGGACCCGCATTCACGCCGCCCCCACCTCAAGTTTATTCGGTCGGATCGCAGATTGCGGCCGCCCGATTCGTGCCAGGACGATTCAGGGTCCGATGCGGCGGAGAGCCTCTGCATTCGTCACGCCTTCGCCCTTCCAGTTATAAGCCATTACGCCGCCGATACCGGTCCAGGTCGTGTGATAGCGAGTGTAGATATCCTTCTCATTGAGGTCGCCCCAACTGCCATCTGCGTTCTGATGTTCGAGCAAAAAGTCGATGCCGCGCTTGACCACCGGATCCGTATCGGGGATGCCGAATGCCTGCAGACTGTCGATGTATTCGCCGAGCGTTTCGGGGTCCTTCGTGTTGATCGTTTCCTGGGCATGCGATTTGAGATAGGCGAACTCCTGCGGCAACCATTCGGGCTTCAGCTTGTATCGGCTATAGTCGTTGAGGACATAGACGATGTGCGTAATCGTGTAGGTCACAGAAGCGTTGGACTGCCTCGGATAGGGACGCATAGCGGGGATCCAACGAGTGATATCTTCGAGATCAGCACCCAACGGAACGCCATAGCGCTGGCCCGCATAAGTGGTAATGAGGGCGTCGAAGAGGATATCGAAGGGATCTTTCGAGGTCAACTTTGCACCGCATTTCCTGCAGGCTTTGACTCCACGGGCGTTGCGCGACTTGCAGCGTTGGCAGTCTTCGGGATGATCGTGCGGAATGGGTTCGTAAGAGGGATCGAACAGCAGAAAGTCTTCGGGGCCGTAGCGACGGCTAGTGAGTTCGATGTCGCGCTTCATGGCCGGATCGCTTGCGCCGAGCAGGTCGGCCGTCAAACTACCCGAGAGATAAAAGTAGACCGTATCGGAGTTGGGGTTTGGCGGCAGTTTCGGATACACTACTCGCCAACGCTTCGCCATCCGTTCACCGATCGCTCGCGCTTCGCGCTTGAACTCCTTGTTCGATGCGGCTTCGGAGAGGCTATAGAAAGCCCACATCAAGTCGTGGCCGTAGGCTTTGAAATGGTCTGGATTCTCGGCGACTTGTTCAAGAAAGCGGAGTCCGCGCAGGGCCGCCCTGTCCCTTGGCGAAGGGCTGCAAGCGGTGAGGAAGAAGGCGAACAGCGCCACCGGTACGGGCTTGATCATCGATCCTCCAATAAAGCATTTTTGAGGTTGGCCTGCAAGGTTCTGGATGCGATTATGCTTGCGGCGGCTCCACTTGCAGCCAATCGCATAAGACTCGATAGGTGAATCCCCACAGCGGGGTGCCTTCGAGATCGATGGCTGGAAACAGTTGGTCGGGCGGGAGTCCTGGCACTGGCTGCAACGCATGCAAAGACCTATCGCGCAGTCGATCCACAGGGATCCAAAGAGATGAGACGGCTTCGCGTTCGTCCAGCTTTGTCACAAGCTGTTCTTCGAGGCGAAAGACGAACGGCGAGACGGTCACGAACTTGCCGACGCGGCGTCCGGCTAGCGACGGTTCCAGGGCTTGCGCCACAGATCCACGATGCAATTGGATCGAGCACTCTTCGTGCAATTCCCGAAGTGCGGTCGCGAGCAAGTCGAGGTCAGAGGGATCCCTGCGTCCACCTGGGAAGGACCAGTGTCCAGACCAGGGATCCCGTGGATTCGATGCCCTGCGGATGAGAAGGATGGATTCGACCGGCGCGACCGCGTGCAGCACCGCGACGGCTGCGCTCGGTGTTTGCGTGTCTTGAATGTTTTCCATCGGCCCTGGGCTCCTACGTAACAGCCCGGAAAACGGAGTGCGCGGGCATCGCTGCTTGCTGGTCGTGAGGGTGCGCGCGCACCCCTTCCGGGCTACCTAACCCTTCGGAACCGCGACGGTCACGGAGCGGGCTGAACCTGCCCTGGAAATTCCTTCGAGTTCCTGTCGTGCCGCATCCGCTGACTAGACCGCCCAGCGGTCATCCCGATTGGGCTTGGTGACCGCTGCGCCTGGCGTGGTAATTCGCATCAGTTCGAGGCGGATGGCTGCGACGAGCGCGAGCCAGCTTGCTTCGATGACATTCTCGGATACGCCAACGGTAGACCAGATATCGTCGTGGTAACGCCATTCCAGATGCGCGCGGACCTTGGCCGCCGAACCCTTTTGCGAATCGAGCACGCGGACCTTGTAGTCCATCAGCTTGATGTCGCGGATCGCGGAGTAGCGTTCCGACAGGCAACGGCGGAGACAGATATCGAGGGCGTTGACGGGTCCGTGGCCTTCGGCGGTGGCGGTGTGGATGTCCTCGCCGACTCGCAACATGACCGCTGCCGTAGTCAGCGCTGTATGCATACCGACCATGCGCGTGGTCACGTCGCAGGTGATGATCTCGAAGAACTTCTCACTGGGGCGGCGGGCTTCGTGCACCAGCAGCTCGAACGTGCCGTCGGCGGCTTCGAGTTCGTAGCCTTCGAATTCCATCTGTTTGATGCGTTCGAGAAGCTCGCGGCGAGCGGCTTCGCTCAGCCCTTCGAGGCCCATCTCTTCGATCTTGTACAGAATATTCGAACGTCCGGAAAGATCGCTCAACAGCACGCGCTGTTGGTTGCCGACGAACTCGGGACGAGTGTGTTCGTAAGTCGCCGAATCCTTCATGATGGCGCTGACGTGCACGCCGCCTTTGTGGGCGAAGGCGCTTTGGCCAACGTAGGGCTGATTGTTCGGAACCTTTAGATTGGCAAGATCGGCGATGAAACGGGCGGTGGAAGTGAGCAACGGCAGCTTGTCCCGGCCGATGGTGTTGTGTCCGAGCTTGATCTCCAGGTTGGCGATGACGGACGCCGTATTGGCGTTGCCACAGCGCTCGCCGTAGCCGTTGAAGCAACCCTGGACATGCGTGTAACCCTGATCGACGGCCGCGATGGTGTTTGCGACGGCGCAATCGGAATCGTTGTGCGTATGGATGCCGAGCGTGCCGTCAAAGCGTTTGCGGACGACGGAGCAGATCTCGGAGATGCGTTCCGGCAGGCTGCCGCCATTGGTGTCGCAAAGGCAGAGGACATCCGCACCGGCGTTCTTGGCGGCTTCGAGTGTCTTAAGAGCAAACTCAGGGTTGGCATTGTAGCCGTCGAAGAAGTGCTCCGCGTCGTAGACCACTTCTTTGCCGTGCGACTTCAGATAAGCGACGGTTTCGGCGATGATGACGAGGTTTTCTTCGAGCGTGATGCCCAGTGCGCGGGTCACGTGAAAGTCCCAGCTCTTGCCGAAGATCGAGATCACCGGCGTGCCAGCTTCCACCAGCATGCGCACGTTCGGATCCTGATCGACGGTGTTGCGCGCGAATCGAGTCGCGCCGAACGCAACGAGGCGAGCATGTTTCAGCTTGAGTTCCGTGACTGCCCGGGCGAAGAAATCTTTGTCCTTCGGATTCGAGCCTGGCCAGCCGCCTTCGATGTAATCAATACCCAAATCGTCGAGCTTCTGCGCAATGAGAAGCTTGTCATCGACCGAGAAAGAGACGGCTTCGCCTTGCGTGCCGTCGCGTAGGGTTGTATCGAAGGTATAGATTTTCATAGGATTCGTGGGACCCCGGCCTTACGACCGGGGCACTATTTGCGTGGGTTACGCGTTGTTGACGGGTACGCCAGCTTCCTTCTTTTTCTTGAGGAACGGCATCATCGAGCGGAGATCCGCACCGACGGTTTCGATCAGTTGCTTTTCCTGCGAGGCGCGCATGCCGAGGAACTTGCCGCGGCCGGCCTTGTTTTCGGCGATCCACTCTTTGGCGAATTCGCCGGATTGGATTTCAGCCAGGATCTTCTTCATTTCCTTGCGTGTTTCGTCGTTGACGATGCGAGGTCCGCGCGAGTAGTCGCCGTATTCCGCAGTATCGGAAACGGAGAACCGCATGTAGGACAAGCCGCCTTCATAAATGAGGTCGACGATGAGCTTGAGCTCATGCAAGCACTCGAAATAGGCGATTTCAGGAGCATATCCAGCTTCCACGAGGGTTTCGAAGCCTGCGCGGATGAGTTCGGCAGCGCCTCCGCAGAGGACGGCCTGTTCGCCGAACAGATCGCTTTCGGTCTCTTCTCTAAAGGTAGTCTCGATGACGCCTGCGCGCAGGCAGCCGATGCCGGCAGCGTACGAAAGCGCCTGTTCGAGAGCCTTGCCGGAGGCGTTCTGGTGAACGGCAACGAGCCCGGGGACCCCGACGCCGTCGACATACAGTTCGCGGACCCGATGTCCCGGGGACTTGGGGGCGATCATGCTGACGTCGACGCCTTCGGGGGCAACGATGAAGCCGAAGTGAACGTTGAAGCCGTGGGCGAACATCAGTGTGTTGCCGGGCTTCAAGCCGGGCTTGACGTCCTGCTCATAAAGGTCGCCCTGAATGTGATCGCTGACCAGGATCATGATCACGTCGGCAGCAGCGGCGGCTTCGGCGGTGGACATCACCTTGAGGCCGGCGGCTTCGGCTTTAGCGGCGGACTTGGAGCCCGGGTACAAACCCACGACAACGCTAAGTCCGGAATCGCGCAGGTTCAACGCGTGCGCGTGCCCCTGGCTACCGTAGCCGATGATCGCAATCGTCTTGTCCCGAAGCAGGTCGAGACTTCCGTCATTCTCGTAGAATCTTCTTGGCATGTGTTCCTAAATAAGATGAGCGCCCGTTGAAAGGGCGCTCCGACTAAACTACCGTAAAACTTCCGCTTCCTCTTCGTCGGTGGTCTCGAAGACGCTGCCCAACGGTGCCGGAACCGGCGGCGAGAGGCGCAGCTTCTTATTCTCGAGAGTCACGGCGACGACGCCGGACCGGGTGACTTCGATCTCGCCGTAGGCTCGCATGAGATCGATGAACGTGTCGAGCTTCTCGGCGTCGCCGGTGGCTTCGAGGACGTAGCCTTCGGTGGACGAATCGACGACACGTGCACCGAAGATTTCAGCCTCTTTGAGAACCGCCGTGCGATTTTCGAGCGCCGTGCGGACGCGCATCAACAACATTTCGCGGGTGACCGCAGGACCGTCGGTGAGGTCGGAGGCCTGCAGCACGTTAACCAGCTTGTTCATCTGTTTGACGACTTGCTGGCGGAGCTTCGGATCGACGTCCACCGCAATGGACATTCGCGAGAGATCGGGGTCGAGCGTACGAGCAACCGTGAGGCTCTCAATATTGTAGCCGCGGCTGGTAAGCAACCCGGTGACGCGCATGAGCGCACCGGGCTTGTTCTCGAGCAAAAGTGAAATGACTTGGATCATTGTTGTTCGTGTCTCCGCGAGTTAACCCACTGTGACAGGCTTGGGCGGACCAAGCACCATCTCGTTGTGCGCACCGCCGGCAGGAACCATCGGGAAGACGTTCTCGAACGGGGTGACCTTGACGTTCAGCAGATACGGACCCGGCTCGTTGATGCACTCTTCGAGAGCAGAGCTCAATTCGAGCGGGCTTTCGACAGTGCGGCCCTTGAAGCCGTAGGCTCCGGCGAGCATCTTCGCATCGGGGAACGAAGTTAACTGCACAGACGACAGGCGGTTGTTGTAGAAGAGTTCCTGCCATTGGCGCACCATGCCAAGATAGCCATTGTTCATGACGATGACTTTGACGTTGAGTCCGAAGTTGGCAAGGGTGGCGAGTTCGGGCAAGGACATCTGGAAGCCACCATCGCCGCAGACGGCAAAGACAAGCTTGTCGGGAAACGCCATTTGCGCACCCATGGCGGCGGGCAGGCCGAAGCCCATGGAACCGAGTCCACCGGAACAGAGCCACAAGCGCGGGGCATTGAAGCGGATGAACTGCGCAGACCACATCTGATGTTGACCGACGTCGACGGAAACGATGGCATTGCCGCCGGAGATGCGGTCGATTTCGGAGACGAGATGCTGCGGCTTGATTTCGGAGACCGAGGTTTCGGCGACGAAGGGATGCTCTTGTTTCCAGGTGCGGATCTGCTTCCACCACTCGATGCGCGCCTTGGAATTCTTGGGTGCTTCGGCAGCCTTGAGGTCGTTCACTTCGCGGATGAGCTTGGGAAGAACCTTCTTCAGATCGCCCACGATCGGGAGATCGGCGGTTCGATTCTTGGAAATTTCGGCGGGATCGATGTCGATGTGCAGCACCTTGGCATGGGGAGCGAAGGCGGCGAGGCGTCCGGTGACGCGATCGTCGAAGCGCACGCCGAGGGCGATCATTAGATCGCAGTCGTGCATGCCCATGTTGGCGGCGTAGGAGCCGTGCATGCCCGGCATGGAGATGAAATTGGGATGCGAACTGGAAAGCGCACCAAGTCCCATCAGCGTACAGACAGAGGGAGCGTCGATGGCGTTGACGAATTCCGTCAATTCAGCCGAGGCCTCGGCGGCGATGACGCCACCGCCGGCGTAGACGAACGGACGCTGGGCGTCCCAGATCATCTGAGCGGCGCGGCGGATCTGGCCAGTGTGACCTTCAGAGAAGACCTTGTAGCCGGGCAGGTGGATTTCATCGACGGGCTTGTAGTGTGCCTGGCCCTGGAAGATGTCCTTCGGAATGTCAACGAGCACCGGACCCGGGCGACCGGAAGCGGCAAGATAAAACGCCTCGTGGATGATCTGGGCGAGTTCTTTGACGTTCTTCACCATGAAGTTGTGCTTGGTGGCGGAACGGGTGATGCCAAAGGTATCCGCTTCCTGAAAGGCGTCGGAACCGATGAGCGAGGAGGTCACCTGGCCGGTGATGGCGACGATCGGGATGGAGTCCATCATTGCGTCGACGAGTCCTGTAACTAGGTTGGTGGCTCCGGGGCCGGAGGTGGCGCAGCATACGCCGACCCTGCCGGTGGCACGAGCATAACCCTGCGCAGCGAAAGCGGCGTTTTGTTCGTGGCGTACCAATACGTGGCGGAGCGGGTTGGAGTAAATCGCGTCATAAAGAGGAAGGGTGACGCCGCCCGGGTAGCCGAACATGCAATCGACGCCTTCGCGGGCAAGGCATTCGAGCAGAATTTCGGCTCCGCTCAAGAGCTGCCCTTGCGTTCCTGCGTTACCTGAAGTGGTCTGAGGCATTCTAATGTATCAACTCTCTTTGGTTCTCAACTCACTGAACTTGCTGGTTTTGGTGGAATGCGGTCCGAAAAACAAAAAGGGCCACCAGGTGGCTGTTTACCCCGCTGGCGGCCTGCTTCGTTGTTGGAAATTCCGTCAACCGTTCAGGCGGGGTAGTCGGGTACGACCCCTACAGTAATTCGCCGAACGGGCGTGACCTTTACGGTCGAAGATACAAGCACGATGTTGGTGCTGAGAACCGGTTGGTTTGGCGCTTCCATCATGCTTGTCTCTGGATTTGAGAGTAACTCGAAAGCGGACTAAATGCAAGAGTCGATGTCCATAAATTCGACTTATCATTACATTCACTACTACTGTTCCAGAAAACAGTTTTGGCGATGCCGGCTCAGGCTACCAACAGACCAACGCACTTGAGCACGGCAGCCTTCAATACCGGAGGACACTTGGGGTGAAGATCGAGCCTGGGCCACTTCGCATCCAAATAAATGCTGGTATTGTTGCTGAGCGAAAGTATCATCCAATCGTAGGTGATGGTCTGCTGCGCAGGACTGACGCGGCCATCCTGCACGCCGCCGCGCTGTTTTTGATGCAGTTCGATAGCGACGGTGAGGGGATCCGCCTGACTGCCGACATAGGAGCACCGGGGTCACGGGCGTCATGGGATTTGCGGCCAAGCAGTTGTAGCAGAAATGCGCGAGTTGCACGTCATCGACCTTGTTCGACATCCCGGACCGCCGTGTGTTTCCACCGTCCAATATTGCAAACGATTCCCTTTGCCATGTCTGTTTCTCTCCTTGAGGGCTGGCATCTTGAGCGACGGCAGCTAGTTGACAAGCGTGATTTGTGCGAAAACGTTTCAGTGAAGATCTCGGTGACGGAGGTGCTTGGTTCCTGCTCCCGCAACCCACCAGCGCCGGGGATTGGATGATATCTTGGCAGGCGGTCAGGGAGGCAGGAGAAGGTGGTAAGCATCGCGGCTGATGACTTGTAGCGGAGCAAGTCCGAGGGTTAGAATCACGCTCGGTCGGATGACGGCAAGTTGTCGCCCGGGCACCCGGAAAGCGGCCGGTCTCGGGTCCTCAAGTTGGTGAAGAAGCAACCCTCGGGATCGATGCTATTAGCCGAGTTGAGGATTTGTTGAAGATTGCGCCAAGTTGGCTGGTGCGCAACTCGGAGCCGGCGGCCACAGCATCCGATACGTCACGAAAGTAACGAAATCCTGGCCGACGATCATGACGGTGGGCTCGGGCCGCCGGGAAAGAAGTCGGGTCCTGGGAGGATAATTTTGGGGACGGCGTGACTCCGGCTGGATAGGGTTCCATGGCGGAATTTAGGCTGTACAAGAGTCCTTCTAAGGTCATGGCGGTCTCGTTGGCGGCCGGATCAATGGCTGGATGCGCGCTTCATCAGCCAAGCGCCGGTGAGGCAGACCAGACAACCGATCACTGAGATCGTTTGCACGCGTTCGTTGCGCAGCATCACACCCAGTGCCAGCGCAACGACCGGAATCAGAAACGTCGTGCCAGACGCTCGCGCGGCTCCGAACCGGCCCGCCGCGGTGGCCATCAGCACATAGGCGACGCCAGTCCCCAGCGCACCCAGCGCGATCAATGACAGCAGCGGCACGAGACTCCACTGCGCGCGCGCCGTTTCCGGAATACCGAGCGGCGCGGTCAACAGTAGGCCGACCATCTGTCCGCGCCAGATCACCGGCGTCCCGCCATATTTCTGCTGCAGTGGGCGCGCGACATTCAACGCGACACCATAAGAAAGCAGCGCGGACATGATCATCACAATACCGATGATGCTACTTTGGCCTTCTCCGACAGCGGGAATCGCGATGAGCACGGTCCCCGCCATCCCGATTGCGAGACTCACCAGCACCGAAACCGTTGGCGCGCGGCGCGCGATGAGCGCAGCAACGATCACCGTAAATAGGGGATTCGCACCGTTCAGCATCCCCGTCATCGCCGATGAAACGCGCTGCTCGGCGAGCGGGAACATCGTCAGTGGGAAGGCGAACCACACCACTCCCAGAGCGGCGATTGTCGGCCAATCGGCGCGATCGATGGGTTTGCGCGCAGCCGGAAACAGCGCGAGCGTTACGAATCCGATCAGGATGCGAAGAAACGCAATGCCATAAGGACCCACCGCGCTGAGGCCTTCGGCAATGAAGAGGAACGACGCGCCCCAAATAAGTCCGGGAATGAGGAGGAGCAGCCAGCCCCCGGAGGCGGGCCCTTTGGACGAGATCAAGCCTCTATTGTGCCTCAAAGTGCGGACTAGGGCCGACGCGGCCCACGACCAGTCGGCTCAGGAGAACACAGCCGCACCCTGCCCAAGGCAATCTGCCGCGTTCGATCACGATGGACCCATGCGCCGGGCACGGAGCCAAACTGCATCGCGATCGGGATCTACCTGCGAAGGTCCTGTGGTTTTGCGTAGGCGAGCGACGGCCGCCCAAGAAACAATCAGCGATTCATTCATGGGTATTTGAAACAACTGGCGCGACGGTATCGGTCCGCGGAACTTTCGGCCCAAGCGCGCCAACTTCTGGCTTGACTCCGCGGAGTGGCCCGCCAATGCCCGAAAGACGGACCCACCCGTTACGATCCCAACCACTTCGGCACGCTTGAGTTCCTGCGTTTCGCCAAGCTGGTGGGATCGCAGCCATATATGGCTGCCAACCTTTGATCGCTGACCGCGCGAGATTTCTACGAGTGGGTCGCTTAGAGGCGCGAAGCGCGTAGACGCGTCTGGCCCTCGACGCTTTCATCAGCAACTAGTCTCACGAAGCGGCGTGTTCGAAAGGATAGATCACCGACGCTTGCAGTGCTTCCGCCGCAAATGCGAGCGACGCGCGGATACCTTCGCGTGTGATGTGGGGATAAGCAGAAAGGATCCGATCTTCGGTATAGCCAGCGGCGAACTTCTCTAGAATCAGTTCAACTGTAATCCTGGTACCGCGAATCACGGGCTTGCCCACCATCACTTCGGGATTGCAAACAATCGAATCAGCAGTTCGCATCGGTATTCCTTGACCCTATTTAAACCCCGCGAATCGCCCGTTGGCATGGGACGCTCCATCGAGGACAACTTGGCAACAAACTCTTGGGCAACAAGTTTGCCTTCGTCACTGTCAGGGGCACACCTCGCGAATGGCCCACCTTTTTCATTTCCGAAATCACAAATGGGCTCAAGGCCCGAGCGGCACGCAAATTGGTCAGATATCGCGTAGGAATCACGACCACGATGAACCAGGTAAATTTTCGCCCCGGGGCTGAAGTTTTTGGTTCCCCTCGTTCTTTCGACGGGCCCGGAAACCACATTCGCGACCGGACACCAATAGCATTCCGAGTCATATTCAGGCGGTGCGAGTTCGGTCGGAAGAGGCCGGAGCAGCTTTGTTCCACACTTCCTAAAGTGTCATCTCTTGTCCGATCACCCAACAAAAAAGCCGGGCTCGTTCACCCTGAAGCTGTTCTTTCAGGTCAACGAGCCCGACTGCGTCAATCTTTCCAGTCTAGCCTAGGCGTTCGCGTGCAGACCAAGTTCCGCCTGCTGCGGTGGAGGCTGGAACAACACCGAAACCAGCTTCGAAACACCCGGTTCCTGCATGGTCACACCGTACAGCGCCTGCGCCGATTCCATCGTACGCTTGGAGTGCGTGATCACCACAAACTGCGTGTTCTTCGACATCTCTTTCAGCAGGTTGGTAAGGCGCATGATGTTCGGCTCATCGAGCGGCGCATCCACCTCATCCAACACGCAGAACGGACTCGGCTGATACTGGAAGATCGCCATCAGCAGCGCCATCGCGGTCAGCGATTTCTCACCGCCGGACAACAACAGGACGCTCTGCAACTTCTTGCCTGGAGGCGACGCCACGATGTCGATACCCGACTCGTTGACGTTCGAATCATCGGTCAAGCGCATTTCACCGACACCGCCGCCGAACAGCGTCTTGAACATCTCCTTGAAGTTCGAGTTGATGATCTCGAACGCGTCCGTAAACCGCTTGCGCGATTCGACATCGATCTCTGAGATTGCCTTCTCGGTATCGCGAATCGAATCGAGCAGATCCTGCCGTTGCGCGTTCAAGAAGTCATAGCGCTGCTGCGCCTCCTGGAACTCCTCAAGCGCCTGCGGATTCACGGCACCCATCGCATCGATGCGGGTCCGCGCTTCCTGATACTTGGTCTCCGCTTCCACCAGCGCTTCTTCGGCAATCTCGGTCTCATCACCCTCAACGATCAGTTCCGCCGGGGAAACGTTGAGTTCTTTGCGGGCGGTCTCTTCGAGATGCTTCAAATCCGACTGGCGACGGACGAGTTGCAACTCGGTCGACGAACGCTTCTCTTGCGAGCTCTGCGCTTCGCCGCGCAACTGCTTGAGGGCTTCTTCGGCCGCCGTGAGTTGAGCCCGCAGAGCGGCTTCCTTCTCGGCCAGTTCGAGAGTGACCTTTTCGCGGCCCTGGATGTCATCGGCCAGTTCTTTGGCGCGGATGTCCAGTTCCGAATTGTTGGCCAACAACAGCTTGCGATTATCGGCAAGCCGTTCAAGTTCGTTGACCAGCGTGTTGAAGCGCCCCGACAGGTCGCGCATCTGGTTTTCGACGCGCGACTGAGTCGATTGCTCGCCGCGGCGGCGCTCGTCCAGTCCCGCCATTTCGGCGCGAAGCTGCGAATGCTCTTCGGTCACCTTGGCAAACTGCTGCTGCATGTCTGCAATCTCGATGCGTCCCGCTTCGAGCGTCTCTTCATGCTGCTTGCGTCCGGATTCCTTCTCGGCCACCAGCTTGGTATTCCGCTCGCGGACTTCTGCCGCGCGCTGCTGCTCTTTGCGCAACCGGTCGAGTTCGAGCTTGGCGACCGAGAGTTTCTGGGTGGCCCGCTGTTGCTCATCCTTCAGCTTGCGGAACTCCTGATCGAGAACCAGTGCGTCTTTCTCTTGCGTCTGCTGTTGCTGACGCAGCCCTTCGAGCTCTTCGGTCAAGCGCTGAATGTCGGCTTCGAGAGCCTCCATCTGCAAGGTGGTCTCGTTCACTTCCTTCTGGCGATGCTCGACGAAGGTGGTCAGTTCCTTGAGCTCGCGCTTGAGGGCCAGAGGACCGCTGCCGGTCTTCTTGCCACCGCTGACAGCAAGTCCATGATAAGAGATGCCGTCGGGCGTGAGGAAGTAGGAATCGGGATACTGCACCGACAGCTTGCTGGCGGTTTGGCGATCGTCCACCAGGAAGCAGTTCGCCAGGCGCGGCAGAATTTGCGGCGGGGCCTGGGTGAGTCCGTTGGTGAACCGCAGGATATCGCTCAGGCAAGGCACGCCGGGCTTGTCGGGTTGGCGGCTTTCGCCCAACACCATCTCGCTGTTCGGCTCGACGAGGAAAGTCGCGCGTCCATCGACGCCCGTGCGCATCAGCTCGACGCCGGTTTCGGCATCCGACCAACTCGGCACGACGACGTACTCAAGTTCCTCATGCAGGAACATTTCCATCGCCTTTTCAAAGGTGTGGTCAGTGACTTCCACAAAGTCCGCGAGCACGCCGACGGGTTTCAGGCCTTGGACCTTGCCTTGTTCGATGGCTTTGAAGAGTCGCTTCACAGACTCGGTAGTGTAAGAACGATGCGAGATCACCTCTTCCAACGAGTCTCGACGAGCCTTCTGGCGCGAGAGTTCGGCGCGAAGCTGTTCGAGCTTGCGGCGCGATTCCTGCGAGAGCTGGCGGCGCTGCTGCAATTCGGTCTCAACCGACTTGCGGCGATCGGTGACGGATTGCAACTGCGTCTGCCGGTCGCTCATCTTGCCAGTGAGTTCGCTGCGGACGCCTTCGATGCGTTCCAACTCGGCGTTGGCCGTCTGCTCGTCGTTAGTGAGACGCGACATGTCGCGTTCGACTCCGGAGAGGTACTCTTCCACCTGCGCCAACTGGTTCTTCAGCGTGGACGATTCGCCTAGTAGGCGAAGCACCGCCTGACGCGACGTCTCGATCGAAGACTCACGCTCGCGCAAGTTCCGCTGCAGAACTTCGCGTTCCTGATTCTTAATCGACATCCGCGTCCGAGCGGCGTCTGTGATCTGGTTGAGTTCGGCGAGCGAGTCGCGTTGGGCAGCGGAATCGATCTGCAACTGCGCGAGACGCTGCTCGATCTGGGTCGACTCGGTGGATCCGACTGTCACACGCTCATCGATGGTGCTGACCTGCTTCGACTGTAGTTCGAGCTTCGAACGAGTACGTTCGGCTTCGAGCTTGGTTTCGGAAAGCCTGGCGCGTTCGCCGGTGAGCGACTGTTCGGTTTCGAAGAACTGCTGGCGAACGACACCGAGAGCGGTTTCGCGATCGGTGACCTGCGCTGAGAATTCCTGATACTCATTCGAGGCGAGGTTGAGGTCTAGCGCGAGCTTGGTGGCCTCGCGTTCGAGGATCCGGTAGCGGCCGGCAATCGCGGTCTTCAGGTACGCGACCATCTCCTCGCGAACTTCTTCGTGACGCTTGGCCTTGGTTGCCTGGCGCTTCAATGAGTTGACCTGACGGCTGACTTCTTCGAGGATGTCGAAAACTCGGGACAGGTTCTGCTTGGCACCTTCGAGCTTGGCTTCCGCGAGCCGCTTCTTGGTTTTGAACTTGGTGATGCCGGCAGCCTCTTCAATGATGGCGCGGCGATCTTGCGGCTTGTTGGACAGGATCTGACCGATGCGGCCCTGTTCGATGATGGCGTAGCTTTCGGGCCCGAGGCCGGATCCCATAAAGATGTCCTGAATGTCGCGGAGGCGTGCCGAGCGTCCGTTGATCAGGTATTCGCTTTCGCCAGAGCGATAGAGGCGGCGGGTGATGGTGATTTCGCCATTGGCGGCAAAGAGGATGTTCTTGCCGTTCTTGTTGCCGGTTCCACCGTTGACGCCTTCGGCTCCGTGTCCATTTGTATGACCGTTCATCGGTCTGGTCGCGGCATCTGGATCGAGAGCGACGATCTCGGTTTGGGCGGGGATTGGCTCCTCTACTTTAACCTCTTCGGCTCCAAAGTTCGGGTCCACTAGGGTCATTGTAACTGCGGCCATTCCAACGGGCTTGCGGTCTCGGGTTCCCGCAAAGATAACATCTTCCATGCGCGCACCGCGCAGACTCTTGGCCGACTGTTCACCAAGCACCCAACTGATGGCGTCGCTCAGGTTCGACTTGCCGCATCCATTGGGACCGACGACTGCGGCAATGCCTGACCCGTTAAACCGCATTTCAGTGCGGTCTACGAAGGACTTGAATCCTTGGATTTCTACTCGCTTCAGTTTGAGCAAGGATGCTCCTCTTCCAGTGGTTGATCTCTGCCTCTGCCTCAGGGCCGATGGCGATTCTCGGGGACTATGAGTATGTTAGTTGTTCCGGATGGGCTTGTAAAGGAGTCTCACCACAGAATACTGTGGTCCTTTTGTGGATAACACTAGATAGAGTGGTGGATGCACCTGGAAGTGGCTCAGTTTCATCGCAAGAAAGTTTGCACAGGATGTTCCACGTGAAATCGTCTAGCTCAGCACATAGCAAACATTAGTCTTAGTAGAGATTGGAACAGAAGCTTACAAAACATCCTGTGACAAATATGTTTTGGCACGCTGCTTGCTAGTAGGAATGCTGTCAGGAGATTTGGTCCGGCTCGGAAGAAGGGTTGCTCCTCCAGAACAACGTTTCACCAAAGAATTCTCGCCTTTCCTGACCCCGCTTTTAGTCCCCTCTGATTCCTGCCCAACCACTTCCGAGCCGACCAGCCATCTTCGTTGAAAAATCGGAAAAACTACCGGCAATCTTGCCGATGAGCATATCTGTGAAACAGCACCAGCAAGAACTTAACGCCAATCTCCAGTTTCAATCCGATTTGATTCGCCTACTTCGTGCTTTGGGCGCGTTGGACAACCGCACAGTCGGCCCCGTGGAGGATGAACTGACCAAAGCTGGTCATGAGACAACAGTTTGACGCGCCAAGATTCCGTCACTGCAGCTTGATATAGTGGTTGCGTGGATCGCAACGAACTACGCATCAGCTCTTGCATCGCAAGTCCTTCGGAAATTGTTCATGCAGGAAGGCTTAGATGCTATCTTGTGGGCCGGATCGATCAACGCGTCCCTCATATCCTTCGCGAGGCGGTTGGCGCTGTGAGCATCGAAGACGTCGAAGATGTTCTAAAGTTTTTGTTTCAATCAAGACCGCAAGTCCTTGCTTTGGAACCGAATAGCTTTTCGGAAATCTGGCGAGACATCAAGCGGGTCGCTTCGAGATGCGGGATGGCAGATTTCGGTCGCATGGCTGCAGGAAACTGGATTTCAGAGCTCACCGGCGAAACGCGGTGTCTCAGAAAGGTTCCTTCGTAGAAAAACATTGCAAGCCTTTCAGAATGAACGCTTTTACATCACAAAGACAAACCGACACATGACCCTTCCAGGACTTCGAATCGTCGAATCCCTACAGGCTCTCGTACAGATGCTGCGGACCCAACTCCTACCGCCGACCCTGGAAAACTTTGCATGGCAAAAACTGTAAGCCAAATTTTGGAAGCGATGCAGCGCGTGATGGGTCCGCTACCGAAATCACCCAATGCACCGCCCAGGATTACCGAATACCTGTCCGCGCCCGTAGATTTGGGATCCGCTGTCCGGATCAAGATGGCATACGAACCGGAACCGGGGGATGAGGTGCCAGCCTACTTATTCTTACCCCATAAACGGAACGGAGCGGCAGCGCTGTGCCTTCACCAGACCATGCGGATGGGCAAAGGACATCCCGCAGGACTGGACGGCTCACCAGCAAACCTCCGCTATGCCCTTGAGTTGGCCGAACGCGGCTTTGTCACACTGGCACCAGACTACCCGAACTTCGGGGATTACAGCTTCGATCCCTATGCCAACGGCTACGTGAGCGCCACCATGAAAGGTATTCTGAACCACAAACGGGCGATCGATCTGCTTGCCTCTGTCCCGGGAGTCCATCCGAAAAAGATCGGCGTGATCGGGCACTCACTCGGCGGCCACAACTCGATTTTCGTCGCTGCTTTCGATCCCCGGATCCGTGCGGTGGTGAGCAGTTGCGGCTTCACCTCACTGCACAAGTATTACAAGGGAGACCTCACCGGCTGGAGCCACAAGGGCTACATGCCGAGGGTGGCCTCGGTGTATGACAAGTCACCGGACAAAATGCCGTTCGAGTTCTGGGATATCCTTGCCGCCATTGCTCCTCGCCCAATCTTTGTGAACGCCCCGCTCCGAGATGCCAATTTCGAGCCATCCGGAGTCGACGATTGCGCGGCTAAGGTGAACAATCTAGTGGTACGTCACCCGGACTGCGAACACGATTTTCCGATAGAAGTACGCCTTGAATCTTACGAGTTTCTCGCAAGCCGGTTATGATGGTTTTTCATGACCACCGTCACCCATTTGGAATGCTCGCTCACCGGTAAGACGTACGAGGCTGGCAAACTCTGGAACCTCAGCGAAGCTGGCGGACCGATGCTCGTCCGCTACGATCTTGAAACCGCGCGCCAAGCTTGGAACCGCGAATGGATCCCCAATGGTCCGTCGAGCATGTGGCGGTACGCGCCAGTGCTGCCGGTCAGGAATCCCGCCCATATCGTTTCTCTTGGCGAAGGCATGACGCCGTTGGTTAACACCGACCGCCTCGGGGCTCGTCTGGAGATGAAGAAGCTTTGGATTAAGGATGAGGGCGTCAACCCCACCGGCTCGTTCAAAGCGCGTGGACTTTCTTGTGCCATCTCGATGTGCGTGGAACTCGGCGTGAAGAAGGTCGCCATTCCATCCGCCGGAAATGCCGCCAGTGCGCTCGCCGCCTACGCCGCTGCAGCAGGGATCGAAGCCCACATATTCATGCCTAAGGATGTCCCGCAGTCGAACTTCATCGAGTGCATGAGCTTTGGAGCGCACGTCAACCTCATTGACGGACTGATCAGCGACTGCGGTCGCATCGTCGCGGAACGCAAGGACGCCGAGGGCTGGTTCGACGTCAGCACGCTCAAAGAGCCGTACCGAATCGAAGGCAAGAAGACAATGGGTTACGAACTCGCCGAGCAGATGCGCTGGAATCTGCCGGATGTCATTTTCTATCCCTGCGGCGGTGGCGTTGGACTTATCGGGATGTGGAAAGCGTTCGATGAAATGGAGGCGCTGGGCTGGATCGGGGCCAAGCGTCCGAAGATGGTCGCCGTGCAGGTGGAGGGCTGTCAGCCAGTGGTCCGAGCGTTCAACGAGGGCGAGACTCGCAGCAGGTTCTGGGACAATGCGTCTACTGTCGCGGCGGGACTGCGCGTTCCGAAACCGCTGGGTGACTTCCTGATTCTGGACGCCGTTCGCAAGAGCGGTGGCACTTGTATCGCTGTCGGCGACGAGGAGATGATGGACGCGAGCGTTGAGCTTGCGACCCTTGAAGGGATGTTCGCCGCACCGGAAGGCGGCGCTTGTGTGGCGGCGCTGCGGAAGTTGCTGGCTAACGGGTTCCTTAGCCGGGATGAGAGCGTCGTGATTTACAACACGGGTTCCGGATTGAAGTACATGGAAGCCTACTCGGCACGGTTCCCGCGGTAACCCCATGGGTTTGCTGTCGCTGTTCGTCTTGTTGGGCCTCGGTTGGGCTCACGGGTATGATTGGGTTCATCGACCAGATGGATAGAGTGATGCGGAGAGCTTTTCTGACGACTTGGCGGGCGTCTGCGCACACAACGGGGATTGTTTCCACATCGATCGCAGCGGACGGCGTTTGCCCGGAATCAAGGCGCGAGGACGGCGATTCGCCGACGGGTCGGCCATCTATGGCCAGAACTACATCAACCGCAACGGCAGAATTGTGTCCCTCCGATAACTAAGACCCGATTTGCACCAATCCCACTGACCTCGTCAACACATCCCTATGAAAAGCATCGCAACCAACGCAGAGGTTGGCGTAGGCGGTTCCGTCGGGCTTGGTGGCCTTGCTCCGTTCCAGAAACTTCGCCTCAGACCAGCCGTGCGCCAAACCCATTCGCTGCGGAGCACCAGCATTGATCGCCTCATACACTGGATTCCCGCGCAAACGCGCAAGGATCGCAGAGAGCTTTTCGTCGAGCAGGTTCCCGATTTCCAGTCCGGTCTTCATGCAGCAGGGATAAACCTTGCCATCCGGCTCCACCGAGACCTCCGCACCCGCCTTCCCATCGTCCAGGAACTTCAGGCCACCGGACCAGCCATTGCAGAAGTTATCCTCAATGGTCGCGGTAGACAGATTGTTTGTCCAAGCTCGTCCGCGCGGCCAGATCTTGCCAATCCACGAATCCGGATTCGCGCCAAAAAAGTGATGGTCCGCGCCATGCCGCTCAAACATCGCGCGAAGCTTATCGATCAAAGCCTCTCGTGCAGATTCCTTTTCCAGACCCGCGTGAAAGGCATCAATGCCGGAAACCGATATCGTCCGGACATGGTGCGCGAGCAGTTCTTCCACGATCCGATCGGTCAAAAGATCGCCAGTAGTCTGGACAATCAAATCGACATCGCCATCGTACTTGGCGTCAAGCTGGTCCAGTCCCGGATACAAAACCGATTCGCGCACGGCTTCAAGCAGCACCTCTCCACCGGCCAGAATGATGCGCCCTCGTTGCGAGACACCCACCGCATCCCGAAACCGCATCGTCTCGGGAAAGTTGTCGATGATGCGAGCGAAGTTCGCCCGGCTTTGGCCGACAACTTCCGTCAGTTCGTCACCGTAATAGGGATGGAATCGATCCTCATAACAATGAGGGCAGTTCCTGTGACACAGAAACGTCATGACGTAGTAGATCGATTCCATAGGCTACTGCAGTCCTGAGCGGCGAAGCTCTTTCGGAGCGCGCTCGCCATCATGCCCTTCCACCACGAACTTCCACTTCAGAGGCACGGTTTGAGGAAGGTAACACGTCTTGGCGTCACAAGCCTGATAGCGGAACTCAGATTCCACAATCAATTCCCCTGAGGACGAAAGCATCGGCTTCAGCGTCTTGTTGTTCGCCAGCGTCACTTCACGAACCAGATGGATCTTGCCTTCGAACACAGGCGCCTTCTCTTTGATCGCCTTCAAGTAGAGAATACGCGGCTTGGGATAGACGGCATCGTGCGGCTTGACCGTAGTCGCCGTTTCCGCAAACTTCCAGTTGACCGGGATGTAGCCTTCCGCGCCTGGAGCGTAGACGTGCATCCCTTTGGCCAACTCGATATCGAGCACCAGAGCGATTCGCTGCCCCGGACGCACAATCGACGCCGTCGACGAGGAGGACAGCTTCAGGTGCTTGGTTTCCACGGTTTGATGTGCGCTGCCTGCTGCCGCGCCGAACTCCTTCATCAGCATGTCTGCGGCGGTGTACCGTTCGGTGTAGTCGTCCTCAAAGTATTTCGAGATAACTTCACCGCTTGGCTTCACCAGATAGGTTCCCGGATGCGGAATCCCGCGGAAGGGATTTTTTTCTGGAATCGAAGCGTTGAGAATGCCGAATGACTGAATGATCTTCGATTCTGGATCAGAGAGCAGAGGATAGGACAGTTTCCGCTTCTCAGCGAAGTATTTCAAGACATCGGCATTGTCGTAACTGATTGCCGCGATCTCAAAGCCTTTCTTGCGCCAGGTGGCGGCCTGTTGTTCCAGCTCCACGAGCTGGCTTTTGCAGTAGGGTCACCAATCGGCGGAACGGAAGAAGACGAGCATCAGCCCCTTCGGTCCGGATAGGTCGGCAAGTTTGCGGGTGCGGCCAGTCTGATCGACGGCCGAAAACTCGGGAACCATTGCCCCGGGATTGGGTCCGGTCGGAACCTTGTCAGCAGCGGCAAGCAATACACCGAAGCAGACGAACAACGAAACAAGTGATCGCATGTTGTGAACTGGATGTCGCGCGAAAGGCGCAAGATTCCCCCTCTTCTTCCAGAATAGGAGAATCGGAGGCCGATTGCGACTGTGTTATCTGTCAGTCAAAGAGCAAACTGGAGATCTATGTACTGGAGAGGCGGCCAAGATAGTCCTGGGGACAATTTTGGCGGAGTACTACACACACGTAAAGCACTGATAAGAATAAGTTTCACAGGCTGAGGGACGATAGGGTCCTACGGAATCCCCGGTGACCCCGAGCCCTAATACTCCGGTCTAACCCGAGTAAGGTTCTAAGTGATTTCCGGAGCCAGTCTTCAGCTAACCCTGAATTGAAGTGAGTACTAGAACCGACCATAATCGAAACATCCAGGTTGCATAGGCATTGAACTGGGAGCCCAGAGACGAGAAATCGGTGAGGGTTCCGAGGGTAGGGTCGGTGGGCCTGGAGTCTCGCGTTCCCAACGGAACACGGCCGGAAGCGGTGCGGGAACTGAGAGAACGCGAACTTAAGAGAGATTGAGGATCCGAAACCATGGAACAGGCATTCGCTACCGTTGAACCGGAAGTGGCAGAAGAAGTAACAAGCGAGCGCAAGAAGACCAACATCCGTGTCGTGATCGCCGATGACCACCCGATTGTTCGGGACGGTCTGAGAAAGCTGCTAACACTTGAGTCCGATATCGAAGTGGTGGGCGAAGCGGGCGATGGACGCGAGGTGCTCGAGGTAATTCAGGACGTCGAACCGGACGTTCTGTTGTTGGACTTACGCATGCCCAACTTGGACGGCCTATCCGCCCTTCAGGCATTGCAGCAATCCAACAAGCGTACACGCGTGATCATTCTCACCGCGTCCGAAGACAAGAACGAGTTTGTGCAGGCGATGAAGCTTGGGTGCTCCGGCATCGTGCTCAAGCAGACCGCGCCAGACTTGATCGTCAAATCCATTCGCAAAGTCCATTCCGGAGAAATCTGGCTTGACTCGCACACCACCGCAGCCGTCATGCGCCAGTTTTCAACGGGCGCGGACATGGCTTCCGGCTCGGGCGGCAAGAGCGGACGTGAGCGCTCACCCCTGTCGACTCGTGAACGCGAAATCGTGGCGCTCGTCGCACAGGGCTACAAAAATAAAGAGATGGCCGAGAAGATGTTCATTTCCGAGCAGACGGTGAAGAACCACCTTCACAACATCTTCGACAAACTCGGAGTGTCCGATCGTTTGGAACTGGCCCTGTATGCCATCCACAAGGGTCTGCACCTGAACGGCGAGCGATAAGCTATAAGCCCTTTGCCAGGCCGAGACGGCCGGATCAACCTCAAGGGTTGTCGGCCGTTTTTTGTTTTGAGCCAAGCTACAGATCGCCCTTGCGAAGGACTCGGGCATCCAACTCGATTCGCTTCGCAGGCGTTTTGCCATTCAACTTGTCGACGACCGTTTTCACCGCCTCGTAACCCATCTTTTCCGGATCCTGAATCACCATCGCATCGATCACGCCAGCTTTACAGTCGGCGGTCATCGAATCACTTTGATCGAAGGCCACTACTTTCACCTTGCCTTGCAGGTTGCGACCCTTCAAGGCTTGCGCGATTCCGACCGAACTCGGTTCCGACGAAGCAAAGAATCCATTGAGATCGTTGTGGGCGGTGAGAATGTTCTCTGTCGCATTCATCGCTTTGGCATGATCGGCCATGCCGAACTGCGTCGCGACCAGAAGAATGCCCGGAAACTCCGCAGCCAATGCATCGGTGAAACCACGCTCCCGATCCATGGTGGAAACCGAACCAGGAGCATTCGCGACCATCGCCACCTTACCTTTGCCGCCGAGCAGTTTGCCCAACTCGCGGGCACCCATCTTTCCGGCCTCGTAATTATTGGTGGCCACGAAGCTCACATAGTTCTCGGTATCCACGCCCGAATCGAACACGGTCACCGGAATGCCCAATTCCATGGCGCGGTCAATCGACTGGCTCAAAACCTTCTTATCCGTGGCCGCCACCGCAATTCCATCGACCTTGCGGTTGATCATCGCATCGAGGATTTCCAACTGGCGGCCGTACTCCGTCTCCTGCGGCGGACCGCTCCATTCCAAATTGACGTTAAACTCCTTGCCTGCCTTCTCCGCCCCGCGCTGCACCGAGACCCAGAACTGGTGCGAGGTTCCTTTGGGAATAACGGCAATCGTCCTCTTCTGGTTCCCCCGGCAACCGGCCAGCGCCAACAGAAGCGCCGCAGTAATTGCTACAGAAAACGCACTATTGCGCACACCAGCCCCCATCGATCACGATGTCGGTTCCGGTGATGAATCCAGCATCTTCAGAGCAGAGGAACAAAGCGAGCTTGCCGATCTCTTCCACCTTGCCCCAGCGTCCCAAAGCGATCTTGGACATGAAAACAGCGTTAACCTCGGGGTTGTTCATGAGCGGTATGTTCATCTCAGTGGCGAAGGGTCCGGGGCTGATGCCGACAACCGTGATGGCGTCGGGCGCGAGTTCCAAAGCGAGGGCGCGTGTGAAGCCCAACAGCGCCGTTTTGGTAGTCGAATACGCTGTGCGCCCGGGAAGCGACACATGGGACATGATCGAGGTCATATTGATGATGCGCCCGTAGCCTGCGCCCTTCATCATCGGCACAAACGAACGGCACATTAAGAAGACGCTGGTGACGTTGGTGTCCATCACGCTGTTCCATTCGGCGAGCGTGAATTCGTGGACGTTCTTGCGCAGATTGATACCGGCGTTGTTGATGAGGATGCTGATCTTGCCGTATTCGGCGGCGACCTCATCGTGCAGGCGAAGGACATCGGCTTCTTTAGAAACATCGGCGAGAAAGATTTTGGCTTCCGATCCGGCTTCCTGCACGGCGGCTGCGGTTTCCTGTAGCTTTTCCTTATCGCGGGCCACGAGAGCGAGACGGGCACCGCCTTGCGCGAGAGCGATCGCCATGGCTTTGCCAAGTCCGCGGCTGGCACCGGTAATGAGAGCTACTCTTCCGTGGAGTGGACCTTCGATTTGAGTCATCTGGCATATTCTATCGTGTCCACCATGAGCCAACTCGCCACGCGATTACGCGTACCCTTGTAGAAGATGCTCTCGAAACTCGTTCTCACCGCAATTTTCGGCGGAGCCTCAATGCTCCTGGCCGATGTCCAGTATGAACAGACCAGCAAGGTAACCGGTGGCTCCGTCGCAAATCTGCCATTTGTGGGCGGCAAGCTGAAGGAACCACAGCTCACCAAACATATCTATCAGGGCAATCGGATGGCGCTGATCTCGAAGGACAGCGTCTCCGTCTACGATCTCGACAAAGAGACCGTCACCACGATCCTGAAAGAAAAGCGCGAATACTCGGTGATGACGTTTGCTGAAATGCGCGAAGCGATGGACAAGGCGATGCAGAAAATGCAGCAGGCGACACAGAAGAACGACGCGGAAATGACATGGACGGTGAAGGTGGACGACGCCGGCGAAGCAAAGAATCTCAACGGTTTTGACGCCAAGAAGTTCGTAGTGACGGTAGAGGGCGTCACGACCGACAAGAAATCGGGCAAAACCGTAGGATCTCGGATGGAGATGGAAACCTGGATGGCCAAAGGCGTTCCCGGCGCGGATGAAATGAACGCGTTCGGAAAGAAAATGGCCGAGAAGCTCGGGGCGGGCAGGGTGAGCGGCATGAATCCCATGGTGCAGGCTCAGATGGGCAAGGGCTGGTATGAAGCGGCCAAGGAATTCGCCAAGATGGAAGGCTTCAACGTGATGACCGTCACCAAGATGTCCAGCACCATCGACGGCAAGGTGACGATGGTTCCCGAAGGCCAGCAGGGCCCGCAGATGCCAGCGGCCGGTGAGGTCGCCAAGGATGCAGCAACCAACGAGGCGATCTCCCGCATTGGCGGACGCCTTGGCGGACTCGGCAGTGGCTTGGGCGGCATACGCCGCAAGAAGTCTTCGTCTGAAGATGCAAGGCCCGCTGCGGATTCCGGCAAGATGGTTCCGTCGACCACCATGGAAATGACGATGGAAGTGAATTCCATCTCGCGTGCCGCGGTCGATGCAACCGAAATGTCGGTTCCCGCAGGCTTCAAACAGGTGGAAGCCGAGTTGAAGAAACTCGCAAAGTAACGGCCATGCCCGCAAAGGCGGCGACGGCGTCGCGGCAGAAAATCATGCCATACTCAGGAGGTAGTTGGCAATGAGAGCGTTCGCCGCCCTTTTTCTATTTTTAGGCCTGCTCACGGCCCAACAGAAGCGTATCTTCTGGGCCTTCCGCACGCCCGCAAAGGCGGAACTCCCGGAAGGCGACGCAGCGAATCCTATCGACCGTTTCATCCAGGCGAAACTCGCTTCGAAGAACCTGAAGGCGTCGCCAAAAGCGGATGATCGATCCTTGATTCGCCGCCTGTGGTTCGACCTTGCCGGACTGCCACCCTCGCCCGCTGATCTCACCAAATCCTATGCAGAGACAGTGGAAACGCTGCTCGCATCTCACAATTACGGCGAGCGCTGGGGACGACATTGGCTCGACGTTGTCCGCTTCGGCGAGACCGACGGCGGTGAGCACAACTACGAACGCTTCCACGCCTGGCCGTACCGCGACTATGTGATCGACGCGATTCGAAACGACAAACCGTACAACCAGTTCATCCGCGAACAGATCGCGGGAGACCTGCTCAAGCCCGGTGATCCGATGTCTGTGGCCGCGACCGGGTTCCTGGTGGCAGGGCCTTGGGATCAGGTCAGCGCGGAACTGAACAAAGATAAGAACCTCGCTTTGCAGGCTCGCATGGACGAGTTGGACGACATGGTCACCACCACGTTCCACACGTTCCAGGCCTTGACCGTCAATTGCGCCCGGTGTCACGATCACAAATTCGACCCCATCCCGACACGTGACTATTACCGGCTCGCCGATGTGTTTCAAACCGTGGGATTCGGCACGCGCACCGTCGCGGCGCAAGACGTGCAGGATGCATGGAAGACGCGGACACAACCGATTCGGGACCGGCTGAAGCGTCTGCAGGCCTCGCTCGCGGACATCGAACAGCCTGTCCGCGCGAAACTGCTCTATCAGAAGTATCAAGACTTCGACCGGGGGCGCGAGGGTGCGGCGCAGAGACTTCCCATCAATCCCATCTGGAACCGCAACTTCTTCGCGCCAGCCGGTGCCAAGCGCTTCCGCTTTGTGATCACCGCGCACAAAGGCGAGGTTCCGAAGCTCGAACGCTTCATGATTCGAGGGGCGAATTCAGTGGAATGGGGCGAATGGATCGGCAAACGCAAAGCGACCAATGAGAATCCATTCATCATCGAACTTCCCTTTTCCGGACGCTTTTGGGAGATCACCTGGTCCTGCGACCGTGCAAGAGGATCCAACGACGGCGCGATCACGGTCTATCGATTCGAAGCCTCCGACGATGGCTTCAAGTGGCGCACCGTCGCATCGTCACTCGATCACGTCGGAGCGAACGAGTTGGATCTGCCAACAGTTGACGCGGCAGAACTCATCGACAATCTCAGTATGGAGCAGCGCGCGCAACGCCTGCGTTTGCTGGATGAGATCGCCAAAGTCAAGCAAGAACTCGGCTCGATTGCAGAACCTCTTAAATTGTATTCCGCGATTCCGAAAGTGCCAGCTCCAACTTATGTCCTGGATCGCGGATCGGTGAGCAAGCCCAAGGAAGAAGTTTCCTCGGGGGCACTTTCCGCAATCGCGCAGCTACCTTCCGACCTCAACAAAGATCAGGCGCGGCTCGCGCTTGCGGACTGGATTGCGAACGAGAAGAATCCTCTCACTGCGCGCGTGATTGTGAACCGGGTTTGGTTCCATCACTTCGGACGCGGCTTGGTCAACACGCCATCCGACTTTGGCATCAATGGCGACCGCCCCTCGCATCCCGAACTACTCGACTGGCTCGCTGTTTCGTTCATGGAAAATGGCTGGAGTCTCAAATGGCTACACCGTGTCATTTTGGCCTCTCAGACATATCAGCAGTCTTCGCAGCACGATGAAAAGGCCTTCGAAGTGGACGCCGACAATCGTCTGCTCTGGCACATGCCGCTGCGCCGAATGGACGCTGAGACCGTCCGCGATTCGATGTTGGCGATGACTGGCAATTTGAACCTGCAGCGCGGAGGCCCGAGCTTCCCGCTGCAGAAGAAGGGCGACGCAGGATCGTATATTTACGCGGCTCTCGATAACGATGGTCCGGAAGTCTGGCGCCGGTCGGTCTATCGCTTCGTTGTCCGAGGCGGCGAGCGCATCATGCTCGATAGCTTCGATTGTCCGGATCCGGCTGTGGCGACGCCGCAACGCAGCATCTCGAATACCCCAGTGCAGGCGTTGACGCTGATGAATAACTCGTTCGTCCTGCGACAGGCGGATTTTCTGGCCAAGCGCGCAGAGAAAGAGTCGAAAGAGGATCCGGTGAAGCGTGCGTACGAACTGCTCTTTCAACGCGAACCCACCGCGCGTGAGCGAGAACTGGCGGCGAAGTTTCTGCGAGGCCAATCGCTTGCACTTTACTGCCGCGTGTTAATGAATTCCAACGAGTTCCTCTATGTCCCCTAACCGTCGCAACTTTCTTTGGCAGGCCGGTGGCGGACTGGCCGGCATCGCGCTCTCGCAACTCGCCGCGGAAGCCGCTACCACTCGCAAGCCTGGAACCCATTTCGCACCCAAGGCCAAGAATGTCATCATGATTTTCTTGCCCGGAGGCATCAGCGCGATCGACACCTTCGATCACAAGCCGGAACTCGACCGGAACCACGGCAAAGCGACCACAGGCGCGAACACGATCACTCCGTTCTTCGGCAAGCCCGGGATGCTGATGAAATCGCCGTGGTTGTTCCGGCCGCGCGGTCAATCCGGCAAGTATATTTCGGATCTCGTCCCCAACCTCGCATCGCTCACCGACGACCTCACGTTCATCCATTCGATGGTCGCCCGTTCGAACGCCCACGGACCGGCGCTTTTCCAGATGTCCACTGGTTTCATCTTTCAGGGCTTCCCATCGATCGGCTCGTGGATTTCCTATGGACTCGGAAGCGAAAACGCAAACCTACCGTCGTTTGTGGTGTTGCCGGATCGCCGGGGACTGCCTCCGTGTGGCGTCGCCAACTGGGGCAATGGATTCCTTCCCGCCGCGCATCAGGGCGTGATCTTTGGCGACCAACGGGAACCGATCGCAGACCTGCAGCCTCCGTCGACTGTGCCCCCCAAAGCGCAGGCGGCTTCGTACGATCTGCTGACGCAGATCAACGAGGAGCATTTGAAAGCCAACCCCGGTGAGGACGCGCTGGTGGCGCGCATTAAATCTTATGAGATGGCCGCGCGCATGCAGATTTCAGCGCCGGAGGTGACGGAAATCAAGGGCGAATCGGAAGCCACACGCGAGATGTACGGGCTCAACGATCCCGTCACCCGCGACTACGGCTATAACTGCCTGCTGGCGCGAAGGTTGGTGGAAAAGGGCGTGCGCTGCGTGCAGATGTACAACGGCGCGCACTTCGGTGCTCCGCGAGTGAATTGGGATGGCCACGAGGATCTGCGCGCCAACCACGGCAAGCAGGCTGCTGTGCTCGACAAGCCCACTGCCGCGTTGATCCGCGATCTGAAGCAGCGGGGCATGCTGAAAGATACGCTGGTGATCCTGACCACCGAGTTCGGACGTTTGCCCATCAGCGAGGGTATGGGCGAAGGTGGACGCGACCATAATCCCGAAGGCTTCACGTCTTTCATGGTGGGAGCGGGCGTGAAGCCCGGCATGTCTCACGGCCGAACCGATGAGCTTGGCTACAAGGCCGCAGTGGATCCTGTCACGATCTACGACTTCCACGCCACCGTGCTTCACCTATTGGGTCTGGATCACAAGGATTTGCGCTGGTATCACAACGGCATCCAGCGGCGGCTGACCGATGTCCACGGCGAAATCATCAAGCCGATTCTCGCCTAGATGATGCCATGCCGTCCGCGCGGCCCGAACGATTGAGAAAACTTGAGCGTTGCGTCGCTGGTTCCTCATTGCGTAACTCTGCTACATTGGACATTCGCGAGTCGCATGTCCTTTCCCATCCTGTTGCAGGGCAAAATCCTTGGCATTGACGAGTTCCTCACGTCACCCATCCGCGGTGTCGACGAAGAGTTGACGTTTATCGGGCGCGGCAGGTGGGTCACGCTGCTGAGCGATATCCTGCCGCGAGCCCTGCTGGCTGAACTGGGGCTGGCGAAGATCCTCCTGGGATCCGCCGGTGGAGGCCAGTTTCTGGTCATCATTCCGGATGTCAATCGCGAGCAGGCGGAAGGGTTCTTGAGGACCGCAGCAGCGCATGTGGATACCCTCAGCGAGCACCGGATGCGCCTGATTTGGGCTTTCACCGAAAACCTTGGCGATTGGATCGATATCCGCAAACGCTTAAACGAGGAACTGGCCCAAAAGAGTTCCGCACCGGGGTCCGTGGACTTTGAACCTTTCGCCGCCACAGAAGAAAACACCCCCGCCTTCTTTGCCGGTGTGCTCGCGTCCGCGCTGCCGGATGCGGCCCAAATTTCCTGGTCGCCGGAAGAGCCCGCCCGCATCACGCTGCTTGAGGGCAAACATTCATGGAACGTCAAAGACGACCTGCGGATCCCCCGGCATACGGCACCGGGCGAAAGCGAGTCGCTACCGGCTACCACGCGCGAACTCGCCGCGCGAGCGACCGGCCTACAAACCTGGGGTGTTTTACGGGGCAATGTCGATCAGTTCGAGATCCGTTTGCGGCGCGCCCAGACCGACATCGAACATCTGCATCTCGTCGTTTCGTACCAGGCATTCTTCGCAGAAGAGCTGGAAATGCTCTGTTCTCAGCCCGAATACTGGCGTAAAGTGAGTATTCTCACCTGCGGCGGCGCGGAGTTCGCCATCTACGGTGCCTGGGATGCACTGATCGCTTTCGCGCGTGAAGTGCAGCGATTGTTCTATCGTTTCGCTCAAGCGAATCTAAAAGAACTTCCGGGTGCAGAGGGCAAAACGATCACAATGGCGCTGGCGCTCGCAAATCATACGGAAGACGCCTCGCTGGCGGCGGTTTACCGGCAAGCCACAGAAGATCTGCGTCAAGCCAAGTGTACACACAAAGATTCGTTCCAGATCCTGGGACGCACGATGGAATGGAAGCATCTGGGCGACGCTGCGAATCTCAAGGATTCGTTGGTCAAGCTGATCGAAGAATACGGTGTTCCGGCGTCTTCGATTCGCGAGTTGCAGAGTATGTACCGCGAGACGCAGGCAGGCCGCACAAGTTGGCGAAAACAGCGCTTCGAAAGGCCATGGCGATATATGCGGCGAATCAACCGCGTACTCGAGAGCAGCGGACGCCGCGACTTTCAGAAGTTACGTCGAAACGTGGTAGCCGATATCGTTGGACGCAATCAGCACAATATGAAACTGCGGCCATCGGGCCGCGTGGCGCTAGAATGGGCTAGGCTCGCAACCGAAGGCCCGAGCAAGTAAAAGAGATTTTTTATGTCCGAAGAAGCCAAACCCCAGCAGCAGCAAACACCACCGCAGCAACAGCAAAGGCCGAACCGTCCACCGCGTGAGAATCGCACGGGCGGCGTGGAAAACAAAAGTGGAGACAACAGCAGAGGTCCGCGCCCGGAACGCGGCAGCGGCCCCAGTGTCGGCGCTGGCGGTGGCGAACGTCCGCGTGGCGGCGGCTCCGGCGACAATCGTGGAGGAGGCCAGCGCGGAGACTATCGCGGCGGCGGTGAGCACCGCGGAGATCGGACTGGCGGCGGCGACCGTAGAAACTTCGACGCCTTTCAGCCGGACATCGATTACGACAAGCTACTGGCCGATCCTCTCTACCTCGACAATCAAGCCCACGTTGTGGTCGCACGCATGCGCGACATGGATACCGCAACGCGCAGCCAACTGCGGCGCTTATATTCCGCGGTGCGGCGCGCCGTCCGCGCGGCCGACAGCGAACGCCAGCATGAGTTCGTGATGCTGCGCGCACGCCTGGCCTACACCATCGCCCGCCATTCGCTGCGCTCGCTCGACACGCTCGAGAAGCTACTTTTGCAGGTCACGCGCAAAAACGAACTGCGCGGCTACGAGCGGTTCCGCGATCTTTTCGAAGCCATCATTGCTTATAACGAATAGCGCTTACAACGAATAGCGCTTACAAGAATAACCCGTAGAACGAGTAATCACCATGAGTGCCCATACCGCCCAAACTGAATTGAAACTGATCGGAAAGCTGATCATCGATGGCGAAATCACCTGCCAGACCGGACTCCATATTGGCGCAGGCAAAGGATCCCTGGACATCGGCGGCGCGGACAATCCGGTGGTGAAAGACGCCTACGGAATGCCCTACATCCCTGGCAGTTCACTGCGGGGACGCTTGCGTTCGCTGTTGGAACAGGCTAGCGGACTCGCCATCCCCAGCGAACTCATCTATCTGAACCGCCGTCGGGGTCAAGAAGTACGCATCCACGCCTCCGCAGCTCCTGGCGACGAGATCTGCTTGTTGTTCGGACGGAATGCCGGCAAGATCGATCGTGTGCAAGGCGATCCGGTCGAAGGCGGCGCAACGCCCGCGCGCTTGGCGATTTACGACGCACCGCTTGAGATGGAATCGATTACCTCGCAGATGCGCGAGAATCTCGACGATGAAATCACGGAGTTAAAAAGCGAGAACGCGGTGGATCGCATCACCGCACAATCCAGTCCGCGGACGCTCGAACGTGTTCCCGCCGGCGCGCGATTCAAGGTTCGCATGGTGGTCGATATCCTATGCGAGGAAGACAAGCAGTTGGTTCCGCGAGTGGCCGAAGGCTTGCGATTGCTGGAAGACGACGCCCTCGGCGGCGGCGGATCTCGCGGCAGCGGTCGTGTGAGGTTCAGCGGCATGAGCGTCGCCTGGCGCGGACGCGGATACTACGCGACCGGCGCGGCCGAAGCATCCCTCGCCAGCGGACTCGACGCTGGCGGCTTGCAAGCTCTTGTGAACGGCGCTGATTTCGCTTCCTCTTTGACTGCCTGATCCTATGGCCTTTCTTGCCAAGCTATGTCCCCTCGGACCGTGGCGTGCGGGCTCCGACACCGGAGAACGCAGCCGCGCATCCGCCATGCTGCACAGCGACGCGCTGTATTCGGCGCTGACGCACGCCATGTCGCAACTGGGTCTGCTGGATGCCTGGATCGCAGCCACGGCTGCGAATCCGCGGGGTTCGGCAGTGCGGTTCAGTTCATGCTTCCCGTTTCTCGATCAGCATTTGTTCGTGGTTCCGCCTCGCTCGTTGTGGCCGCCGCCTGCTTCGTTGCGTGTGCGTTGGAAGTCCGCGAAGTTTGTGCCAACATCGATGGTTTCGCTGCTGTTGAACGGCCGCTCGATTCGCGAAGACGATTGGACCGTGGATGGTCCGAGCGAATGCCTGCTGCCGGTATTTCGCGGCGCGCCGGTTTCGAGTCCTTTCCGTCCAGCACTGCGATCGGCAGCGGCCGTGGATCGAATGGGTGAGGGCGTAGAACCGCATCGCACGGCCTGCATTGAGTTTCAGAAGAACGCAGGCATCTGGGCGGCCTTTGATTTCGCGGATGACGCAGCGTGCGAGTGCTGGGCTCCGGCATTGAAAGGTGCGTTGAAGTTGCTCGCCGATACCGGAATCGGCGGCGGACGCTCGCGCGGCTGGGGAAGATTCGAACAGCCTGAATTTACCGATGGTCCACTGGCGCGGCTGTTGTTTGGCAAGCATACACAGGCTGTTCAGGATACATCGAGCGCCTACTGGCTGTTATCGTTGTTCAGCCCCGCGGAATCGGATACGGTCAATTGGCAGCAAGGCAGCTACGCCGTGGCGATGCGTGGCGGACGAGTGGAAAGCGCAGCCGGATGGGGTGCGGCAAAGAAGACGTCACGCGTGATCGCCGAGGGTTCAGTGCTGGTGGCAGCGTCGCCGTTATTGGGTTCGGCGCGCGACGTCGCGCCAGAGGGATTTGCACATCCTGTGTATCGCGCAGGATTCGCACTGGCTCTGCCCGTTGCACCAAAGCGCCGCGAGCCGCTGAAGATCGAAGAATCCACCGAAACGGCACCGGTACCGCTTGAAGACGCGGTTCTCGAAATCGCGCCGGAGACGAACGCAACAGAGGAGTCCGCTGAGTGAAATACCAACTCACTTGCTTGACCCCAACGCTCGTTGGCGACGGGCAGGAACTGGCACCCATCGACTATATGGTCTGGAGAGATCAGGTCAATGTCCTCGATCAACGCCGCATCTTTCGCCTGTTTGCAAAGGGCCCGAGACTCGATGGATACCTTGACCAGTTGAAGCGTAGTGACCGTCTCGACTTCGCGTCCTGGGGCGGACTTGCCCAGAACTACGCGGGCCGCCGCATTGTCTTCGAACATCCTTCGATCACGCAACACTTCGAGCGCGCGATGCCGCAAGATCTGTTCATCCGGACGTTTTCGAGCATGACGGGCGGCATCTATGTTCCGGGATCGGCATTGAAGGGTGCGCTGCGCACCGGTGCGATGTTCGCTGGGCTTACGGAAGATCACTGGAAGAAGATGCGCGAGCAACTAAGCGGAGAACGCCCGGCGCGCCGCCTGTCGTCGATCGTCGAAGATCGCGCCGTAAAGAACCACCTCAAGGGACTTATGGCCGGAGACTCTTCGCCCGTCCCGGCCATGGCGAACACGATGGTGTACCTGCTACGCACGTCCACGCTTACGGGTGCGGCGGGCGGCTACGAACTCGGGTGGAAGACGGTGCGCGGCAATTCGAGGAACATCGCGGACGGGCTGCCCACTTTTGTTGAGATGGCGAAGCCCGGAACAGTCTTCGAAGGCGCTTGGAAAGGCGAGACCGTAGCGTTGGAATTAGCGAAACGGTTCGCTGCCGAGATCCTGGCCAATCAGCAAGCCTACGCCGAAACGGCCGGCCTTGCAAACCTCAGGACATCCATCGCGGAACTGAGAACCAAAGTAGAAGGGTTAGCGCCCCATCAATGCATGCTGCCCTTGGGCTGGGGAGGCGGGTTTCTGGGCAAAGCCGCAGTTGCCGATGGCTCGCCCGAATACGTCCGTGAAGTGATGCGCAAGCTGCCGTTTTATTCGCGTGCCATACAATCGGGAATGCCCTTCCCCAAGACGCGTCGAATCGTGTTCCTGGGCGATCAACCGGCGACACTTCCCGGCTGGACCTTGCTCGAGATCGGATAGTAGCGCAGTTCACAACACTGATGAGTACGCGGGGTACTGGTCATAGTATGTTTCTAGAACGCGTACTGCATCCAACAGCCATTTCCCCGCCACAAAACCCCATGCTACGATTCGAGTAGACTGAGAATGGAGGGGTGCCCACGGTAGGTGCCCACAATAGCTATGTACAACGCCTATTTTGGTTTTGAGGAGAGTCCCTTCAGCCTGAGCCCGGATCCGGCTTTTTTTTACCGGTCCGCTCAGCATGAGGAAGCGTTGGCGAATCTGATTTACGGTGTCCAAAGCCGAAAGGGCTTTATCGTTTTGACGGGCGAAGTCGGCACGGGCAAGACGACGATGCTGGAATGCCTGCGGGACTATCTGGAAGCGCAGCGAATGGAGTTTGCATTCGTCTTCAATTCGCGCATCACCACGGAGCAGTTCTTTCAGATGATCGCTTACGACCTCGATCTGCGATGCAATCATGTATCGAAGACCGAGGTGCTGTTCGCGCTCAATCACTTGCTGGTTACCCGTGCCAACGAAGGGCGCACCAGCGTACTCATCATCGACGAGGCGCACAATCTCGACTGGGAAGTGCTCGAAGAGATCCGTTTGTTGGGCAATCTCGAGAACCGCCGTGGCAAGTTGCTGCAGATTATTCTGGCGGGCCAGCCGGAACTCGACCGTAAACTCGATGCTCCGAACTTGCGGCAATTGAAACAACGAGTGGTACTGCGTTGTACCCTCAATCCGTTCTCCCTTGAGGACACGACCGAATACATTGGCACGCGTATGGCGCTGGCTGGAATGCCCGACCAGAACGTCTTTACGCCGCAGTTGATTCAGGAAATCCACGCCCGCACGCAGGGCATCCCACGCTTGATCAACGCGGTTTGCGACAATCTACTGCTGACCTGTTTCGCTGTCGAAACCCACGAAGCGACACGCGAGATGTTGGACGAAGTCTGCAAAGACATGCGTCTCGAATGGCCGGGGTCGCGTCCCCGCGGACAGCGTGGACGTTACGCGACGGAAGAGCAGTTCGAACAGACTCCCTTCCACACTCGCGGCGATTAACTTTCAATGGGCTTACGTCTGATTCTGCTGGCGGTGATCATCGCGCTCAACGCGTTTTTCGCCGCTGCGGAAGTATCCTTGGTTTCTGTCCGACGCAGCCGCCTGCGTTCGCGCGCAGATCAGGGTGAAACCGGCGCAATCATCGCGCTACAACTCCTCGACAATCCAGAACGGCTGCTTTCGGTTTCGCAAGTGGGCATGACGCTCGCGTCACTGGGCTTGGGCTGGGCCGGCGAAGAGACCGTCTACGAGCTCATCCTCTCCGCGATTCATCCGGTGTTGACTCCAGGATCCGAAAAGGTGCTGCACGCACTGAGTTTCATCGTCGCATTTCTCTTCATCAGTTTTCTGCACATCATTATCGGCGAGGTGATTCCCAAGAACCTTGCGCTCGAAAAACCTGACCGATTGGCGGTGCTGCTTGCACCTCCGTTATTGGTTTTCCAACGCGTCATCGCGCCGTTCGTTTGGATCGTGGAACGCAGTTCGAGTTGGCTTTCGAAGAAGTTGGGACTCGCGCGAACCGGCCACGGCACCGGCGGGCATTCCACCGAGGAACTGAAGTTCATCGTACGCACCAGCCGCACCGAAGGCCACCTCGAAACGTTCGAAGAGGACGCCATCCAGAAGCTGCTGGAACTGCAGAACATCTCGGCGCGCGAGATCATGGTGCCTCGCAATGCGATTGTTGCCGTACCCGTAGAAGCAACACTGGACGAAGTGCTGCGAATCATGCTGGAACACAAGTATTCGCGCGTGCCGGTGTTTGAAGGTTCCACTGAAAAGATCATTGGCATTCTCCACTACAAAGACCTGATGAGAGCTTGGCAGGAACGCCGCGCGGCGCTGCATCAGAATCGTAACGAACGGCCTTTTCGCATCCGTCGTTATGTCCGGCGCAAGCTGGTGGTTCCGGAATCGAAGCCGCTGAATCAGTTGGTGGACGAGTTCCGCGTAAACCAGACCCACATGGCGATTGTGGTGGATGAGTTCGGCACCATTTCCGGCGTGGTCACGCTCGAAGATGTCTTCGAACAGATCTTCGGCGAGATTGTGGATGAACATGATCAGCGTTTGGAAAAACCGAAGATGGAAGCGCTCAGCGTGGACGTGGAAGGTACGATTCCGATTCGAGATCTGACCGCGATGTACCAGATCGAACTGCCTGGCGATGCTGGCTTCGAGACCCTGGCGGGGTTCCTGCTGTTCAAGCTGGGGCGGATCCCCAAGGCCGGAGAGGCCGTGGAATATAGCGGCCGCAAGTTCACGATCATGGAGATGGAACGGAATCGGATTGCAAAAGTCCGAATCGACAAGATGGAAATCGCCAGTACGGCCAGCTCACAGGACAAGTCAGCCCGACGCGATGAGCACCGCCCGAAGACTCAGTAGAGTTCCATCCCCAGCTTGGCGTGAAACTCTTTCGCACCACCATAGCTGAGGCTCAACACGCGGCTATCCTCATCGCGATTCACCCATTGCTTCTTGAGCAGGAACGCCAGCAAGGCAGCCCCCAGCGCACCGCCGAGATGCGGACGCCGCTCGCTCCAATCCATGCACGCAGACGCCGTATGGCGGCGAGCATTGAGCACGCGGTCCATGTCGATGCCCAGTTTCGTGAGTCCTTCAATTCCAGCAACCGTGATCTCGTACTGCTTGGAATCGCGCTTGCCTTTGAACCAACCGAGAACGCGCAATCGATCGTGAAGCGTCACACCGAGATGGCCGGCCAGATGGTCGTAGCAAGTCCGCGCGCCGCGCAACCGGTCTGGCGTGCATGGGCGGAAGGGTCTCGCCTTGCGTCCACTGGCGAGTACACTGAGGCTCTCGATCGCGTTCGCAACCTTGGTTCCTGCGAGCGTATAGTAGCGATGCCGACCCTGAACATCCAGTTTCACCAGCCCAAGCGTGTGCAACTTCTGCAAATGGAACGTCGCGGCCGACGGACTCAACTCTGCGGCGATGGCGAGTTCGGTGGTGGTGCGGGAGCGGCCATCGAGCAGAAAGAACAGCATCCGCGCGCGGGCAGGCTCGCCGATCGCTGCGGCGATCTCCACGACCTCTCGATCAACATCCATAGTTCAATCGTAGTTGAAGCGTGGATGTTGCAATCCGGGCATACTGGTGCAGATGACCATCGTTTGCCTGATCCGCTATGAGATCGATCCGTTTCAAAGAGAGGCATTCGCCGAGTACGCACGCAATTGGCTCGCGATCATTCCACGCTGCGGCGGAGACCTGCTCGGCTATTTCATGCCTCATGAGGGCACGAACAACATAGCCTGGGGCATGATCGGCTTCGACAGCCTCGCGTCCTACGAAAGCTATCGTGCGAGATTGAAGAGTGACGCAGAAGGCCGGGAGAACTTCGCGGTGGCACAGTCGCTGCGCTTCATACTGAAAGAAGAACGAACTTTCGTGGAGCGTATATGAACTTCAGGGCACTTCATCAAAGTGATCGGGCATTCCTCATCCCCAACCCTTGGGATGTCGGAACCGCGCGATTGCTCGCCTCAATGGGCTTTGAAGCGCTCGCGACGACCAGCGCGGGATACGCGTTCTCGGCCGGGCGGCCTGACAACACAACATCGCGCGAAGAGATGATGGCGCATGTCGCGGCAATCTGTTCGGCAACAGCGTTGCCGGTCAACGGCGACCTCGAGAACGGCTTCGGAGACACGCCCGAAGACGCCGCGGAAACCATCCGGCTAGGCGCAATCGCTGGTCTCGCGGGAGGCTCGATTGAAGATTCCACGGGGCGGGCCGACGAGCCGATCTATGCTTTCGATCTCGCCGTGGATCGCATCCGCGCCGCCGCCGAAGCCGCACGGCCAGCGGACTTGGTGCTCACCGCGCGCTGCGAGAACTATCTGGTTGGGCGTCCAGATCTGAAGGACACGATCCGAAGGCTGCAAGGCTATCAGGAAGCCGGTGCAGAAGTCCTCTACGCGCCGGGGCTGACGTCGAAAGAAGACATCGCGGAAGTGGTTCGGTCTGTCGATCGTCCAGTGAACGTCGTGATGGGCTTGCAAGGCGCTCAATTGACAGTGGATGAGCTATCCGCACTCGGCGTGAAACGCATCAGTGTAGGCAGTGCGCTCTCGCGCGCGGCTCTGGGAGCATTTCTCAGAGCCGCGAAAGAGATGCGTGAGCAAGGCACGTTCACGTTCGCGGCAGATGCCGTGAGCTACCGCGGGATCAGCGAGTTGCTGCGAGGCTAGCGGTTCGTGTAGTTCGTTTCGTAGAACTTCTGATACTCGCCGGACTTCACGCGCTTCACCCATTCCTGGTTGTCCCGATACCACTGGACGGTCGCCGCGAGACCTTCATCGAAGGTCATCTTCGGTTCCCAGCCCGTGGCTTTGGTCAGCTTTTCGTTAGTGAGCGCGTAACGAAGATCGTGTCCTGGACGATCTGCGACGTACTTGATCAGGCTTTCCGATTTACCGGTCGCAACAAGAATCCGCTTGACCACTTCGATATTCGGAAGCGAGCAGTTGCCCCCAATGTTGTAGGCTTCGCCTTCACGGCCATGTTCCAAAACCGAATAAATGCCTCGGCAATGATCTTCGACATAAAGCCAGTCGCGGATCTGCAAGCCGTTGCCATAAACCGGCAGGCTCTTGTCTTCCATGGCGTTCGAAATCATGAGCGGGATCAGCTTCTCCGGGAAGTGATACGGCCCGTAATTGTTCGACGCGCGGGTCACCATCACCGGTAGTTTGTAGGTGGTGTGATAGGCAAGCACGAACAAGTCCGACGCAGCCTTGGCAGCAGAGTACGGGCTCGAAGGCTTCAGCGGAAACGTTTCGTCGGCGTCATGCGGAGGATCAATCGAACCATAGACTTCATCGGTCGAAACATGAACGAAGCGCTTGAGCGAATGCTTGCGGGCGGCTTCGAGCATCACAAACGTCCCCTTGACGTTGGTGTTGAGCGAATCTTCCGGAGCGAAGATCGAGCGATCCACATGAGATTCAGCGGCGAAGTGCACTACAGCATCGGGCTTCACATCCGAGAACACTTTACCCACGGCGGCGGCATCGGAAATGTCACCACGATGGAACGAATACCGCGGATCGGAAGCGATGGGTTCGAGGTTGTCGAGGTTGCCCGCGTAGGTGAGCTTGTCAAGAACCGCGACAGTGTGCGAGGTCTCGCGGATCAGCATCCGCACGAAGCAGGAGCCAATGAATCCGGCCCCGCCAGTCACAATCAATTTCATTTGTGCTGCGTTTCCCAATCGTAGTTGATACCCGGATCGTTGTAGGGAATGCGTCCCTCGTCCTTGGGGTTGTAGTTTTTGTCGGTGACGTAGACGAGCATGGCGGGATCGACGCCAATGACCTTATAGCCATGTCCAACGCCGGGCGGAATGATGAGATGCCAGGGCCGCAAGGATCCCACATAGAGCGTATTCTTGCGTCCGAACGTTGGGGATTCTTTGCGCAGATCGACTAGGGCCACCTGAAACATGCCCATGGCCGGAACCCAGAAATCGGTCTGTTCCATATGGATATGGAACGCTTTCACGGTACCGGGATAGCTCAACGCGCACGAAACCTGCGTGGTTGCCGGATCGAAGTATCCCGCAGGACCCTGCCCAATGCGAATGATTTCCGCGAAGTACCCGCGGTCATCTGGCCACAAGGGATACGCGTGCACTTTGACGCCATCGATCAGATCAGCTGAATCGGGCTTGAGGATAACCTTCCCGATCCCTTTATCGCACTCCGGAATGCCCCAGTCCACTACTCGTCCGCCACTGTCTGCAAAACCGGTTCGCCCATCGCGTTAATGCCACGGGTGGAAGCGACAAGATTGGTGGCGCGCAAGAGGCTTTCGAAGGTGCCCGCGTCCGTCCACCAGCCGTTCAGGAATCCATAGGTCATCGACCCTTCCTGAATGTAGGCGTTGTTGACGTCCGTAATCTCGAGCTCGCCGCGGCGGGACGGGACCAACTGGCGGACCTTTTCGAAAACAGTACCATCGTACATGTAGAGTCCACTGACGGCGTAGTTCGATTTTGGCTTCTTGGGCTTCTCTTCGATACCGACGATACGGTCGCCGTCCATCTCCGCAACGCCGAAGCGCTCTGCGTCGTGAACTTCTTTCAAGAGGATCTTCGCACCGACATCCTGCTTCAGAAAGGCGTCGACTTCCGCTTTGATACTGTGTTCGACGATGTTATCGCCGAGAATCACGCAGACCTTGTCGCCATCGATGAAGTGTTCTGCGAGGCTCAATGCGTCGGCAATGCCGCCTTCGCCCTCCTGGTACGTGTAATTGAGATGACGAAGCCCAAACTCTTTGCCATTGGCCAGCAAACGCAGGAAATCTCCCGAATTGCGGCCTCCCGTAACGAGCAGGATATCCTGAATACCCGCGTCGACAAGCGTCTGAATCGGATATTAGATCATCGGCTTGTCATAGATCGGCAGCAGATGCTTGTTCGTGATTTTGGTCAGCGGGAACAACCGCGAGCCGGTACCACCGGCAAGTACGACACCCTTCATATTCTTCTTTAGGATATCTTGTTTAGCTGGCAGATCCTACGAGGGAATCCACCTAGAGAAGAGCAACCTGCTCCTCAGTCGGCTCGGCTCAACAGTACCAGGGCTCGGTCAGGTAAGGAATGGACGCGCGCGAAACAAGCGGGGGCATTTCCCCTTCACAAGCAATATTCCAGACTCGTTCGAAGGCGTGTTCGCGGGAGAGGCCGGGTTCTGAGATCAACTGGAAAACCCGATGCGCCAACGCATCCACAGCCGGATCGGGATGGTGCCACTTCCATGCCAACGCCGCCGGATCAAACGTTTTCAGGACAGACCGGACCTCATCGAGTTCGAGCATCCGCGAGCCTTGGGGGATCAACAAGCGCAAGGCCAACTGCACCGAGGCAACGTTGGCGACGAGATCGAGATCACGGATTGCTTTGAGGAAATCCCGGTAGATCTCGATGGAGGTCCAAGGGTGAAAGGCGATAAACGTCGGGGAGAGCGTGAGTTCCGCCGCGCGAAAGTCTTCTACGACATCGACGAAATCGGCACGCTTGTGGCCCTTGTCAAGCAGTTCTAGTACGCGGTCGTCCAGCGATTCGACGGCAGAGGTCACAAACAGGCATCCCGCTTCGCGCAACAACGGCAGCAGGTCGCGATGCTTGCGCAGGTGTTCGATCTTAATGGTCGCATCGAAGGTGAGTTGAGGAAACTCCGCGTGCATCGCTTCGAGGATGCGCGTCGCGTGCGTTGGTCCGTTCCAAAAATCCGGATCGCCAAACGTGATGTGCTGTGCGCCGACTTCGACCTGTTGGCGGATATCCGCGAGCACAATCTCGCCTTGCACGACGCGAAACGCGCCATTGTAGACGGGGACAACCGGACAGTGGCGGCACTTATGCTTACAACCGCGCGAAGCTTCGGTATAGCCAACAATGCGTTCTTCGTCGAGGACTCGAAGCTTGGCGTAGCGCGCGTGAGAAGCCAGCCCGGTTCGGTCGGGCACCTGGAACGACAAGCGGGGTAAGCCGTCCGCGTTTGGCACTTGACCGTCGAGAACCCATTGCAGGAGATCGGCTTCGAACTCACCGCCCAAAATCACCTCAACGCCGAGCGAGTTCAAGTAGTCGGCATTGAGCGGCGCATAAAGTCCGTAGCAGGCAATGCGGATGGAGGGATTGAGTTCGCGAACGCGCAGCAAGTGGGGCACGGCCATCCTCGTCGCCGTATGCATTGGCAAGAAGAAAGCAACAACGTCGGCACTCTGGATCGCACGAGATGGAAAGAGGCTGACCGAGAGATCGGCGCAAGTGGTTTCCACACCGGCGCCAGTCAGCCACGCGGCCGGAGAAGCAAGCCCAAATGGCTGGCGACCCTGATCGTAAACAGATAGTAAAACCGCGCGCTTCGCCAAACTTCAGTTTACACGTGCGAACTGACGCTGGCGGGCAAGAATTCTGAGCAGTGCGAGATCGGATGGCCGAAATGCGGTGGCCTTGTTCTCATCGCCCGCTTCTTCTTTGCCGGTGATGTGCTGTTTGATGATGCTGCGCAGTTCTTCCACCGACACGCCGATTACTGCGGCTGCCTCGATCTCTGAATACTGTGACTTGGCTGGCTTCGTCGTTGTCATGGTGCCTTCTGATTCCATCGTAGGCGGTTCGCCGTTATCCCCCAATCGGGAAATGTCCTTAGTCGCCCGGCAACTCGCCCTGATCGACCTTCGTACTAAGTGGCATAGCTCATCCTCATCCGACGTACCAGCGCTACCATGAAAACGCATGGCAGACAAAACCAAATCGCTCCATGCGCCGACCGAGGTCCTGACCAGGGGCTTTGATCCGGCGCTATCTGTGGGTTCGGCGCGGCCCGCGGTGTTTCGCAGTTCAACGTATGTATTTTCGAGTCCTGAGGCGGCCGAACGGGCATTCGACCTCATGGCAGGGCGCGCGCACAAGCAGACGGATGAAGAGGTGGACCTCGTCTATTCTCGGTTCAATCATCCCAACGCCCAGATTGCAGAAGATCACATCGCGCCGCTTGAGAAAGGCGCGACAGCCGCGCTAATGTTCAACTCAGGCATGGCCGCCATCATGACGTCGATGATGACGTTTCTGCAGCCCGGCGACGCGGTTGTCTACACCGTGCCGATCTACGGCGGGACGCAGCATCTCATTCAAGACTTTCTCGAGCCCTGGGGCATTCGTGGAATTGCGGTTCCAGCAGGGTTGAGCGAGAACATGGATACCGCCATTCGCGAAACGGAGCGGCTGAAGATTGTGCTGATCGAGACGCCTGCGAATCCAACGTTGGTGATGACCGATATCAAGCGCGCCGTGGATGCGGCGGCGTTGCGGGGCACTCGTCCGTTGGTGATGGTGGACAACACGCTGCTTGGACCTTCGTTTCAACATCCCTTGGATCTCGGCGCAGACATCGTGCTCTATTCGGCGACCAAATATCTGGGAGGCATGAGCGACTTTATCGCTGGAGTCGTGCTGGCAAAAGATCCCGATCTGATTGCGAAGATCCGGCCCAAGCGGAGTTTGTTCGGCAATATCCTGCAGCCAGATGAATGCTGGATGCTCGACACACGCCTGCCCACTGTGCATTTACGCATGAACAAAGCGAGCAAGAACGCTCAGCGTATTGCGGAACAGCTAGCGAGCCATCCGGCTTTAGAGCGGATTGTGTATCCGACCTTATTTGCCGATGCGGAGCAGGTTCGGATCTTCAGTGAGCAGTGCGATTTTCCGGGAGCGATGCTTTCGTTGGATCTCAAGGGCGGCAAGAAGGCGGCCTTTGAGTTTTTGCGGCTGGTACGTTTGGCGCGCAATGCCGTTTCGCTCGGTGGCGTGGAGACGCTGGCCTGCCATCCCAAGACGACCACGCATTCGGGATTCACGCCGGAAGAGTTTGCACAAGCGGGTGTCACCGATGGCTTGGTGCGCGTGTCGATCGGTATCGAAGATTGGCGCGATCTACTCGAAGACTTTACCCAAGCTCTGGACGGAGCTCTCAAAGTTGGGTAAGAAGTACGGCCAACATTTTCTGTCGAGCCCCTCGATTCTTGAGAAGATCGCCGTGGCGGCGAATCCTCTCGATGAGCCTGCGGACCTCATCGTTGAAATTGGCCCCGGCAGAGGCGCGCTCACCGAACATCTGTTGAAGCGCGCCAATCGGATCGTTGCGATCGAGATCGACCCGGTGATGGTGCACTATCTGAAGCAGCGTTTTCGCGAAGAACCGCGGTTCACTGTGCTGAATCAGGATGTATTGAAGGCCGACCTGGGTAGCTTCGGTCCATCGATCATTGCCGGGAACCTGCCCTACTACATCACGTCACCGATTCTCGATCGCGTTTTTGCCTCGGGTGATTGCTGGACCCGCGCCGTGTTTCTGGTGCAAAAGGAAGTGGCGGAGCGTGTGGCCGCCAAACCCGGATCGCGGGATTATGGATACCTGAGCGTGCAGACGCAGTTGTTTTCGAAGCCTGAGATTCTGTTTCAGGTTTCCCGCACGGCGTTTCGGCCTCCGCCGAAGGTGGAATCGGCTGTGTTTCAACTGACGCCTGTCGCGCCTGTGGTGAGCGAAGTGAAGTCATTCCTCGATTTCGCTTCTATCTGTTTCCGGCACAAGCGCAAGACGCTGCGCAACAATCTGCTGGTACGTTATGAGAAGTCCGCTGTGGAGGCTTTAGGAGAAGCCGGCAGCCGCGCAGAACAGTTATCCATCGAGCAAATGGCTGCCATTTGGCGCGCGTTATCGAATCATGCGCGCGAAACGGAACCGTCGTGAAGTTCCGTCAGTCCTTCGCGCTCTCGAATCGCAAGATAGCCGCAGGCCATGGTGATGAGGAATAGGCTGAGCACTTCCGCATCGCCGAGATTCACTTCGTAGAAGCCGGTGAGCAGCACCCCCACAATCACAGCAATCGCGCCGCGCAAAATCGCGGTGTCCCCTTGGCTCTTGCGCAATGCCACCGCAAAATCCCAGAGCATCTTACCAATGAACCAGAGAAACATCAGCATCGTGGGGATGCCGCGTTCGGCAGCGTAGTGATAGTAAATGTTGTGCAGATGCCCATACCAGCCGGTAGGCAACGGACGCGGCACATCGTCGGGGATCCACTGTTTGAACTGCACGCGCGGCTGTTCCGGACCCAATCCAAACCACGGATGCGCCTTGATCATCTCAGCGCCTACCCGACGGCAGACCACGCGGAACTGGTTCGAATCCGTATCGCCGTGCGGTTGAAACGCGGAGATCACGCGTTCGCGGATATCTGCAGGATTGGCGATCAGAAGCGCAATCAATGGCAGTGGCGCCGCGAGCACAGCCCAGCGCTTCCAGTTCCAGATGAGATACATCCCAGCGACAGCAACCCCAAGCCAGATGCTTCGCGTGAATCCGGCGAGCAGTGAAACGAGAATCACAGCGGAGGCGGGCAACAGCCAGGTTTGCTTGCGGAAAGAGAAGAACCAAAGCGAGGCGGCAAGCAAAACGACGTTCATCTCCTGGCCACCGAGCGTCATCCAATGGCTCATGAATCCGGTGATGCGCTCGCCTGTGTAGTACTGATAAAAGCTCTGCTTGAGTTCCATCGCTTCCGCGTATTTTTCGCCGAACTGAACGAGACTCCAGATGGCCGAAGCCGTCATTAGTAACGTCCACGCATAGATGAGCGCCTTCACTTCGCTGAGCTTGCGGAACGTGGTGAACACCAGCATCGTCAGGAACACCAGATAGAACTTTCGGATGCCGGTGCGCCCCAGCCAGGGATCTGGTGAGAGCAGCGTGGCGATGACGGTTCCGGCAAAGAAAAGCCCCAGTGGCAGCATCACTGGCGGCATCTTCGGTCTCACTTTGAAGACAAAGAAAGAGGCGAGAGCAAGCCCGATAAGGATGTTACAAACCGCACCGGAAAAGAGTGGAGCAACAGCGGCGGCGAAGGTTAGGTAGAACGGGATCCGGTCTTTTTCGAACGTCATCATATGAAATGTCGCTATGTGAGCGACATCGGGGATCAACGCTTCAGTATGCCAGAATGAGGTTGTCTCATGCGTATCTATTTACTCAGACATGGCATCGCCGAAGATGGAATCGGCAAGCCAGACAGCGAGCGCGCGCTCACAGCGGAAGGCAAGAAGAAGCTGCACGAGGTGATGAAAACTCTGCGTGGCGCGGAGATGAAGCCGACGCTGGTGATTTCGAGCCCCTACCGACGGGCGCAGGAAACGGCGCAAATCGCGATGGCAGATCTTGGTTATCAGGGGCAATTGGAAACGTGCGGGGCGCTAACTCCGGATTCGAATCCGCGCGATGCGTGGGCTGAGATGAGAACGAAGAAGGCGGAACAGGAAGTTCTGCTGGTGGGACATGAGCCGCTGTTTAGCTCGCTCACGGCCTTTCTGCTGAACTCCCCGTCGCTCATTGTGGACTTTAAGAAGGGCGGTATAGTTTCCATCGACATGATGGGCTTCACCGCCCAACCGCATGGTGTTTTGCGCTGGTACTTGACGCCAAAACTGGCGAGTTAACGGCCTTCGCTCGAAGGCGGAACCAGACCGCGAATACGCATATAGGTGACGATGTTACCGTAGTGCTCGTTGTTGTGCGAGGCGTTCATCGAGAGGATGCCCATCATCGAACGCTCGCGGCCGAACATCTTGGCCATGCTGGCGATTTTGGCATCGGTCATCGAGTCGTAGACGGAATCGCAATAGGCGAAGCCTTCCTTCAGTGCGGCAACCAGATCGGCCTTCTTGGTGAGGTTCTTTTCCGCGCCCGGAGCCTTCTTCTGATCGGCTTCCGCATGGCCGGCGGTGCAGAACAGATATTGCGCATCCGCGACGTGACCGACGAGTTGACCGAAAGAACGGATGTCGTGCGAAGGCTTGAAGCCGTAGCTCTCCTCGGGCATCTTCTCAGCGGCCTTGATGAGATTGTTCTTGATTCCGGTATACATGCCTTTCACTTCGGTGGACATGGGGTTGGCGGTTTGCGCCTGAGCAGCAAGTGCAATCGCGGATGCGAGAACGAGTGTTTTCATGATAGAGACTCACTCACTATGCTACTTCGGCGATAAAACATAATCCACTCGATGTGCTTCGTAAAGTTCTGGAAGCTCCCAACGGTCGAGCATGCGTTCCACCGCCTGTTCCGGCACCGGGCGATCGCGATCGCGATTCTGAGTCCACAGGCGGTCGTGATGCGCCTCGACGTACACGATGCGAACGCAGGCCTGGTAGTCGGTGAAGAGCTGAATCCATCGTGAGCGGAACTCGTGCGTGAGGTTGGTCGCATTGAACGCGAACGGTTCGCGGCGACGAAGATACTCTCGCGCACGTTCTTTCGCTTCCGCAATCACCGGGCCTTGATCACCGGTGAACTTGGCCCCAGTCTCAAGCCGGATATCGTCCAGCGAGATAACGGGCAAATGGCCGGCATTGCGCTTGAGCCAAGTGTCCTTGCCGGATCCAGGTAAGCCGGCCATGAGGATCACCTCAAAGCCGTTCGGATCCTCATAGGCCGCATAGTCGGGATCGCGATCTTCTCGCGCAAAGTATTCGAAACGGCTGGTGCCGTTCGCAAACCGGCGCGGACCATCGAGAACATTGTGTTCGCGACAGTACTCAGCGAAGATGGCGACGTTGACGAGCGAATCCTGTTGCGTGGCGCAGATGCGGCCGCGGATGTCGGCTTCGGCGAGCATCGCCAGTTGGTCGCACCGGGTGGCGAGGCTGATGCGATAGACGAATTTGCGCGGATCCGGGCGGTCGAACGTGTAGTAGGGTATCTGGTGGAAGCGGATCATGCCGCAGATACGTTCGCGGTCTTCGAAGGACGTGTCGGCCTGCCAAAGGATGCGGCGCGTCATGATCGCGCCTTTGGCTGAATGTCCGCGACTGCGCCATCGGCCGTCCTCAAGCTTTGTGGTAGCCGGTTTGCCAACATCGTGCATGAGCGCGGCGACGAACATCTCGACTCGATCCATCGGATTGAGAGCGAGCAACGCTTCCACAACCATGCGGGTGTGGATCCAGACGTTGCCTTCGGCATGATAGTCAGGATCCTGCGGGCAGTCGCGCATGGCGCGGATCCAGTCGAAGGCCGCATCGATTCCTTGCCAGTCTAGCGGCTTGTCTCTTGCAGGAACGAAGTCGAAAGGGCCGATCATCCGAAGAGATCCACACCTTCTTTGAGCATGTTCGGAAGGATGGGGCGTTCCATCCAGTGAGATCCGGAATCGAGCACCGCGGTGACGAAACTCTGGCGGACGTACTTGTAGCGGCCCTTCACCTCGCCGCCCTCTTCCCACTTGATATAGAGACCCTCGGCGAGTGAACTCCGGTCTGTCTCGGCAAGCACGCGTTCGAGCGAGTTTCCCGCTTGTTCGGCGAGCGACGCCTGCCAGTTCGGGCTCTTGAACAGAGAATTTTGAATGAGCTTGTCGAGATCACGATGCCGTTGAAACTCACTCGGAACGGGGACACTTTCGATCGGCAAACCTGCGAGCAAATCATGCCGTGCCGCAGTGCTGAGAAAGATTCCGCGCTCGCGATCGAGGACATCGAGTTCCAGAAAATAATGCGGAAGCCGATCGTAGAAGACCGTGTGCTTGGCATACATCCATTCGCCGTAGATCACGTAGCGTTGGCCTAGAACATCGCGCAGATCTCGCACGTACATGCTGGCCCAGCGCTTGAGCAACCCAAACTGGCGTTCACGGGGTCCGCCGGTCAGGTAGTGTCCGCGGCTCTGCAACAACAATGCGCCATCCTCACTGAAGCTGATGCGGCAGTTCGCACCATCGATTTTTTCTTCAATGATTAAGGGCTTATCCGCGATGTCATCGTAGGCGACAACGTTGAGGTCTTCGTCTCCGAGTTGCAGCCGCGAGCCTCGCAGGTGCGGGGTCCGGGGATACTTGCGCATCCCTACATTATTAACGCGAGAGGATCTCTTCGACGAACTTGGTGGCGCGCGGGTCATCGGATCGCGCCAGCCAGAACATTGCTTTTTCTGTCAGTTTGGGTTCGCCGTTTTTTCGCCGGGCGAGGTCGAGTAACACGGTGATGCCTTCTTTCGAACGACTCAGGGCAAAGACGAGTTCCTGACGGAAACGTTCACTGGGATCTTCACGCATCAGTTTCGTAAGGATATCCACGCCTCGCTGTTTGCGGGTGGATCCCAACCAGAACGCTGCCTGCTTACGAAGTTTGTCGGGGTGCATCGCAGTGACAAAGTCTTCGAGGGCCGCATCGGCTTCAGGCCCAACGTGAGGGCCGAGGGCGTCTACCTTGCGTTCCGCCTTCAAGAACGACACGCTCTGCGCCTGCGTGACATTGGCCAAGAAGATCACGGGAAGTCCAGCGGCATCAATCTCACAATCAGGACTGAAGTGCCGGATCTTGTTCACGTGTTTGGCGTCAACGCGGATGAAGATATGCAATTCTTTGAAGCCTTCGAGCATCACCTTCGTGTCGCAGTGGCTCAAAGTGGAATCGCCCTCGCTCCAACAAGAGACCCAATGCGATGGCACAGACGCAACCGTATAAGCCAGCCATGCGGGACCGTCGATAGAAGCCACTTCCTGCGCGAGAGATCCGCGTAGGAGCCGTATTTCTACCTTGGCGTTGACCACGCGCGGCTGGCCTACCGAGCCAACCGCGGCAAGGGCTGCGAACAACAGCCACTTCATTTGTTCAACAACTCCACCAGGAACTCGGTCGCTTCCGCTGACTTCATATGGCTCAGTTGCTGGACGGCTTCGCGCTTGAGACCGGGGTCGGATTCCTTCCTCGCAAGTTCCACCAGCGCCTTGGCATTGCTTTGCTGATAGAGCCCCCGCAAGATCGCCGAACGAACTTGCTTGTCCTGCTCGCCCGAGTACATCGCCACCAGCATCGGGCCTGTCTTCTCGCGTCCACAGTTGGCCAGATGGCTGATCGCTTGGCGGCGGATCTTGACATCCGGGTCGGACTTTGCGATCTCTGAAAGTTTGAGGACATCGTTGCGGATCATGAGCCCTTCGAGGACGGCTTCTTTGGTCTCTTTGGAAGCCGCGCTGCTCCAGAGAGGACCTACATCCCCACCCGCGGAACCGATATAGCGAATCGCATCGCGCTGCAACTCGGGATTCTGTTCGGTGCGGGCAATCTGCATGAGCGCCTCATGATCGCGAGAAATCATGAGTCCGCGCAACACGGCGCGCTTGAGCGCCACATCGCTGCCAGAACGGTAGATTTCCGTGAGCTTGTCTCGATTCTCTTTGCCACCGAAGGTGCCGAGATACTGCACGGCCATCAATTGAAGATCGGGATTCGACGCGCCCTTGGCATAGTTCGCCACGATCTCGCGGGCGCGGGCATTCTTGCTCTGGGCTAGCACAAACAACGAGCGTTCTTTCAACTTGGGAGAGTTCTTGGGATTCGTGAGCTGCTTTTCGAGCAGTGGCACCGCGCGCTCAGGATCCGTCGATAACAGCCCATTGATCGCCAGCAGTTTGAGTTCCTCATCGCCTTCCGATTCCGGCGATGCGCCACGGCCAGCGCCTTGCTGGACCTCAAGTTCCAGAGCGCGAGCGTCGTTCAGCCAGCGGCTTTGCGCGTAGCTCTTCTTGAGTTCCTCAAGCGACGCCAATGCATCTTCGCGGCGGCCGAGTTTCGAAAGCACGTAAGCCTTCCAGTAGAGTGCTCCTTCTGCGCGCGAGCCCTTCGCCTCAGCGATCTGCTGATAGTGCGTCAAAGCCTCTTCGTACTTGCGGTCGTCTACGAGCCGACTCGCCCGCCGGTACTGATCGTCTTCCCTGCCCTTCCACGCGAACGTCCGGGCAATGGCGGCTTCCACTCTCGACTGCACATCGCGAACTGCCACAATTGACTGGAACGCCATCCCCGGAAACCCACCGATCGCCGGCCGCGGATCCGGCTCCGGTCTTGGATCCGGCTGAGCGACCAACACCATCGATGCTGCCGCGATACTCATCATGATCTTCATAGTTTGTTATTGCCTCGCTTTTCCCTTTCGACCGACTGCCGTTCCAAATGGCTCGACAGCACCTTAATCTTGAACGATTCATCCTCAATCTTCTGCCGAAACGCCTCGAGTTCCGTCGCGCTCAATTTGTCTGGACTATGCGCGATCTCCATCAGCAGTCGTTCGAGATCCTCGAGCAAAACAACCGTCTGCGTATCGCCCTGCCTCGCCGCCGATTGCCTATAAAGCCGATTGGATTCGAGCAGGTCAGAGGCCTCTTCGCGCTCAAAGCGGATATCGGGCTCAACGGCGTTCGATAACTCTTTCATCACAACCTGAGAACGCTCCAGATGCTCGGTGACCGCCACCATCAACACTCTGGGCGCGGCATCGGCTATTTCAGGCCGACCCGATTCCTGCTTGCCGAGCACGTATCCGGCAACACCTACCAAGAGCATCGCGGCAATCGCGCCCCACTGCTTCCACTGTGTTGATGACCGTGCGGGACGCACACCACGCATCCGCCATTCCACGCGCTTCCAGACCTGCGAACCATAGTCATCGCCACGCTCGGGGACACGCAGCGTATCCACCGAATTGAGCAATGTTCGCAACGCCTCAAAGCGCGACAGGCACGCCGCGCACTCGTTGAGATGCTTAGCGGCTTGCTCTTCGCCGCCCGGTTCGTCATAAAAATGCAGGATCATCTGCTCTTCACTTATATGATTCATGTGGCTACACTCACCCATGGCGTCAATGCCTTTCGCAACTTCTGCACCGCACGAAAGATGCTGTGCTTGGCGGCATTGTTTCCAATACCCAACGTGCCGCTGATCTCATCGATCGATTGCCCTTCAAAATGCCGTAGCATAAACGCGGTCCGCTCTTGCTGACTCAGTGCTTCGAGCGCGCGATCCATGGATTCCTGCATTCTCGCGCTCGCAAACAAGCGATCCGGCCCAGCGCTTGACTCCCTCAAACCGCCCAGCAACAGTTCATCGGAATTCACCGGCTTGCGGGCCCTGATCAAATCGAGTGAGTAGTTCGCCGCAATTCGATACACCCAGGTCGCAAACGACGCCCGCGACTCATATCGGTGAATCTGCTTGTACGCGCGGAAAAACGCCTCTTGCACCACATCATCAGCATCCTGCTCGTTGCCGGTCATTCGAAACCCGAGCCGGAACACGGCTCTGCTGTGGCGTTCCACCAGAATTCGGAACGCGTCGGAGTTTCCGCCCTGGACTGCGGCTATCGCCGCTTCGTCCGTCGTCTCTTCCATTCACCCTTTAGACTGGCGCATTTGCTGCCGGTTAGCTGGATTCGCCGTTACAATAGTTGATTGGCCCCCCAAATTTTCGTTTTGGACGCCGGCGGTCAGTATTGTCACTTGATCGCCCGCAAAGTGCGCGAACTCGGCATTTCGGCCGAAGTCCGCGCGAGCGACACGCCCGCCGCCGAGTTTGCCGGAGCGCGCGGCATCATCATTTCCGGCGGACCCAGCAGCGTTTATGAGTCCGGCAGCCCGACGATCGATCCCGCCATTCTGCGGCTTCCCGGCGTCGCGGTTTTAGGCATTTGCTATGGCCAACAGCTCATGGCATATGTTGAGCATGGCATCGTGGAACAGGGCGAGAAGGGCGAGTATGGCTTCGCCCAGATCTGCGTGTCTGAGACACCGACTGACCTGCTCGAAGGCTTGCCAGTTTCGCAACAGGTCTGGATGAGCCATCGTGACAAGGTCTCGCAAGTGCCAGGTGGCTATTCCGTACTGGCCAGCACGCCGACCTGCGCGATCGCTGCGATGGCGAATCCTTCAACCCGCCACTATGCGGTGCAGTTTCATCCCGAGGTGGTTCACACCAAGCACGGGCGCGAGATCCTCTCGAACTTCCTGTTCCGTATTGCGGAATGCGAAAAGGATTGGAATCCGACTGGCCTCATTGAGCAACTCGAAGAGCAAATTCGGCGGACAGCCGCCGGTCGCAACGTGTTCTTCTTTGTGAGCGGCGGTGTGGATTCGACCGTGGCCTACACGCTGTGCCTGCGCGCACTGGGACCCGAACGCGTGTGGGGTGCCTATGTCGATACAGGCCTCATGCGCGAAGGCGAGACCGAGTTCGTTGGCGACCTCTTCCGCAAGCTAGGAGCCACGCACTTTCACGTGGAAGACGCGCGCGCCGAGTTTCTCGGAGCTTTGAGTGAGGCTGCGGAACCGGAAAAGAAGCGGCACATCATCGGGCAACAGTTTGTGGATGTGCAGCAGCGCGTGCTGCAGAGCGAACGCTTTCTCGAAGGCGCCTGGATTCTCGGTCAGGGCACAATTTATCCGGACACGATTGAATCCGGCGGCACTGCGAAAGCAGACCTCATCAAGACGCATCACAACCGAGTGCCCGCGATCCAGAAGCTGATCGATGAGAACCGTATCATCGAGCCGCTCACGCAGTTCTACAAAGATGAAGTCCGCGCAGTGGGAAAGCAGTTGGGCTTGCCCGCTGAGTTCCTCGACCGGCATCCGTTTCCAGGCCCGGGACTGGCGATCCGCTGTCTTTGCGCGACGGAGTCAGGTGTGCCGTTGCAGACCGAAGATGGATGGGTTCTGCCGGTGAAGTCCGTTGGTGTGCAAGGCGATTCGAGGAGTTATCGCAACGTTTTGGTGGTTTCGGAAGGCGATCAACAGACCGCTACGTCGATCGTGAATCGGCGCGGCGATGTCAACCGGGCGATGAGCGTCGTGGGATCGCATGCGCCAGTTGCCGAGATGATCGCGACGCCTGCTCTGTTGACGACTGAGCGATTGGACCGGCTTCGGCGCGCGGATGCGATTGCCCGCCAGTTGTCGCATGAGAGCGGTTTCGATGCGCAGATCTGGCAGTTTCCGGTGGTGCTGATTCCGCTTGGTGTCGAAGGCCGACCGGATTCGATCGTGCTGAGGCCGATTCAATCCGTCGACGGCATGACTGCCGACGCGGTCACAATTCCGTCGGAATTGTTGGAACGAATGGTGGCGCAATTGAAGCAAGTCGAAGGACTGTGCGCCATCTTCTGCGACCTTACCAATAAGCCGCCAGGCACGATTGAATGGGAGTGATCCTGCTGTGAAACTGCACGTACTCGCCGCGGCCCTTGGCTGCGAACTCGTTGGCGACTCTGAGATCGAAATCACCGGCGTCGCTGGAATGGAACAAGCCGACCCCACGCAACTGACCTTTCTGGCGAACTCGAAGTACGCCCCGAAGGTGAAGGATTCATGCGCCGGTGCCATTCTCATCCAACAGCCTGTCGAGCATATGGCGAGCCTTGTGTCGAAGAATCCGTATTTGGATTTCGCACGCGCGCTGGCGCTGTTCTATCAACCGCCCCAACCGGCTCGCGGAATCCATCCGCTTGCGTATGTGGCTCCGACGGCGAAGATTGGCGAGAACGCGTCTATTGGGCCTTTTGCCTCTGTTGGCGAGAATGTGACTATCGGCCGTAATGCTGTGCTGCATCCTCACGTCGTAGTGTATGAAGGTGCGACCATTGGCGACGATTTCCTGGGACACTCGCATTGCGTGGTGCGCGAGTTTTGCCGCGTGGGCGATCGCGTGATCCTGCAAAACAATACGGTTGTTGGCGGCGATGGCTTCGGTTTCGCCAAGCGTGCTGACGGAACGCACTTCAAGATTGTGCAGTCTGGCGTGACGGTGATCGAAGACGATGTCGAGATCCAGAGCCTCACAAACATCGATCGCGCGACAGTGGGCGAAAGCCGTGTGAAGCGCGGTGCGAAGATCGACAGCTTAGTGCAAGTTGGCCATGCCAGCGTGGTCGGAGAAGACAACATTATCTGCTCGCAGACGGGCCTGGCCGGATCCACAATCTTGGGCAAGAATGTTTTACTCGCCGGGCAAGTGGGTGTGTCGGGACATCTCACCATCCACGACAATTCGGTGATCTACGCGCAGAGCGGCATCGGCCACGACGTGAAGCCTGGATCTGTGATGTCTGGATCGCCCGCATTCGAAGCGCGTGAATGGTTGCGCGCCATCACGGCGTTCCCCAAGCTTCCCGATATTCTGAAGACCCTGCGACAGTTGGAAAAACGCGTCGCTGAACTGGAAAAAAATGTCTGAACACCTGAACGATGAAGAGTTGATGGGCCTGGGCACGAGGCAGCCGCTTGCCTATAAGGACGAAGAGTTTCTGGAACGATCGGAAGCCCGACCGGTTCGAATCCTGGCCGAATACCTTTCGCCGCTCTCTGACTTTCGGCGCCAGAAGATCCGCGACACCGTCGTATTCTTCGGATCCGCACGCATCATGGAGATGGGCGGCATGGGCCGTTACTATCGCGAGGCGCGGCATTTGGCTCGCCTCGTAACAGCGTGGTCGAATAGCCTGAGCAACCCGGTGCGGCGCTTCGTGGTGACATCGGGCGGCGGACCCGGCATTATGGAAGCGGCGAACCGCGGGGCACAGGACGCAGGAGGCAAGTCCATCGGACTCAATATTGGCCTGCCGTTCGAACAGCTTCCAAACCCCTTCATTACGCCTGAGTTGAACTTCGAGTTCCACTACTTCTTCATGCGCAAGTTCTGGTTCGCGTACCTGGCGAAGGCACTGGTGGTGTTTCCCGGCGGGTTCGGAACTCTCGATGAATTGACCGAGATCCTCACGCTGATGCAGACGCGGAAACTTGAAAAGCCGATGGTGATCGTTCTGTATGGAAGCAGTTTTTGGAACGAGATCCTCAACTTCGATGCACTGGTCAAGTACGGCATGATTTCGAGCGAAGACTTGGATCTGTTCCAATTCGCCGACGATCCCCAGATTGCGTTTGAGCTGCTGCGGGATGGTCTAACCACTCACTATCTGCAACCGAGTGCCAAGCACGATGTGCCGCCGGGCGAGGGTCCTGACATCGCGAAGACCGTGCGTTAGAATCGAGTTCCGGTGACATTGAAGGACAAACTGCTGGAAATCTACGCTTGGCTCGGCCGGGTCGGGATCGTGTTTGTTCTGACGTTTGCGTTGAGCTTCGCGCCGATTGGAATCTGGAGGGTCGCGTCTCAGGCAATCGCGATCGTCACTGGATTTTGGCTCCTGATCCGCCTTTTTCGCTGGTCGACACGGCAGGCGATATGGCGACTTCGCAACCGCTTGCTGGTCACCTACACGTTCATCGCCGTCGTGCCTCTCACGCTGATCGTTTTGATGATTGGCCTCAGCGGTTTCGCGCTTATGAATCAGCTGGTGATCTACCTCGCCACCGCCGAACTCGACCGCCGTGTCGATCTGCTTACTTCCACGGCGGAAACATTGCGCATCATGGAACCGGCGCGGCGTGAAAGCACTGTTGAGCGAATGTTCGATCTCTATTACAAAGATCGATTTCAGGGCATCGTGGTGGTGGTGCGCGAAGGTACCAGTATCTTCACGTATCCGAAGGATCTCTCCGTTCAATCTCCGCTGGCGGGATGGGGCGATGTATCCGGCGTTGTCAACGAGGGAGGCCAATTACATGTTTGGGCCCATCGCATGACCGCCACCGGAGAGATCACCGTCACCACAGCGTTGACGCAAGATTACTTGTCGGCACTGATACCGAAGCTCGGCCTCTTCGAAGTTTACCCACTCGACGAGTTCGACCCGGTCAACAGCTTTCAAGCAGGACGCACATCGCCGACTCGACGCACGGCCAGCATGCCGCGCCGGCTTCCACCGGCAGCCAATCGACTCGACCCCGAAGTCTGGTGGTACAGTTCGTTGCCGATTTTCAATTGGAACAAACCATCCCAGACGCCAGACGATAAGGCGGTGATCAAGGTGCAGACGCGGCCTTCGATGATCTTCGACGTAGTGTTCGAAGCGAGAAGCTCAGACTTGCTGCAGGGCACACTGCCCGGATTGCTCGTTCTGGTCGCGATCCTGTTCCTGATCGTCGAACTTGTGGCACTCATGATTGGAGTGAGCATGACGCGAACGATGACTAGCGCCGTGCATGATCTTTATGAGGGCACGCGGCGCGTGCAAGAAGGCGACTTTGCGCATCGGATCCCCGTGCAAGGCAAAGATCAACTCGCGGAACTGGGACGCTCGTTCAACCGCATGACGGAGAATGTCCAGCATCTGCTGACCGTGGCCAAGGAGAAAGAGCGACTGCAGAGCGAGATCGAGATCGCGCGCGAAGTACAAGGGCAACTCTATCCGAAGTCGATGCCCTCGTGCAAAAGCCTTCGGCTCAAGGCATACAATCAGCCCGCGAGAATGGTTTCCGGCGATTACTTCGACTATGACGGGCTCGCCAACGATCACATCAGTTTCGCACTGGGCGACGTCGCTGGCAAAGGAATCTCGGCGGCCCTTTTGATGGCCGCGCTGCAATCATCCGTGCGCGCGCAGTGGAGCCATTCGATGGAACGCGCGGCCGCCGGGGCTGTATCGGGATCGGGGATACAATGCCCGCCGATTTCCACGTCAAAACTGGTTTCCGAACTGAACCTGCAGTTGTACAAGAACACGTCGCCGGAAAAGTACGCGACCTTCTTCCTTGGCCTTTACGATCCAGCAACGACGATGTTGACCTACACGAATGCCGGACACCTGCCTCCGCTGCTGTTCCGTAATGGCGAAGTCACGCGGCTCGAGATCGACGGCACGGTTGTTGGTGCGTTTCCTTTCGCGGACTATGGCGAAAGCAAGTTGAAGTTGCAAAAAGGCGATCTATTGCTCTGTTACACAGACGGCATCAGCGAACCGGAAAACGCCTATGGAGAAATGTACGGCGAGGACCGGCTCATTGAAGTGGTGCTAAGAAACCAGCACAAGACCGATGATCAACTGGTGGAAGCGATCATGGATGCCGTACTGCAATGGACCGGTTCGCCTGAGTTGCAAGACGACATGACGATGCTGCTCGCCTGGCAAGAATAGCCCAATGGGGATCCCGCGCAGAATCTACTACGCAGCCGCGGCCGTGGCACTGGCCTTAACCATCGGCACGCTGGGATTCGTCTTTATTGAAGGCTATCCATGGTTCGACGCCTTCTATATGACGGTGATCACGCTGTTCACCATCGGCTATGGCGAGATCCGCACACTGAGCTTCCCAGGACGCGTCTTCAACACCGCATTGATCCTATTCGGCGGAGGCGTTTTCTTGCTGGCAATCGGTGCATTCACGCAGTCGATCATCGAGCTGGAACTCAATCAATTCTTCGGAAAACGGCGGGTGAGAAACATGATCGAAAAGTTGAAAGACCACTACATCGTCTGTGGATACGGCCGGGTGGGCCGCGGTGCCGCCGCGGAACTGAAGGCGGCAGGCGTGCCGTTCGTCGTGATCGACAACAATGACGAGCGCGTGGAAAGAGCAATGAAAGCTGGCATTTTCGCGGTGGTGGGAGATTGCACCAAGGATGAACCGTTGCGCGACGTCGGCATCGACCGCGCGGCTGGCTTGATCGCGACGCTACGTACCGATGCGGACAACCTGTTTTTAATTCTTTCCGCGCGGACGCTGAATCCGAAGCTGCACCTGTCTGCCCGAGTGAGCGAAGAAGAAGCCGAGGCCAAGATGCGGCGCGCAGGAGCGGACGCGGTATTTGCGCCGTACACGATCACCGGTGCTCGTATGGCGCAGGCTCTGCTGCGTCCCCATGTGCATCAGTTCATCGATTTCACGACGCGCAATACCGGACTCGACGTCGGTATCGAGCAAGTGGCAGTTTCGGGCAGCAGCAAGTTCGCAGGCCAGACTCTCGAACAGACCAATTTTTGCCGCGATCTCGGAATCATCGTGCTGGCCATCAAGAAGAGCGACGGCAAAATGCAGTTCAATCCACCGGCAGAGGCAACCGTCGCCGCCGGGGATTTTCTCATCGTAATGGGCGAGAATCCCAGTCTGCGCAAGTTGGAACACTTACTGGCATGATCAAAGTACTCACCGCCGAACAGATGCGCGAAGCCGACCGGTTGACGATCGCATCGGGCATTCCTGGACTCATCCTGATGGAAAACGCGGCGTGCCGCGTGGTGGATTTTCTCGTGGCGCGCTACTCACCCCTTGCCGCTCATCGGATTGCGATCATCTGCGGCAAGGGCAACAACGGAGGTGACGGGTTGGCCATCGCGCGACAGATACTCACGCGATTCGTTCCGCGCGGGCTGCAGGTTTTTCTCGCGGTCGATCCTCGAGAACTCACAGGAGACGCGCAAAGGAACTACGAGATGTTCGTCGCGGTGGGGGGCCAATTTGCTTATCAGCCTGACGCAACAGCAACTCTCTTGATCGACGCGCTGTTGGGAACGGGCTTGCGCGGTCCGGCATTTGGCCCGTCGCTCGAGTGGATCCGCCGCATGAATACGGGCTTTCCGTCAGCACGCATTGTGGCCGTCGACATCCCTTCGGGCTTGATCGAAGATGGCGAGTACGTCAAGGCGCACCACACCGTGACTTTCGCAGCACCCAAGATTCCTATGGTGAAACCGGTGCTTTGCGATGCGGTGGGAGAACTCACGGTCGCGCGAATCGGCATCGCGGAGGCCATCGTCAACCAAGCAGACATTGCGATTTCTGAGCTTGAAGACTTCAGCGGCTTGCTTGCACCACGCGGATCCAACACGCACAAGGGTTCCTTCGGACATGTCTTGGTTGTCGGTGGCGCGCCTGGAAAGACAGGCGCAGCAGCCATGTCTGGCCTTTCCGCCTTGCGCGCAGGCGCAGGGCTCGTGACCGTCGCTGCTTCCGATACGGATGGATTTCCACACGAACTGATGTCCGCTCGCCTCGAAGGTCCGTTGCCGCTGGATCGCAAGACCGTGCTCGCCATAGGTCCCGGTATTGGATCGGATCCCGAGATCGTGGAACTCGTGCGTGGGGCGGCTCGCAACGCGCAGATGCCCGTCGTCATTGACGCCGATGGACTGAACGCTCTGGCGGGGTTCGACGAAGCCCCTTGGCCCGCCAGTGCTGCGCCGCGCATCCTGACGCCACATCCAGGCGAGATGCAGCGCATCGCCAGCGCCACGGGAGACCGCATTGCCGACGCCCGTGCACTCGCGCAACGCTGGAACTGCTGCGTGGTCTTGAAGGGGTCACGAACGGTGATCGCGTTCGCGGATGGTGAGGTGTTCATCAATCCAACAGGATCTCCATCAATGGCCAAGGCTGGTTCTGGGGACATCCTCACTGGCGTGATCGCGGGGTTGGTCGCGCAGTTCCCCGCTCAATGGAAGCTGGCCGTGCGATGCGCAGTGTACTTGCACGGACGCGCCGGAGAGCTTGCGGCAAAGGATCTGGGCTCAGACAAGACTGTGATCGCCACCGATCTGTTGCGCTATCTCTATGCGGATCTTTGAGACCCGCTCAGAAGAGGAAACGATCGAAGCAGGGCGCGAAATCGCAGCACTGTTGCCGACGCGATGCGTTGTGGTGCTGGCAGGCAACCTCGGCGCGGGCAAGACGACTATTACCAAAGGCATTGCAGAGGCGCTTGGCGCGGACGCGAGCGACGTGTCGAGCCCGACGTTCACGCTGATCCACGAATATGGGCGACGACTCGTTCACGTCGATTTGTATCGTCTTGAATCCGACCGCGAATACTTCACCCTAGGATTGGAAGAGTACTTCGAACGCAACCGCATCGTGCTCATCGAATGGGGCGAGAAGTTCCGCCACTTGCTACCGGAAGACATCCGCGAGATCCGCATCGAACATCGAGGAGAAGACAACCGGCTCATCACTCTGAAATAATCAGAGCCGATCTTTTTTGCGATCGCGTTATTGATTGGCTTCGCCGACCCTGTCACTCTCACCACGGCCCAAGACCACCAGCGCACGCTTGCGTTGCTGGGGATCAAGGAACTGCGCCGTGCCGCAGATGGACGCAACAAAGACGCGCCCAATGCAGCGAACTACGACGAGTCCAAGGCGAATCCATTCCCGACGCTTCCAGATCCGCTGGTGATGAAGAACGGGAAGAAGGTCAAAAACGCCAACATGTGGTGGAAGCAGCGCCGTCGCGAAATCATTGAGGATTTCGACCGCGAAGTTTATGGGCGCTTGCCAAAGAATCCGCCTTCGGTAAAGTGGGAAGTCGTCAGTACGACACCAGAGAAAAAGAGTGAGGTTTCCGTCATTGCAAAGCAACTGGCGGGGCACGTCGACAACTCTTCGTATCCACAAGTAACGGTAGACATCAGACTCACCCTTACGATTTCGGCGGATGCGAAAGGTTCGGTGCCTGTGGTGATGGAACTCAATTTCGGCGCGTTTCCACAGCGTCCTGGTGCACCTCCTCGGCCCGCGCCAGTTGGCCCAACCGCAATCGACATGATTCTGGCAAAGGGTTGGGGATACGCGGCGATTGTACCGACGAGCATCCAGGCGGACAACGGCGCTGGTTTGACGAAAGGCATCATTGGACTCGTGAACAAAGGTCAGCCGCGCAAGGCCGATGACTGGGGCGCTTTACGCCCATGGGGATGGGGCGCGAGCCGCGCGCTCGACTACTTTGAGACCGACAAGTCGGTGGACACCAAGCGCGTCGCCCTCTCGAAGGACATTCACGCTACGGCAAGGCTGTGGGAGTCGCAATGATGGACGACTCGCGATTCGCCACTGCGTTCATCAGTTCATCGGGCGCGGGTGGCGTGAAGATCCACCGACGCAACTTTGGCGAGCACGTTGAGAACGTCGCCGCACCCAACGAGTATCGCTGGATGGCGGGGAACTACATGAAGTATGCGGGTCCGCTGCAATGGAGCGACCTTCCGGTTGATGCTCATGAACTCTTGGCACTGATTGCTCCGAGGCCAGTGTTTATCGAGCGCCGGAGCAACGGAGGGCGACGGTTGGGTCGACGCCAAGGGCGGCTTTCTAGCCGGTGTTGGCGCTTCGCCTGTCTATAAATTGCTAGGGAAGAAGGGGCCGAATGCAACCGAGTTCCCGTCGATGGAGACCGGATTGATGGATGGCGACCTAGCCTTTCGGCAACACAAGGACGGACATACGCCCGGTCTGAACTGGCCGGTCTTTTTGGATTTCGCGAAACGCTACTTTAAGCGCTGAGCAAAGTGCCCCGGCCCAGAAGCCACTTCGGGTCGAGACGGCGCTTCACGGCGACCATTGCTTCGATATGCTCTTGCGTGTATTGATGCTTGAGAAAGTGAGCTTTGCGCTTGCCTAGCCCGTGTTCGGCGGATACGGTTCCGCCCATGCTGGCGGCTTTTTTCGCGAACTCTTCCATCAGTTGTTTCGCGCGATCGAACTGTTCTTTTGTGCGGGGCAGAAAGTTGACGTGGACATGCGCATCGCCGATATGGCCATAGACGACATACTGTCCAGGCATCTCGCGTTCGACCACTTCGCGATACCAAAGCAGCATCTCGCGATTCTTCTCTAGAGGCACAGCGCAATCGGATCCGACCTTCATAAAGCCATTGCGAATCACGGTTTCGTTGACCTTTTCTGGCAAAGAGTGCCGGAACAAGCGAAAGCGCTCGCGATCGGCGGCGCTCGCAGCGACCCAGGAATCGTCGGCGAGCAGGCCAGTGAATTCGAGCCGCTGGTCCCAATCGGACCCTTGCTCTGGAGTATCGAGTTCCGCCTCGATCATCAGCGCGGCCTGCGCTCCGCCGGGTTGCGTTTGCAAAAGCGACAGCGACCCGTGGTCCATGTATTCGAGCATCCGCAGGCCGGGCGTTTCACGCCAGGATTCCACCGCATCCCAGGCGGATTCTTCCGAAGAAAAGAACAGAACTCCGGTCAACATCTCGCCCTTAGGAGAAGGATGCAGCTTCACTTCCGCTTCCGTCAGGATGCCGAGGATGCCTTCGGAACCGACGAAGAGATCCACCCAGTCCATTCCTGGCCGCAACGGAAAAGCGACAGAATGTTTTGTGGTGTTCGGCTGCGGAACCGTCGGAACATCGAAGTCAATCGCTTCGCCGCGGCGGAACGTACGCAGAGTTCCATCGGCCAGAACAACGCGAACGGCGTTAATGTGCGCGCGTGTGGCCTTCCAATAGAAGCAGCGTGAACCGCTGGCGTTGTTGGCGATCATGCCTCCGAGCGAGGCTGTGTTCTCGGTTGGATCCGGCGCGTAAATCTGACCGGTTGCACGTGCGGCGGCTTGCAGATCGCGCAAGATCACTCCGGCACCGACGTTTGCCTTGCCATCGAGGATTTCCAGCTTCCGAAAGCGTTCCATGCCGATCATCCAGCCTTCATGGCCGATGGATCCACCGGCGAGGCCGGTCCAGGATCCGCCAATGGTAATGGGGGTTCCCGCATCGTAAGCCTGGCGCACAATCTTCTGCAATTCGGCCTCTGAATCGGGACGGAAGATCTCTTCGACGACGCCGACATAACCACCGGCGTCTTTGAGTTCGACGGACAACTTAGACCTCCAGAATAACCGGAACGATCAGCGGGCGCCGCGAGGTCTTCTTGGTGAGAAAACGCTTGAGGTCCACGCGGACCTTTTCTTGCATCACGCCCCAATCGGTGCGCTCTTCGGCATTCGACGATTCGATGGTGCGAATCACGATCTGCTTGGCTTCTTCGATGGCGGCCGGTTCGTCGAGCGAAACAAAACCGCGGCTAACGATTTCCGGCTGGCCTTCGAGCTTGCCTGTGTTCTTGTCGATGACAACGATGGGCAACACGAATCCGTCTTCGCTCAAATGGCGGCGATCGCGAATCACGATATCCTCTACCACTTCATCGAGCGAACCCGAATCGATACAGACACGGCCAACGGTAATCTTGGGACCCTTGTGCGCACCCGTCGAATCGATTTCCAACGACTCGCCCGTTTCGAGCACGATGCTCTTCTCGTAGCGAGCGTGGCGCAGGCCATCGGCCAAAGCCGCATGCTTTTTGAGCTGGCGGTATTCGCCGTGCAGAGGTACGAAATACTTGGGCTGTACCAGATTGATCAGGATTTTCAGTTCTTCAGCGCTGGCGTGTCCCGATACGTGCACGGGGGGCGTCATCTGACCGAAGATCACTTCCGCACCACGCCGCGTGACGTGGTTGATCATCCGATAGATGCCTTTCTCGTTGCCCGGGATAATGCGGGCACTCAACACAACGGTATCGCCAGGTTCGAGCGAAAGATGCTTGTGGTTGTCCACCGCTACGCGCGACATCGCCGACATCGGTTCCCCTTGGGTTCCGGACACAAGCACGCAAACTTTTGAAGCGTTCGTGCTCATGATGTCTTGCGGACGCAACAGCAGCGAGTCGGGGATGCGCAGGAATCCGAGATCGTGGGCGATTTCGGTGACGTCGTTCATGCTACGTCCGAGAACCGCAACCTTGCGACCGTGCTCATGAGCCAACTCAAGCACAGTCTGCAATCGATGAATCGATGAACTGAAACAACAGACCACGAGCCGTCGCTCGGCTGACTGAAAGATCTGTTCCAAGCGAGGACGCACGGCGCGTTCACTTTCGGTGAAACCGGGCCGATCGACGTTGGTCGAATCCGAAAGCAGCAGCAGGACACCCTTTTTGCCGTATTCAGCGAAAGTGTGGAAGTCGAACGGAAGATTATCGGTAGGGCTGCTGTCGATCTTGAAGTCACCGGTGTGGATGATGACACCGGCGGGCGTGGTGATCGCAAACGCGACCGCGCTAACGATTGAATGCGTGACGTGAATCGGCTCAATCTTGAACGGACCGACCTCAAACACCTTGCGCGGCTGAATCTCGTTCAGCTTATAGTTCTTGAGTTTGCTGTGTTCGTCGAGACGGCGTTCGACCAGTGCTAAAGTGAACGCCGTTCCGTACACCGGGATATTCATCCGGCTCAACAGAAACGGTACGGCACCGATGTGATCCTCATGGCCGTGAGTCAGGATCAGCGCGCGAACGTGTTCGCGATTCTCTTCCAGATAGGCAAAATCAGGAGTGACGATGTCCACTCCGAGCAGTTCTGCTTCGGGGAACATCATACCGGCATCGACGATGATGATGTCGTCTCCATAGCGGATCGCCATGGAATTCATCCCGAAGTCGCCGAGACCGCCGAGTGGGATGACCTGTAGTTTAGGATCAGGCATTAAACATTTAAGAGTAACAGGGCTTCGGCGTCAGTTGCGGCCGCACAGACCGGGAGTGCCGCACATCCCGGCTGGGCATCCGCCCGGTTGAGGAGCGGCTGCCGCTTTCGGAGCCCCATTCGCATGCGCCGCGAACGTCGAGTAGCGGATCTCAAGGTTGGCGGGTTTGTGATCTCCGCAGGTCGGACAGGCAACGGCATCGCCAGCTCTGCGAATCAACTTCTCGAAGTCGGATCCACAGTCTTGGCAGTGATATTCAAAGATAGGCATGTTGTTGTTTTACTCCGTGAGTACGAGGGCTATTTTATCAAGGACGGTGCGAGCGTCTGAAGACTCGCCATTGTAGTGATTGAAGAGGACGGAGAACGCGATCTCGCCATACGTTTTGCTCATCGCATAGCCGGAAAGCGCCGAAACGTGAGCGAGAGAGCCTGTTTTTGCGCGGATCCGCTTTGCGTTCTCTTCCTCGCCCTCGAACCGCTTCGAGAGTGAACCATCCACGCCGCCTATAGGAAGCAGGCTGATCCAGGCAGCACGATGTTCCGAACGGTACATATGTATGAGAAGTTTCGTCGCGGCCTGCGGCGTCACCAAGGTCTGCCTGGAAAGTCCGGAACCATCCTGAAAATAGCAGCATCCAGACGGGGCACCGGTTTTGGCAATCAACGCATACATCTCGTGCAGCCCCGCTTGGCGTGTAGCTTCGCCAGTGGCAACGCGGCCCACTTCGCGAAGCACCAGTTCGGCATAGAGGTTTTGGCTGACTTTGTCGACCACGCGCAGGATCTCGATGAGCGGAGGTGACATGCGTTCGGCAAGGATCGCCTTGGGCATCGCGGGCAGCGGATCGCCCACGCGACGACCGCGCACAAGTGGTGAGCCATCGATCCGGACGCCTCGTTTGCCGAGGGCCTCGTGCAACAGCGCCGCCGCAAACAGAGCGGGCTGATCGATTGCGACAAGTTCCGAGGATGTCCGATCGGCGGGAATCGTGCCGCTCAAAACTAACTGCCTCGAAGTGCCAATTCGATCGACGCGCACATCCGATTCGTCTCCAGGGCGAATCTGATTGAAAACGGTGAAGTACTCGATATTGGGCGTGAAACGAAACGCCCATGGCGAAGCGGTGATCAACTGCACGTTGTCGTGAATCGTCAAGGCGCTCACTGGTGCGCCGTAATCGGCGATAGCATCGTCAATGGTCCAACCGACGGGATAAGGATCGCTAGAATGCAGCGACTCATCGCCCACGATGCCACCCTTAATGTGCTTGACGCCTTTTGCCACGATCGCGTCGGCAAATTCACCGATGGCATCGGGCCTGGTTCCAAAGACCTGACCGAACTTGCGGCTTCCAAACGTGGGATCGCCGCCGCCAATCAGGGAAAGATCCCCTTGCAAAACGCCTTTTTCATCCGGTTCGCGATCGGCGGCAATGCGCGTCACAAAGCGGTGATCCGGGCCGAGTTTCGCCAATGCCAAAGCGGTCGAAAACAGTTTTGTGTTGGAAGCGGGAGTAAACGTATGCTGGGCGTTGTGAGCATAGAGGACACGCCCCGTGCTCACTTGTACAGCATGAACACCCAACATACCGACGGCGGTTGCGGGCGAAGCGCAAGCCATCGCATCCATCATTTTTTGAGCCAGTTGCAGTTTGACTGGCCCTTTTGCGGGCGAAACCGGCCGAACCAAGACAGCACGACCACTGGCGGCCAACAAAGCGGCAGCGAACAAAGCATGAAACACCATACAAATATTTTCGCACTCCAAACGGTGTCATAATCGAATCATTCCTAACGCACTCTTAGATTTGCTGAACCGTGGCCGCCGCCGTGTTCTTACGCAACTCGGCTGGGTTCACTTGATTACGGCCCTCGGCGTTGCTTGCGGCGCTTCGATTCTGATGCTGTTGCTCGGAACCCAGATTCTCGACTGGTATTGGCTACCAGCCCTGTTTCTCTTTGGACTGGGCTATGGCCTATGGAAGATGTGGCAATCGACACCGACCGTGTATGAGGTCGCCCAGCGCATCGATCATTCGCTGTCGTTGCACGACTCGCTTTCTACGGCCTTCCATTTTGGATCTTCCTCAGAACCCGCTTCGAAGGGCATGAAGGCACTGCAATCGCAGCATGCGGTCGAAGTGGCGCAGACCGTGGATCTGAGCGCGGCGCTACCGTTTCAACTGCCTCGGACGGCATACATTTCCGGCGCGGTCGCACTGGTTGCACTAACACTGTTCGGTGTCCGCTATGGTGTGACCCAGAGTCTCGACTTCAAACCGTCGCTGGTGGCGATGGCCTTTGACAATTTCTTTTCCGGCTCCGATGTGGTTGCCAAGAACGAAGGCAAGTTGGCCCGGCAGCAGAAGAATCTCAACGATGAGTTCGAGAAGATGGGCATCCACGTCAACACGGCCGATCAGAAGATGGAGGATCTCGACGCTGGAAACGAGCATTCCACTGACATTGTGGATACTCCCGATGTGAATCCTGAATCCGGCAACGATTCCCGCGACAAGGCCAAGACTTCGCCTGAAGCCATGAAGGCGGAAGGCAAAGAGGAAGGCAACGATAAAGAAGGATCCGACGGAGCCGACAGCAAGGGTAAAGATTCGGAACCGGAAGCCGGTGATGGCAAAAGTGACAAAGCCAAAGAAGCGCCCGACAAGCAGGGCCAGCAGAAGAGCGACAATTCCAGCCTGATGGACAAGCTCAAAGATGCCATGCGGAACATGATGAACAAGATGAAGCAGCAGCAGAAGGGCAATCAGCAAAAGCTAGATCAGCAGAATGCATCGAAGGATGGTTCATCGCAGCAACAGCAAGGGCAGAAGGGCGATCAGCAGGGCCAGCAGAAGGATCAGCAGGGACAGCAGCAGGCGGGCGAAGGCAAAGAGCAGAAGTCCGAAGGCAAAGATGGACAGCAGGGCCAGAAGTCTGAGAACGCGCAGGGCAAGTCTTCTGAACAGAAGGGCAATCAGCAGCAATCCGCTGACGCCAAGAGCGGCCAGGGCAAGCAGGATGGGTCAAAAGACTTGAAGGATGCCGAACTCGAAAAAGCGATGGGCAAGCTTTCAGAAATTTATGGCAAGCGCCAGCAGAATCTCACGGGCGAGATCACGATTGAAGTCTCTTCCGGCAAGCAACAGTTGAAGACCGCCTATTCGACGAAGACGGCGGAGCACAAGGAATCTGGCGGCGAAATCAACCGCGATGAAGTGCCGTTGATCTATCAGCAATACGTGGAAAAGTACTTCGATCAGATTCGCAAGGCGGATGCCGCTGCGGAGCGTGCGAGTGCCCCCAAGGGCACGGCAGCCCCTACGGGCGGCGGGGCGAAGTAGAAGGCGGCTCTGGCAGTCGGCCCGTTAGGTTGAGCCAAGTCCACCAAATCGCCGTTGTGCTGGACAGTAACCCGGATAAGGTGCCGACCAAGCGGATCGTTTCCACCTTACCGTCAGCGGTGGCAAACCCGGCGGCCGACATCGACAACATCATCATTCCCCAAGTCAAGGTTTCGAGCGTGGACATCACGCGGCCCCGGTATTCATTGGCTGTGTGACGCATCACCCGCGTGGCGTTCATCACCGAACTTACTGCCACGGCTGCGCGAGAAAGCAGAATGAACACCAAGGCTGCGCGATAGTTGGTCATCTGGCTGAAGACGATGTACATGCCTCCGTGCAGTAGATACGCGATAGCGATCGTGTGTTTATAAGCGGCGAATCCCAGCCGTGGCAAAAGCGAATGCGCGATCATTCCACCGGTCACGAGTCCCACACCAGCCGCACCCCAGAGATCGCCTGTTCCCGCAGCACCTCGCGCAAAGACCTTCTCGCCGAAAAGACTGAAGAGGATCTGAGCCGCGCGCCCACCCGTCGCCCAGCCTAGTGAAATCAGACCAATTGCGAACAACAGCGGGATCGAGCGCATGTACCGCAAGCCGTCAAGGTAATCACTCACAGGGTGCGGCATTCTGTGGCTGGTCTGCGTAACTTTGAACTCGCCCTTGAGTCTCCATACGCAGATCGCCGAGAACAAAAAGGAGAAGGCATTCAGCAGGAATGCAAATCCGAATCCGAATCCATCGATGCTTCTTCCGGCGAGCCAAGCACCGACAGCCGTCGTCAGCCACATCGTGGTCTGCGCCAGCGATGTCGCGGTCGAAAGCTGTTCTCCGTCAGCGATGGTGGGAAGAATCGCGCCGCGCCCCGCGCTGAAGAATGGCGATGCGGCCATGAGCAAGGCACTCAACAGATAGAGCATCGTATTGGATCTGCCCTGCGACGCGAGAAGAAAGAGGAGAGCGATCAGAATACGGATCAGATCGCTCGCAATCATGATCTTGCGGCGATCGAAGCGATCGAGCATCACCCCGGCAAAAGGCCCGATGAAGATCGCGGGAATCGCACGCGCAAGCATAATTCCGGAAACGGCCATACCGGCACCTTCGTTCGAAGCGCCAGACTCAACACCGCGATGTTGTTGAAGTGATCGCCGATCTCGGAAACCACTTGTCCGGCCCACAGCCATCGGACGTTGCGGTTTTCACGGAGCAACCGGATAAGGGTCACAACCGTTCCGAGACCATCACTCCGGCAAAGACCAGCGCTCCGCCCATGTAAAGAGAAGTCCCGGGAGACTCATTGAGCAACAGAATTCCCAGCAAAGTCGCCATCACAGGCTGCGCATAGGTGAACGTGCTAACGCGCGAGGCGGGCATCCAGCGCAGCGCCCAGTAAAGGATCAGGTATCCCATCACGCTCGAGAAGATCGCCATGTAGGCGACAGAAAGCCAAGCTCGCCAAGTGAACGCCAGGATGTCCACTCCTTGAGAGACATACCAGGTGAGCGGCAACAATGCCACGCCGCTGCCGGCATACGCGAACGTGTTCATAGTGATGCCGCTATGCTGCTTGGTGTACCGCTTGCCCACCACCGTGAAAATCGCGTACGCAACACCGGAAAGATAAATGAACAGATCGCCCAACAACGATGGGCCGATGCCGTTCTTCGAAGGTTCCGAAAGGTGCGCCAACTGCAACAGCGCGACACCGCTGATTGCCAGAGACATTCCAATGAGGCGTTTGGCATTGAGCCGTTCCTGCTTAAACAGAATGGCCACAATCATCGTGGAAACCGGCGCTAGGCCAATCACGACTGCCGCGTGGGCAACAGTCGTCCGCGAGATCCCCAGGATGAAGAACATCTGGTTCATCGCCACGCCGAGAAATCCCAGCGCAAACAGAATTGGCGCTTCTTTCCAGGTCCAGGTCGCAGGGCCCACGGTACGGCGTTCCCAAACATAGAACGGCAAGATCACTAGGCCGGCGGCGAGATTCCGGATGCCGACGATGAACGATGCAGGCATCTCGCGCAAAGCGAACTTCGAGATCACGAAGTTCAAAGACCAGGCGAACACCATGAGCATCAACATCGCGATGATCTTCGAATCCGCTGGCCTGTGTTGTTGACTGCCGATACTACTTCCCAGTGAGAGTCTCCTCACGCGTGGTGATTGATTTTATGAACTCGAGGTCGATCGGATAGCCAAGGCCCGCGTCATCGCGGATTTCAATGGTGCCGCGCGGGGTCGTTTCCACCCAGGGGTCGATCACATCGCGCTTCCAATAACGTTTGCTGGCCGAGACGTCGCCCGGCAGCACGAAGCCAGGCAGTGTCGAGAGTGCGATGTTGTGGGCACGGCCGATGCCGGCCTCGAGCATGCCGCCACACCACACGGGGATGTTGTGTTTGACCGCGACATCGTGCACCGCCTTCGCGCCGGTAAAGCCACCCACACGACCCAGCTTGATGTTGATGATCTTGCACGCGCCCATGCGAATCGCCTGCTCGGCCTGATGCGCGTCGCGGATACACTCATCCAAACAGATGGGCGTCCGCAAGGCTGCTTGCAGCGGCACGTGATCGATGATTTCGTCGTGGGCGAGCGGTTGCTCAATCATCATCAGATTGAACTCATCGAGTTGCTTGAGCAGATCGATGTCACTGAGCGAGTAGGCCGAGTTCGCATCCGCCATCAGCAGGATCGAAGGGAAGCGCTTGCGCACCGCACGGATTACCTCAACGTCCCAGCCCGGCTTGATCTTCATTTTGATGCGCTGGTAGCCATCGTTGATTTCGGTCTCGATCTTGCCAAGCAGTTGATCGACGGAATCCTGGATGCCGATCGAAACACCGCAAGGAATCTCTCGGCGCGCACCACCACCGATATGCTTCCAAAGCGGAACTCCAGCAAGGCGAGCTTCCAGATCCCACATGGCGGCTTCGAGTCCGCCACGTGCCATGAAGTGGCCGCGGATTTGCGCCGATCGCTGATAGACCGCAGCGGCATCTACAAACTCGTGATTGAGTACTCGCGGCGCGACGTAGTCTTTGAGAATCATCCAAGCGGATTCGAACCACTCTTCGTTGTAGAAAGGATTCTCACCCGCGGTGACTTCTCCCCAACCGCTGACACCGTCGGAGATCGCTTCCACCAGCACCATGTCGCGCGCATAGGTGCGACCGAAGCTGGTTTCGAAGAAGTGCACGAGCGGCATCTGGATCTGCCGCAGAATGATCTTATCTACTTTGAGTCCCATTGGCCTAACAAATACGTGCCGTCCGTTTCGGATCGTTCGAACCCGATGACGGCAAGTCCCTTTCCTGTGAGTTCCACAAACGATTCGCTGACTGCCTGCTGTATCTCGCGCGCCTGCTTCGGATCCTGATGCCGCAACTCGCCGATGTTCGCGGGGACGGCAATGCGCGCCTCGGTCGCCGCCCGTTCGAATGCCTCGCCGACAATGATCGCGCGGGCGCGAGGTGAATCCACATACCATTCGGCAACACAGCGGTCTGTGGGAAGGCTGCCATGCAAATGGCTGCTCGTGCTTCCGTAGAAGTTGAGTGCAAAGCGTCGAATGACCGCACCGAGCCGTTCGATGTTGAAGAACGCGTTCTTGATCTCCAGCGGATCGAATGTCCATTCCACCAGATCGATGTGGCGCGCCAGTGCGTCTTCTCTTTGCGCGAGTTTCATGAGCTTGCCCAGACCCGCATTGCGATATTCGGGCAATACGCCGAGCATATGCGAATGAATGTATCCGCGCCCGTCGCTCTCTCTGATTCCAGGCACACCGTAGAGAAAAGAAACCATCCGGCCTTGATCGAAGGCGCCAAAAGAGTGGCCCCCGATCTTCTGTGCAACGACGAACGAGCGTACGGGGATGAGGTCGCGCTCGGCGAATCCCCAAATATTCTCCTGCAGGGCGACAGCTTCGCGATACTCGTCCAATTCCAGCAGCCGCTTGATTTCGATGCTCATTTCCCTGCCCTTTTCGCTTGCTGCCAAAAGGCCTCCATCTCGTCGATGTTCGATTCGTTCCACGGCTTGCCCGCAATATTGAGTTGCTCTTCGACGAATCCGAAACGCCTGCGAAATTTGGCGTTCGCCTTGCGCAACGCCTGTTCCGGATCGACTTTCATGAACCGCGCGAGATTGACGATTACAAAGAGCATGTCGCCAAGCTCGTCTTCGCGCTCGGCATCGGTGGAAGTCTGTTTCAATTCCGCGACTTCTTCATCGAGCTTGTCGTAAACCTGCGAAACATCGCTCCAATCGAAGCCGACTCCCGCGGCTTTCGAAGCAATCTGTGCGGCTTCCGCCAAAGCGGGTTGGGCACGAGAAACACCATCGAGCAACAGCTTGCGTTTCTCTGAAGACTTCTCAGAAGCCTTGATCTCATCCCAGCGCTGTTTCACGTCGTCTGCGGTGTTGGCAATCGCGTCACCGAAGATGTGTGGATGCCGGCGAATCAGCTTTTCATTGATTGCGCGCAACGAGTCGACGATATCGAAATGGCCCTGTTCGGCGGCCATTTCCGCATAAAACACGGCCTGCAATACAAAATCGCCAAGCTCTTCTTCGAGCCCCGTCCAATCGCGCGCATCGATCGCGTCCAGCACTTCGTAGGTCTCTTCGAGTGTGTACTTTTTGATGGAATCGAAATCCTGCTCACGATCCCATGGGCACCCGTCCGGCGCACGCAACTTCGCCATGATCTCGACGAGACGGGAGAACTCAGAACCTGCCCGTGCGGCGAGGCCTGCCGGACTTTCGGAATCAGACATGAATGGGTAAACAAGTAGCGTAACATTGTCGGATTCTTGCGCGGCAAGCGGATTTCCACAGTTCGACGCTGCTAGCATATGTAGTTTGGAAGAACGCGAGAATCTACAGCAATCGTTCCACCTCGAAGAAGTGGCACAGCCCGACGAACCTGCTTTCGAAGAAGACGAACCGACCGAAGACTGGCGCATCAACAACGCGCGCTGCATTCTGGGATGCACGCTGCTTCGCCGCCACTTCCGCGCCTCGCAGGGCCAACCCGTGGAACACTGCATCGGATGCTGGGCCAAGTTCTCTGAAAAGGGCGGCTCGGACATGCTCGACGAGGGCTACTGTACGTATTCCGAGTACGACTGGGTCTGCGGCAATTGCTACGAAGAGCTGCGCAAACAAATGCACTGGAAGCTCGCACCGACGCGAGTCGCGGAACTCCTGATAACCGGAGGAGCGCGCATCCATCACGCGCATCGGGATGAGTGGATTCCAGACGTGCGAGCGATGTTCCTGGAAAACGCGCAATCGCTTGGCATCGATCTAGGCTTTCAAGATTTCGATCGTGAACTCGCAGAGTTGCCCGGCGAATACAATCGAGTGCTCGGCAAAGGCTGCCTGCTGGTCGCCACGATGGACGAGCGACCCGCGGGAGTGGTCGCGTGCCGCCCTTGGCATCACCATTCAAACGAAGATCCGATCTGTGAGATGAAGCGCCTGTACGTGCGTCCAGACTATCGCGGCACAGGGATCGGCGAAGCACTTGCACGATGCGTGATCGACGAAGCGCGGCGTCTCGGCTATGCACGCATGCGCCTCGATTCGCTGCCGACCATGGAAAAAGCGATCCGCTTGTATGAGTCGCTCGGCTTCCAGCGCATCGAACCGTATCGCGCAAATCCCATCGAGGATTCTGTCTTTCTGGAGTTGAGATTCTAATGGATCAAGATCGTCTCAAGGCACTCTTGGAGGATGTCAGCAAGGGTGCGATGTCTGTTGATTCGGCGCTGGACCGCATGCGCCACCTGCCGTTTGAAGACTTGGGATTCGCCAAGGTCGACCATCATCGTGCCATTCGTCATGGTGTTCCCGAAGTGATCTTCGGCAAAGGCAAAACGGCCGAGCAGATCATCGGCATCGGCAAGGCGCTGCTCGAACGCGCGCAGAACCTGCTCGTCACCCGCGTTGCGCCTGAGCAGGTGGAAACCATCCGCGCGGCGATTCCAGAGATTGAACACTTTCCTGCCTCGGGCGCGATGCGCGTCTGGGGCGATCGCACCGTTCGTGGCAAAGGCAAGATGGCCGTTGTGTGTGCGGGAACAACCGACATCCCTGTTGCGGAAGAAGCCCAGGTTACGGCCGAACTCATGGGCAACGACGTGGACGTGATTCACGACATCGGTGTCGCCGGGATTCATCGACTCATGAGCAATCGCGTGCGCCTCACCGAGGCTCGTGTGATCGTGGTTTGTGCAGGAATGGAAGGGGCACTGCCGACCGCAGTTGGTGGACTCGTTTCTTGCCCTGTGATCGCGGTGCCAACCAGCGTGGGATATGGGGCGTCATTCAACGGCTTGGCCGCCTTGCTTGGCATGCTGAACAGTTGCTCGTCCAACGTGTCGGTCGTGAATATCGACAACGGCTTTGGCGCAGGATACGTCGCGAGCCTAATCAACAGGCTCTAACCGAGTGAGCGATACGATTCCCTTCTTCGACTACGAAGCAGTGCACGAGCGGACCCCCGTCTGGATCGCGCTTTCGGATCTCTATCTCGATACGGATTCACGCCTCAGCTTCGCGTATATCGCGCGAACGCTGGCGGCGTCGAAATACAAACTGGAAGAGTTGCACGCGATCTTGCTGGAAGAGGTGGCGCCGGTTGTTGAATTCAATCTACTGCAAGTCGCGGGTGACTGGGCGGGCTTCGATGAGAAGTGGCTGCTGCGCGAGATTCTCGATCGACAGGGGCGGCGGCGCAGCAGCAGACTGAGCGTTGACATGTCGGGCGATTGGCGCTGCGTCAAAGAGCTAACGAAGATCCTGAGAGGACTTCCTGCCGGTGAAGCGGTGCCGCGCTCAAAAGCGTGGAATGCGCTGATCATGCTGTTTTTGGATAAGAGATACTCGCCGAGTGCGATCAAAGCGCCTGCCGAATTCACCCTCGCTCAACTCGAAAGCTTCTTTCGAGGAGATCTCTGGCCGTTGCTGATCGAGGGCGCAAAACGGTTGGCGAAGCAAGCACCGAAGAACAATCCGACAGAAGTTGAAATTGAAGCCAACTGGCGTGTGTTTGCCGCCGAACTACCAGTCGAGAACCGTCCGGACATTCTTGGCGAGACGTTTTGACACCACGAGTTCCATTCCATTCGACAACGTCACGAGCCAGCGCTGGCTCGTAATCACAACCATTTTTTTGATGTGATTTAGATTGACAATGGTGCTGCGATGAACGCGCTGAAACTGATCTTGCGGAACCTTATCCTGAATCGAGCGCAGCGTTTGCGTGGCGTAGAACTTGTTCTTCGCGGTGATGATCCAAACGATTTCCCCATCGGCCTGAAACGCCAAAACATCGCTCAAATCAAGCAAAAAATACTCTTGTCCGATGCGTCCCACAATCTTGCGGCCCTTGGAGTTCGGTGCCCCGGCATTGATCGTCTGCGCTACGGATTCTGCAATACGCCCGGGCTTGCCCTTCATCGCCAACGCGCGATCCACGGCGCGATTCAGGCGGTCCTCGGAGACTGGCTTCAGTAAGTAGTCCACCGCGCCCGCGTTCAGCGCTTCCACCGCATACCGATCGAAGGCAGTCACAACGACGACAATGGGCAGCGGGCCAGATTCAAGAGCGCGCATGACCTCGAAGCCAGTCATCGAGGGCATCTGCAGATCGAGAAACACTAAGTCGGGCCGGAGCGCCAGGATCATTTCCAGCGCGGTCTTGCCGTTGTCCGCCTCGCCAATCAGTTCGATCGCCGAAAGGACTTCCAATTCTTCACGCAACACTTTACGCGCAATAGGTTCGTCGTCGACGATCAACGTGCGCAGAGTGTCCGGAATCATTTCACCATCAGTAACGCGGTTCAACTCCATCACGGTAGCAAGCTGCCACGAGTGGCCGGGATTCGACTGCCAGCGGCGTGCATGTTGCCGCGAGCGGATAGACCTTGCTATGGGCATGTCCACCGTGATAGGGTCGTGTAATCTGAAATGTTAGGTAAACTTTTCCATGATTAGCTACCAAGGCGTATACCCGATTCTCAACACGACCTTTCACCCGGACGGGTCGATCGATCTCGACAGTCAACTGAACCTGGTGGACTATCTGCTAGAATCGGGCGCCCACGGACTCGGACTTTTCGGCAACGCCAGCGAAGGGTACACGCTCGATGGCGACGAACGACGGGACCTGCTGATTGCCATCGCGAAACGCGTGGGTGGCAGGGTTCCGCTGGTTGTCTCGACCGGAGCAACCGGAACCGAGATCGCGGTCCGCGCCAGCAAGCTTGCGCAGGATCTCGGCGCAAACATGCTGATGGTGCTGCCTCCGTACTTTCTCAAACCCGGTGCAGACGGAATCTTGCAATACTTCGAAGCGATTTCAAAAGCAGTCCACATCCCGATCATGGTGCAGGATGCGCCACTGATGTCGCAAGTGCCGATGCCCGCGCCACTTCTCTCGCGAATGGCCAAGGAAATCGAACAGGTTCAACTGATCAAAGTAGAAGCGCCTCCGACCGCGCCGAAGTTCACGCAGATCCTCGACAGCAGAGCTCCAGTCACTTTATTCGGGGGCCTCAATGGCAACTTTCAGATCGAAGAACACGCCCGTGGTTCGCGCGGCGTCATGCCGGGTTCCGACCTGATCCCGCAGTTCGTTGAATTGTGGAATCATCAGGAGGCTGGGCGCACAGAAGAAGCTTGGGCGCTGTTCACACACATGCTTCCGCTGATCCGTTTCGAACTGCAACCCGGCTTGGGAGTTTCCGCGATGAAACACAACTTGCAGGCGCGCGGCGTCATTGCGCACACGACAGTGCGGCGGCCAACTTCGGAAATCGACGCACTCGCCGTCAAGGAACTGGCCATCCTCAGAGAGCGCCTGTGAACAACATCCGTTGGTACATCGCGGCGCTGCTCTTCTTCGCCTCCGTGATCAATTACATTGATCGGCAGGTGTTGAGCGTCGTGGGTCCAACGATCATCAAAGAGTTCCACCTCACACCCAGCGAGTTCGCAAACCTGGGGCTCGCTTTTCAAATTCCCTATACGTTGATGTACGTCGGCTCGGGCTTTCTGGTCGATCGCTGGGGAGCGCGCAAGGCTCTCGCGATTTTCATGGTCTGGTGGTCGACGGCGAGTATGTTGCATGGATTCTCGCGATCCGTGCTTTCGCTGGGGTTCTTCAGATTTCTTTTGGGAGTCGGCGAACCGGGCAACTTCATGGCGGGCTTCCGCGCGATTTCAGAATGGTACTCGCCGAAGGAAAAAGGCTTCGTCAACGGACTCCTGAATGGCGGTTCCGCCGTGGGTGCGATTATCGCGCCACCGCTCGTCGCATGGTTGACGATCCACTACGGATGGCGAAACGCCTTTTTGGTGACAGGAGCCTTCGGATTCGTGTGGCTCGCCGCGTGGCTCTGGATCTATCCGGCGCAGCAAAAGTGGAAAAACGAACTCCCCAATGGTGAGCCCCTGCGTGAAGTGTTGAAACGCCGCCAAACGTGGGCATTGCTACTTCCGCGCTTCATCTCAGACCCCGTCTGGTGGTTCTATCTCATGTGGCTGCCCACCTATCTCGCCTCTCAGCGCGGCTTTTCGATCGCGGAAATCGGCAAGCTTGCCTGGATGCCCTACCTCGCCGCGGACGCAGGCGCACTCGTAGGCGGCGCTTGGAGCGGTTGGTTGATCAAGCACGGCCGCGCACCGGTGCAAGCGCGCTCGATGGGGATGCTTCCTTTCGCGTTGCTCATGCCTCTCAGCCTGCTGGTGCCCCGCGTGGAAATCGTACCCGCCCTAGCCATCATTTGCGTGGTCGCATTCGCCCACATGGCCTGGAAGACAAACTTGCAGACCGTGACCAACGATATCTTTCCGCTGCGCATTGTGGGATCGGTATCGGGCGTCATCGCCTTCGGCAGCGGACTCGGCGGATCGATCTTCACATGGCTCACCGGCTGGCTCGTGCAAAATGTATCTTATGACGCGGTTTTCATCGTGATGGGATTTTTGCACCCCACAGCCTACGTTGTGTTCCGCCTCCTGCTTGCAAAAGAGATTCATGAACCAGCTCACCCCCATCAGTCGTGAACGCGCCAATGACGCGGTCTATACGGCCTTGCGCCAAGCGGTGTTGACCAGCGTCCTCAAGCCTGGCCAGAAGCTCAACGTCTCGGAACTCGCGACACAGTTGGGAGTCAGCCTGACTCCCGTCCGCAATGCCATTCAGTTGCTCGCGGCCGAGGGGCTCATCGAAGTCCACCCGCGTAGTGGAACCTTTGTCGCCACCGTGAATGCCAACGATGTCCGAGAGACCTTCGAGATCCGCCGCGCGCTGGAATGTCTTGCGGTGGAACTGGCAACGACTCACATCACGGGCAAAGAACTCGACCAGCTTCGCGCTTTGCTGGTGGCGATGAAGAAGCCGGTTCGCACCGAAGACGAGTTACTACAGCATCAACAGGACAACGCCCGCTTTCACTTGACGATTCTCGAATCCGCACGCAACGGCCGATTGCTCGATGCATACCAGCGCTTGAACGCACACATTCAGATCGCCAGAGTACACGCCGCGGAACCGGATTGGAAGAGCCGCCTCAAAGACGAGCGCAACGAGCACGAGGACATCGTGGACGCGATCTCATCCGGCGACGGACCTCGTGGCGCGCTGGCGATGCGCGCGCACTTGGATCGCGCCTGCGCTTCGCTAGTTCAATCCATCGAGAGGAAGAAAGTTGAAAAGACCGCAACAGCAGCAGCGAATCGCGCGGATTGAGGCGCTGCCCGTTTCCATCGAACGGGATCTCGCTAAGGCAACCGGCACAGCGGGATCTCCGTCACAACTGCTCGCGGGCGCAGGCAAGTACAAGTGGTCGAGCACCGTCGCTGCCGTGTATTCCGAACGGATCGAAACCACGCTGGTGCGAATTACCACCGACGAGGGACTGATCGGCTGGGGCGAAGCACAAGCACCCGTTGCACCTCGCGTCAGCGCCGCAATTATCGATGACATTCTGGCGAGCGTTTTGGTGGGCGAAATCGTCGAAGGGTCCCGCCAGAGCGTTGAACATTTGTGGGATTTGATGTTTCGGACGATGCGAGTCCGCGGACAGAATAGCGGTTTCATGATGGATGCGATTTCCGGCGTCGATATCGCGCTGTGGGATCTCGCTGGACAGATTTGTGGACTTTCCGTTGCGAAACTGATCGCGGGGAGCAAGGCGCGCACCAGCGTCCCTGCGTATCTCAGCGGCCTGAGCGGTGCGACTCTTCAGGCCAAGCGCGCCTTCGCGCGTGAGCATTTCGACAAGGGTTTCCGCCACAACAAAATCTTCTTCGATTCCACAGAAGAGTCGATTCTCGCCACGCTCGACGGCCTGCGCGAGGAACTAGGGAAAGAAGCCCGACTCGCAGTGGACGCACTCTGGCGGCTCGAATGGCCATCTTCTCGCGGCTTCATAGAAGAACTCGCGCAGCGCGAGATCCTCTGGCTCGAAGCGCCATTTCTACCCGACGAGACGGAACCCCATCGCGAACTCGTTCAGGCCTTCCCAAAACTTCCCATCGCGCTTGGCGAGAGCTATCGTACACGCCGTGAGATGAGCTGGTTTCTCGATATGGTGACCTATCTGCAGCCCGATCTTGGACGTTCCGGCATCACCGGGAGTCTGCGCCTTTCGGAAGCTGGAATCCCCATCGTTCCGCACGTCAGCATCGCCCTTGGGCCGCAGATCGCCGCCGCCATCCACCTCACCGCAGCCCTCAATGCGACACAGGCCCCGCTCTGCGAATACAACCCGCAGGTCTTCGAAGCAAGCAACCGTTTTCTCGAGGAACCGCTGCGAATGGAGGGCCGCGAGTATCAAGTTCCCCAAACACCTGGCCTCGGTATTTCCTTGACAGGGCCAACTGTGGTACTAATGTGAGTTAACTCTTCAACCTATGGCGTACGTAATTGCGGAACCCTGCATTGGAACCAAAGACACGGCTTGTGTAGACGCTTGCCCTGTAGACTGCATCCACCCGAAGAAAGACGACGCGCGGTTCGCGGACTCCGAGTTGCTGTACATCGACCCCGTCGAGTGCATCGACTGCGGCGCGTGCGTGCCTGTCTGCCCAGTGTCGGCGATCTTCGCATTGGACGACCTGCCGGAGAAATGGTCTGAGTTCACCAAGAAGAACGCGGACTTTTTTGGACGCTAGACCGTCCAGCCAGAGAAGACATACGAATCGAAAAAATGCGGGCCATCGCTTGGCCCGCATTTGTGTTTGAGCGCAAAAGAACGGGCGCGTGTTGTATGGAGAGGACCAGATTATGAGAGAACGCATCCGCTCGACGACGATCCTTTCGGTTCGCCGCAAGGGCAAGGTCGTGATTGCCGGCGATGGACAGGTGACGATGGGTCAGGAAGTGCTCAAGTCCACCGCACGTAAGTTACGTCGGCTCTACAACGACAAGATCCTGGCGGGATTCGCAGGATCCACGGCCGACGCCTTCTCGCTGTTTCAGCGCTTCGAAACCAAGCTCGAACAACACAACGGCAACCTCTCGCGTTCGGCGGTGGAATTGGCCAAGGATTGGCGTACCGATCGTATGCTGCGCCATCTCGAAGCGTTACTAATCGTGGCGGATCCGACGAATACATACATTCTGGGTGGTAACGGCGATGTCATCGAACCGGACAACGACATCGCGGCAATCGGCAGCGGTGCGTCCTTCGCAAAGGCTGCCGCCACGGCACTGCTTGAGAATACGAATCTCAGCGCGAGAGAGATCGTCGAGAAATCGATGACGATCGCCGGTGACATCTGCATCTACACCAACAAACACTTCACGTTCGAAGAATTGTAAACTGAAACGGTGACTGCCACGCGCGCCATCAGCACACTGCTTGTTGACGACGAGAATCTGGCTCGCGAAGAGCTGGCTTTTCTATTGCGTGAGTTTCCTGAAATCGAGATTCTGGCTACTGCTTCGAACGGATTGGAAGCAGTGAAGCTCATCGAAGATCTTGAGCCCGATCTTGTGTTTCTCGATGTCCAAATGCCCGGCCTCGATGGAATGGGCGTCATCCGCACGCTGCGCGATCGGGGCATCGCACTGCCGCACTTCGTTCTCGCCACGGCCTACGACCAATATGCGGTGGAAGCGTTTCGGCTCGAAGCTCTCGACTACGTTTTGAAGCCTATCGAACATGAACGGCTGTTCGAAACCATTGAGCGCGCCCGCAAGGCGATTGCCGAAAAGACACCTCTCGATGTGGATACGTCCGCACGGCCCGCAGCCCCTGCCAATGTACGCGCGAAACTGCTGATTCGCACACAGAACCGTAACCTGATCATCGACGCGCAGGAGATGATCTACGCCACGATTGAAGACGGCGTGATCTCGGTGGTCACGACATCGATCGAAGGCATGCTTAACCACCGCACGCTGGAAGAACTGCAAAGCAACCTCGACCCTGAGCATTTCTGGCGCGCGCACCGCTCGTATATCGTCAACATCCACCACATCAAAGAAGTCATCCCCTGGTTCAATTCCAGCTTCCAGATCAAGATGACCGACAAGAAAGAAACCGAGATCCCCGTGAGCCGCGTGCAAACCAAGCGCCTGCGGACGCTGTTCCGGCTGTGAGACAACCCTGGCTCTATTCGCGCTTCGCGGATTCGTTATTCATTCTGGCTCCGGCGTTTGCGATCACGCTGCTTGTCGAATTGCTACCCGAAGCCTGGCTGGAGCATCAAAAGATCGATGCATGGGCCTGGCTGTTGCTCGTTGTGGGCGTGGATGTCGCGCATGTCTATTCGACACTCTGGCGGACTTACTTCGACCCTGATGCCGTTCGCCGCTATCGTTCGCTGCTGATTGGGATCCCTGTGGGCTGTTGGTTGGGCGGCGTGCTGCTCTATTCCGCAGGCCCTCTGGTGTTCTGGCGGGTGTTGGCGTACATCGCGGTGTGGCACTTCATTCGGCAGCAGTATGGCTTTCTGCGGCTGTATTCGCGACGCGAACCGGTCACGGCCTGGCGTTACCTGGATGCTGCCGCGATCTATCTGGCGACGCTGTATCCTCTTGTTTACTGGCACGCGCATGGGCGTTCGTTTCAGTGGTTCGTGAAGGGTGACTTCGTTGACGCCGCGCTGCCCGAGCTTGCGGTGTTCTGGCTATGGGCTTTGGTGCTGACTGCTTATTTTGTCAAAGAGCTGCTATCCTTCCGCCAGTGGAACCTGCCTAAGAATCTGGTGATGCTGGGCACGGCCTTGAGCTGGTACTGCGGTATCGTGCGCCATGACGGCGATTTGGCGTTCACGGCGACCAACGTCGTTGCGCATGGAGTTCCGTACATGGCGCTGGTGTGGATCCATCAGCGCAGACAGAAGCCTGCCTCAGAGGCGCATTCGGCCTTCTTGCAGCGTTGGTTCCGCCCGTCGTTGTTGCCGGTTTACGCGGGCGTCTTGATCGCGTTGGCGTACTTCGAAGAAGGCATCTGGGATGCGCTCGTATGGCGCGATCACAGCATGTTCTACGCATGGCTGGCGTGGGTTCCGCGCGTGGAAGAGAAGGCCCTGCTCGCAGTGTTGGTGCCGCTGCTCGCTCTGCCTCAAGCCACACACTACGTACTCGATGGATTCATCTGGAAGGTGCGCGAGATGCGCGCATCCTAAACCGGCGGATCGTTGCGCGCTGCCGGACGGTTGTCCTTGGTCTGGCGGACGACCAGCGTCTCGTCGGTGAAGAAGCTGCGCTTGCCTGCGGTCTCGAAAGGATTCGGACGAGCGTTCACGCGGAACGCAGCTTCCTGGCCGTCGAGTTCGAAGATGTAGCCTCCGAGGATGCCAGTGGCGAGATGATCGGGGATGAGTCCTTCGGTGCCGAGGTCAGCGATCTGAGGCGCGTAGCGTCGATAGACGACGTAGTATTGCGTCTGGGCCTTCTGCAGGGTCATGACGTGTTGGATGGCGGCCGTCTCGCGGGCACGGAGTTGGACTTCTTTGAAGCCGACGGTCGCGATCGCGGCGAACGTCATGGTGATGCCGATGACGACGAGCAATTCGAGGATCGTGAATCCTGCTGATTTTTGGGTTCTCATGTGAGAGCAAACGATTGTTCCGCTCTCAGCGTGCACTCGAAAAACTCTAGCTGTTAGGGTCGGCGGGGACTGCCGCTGCCGCTGAAACCACCGCCGTTTGAGGATCCGCCAATGCCACCAGTTCCATTAAAAGGACTCGTGCCTGTGGGAGCGCCAAATCCGGAAGGATTGCCGCTGCCGTTCCCTGGATTGGTGGTGTTCAGGCCCCCGACACCCGTCACGCCCTTTTGCGCACCCTTAGCGGGCTTCCGATAGTCGTAGACGAACTCCCATTCCCTGTATTTCGAGCGTTCGTTGTAGCGCTTAATTCCGCTTCCAGCGGCGTTGCTGGCGACACCCGCGATGCCCGCGCCTCCGAACTGCTGGTTCTGTCCGGTGTTGAAGGCTGAGGGCTTCTGTGGGCGAGTGAGAGCATCGGTGATGGCGGAAGGAATACGATTCTGATTTGCGCCCCCTCCGCCGAAGGTACCTTGGCTGGATCCGGAACCTGCGAATCCACCGGTCTGCGAGTTGGCTACACTTCCCGAAGGATTCGGAATCGCACCGCGCAGGATCGCATTGCCAGGATTGAACGGCGGCTGCTGGCCACCCGTCGGATACAGGGTCCGCACCGGACCTCCTGGCGAACCAATCGGCGCAAAGCCACCGGGCTGAAATCCAGGAGGCGGATTCTGCCCCGGAAAACCGCCGCCTACTTGCGGCTGCAATCCTCCAGCACCCGGAGGGGGCACCGTCACGCTGCTCGGAGGCGCACCAGGATTCTGCGGGTTCGCATCAATCGGCGACTGCTGGCCACCCTGCTGCTGTTGTTGCTGCTGGCGTTGGAAGTCGGCCATCAACTGCTGCTGACGTTGCACCTCCGGATCCGCATTGGGATCCACCGTGCCCACGTTGCCGACGCCACGCTGCGCGAGCAGTGCGCGCTGATCGCGAGCCGTGCGAGCCGAGTCGACAGTTGCCTCTTCGGCCGCTTTGGGCGCATTGGGATCGATGTTCGCGGCGACTTCCTTCCCATCTTTCTTGTCCTTGTCGCCATCTAGGCCAGGCATCTTCTCCACAAGCGAATCCGTCAAACCCGCAGGACCCATGTGCACGAGACGCCACTCATCCTTGCCCGTCAGTGGATCTTTATAGCGCTTGCGCAAAAAGCGAAAATTATTCGTGTTTTCGAGATCTTCGATCTTCTGAGGATACGTCTTCAGCTTGCGATAGTAGAGCTCAACGCCACGTTTATAGGCTTCGCCGCGCGCCACCAGCAGTTCCTCACGGTTGCGTTGCGATTCAAAAGCCACACGCGGAAGTTCCACATATAAGGCAATCGCCACGGACGCCGCCATCAAAAACACCAACAGCATCGCGAATCCGCGCTCTTGCCGGTTCCGGGTTGTAGACCGTCGTGAAATCATACTATCCGCCTTGCTGCTCTTCTACCAAGGGTAACGCCTGCTGATTCTTGTTGGAGACATCTTCCACCGTCGCGGAATTGACACCGATCTTGACCAACCGGTATTTGCCACCCTTCATCGTCTCGCCTTCTCCCGCGATGTAGATCTCTTCGCCTTCCATAAAGAATGCTCGTTTCGCACCTTGGCGCTGTGAGAAGACGAAGCCGTAAAACTTCAACGGGATCGGCGTTGGCGGTGGAGGTGGGGGCTTCACTTCGGCCACTGCCTTCGGCGGATCGACCGGTCGTTCGGGGCCGTAGATCGGATGGTCCCGTTTGGGACGCTGCACTGGCTTAATGATCGGGCCTGCGATCTGGGGCGCAGGTGCCGACGAGGCACCGAAGTCGAACAGCGAACGTCCGCCGCCCGAAAGCGTCACGGACTGCAGGCGCGCCATTGTCTGCTGAGCTAATGTCGGATCCACTTTGGTCGGATCCACAGGATTGTCTTTGTCGAACAGCTTCGGCTTAAAGTCCTGGACAGTCGAACGCAACTGTTGCCTCGAACCCGCTCGCACTGGACCACGAGCGTTGTTCCCCGACCGGGTAATCGGAGGCGGTGCCGTTGGTAAACTCCCCACCGTTTTCGGACCGGCAGTTGGGGTCGTTGAGCCGGTGGGCGTATCGCCTCCAGGATTGTACAGCCAAACGCCAATCAACACAGCCAATAGTCCGCCGAGCCCCTTGACCTTTTGGGGTTCCGCGCCAAGGGTCAACTTCATCGCGCACGCCCTTCCGCAACCTGCGCCGGAACCATCTCTTCTTTGACAAACGCATCGAAACGGATCGCGATGTTCAACAATCCGCCGGAACCCTGCTGCGGCTGTGCCTGCAGGCTCTCGAGAATGATCAGGCGCTTGGAGCGATCGATCTCGTTGACGAAGTGCAGCAGATCGGAATACGTCCCTTCATAACTGCCGACGATGGACATCATCGTCAGATCTTCGGAACCCTCAATCGGCTCGGTCTGGTAGGAATGATCTTTGGCTTTGATCTGCGCACGCTTGGCGGAATCGACGAGGTCAGAGACGATGGTCGAGTAGGCATTGCGCGAGTTCAGAAAGTACTGCTCCATGAAGAGGTCGCCCTGATCCCGGCCCTTTTCCACTTTCGCGGCGATCGTCCTGGCATGATCGAGAGCGGTTCGTCGCTCGCGGATCTGCGCACGAAGACTCGTGAGTTGACGGTCGAGTTCTTCTGGCGACCCACCTAGCGGAAAGAAGACGAAGTAAGTCGCGATCAGCGTGGCGAATACCAGAGTGCCCAGCAGCACGCGCGCCGCAATGCGTGGATCTTTTAGCTGCTCCCATCCGGGAGGTAACTGCGCCCAACTGGTTGGCAACTCAAAGTTTTTGGGCATAGCTCACACTCACTCGATAGCGATAAAGAGGTTCATTCTGCGACGGAGGCTGAAACGTATGCACGGTCGTCGCACCAAAGACGGGCGAGTTCTCGAGCCGCTTGAGCAGATCCAAGATCGGGGCCTGATCGGCTGCGCCAACCGTCATATCGAGCAATACTTTGTTCTGCGTATTGATCTGTGGCAGTCTCACGGCGATGAGCCGGACGCTGCCCGGCATCACGCCTTCAAGATCGGAAAAGATGCGCGTCCAACTGATGCCCTTGCGTGCGATCAGCGCGTTCAGCAGGACGTTGCGCTCGAAGACAACCGCATTCTCCGGCTTGCGCAGCGTCGCGTCGGTCTTGGTGCGATCATCGGTCAGTTTGCGCAACTGCTCGTCGAGCCGTGCGACTTCTGCCCGCTCGCCCGCCATCTGCGTGCGTTGGTTCATGATCATGGTAATCAGAAAGCCCAGCAGCACCGTGAGCAACCCGGCAAGGACATAGCTGATCGCCGTCAGCGCACGATCTGTGCGAAACGGTTCGCTAGCAAGATTGATAGGAGCGCGCATCGCTTACTGCACCCCTTGCAAGTATCCGAGTATGCCCGCATTGAGCCGCGTCGGCATCCCGTAGTTCGATTGCAGCGCCTCCGCAGGAACGCCGAGTTCCTGCTGCCACGAGGCCGCCACCTGCGGCGTATCGTTGCCGAAACCGCAGAGCAACAACCGGTCTGGGCGACGCTTCAATTCGTCTTCAACGTAAACCAGAGTCGGATGCATCAGCGATGTGAGTTCCTCAAGCGAGCCGTCTTCGAGTTCGACGCAGCGCACCAGCCGCAGGCTGTCGCCATCGGCAACCAGCACTGTGAGCGTACCGGGAGAGAGCTTCGCAATCATGTTCAGACCAACGCGCGGCGCAAGGCTCAGGGCCGCCAGGGCCGATGTGGTCACCAGCCCAGGTTGAAAACCTGCCGCCCGGAACGGCGTTTCGTAGCGTCCGGCGATTTCGAGCGACATCGAAGCCGCGACCACTTCGATCTTCTTGGAAGATGAGGGCTGCTGATAGTAACTCACGGCTGCGGATTCGACATCGAATGGAATCGACTTCTTCATGCGAAACCGCACCAGCGCCTGCTGCTCTTCGGCGTTCGAGGGGAAAGTGTCAAAGTCGAGGACCTGCAAACGCGCGGCGTAGTCCGGCAGGATCAAAGCAGCGGGCCGCGGCTTCTTCGATGGAGGCAGCATCGAGGTAAGAGACTCGATGGCCTGCGTGAACGCTTCCGGCTGTAGAATGTTGTCCTTCAGGGGGGACACCTTCACAACGCCGGGCGCGAACTCGCGATACTGGACATCTTGCGGGGACTCTAGACGCGCGTAGGCCAAACACTGCGGCGACACTTCGAAGATATGAGCCGGTGGCGGATCGCGAAACAGCCTGGAAACGGAATCGAGCAGAATCATTCGATGAAGGTCACCTTGTTGATCTCTTTGAGCGTCGTCAATCCCGCCCTTACTTTCTCCAACGCCGACTCGCGCAAGAACGTCATGCCTTCGTCTTTAGCTTGGCGCTTGATCTCGCTCGCCGGGCGCTTTTCCAGAATCATTTCTCGGATACGCTCACTCAAGTCCAGCAATTCGTGGATCGCCGAGCGTCCGCGAAAGCCGGTCCCGCCACACTCGAAGCAGCCGCGGCCTTCGTAGAAAGTCATGCCTTCCCATTCACCGGGCTTGAGTCCACTCTCGAGAAAGAACTCAACCGGATACTGCACTTCATGCTTGCAGTGCGTGCAGATGAGGCGCACAAGACGCTGCGCCAGAATACAGTTCAGCGCGGACACGAAGTTGTAGGTCTCAACGCCCATGTTCAGGAAGCGACCGAGCACGTCCAGAACATTGTTCGCGTGCACTGTCGTGAACACCAAGTGTCCGGTAAGAGCGGCGTTGATCGCGATCTGCGCCGTGTCCTGATCGCGGATTTCACCGACGAGAATCTTGTCCGGGTCATGACGCAAGATCGAGCGCAGGCCTCGCGCGAACGTCAGCCCCTTCTTCTCATTCACCGGGATCTGCGTAATGCCTTTGATCTGGTATTCGACCGGATCCTCAATCGTGATGATCTTGTCTTCGTCGTTCTTGATCTCGCTCAGCGCCGCGTAAAGAGTCGTCGTCTTGCCCGAACCCGTCGGCCCCGTCACCAGCACCATGCCGTAAGGCTCTTTGATATAACGGCGGAACTTGACGATGTCGTTTTCGGCGAATCCAACCACATCCAAAGACAGCTTCGAGAACTTCTCCGACATCGACTCTTTGTCGAGCACGCGGAGAACAGCGTCTTCCCCGTGGATCGTCGGCATCACCGACACGCGAAAGTCGATGAGACGGCCTTTGTAGCGAACGCGAAAGCGACCGTCTTGCGGAACGCGGCGCTCCGCGATATCCAGTTCACTCATGACCTTGATGCGCGAAATGATCGTCGAATGCCAGTCTTTGGCGATCGGCGGCATCGCGTAGGTGAGCACGCCGTCAATACGGTATTTGATGACGACTTCCTGATCGCGCGTCTCGATGTGGATATCCGACGCGCGACGTTCGAGTGCGCTAAAGAGTGTCGTATCGATCAGCTTGATCACCGGAGCGATGGTGGAATCGCCGCCGGTGAGCTTGTCGATCGAAAGCGTTTCGTCCGGGTTATCTTCGTTTACGACGTCGAGCGCGAAGCCTTCGGTGACTTCCTCAAGCACGCGCTGCGACTGCTCAGTCTTTTTGAGCAAGTCGGAAATCTGCGAGAGCGTCGCGACCTTAACCTTCAGTTTCTTGCCTAACAGGATCGCGAGTTCGTCGATGAGGTTGAGGTTCTTGGGATCCGCAAGTGCGATGTCGAGCGTGCCGTTCTGGGCGTTCAGCGGAACGAAGTTGTACCGGAACATGAGATCCACAGGCACGGACGAAAAGAGCTCGTGATCGATGCGGATCTCTTTGAGGTCAACGAAGTCGCAGCGGTAGCGTGCGGCGACCGCGCGAGCCTGTTCCATTTCCTGCGCCGATTGCGCGGTGCGGGTGAGTTCTGGAAGCCGGGGTGTAGTGGTCAACATTTGGCGGCGTTAAGTTCCTGATTTGACAGGAGTTCAAGCGCCACAAGCACCACTGGCGGCTCGCCCCTTACCAGATATGACGCGGCCGGGGGCGAAAACGTTGATTCGATTTGATAAGCTAGCCTCAGTCACGCTTCCATTGGACTGGCTTCACTTCGCCAACGATGAACAAGTAACTCATCGCTGCGCCTACTGACATCGCGGCGGCCACCACAAATGCGGTCATATACGTCCCCGTCGTCTGCACCAACCAGCCCGTCAGCCACGCGCCGACAAAGCCCGCAAGATTCCCAAACGCATTCTGCAACCCCGTCCACGTCGCCGCCGCTTCAGGACCCGCAATCGACTGCGTGATCGCCCACAAATTCGACGTCGCCATGCCGAAGCAGAATGCCGAGATCACCTGCAGCCAGAGCGAATGTTCCGGACTCTTGACGATCGCCGAAGGTAAAATGAACACAGCGGCGAGTACGAGTCCCGTGATGAAGAAGCCCTTGCGAACTTTCGTCGGCGAACCACCGCCCTGGATCATCTTGTCGGAGACGAATCCCCAAAGTGCGGAAGAGAAAGCCACCGAGTAGAACGGCAGCGGACCGAACTTCGCCATCTCCGCCGTCGAGTAGCCTCGCGCCTCGACGAGATACGCCGGCAGCCAGTTCAGCAGAAAGTACCAGAGGTAGTTCAGGCCAAAGAGTCCCAATGCCGTGCCGATCGCGGAACGGTTCATGATGATCTGCTTCATGCTCACCGACGCCGCTCTTGCGCGCGATTCCGCCGTAGGGGCCTCGAACTTTTGCACCCAACAGACATAAGCCCAAGGCAGCAACCAAATCATACTGATGCCACCAATCAGGATGAACATCATGCGCCAGCCGTACGATCCCATCAAATGCGCGCAGACGAAAATGCCGAGCGCTGGCCCGAGCTTCGACCCCGCATCGATCAACGAATTCGCAACACCTCGCTGATTCTCATGAAAGCTGGTCGCAATGATCTTGGAATAACAGGGATACGCGATCGACTCGGAGATACCGAGAATCAACCGGAGCCCAAACAGCATCGCGAACCCTTCCGCATAGCCTGTGAACAATGTTGCGGCGGACCAAAGCAGATACCCCGCGCCATAGAGCCAGTTCACGTTGAACCGGTCGATGAACCAGCCTGCGAACACCAGGGAAATCGAGTAGGTGATCGAAAAGGCCCCTAAAAGCAGGCCCATCTGTTCATTGTTGAGGGAAAGCTCTTTCGAGATCAGGCTTTTGGCGACGGGTAGATTGCCGCGGTCAAGATAATTGATACAGACCGAAATCACGAGCAGCGCCAATGCGAACCAAAGGAAAGCGGCCGAGTGCGGTTGACCCGACGTGGAAGTATGCCGTTGAGGTGTCAAAGGTGAATTATACTTCGTGTATGGCCACGTTCGTGACCCTGGGTCCGCCACCGGCTGTTCAGCCGGATCTGATCGAGGAAAAAAAGTCGAAACTGCAAGCGCTGCTGCGCGATCTGGGTGAAGTCATCGTCGCGTATTCGGGCGGCATCGATTCCGCCTATCTCGCCTGGGCCGCTCACGAAGTGCTCGGCGAGAAGGCCGTCGCGATCACGGCGGATTCCGCTTCGATTCCCGAATCGCACAAGCGCGATGCGGAACAGTTCGCCCGCGAGCAGGGCTTTCGCCACGAGTACATCGAAACCTTCGAATTCGACAACCCGGACTACGTCAAAAACGATAAAGACCGCTGCTTTCACTGCAAAGACGAGCTTTTCGCGCGTCTTGAACAAGTAGCGGCGGAACGCGGCATCGCAAGCATCGTCTACGGCGTCAACATGGACGACTTGGGCGACTACCGCCCGGGACAGCGCGCTGCCAAGATCCATCGGGTGAAGGCACCGCTTGTGGAAGCCGGTTTGTACAAGGCCGAGATCCGCGAACTCGCGCGTCAGGCGGGACTGCCGGTTTGGGATCGCCCAGCCTCGGCGTGCCTCTCGTCACGCATCCCGTACGGAACTGCTGTCACGCCTGCTGTTGTGAAGACCGTGGAGAGAGGCGAAGAAGCGATCAAGGCGCTAGGCTTCCGGCAGTTCCGCGTACGCTTCCACGGCGAACTTGTTCGCATTGAAATCGACCGTGCGGAACTGGAACGCGCGCTCGATCCGGCGATGGCGGGCAAATTTGTCGAGATCTTCAAACCGCTGGGCTTTCATTACGTCACACTCGACCTCGAAGGCTACCGACAAGGCTCGATGAACTCAGTTCTCAACCACTAGGCCAACGGCTGTGAGCACGGCCGCAATCCGTTCCCGGCTGGCTTCGGAGGGTTCGCACATCGGCAGGCGCCAGACGGCGTCGCAGTGTCCCATCATCGCCAGCGCGGCTTTGACCGGTATCGGATTCGCCTCAACGAAATTGATATCCATCAATGGCAGAAACTTTCGGTGGATCTCGCGGGCCTTGGCAAAATCGCCTTGAAACGCATGGCGCACCAGTGCCGTCATTTCCGCCGGAATCTCGTTCGACGCGACGCTGATCAAGCCGTGGCCGCCCAACGCCATCAAGGGCAAAGTCAACGAATCGTCGCCTGACAGCACGAGGAAGTCCGCTGGCAGCGAGTTGAGAATCGCACCCATCTGGTTGATGTTTCCCGAGGCTTCTTTCACGGCCACGATATTCTCAATCGCGGAAAGGCGGAGCAACGTTGCAGGCTCGACGTTGACACCCGTGCGCCCTTGGACACTGTAGACGACGATCGGCAGCATTACGGCTTCGGCGATCGCTTTGAAGTGCCGATAGAGGCCCTCTTGTGTAGGTTTGTTGTAGTAGGGCGTCACAGAAAGCAGGCCGTCGGCACCCAGTTTCTCGATCTCTTGCGCGAGTTCGATCACTTCGGCGGTGTTGTAGCCGCCTGCGCCTCCGACCACGGGAGTCTTCGAGGAGCGCGCCTCTTCCACCGTGATCTCCACGACTCGCAAGTGCTCTTCGCGCGTGAGTGTGGGGCTTTCGCCGGTTGTCCCGCAGGGCACCAGAAAGTCTATGCCCGCGGCGATCTGGCGCTGCACAAGCTTACGAAGCGCGGCCTCATCTAAACTTCGATCCTCCTGCCGGAACGGCGTGATGATCGCAGTGCCACAGCCTTGAAACATTTACTTGCCTCCCTGATTCTGGAACAGAATGTCACTGAACTCATGGACGCCCTTGCGTCCCACAATCCACTTCGCCGCCTGCAGCGCACCCCTCGCGAAGCCCTCACGACTGCGGGCCGTATGGCGCAAAGTGATCGTATCGGCGGCGGAATCGAACCCGATTTCATGCGTTCCCGGAACCTTGCCGGCTCGGTTCGACGAGACATCGACATGGCGCGCGTATCCACTCGATTGCATCGATTCCAGCGCCTTGATCAACGTCCCCGAGGGCGCGTCCTTCTTGGCGTCGTGATGAATTTCCCAAGCCCAGGCACCGTACTCCGGCTGTTGTTCGAACATCCTTGCGGCGTCTGCCAATAGTTTGAAAAATATGTTGACGCCAATCGAGAAGTTCGGACTATAGACGAGTGCCGTGTTGTTGCTCTCAAACGCCGCGCGCACGCGATCCAAGTGCGAGAACCAACCAGTCGTTCCGCAAACCGTGTTGACACCGAGTTCGGCAAGATGTAGCAGATTCTCAACGGCAGAGTCGGGTGTGGAAAACTCAATGGCGGCATCCACGCCTTGCGCATTCGACATTTGATCGTTGAGATCGATCTTCGTCACGACATTGAGACCATACTCGGAGGAAAGCCCGTCGATCATCCGCCCCATCTTGCCATAGCCCACAATGGCCAGTTTGTTGTTCATTCGAATACCCTCGGATCCAGTTCGCGAAAGAATTCCCCATGCAGTTCTTGTACGCTGCGCCGCAGGTCTGCGACGCTCACCACGAAGCTGATGTTCAACAACGACGCGCCCTGCGAGATCATGCGGATATTGATGCCATCCATCGCCGTAAAGACCCTGGCTGCAATGCCCGGCGTATGGCGGATGTTCTCACCAACCAGGCTGACGATCGCTTGGCCGGTCTCGACGCTGACATCGGCAAACTCGCGCAACTCCGCAGCGATCGCTTCGATACGTCCGCCATTGTCGATCGTCAGCGAGACGTTCACTTCCGATGTCGTGACCATGTCCACCGCTGTTTCAAAGCGATCGAACACCTCGAAGATGCGCCGCAAAAATCCGTGCGCCATCAACATGCGCGAAGACGTGATGCTCACCAGCACGATGTCCTTCTTGCAGGCAATGGACTTCACCGGATTCGTGCACGGCACCGCCTCGCTGACGATGCGCGTACCTTCCGCTTGCGGACGCCGCGAATTGAGAATCAACACCGGAATGTTCTTTTCAATCGCCGGAACCACAGTGGCCGGATGCAGCACCTTGGCGCCGAAATAGGCCAATTCCGCAGCTTCGGCGAACGAACAGCTCTTGATACGATGGCCACCCTCGGCAATGCGAGGATCGCAGGTGAGCATACCATCGACATCCGTCCAGATCTGTATCTCTTCCGCACCGATGCCCGCGCCGACGATGGATGCGGTGAAATCCGACCCGCCGCGACCCAGTGTGGAAGTGACGCCTTCCAGCGTCGCGCCGATGAAGCCGCCCATCACCACCACCTGCTTTTCCGCCAAAGCCGGAACCACCGCGGACAGCCGTTCATAAGTCCGCGCGAACAACGGCGCGGCAGCCGTGTGTCGCGTATCCGTGACAATCAACTTCCGTGCATCGACATGGGCTGCGTCGATGCCCTGCTTGCGGAAGTGATCGGTAACGATAAGGCTGCTCAACCGCTCGCCATAGCTGGAAATCGCATCGGTGGCGCGCGGCGTGAATTCGCCCATGACGGCGAGACCTTTCACCAGTTCAGCGAGTTCCATGAAGTGTTCATCGATAGACTGCGTCAGGGCGGATTCATCCAGATGGAAACGATGCAGCGCTTGCAGCAACTGCAGCGCCCGATCGCGATGCCCCTTCACGGCGGCGGTCGCGATTTCCAACAAGCGGTTGGTCGTCTTGCCCATCGCGGAAACGACAACCACGGGCTTTCTTTCCACCCGGTCGCCAACGATGCCCGCCACCCGCGCAATGGCTACAGCGGACTCAACGGACGATCCGCCGAACTTCATCACGATCATGTCAGTCGAGCAATCCTTCCACCTTCATCAATTCGGCATTGAGGACAGCGGCTCCGGCCGCGCCGCGAATTGTGTTGTGTGCAAGGCAAGTGAACTTCCAATCGAGCACAGGACACTCGCGCAGACGGCCCACAAAGCAAACCATGCCGTTCTCGCGTCCCGCATCGCGGCGAGGTTGCGGACGATCGGGAGCGTCCAAATACTGCACTGGCTGCGCGGGCGCGCTAGGCAAACCCTTCTCTTGCGGAACTCCCTTATAAGAAGCAATCGCCGCGAGAATCTTCTCGCGCGTGACCTTTTTCTCCAGTTCCACAGACACGGAAACGATATGCCCGTCGATCGACGGCACGCGATTGCAGGATGCGCTCACTCGTGCATCCAAAGGGAGAACCGCGCCCTTCTTAAAGTCGCCCATGATCTTCTGTGTTTCCACCTGCATCTTCTCTTCTTCCCCGCCAATATGCGGAACAACGTTGCAGAGAATGTCCATCGAAGGCACGCCCGGATATCCCGCGCCCGACACGGCTTGCATCGTGGTGCAGATCACCCGCTTGATGCCGAATTTCTTCAGCGGACCCAACGCCATCGTCAACGCCACTGTCGAACAGTTGGGATTGGTCGCAATCGCGCCCTTCCAGCCGCGCGTCTTGCGTTGCAGCGGCAACAGGCGCAGGTGATCCGCGTTGATTTCCGGCACGAGCAGCGGCACATCCGCGTCCATGCGATGGTTTTTGGAATTCGATACGACCACATGGCCCGCTTTTGCGAAGGCCTGTTCAATCTCGGTGGCCACTGACGCATCGGTCGCCGAGAACATCAGCTTCGGAGCTTTCGCAGAAGGTTTGCACTCATCCACGGTGAGCCCTGCAACGTTCGCAGGCATCACACCATCGAGCCGCCACTGCGTCGCTTCTTTGTACGGCTTGCCCGCAGAGCGCTCGCTTGCGCCGACCCACGTCACCTCAAACCACGGATGATCCACAAGAAACTTGATAAAGTGCTGGCCCACCATTCCGGTAGCGCCAAGAATGCCAACTGGTGTCTTCATGATGTTCTCTAGAGACTCTACTGCAAGAGCCCTTTCACAAGGCCCGCGTAGAGGCCGACAGCTTCAATGAGATCCTTCTTCGGCACACGTTCTTCACTCGTATGCGCCACGTTGATCGAACCCGGACCCAGCAGAAACGGCTGGCCCCAGGCGGTTCCAAAAGCGGGAATGTCGGTGGTGTAGGAGACAACGCAGGTCTCAAAGCCCGGCAGGGATCCGAGATGCACGGCGGGAATACACAAGACCTCGTTGACGTCGACACGATGGGTCGGCCCAAGCTCGGCGAACGCTTGCTTGGTGGCATCGCCATCGTCGACCAAGCGAATCAGCAGTTCCGCATGCGCTTCGTCGGGAATGATGTTCGGCGCCCGTCCGCCGCCAACGACGCCGATATTCATTGTGGATGGGCCAAGAATCGGATGCGTGGGCAACACAATGCCGCGCGCCGCCTGCAACGCGTTCAGCAATTTCAGAATCGCTGACTCGCCCAGTTCCGGATACGCCGAGTGAGCCATCTTTCCCGAGGCCTTGATCTCATAACGCAGCGCACCTTTCGATCCGAGCGCGAGCTTGTTGGATGTCGGCTCGCCATTGACGATGAACTTGGCACCGCGCGGATTGCTACCCGCGAAATAAGCCCCAGCGGAGTTGCGCTCTTCGCCCACCACAAAGAGCAAGCCAAAGTTTTTGACTCCCTGTGCAAGCAGTTCGTGAGCTGCGTGGATCATCGACGCGACGATGCCTTTCACGTCGCAGGCACCGCGTCCCCAGATGAATTCGGCGTCTTCGCTGGATGCGAACCACGGCGGCACGGTATCCAGATGGGTGGACAACGTGACGACGGGAGCATGGCCCCAATAGGCAAAAATGTTGTTGCGGCGCGGCTCGACTTGGATCTTTTCGATGTGTCCGCCATGCTCGATGACGAACGGTTGCAGATAGTCGAAAAGCCAGTCGCCGACTGCCTCTTCATTGGGCGTGACGGATTCGATGTCGATTAACCGGCGAGTGAGTTCGAAAACATTCATAGCATTCTCTGTTCTTGATCAGAGGGCGCTATGCGAGAGAAGTGGCACACGTGGATTTGCGTGGGAGGCCACTGTCCCGATAGCTCTCCATCCGTTGCTCATCGTATTCTCAGAGCGCGTCGTTTTCCGACTCACGGATGACAGTGGGCTGCTATGAAGCAAGCCCCCCAGCCGGTGTGTTGAAGACCGGCTTCGGCGGAATCTTGAATTCTCCCCTGAGTTGCCTCAGGGCTTCCGCGCCTCTACCAAGGTGTCTTCAAAGAATAGCATGAGACAATGATTTTTCGGAATGAAGACACTGTTGAAGAAAGCGAAAGCGCTGGCCTCGGCTGGCTCATATCCTGAACTGCTGGCAGAGTTGATCCGGCTGTCGATGAAGGATGAAGCAAACGCCCTGTGCTGGGCTGCGCAAGAGACTTGGCTCGCCTCCGCGATGAAAGATCGGTTGCCGCCGGCAGAGGTTCGCGCCCATTATGAGAACCTGTTTCTCGCCGCCGCTGAGCATCCGAAACTGCGCCGCCGGATTGCATGCGAACTGATGTGGAACGCGTTGCCCGGGGGCGCGGAAGCCGTGGATCCGGACGCCGCTGCCAACGCCACGCACGCGGCGCGACTGGCTGCGGAAGCCGACGGAATCGAAACGCAGGAAGAGTTTACCCTCTGGCTGAATACCCACCTGCAAGCAGACCGCAAAGAGTCCGGGGATGCGATCCGCGCGGCGATCGTGGAAATCGTCGGCGACCGGTGGGTGTTCGACCGGGCCCTTTTCTAGCGATGGTCATGAGAGGCGCGCTGCTTCGGATCGTAGTCCGTCAGAACACCGGTGCCACCGTAGATTCGGCACGACTTGTAAAAGTGTCTGCGCCAAAAAGTATCGCACTCCGGTAGTGGGTCGCAGAGCGTCTTGTTCGTGGTCTCGTCTGCACCCCAAACTTGAAACCTGCCTTCGGCAACGAACTGTACGATGCGAAATCCTGCAATCACGTCACCAGTGTCGGTCGAAGATGTTGGATTCCGCATGGTGCATCGACAACAGTCGCCTCACTTCGATCCGCGTGGATTCCGGCTCGATAGAAGCAACGAACAGCTGACGCGGCTCGCTTCCACCTATATCCAGAGCCTGATCGAAAAGAGCTTTGACTTTAGACCATTCGTCCGACCTCACGCTACGCGCCTGGCGCTCATCCATCATCGCAAGCTAATCGAGCGCGCGATCCAGATCGAGCATCTGTTCCGGAGCATCTTGCGCCACCGCCAATGAATCGGTAAGTTCCACCGGATGGAACATCCCTTGGCGCTTGCCCGCAGCCCGACGACGAGCGTGATCGATGAGCGTCCGACGCATCGCCGAGAAGCCGCTTATAGGCTTCATTGACGAGCGCGGAACTCTGCAGTCTATGGTCTTTCCGCTCTCGACGCATGTAAGCGGAGGCGAGCGATGCAGCTCGTCATAGACAGCTCTAACAGTTTCTGCTGAGAATCGCGCTTCCCCTGACGCACGTCCCCAAGCAGTTGGGTGATTTCATCGGCCATGTGTTGTATATCACTCTACCAACTAACTTCGACTTCATAGGCGTCCGACCCGCCTTTATCGTCGTCCACCGTGAAGATTAGCCGATAGTTGTTCCGTCGCGAAGGAAACTCAATCAGTTCCACGCGCCCGCGTCCACGACGTTTGGTTACAACAGGCTGCAAGCCCTCATAATTTGGAAGTGCACGGTCGAAAATGGCGCGCTCATCGGAAACAGGAGCACCCGCCAATGTTTCCAGGAAAGTCCGCGAGCCTTCGACAACTACCCGGACCTTCCCATCCACGCGGCCAGTCCAGCGCATCCCGAACTCCGTGCCGCGCCGCTCTTCTTCCGCTGGCGGAACCCAACGCAAAACAAACGCGTAGTCGCCCGCGCCACCCTGCGTATCGCGGACCTTGATGCGCGTAGTGTAGTTGTTCCGCTGTGAAGCGACCTCCAGCAGGCGAATCTCGCCACGCCCCTGCAGATCTGTGGCGTCGACGCGCACGTCTCGGACCGGCAGCGGACGAGTGTACTCAACCCGATCGCGCACCACGTTGCCACCGCGCTGCACAAGCGGCACGCAGTCACGCTGGCGGCATTCGATGATCACTTCATCGTCCACGGTGCCCGTCCATCGAAGGTATTGCTCGCCTGTGTTTGTGCCGGAATTGGATTGGCCCCCCACTTGGTTCGAAGGTGCAGCCGATGGCGTGTTGGAATAGACAGGATTCGATGAAGCCTGGTTGCGTGGATCCCGATCGTCGACAATCGTGTACCGCCGTCCGTTGCCGCTGTTGCTGCCGGTGGTTGGGGCCGACTGCGAACCCGTCAAATCCCAGAAGAGCTGGAACGCATAAATGCCGCGGCCACCCTGCGGATCTTCGACCGTGATCACGGCGGAAAAGTTGTTCGAGACAGCGGGTTGCTGCGAGATCTTGACGGAACCTCGCCCCTGCTGCATCTGCAGACGCACCTGACCGGAGCGCGCAGGCAGAGCATCGTAGACACGATACTTCAACGCGTTCGTCATCGGGCCGGAAATCTCGCGAGTATCCATTCGATCGCCGCGGACGGTGATCTCCACTTTGCCATCGACTTCGCCTTCCCAAGCCGCTTGCGGAAGCTGCGCCCACAAGGCCACTGAACAAAACAGAACACTCATCGAGATGCGCATACTGCTCTCAGGATAGCGAGCGTTCGAGATGATTTGCTAGCTTGGCAGAGAGTTCGATCCTGCATGAGCAACAACATCGAAAAGCGCGTCCTTGCCGCGGCAAGTGCCTGCCTCGCCAAAAATCAAGTCATTGCGCCAGTCGACGTACTGGCCGGCATAGGCTGGCTGAACCCGATACACATCGGGGAGTGGCGCAGAGGACGGACTGCCATCCTCGCTCAAACTTTTCAAGTCGGCCCAGAAAAAATCGATGTCGCGCTCAACGCCCTGGCGAGTTGGGCGCAAATCCAGGGGCTGGAACCCGTCGAAACACCCTATTTTCGGACATCCCGCGAAGCATCGGTGCCGTTGCAATTCACCGCCGACGCCGATGCAAACCGAGAACTCACGTTCCGCACGCATTGGCTCGCGTGGGATCTCAGCGCAAAGGCCAAAGCCAAGATCGAAAAGAAATCCGCGCCTGCCGACCCCGTCGTCTTTCAGATTCTGCGCGATTCAGAATGTTCCGAATGCGGCGAGCCAATCGAACAAGATGACCTGCTTGGGATGGAAGCAGACAAGCCACTCTGCCTGGCATGCGCCAACCTGGCGGATCTCATCTTTCTCGAAAGTGGCGACGCCACACTCACCCGCCGCGCTTCGAAGCACTCGTCCCGCAAGGCTGTGGTGGTGAGATTTAGCCGCTCACGTGGACGCTACGAGCGCAAAGACATCCTCATCGAAGAGCGCGCGCTGGCAGCGGCCGAAAGTTCGTGTGCGGAAGATTCGCCGCAACGCGCCGAAGCGAGAGCGAAGGACAAGAAACGCCGGGAACAAGACGATCGGCTGCTCGCCAAGAGTATGGCCAAACGCATTCTCGAACTGTTTCCTCAGTGTCCCAAAGATGAGGCGGAGCGCATCGCCGCATTCACCGCAACGCGAGGGAGCGGACGTGTGGGCCGCAGCGCCGCCGGACGTAACGCTCGACGAACGCGCCATGATCCTGGCCGTGCGCGACGCCGCCATCCGCCATAACCACTCGCCTTACGACGACCTACTCGCAAGCGGCGTCGGAAGTGAAGAAGCGCGCGAGCGGATCTTGGACAATGTCGACAAAACAGCCCGGCAATGGAGTGCAACTTGAGTCTTTCCATCCTTATCCCGGTCGCTCTCGCCGACCAGGATTCGCCCATTCGGGTCGATACCAGGTTGGTTCCGGTGAGCGTTTTGGTACGCGATCGCAATGGACCCGTTCCTGGCTTGACCAAAAATGACGGGGCAAAGGCTTCGTATCGTACAAGGATTCGCGTCCGATGCATCCGCGTTGATCGCCTCCGTAAAAGACTTCAAGGTGCAGGCCATTGCACAAGAGCCAAACGAAAGTCTTCTCGAAGGCCCGGGCGCGTTGTTTCCGGATTGGATGCAGACACTTATTGCAAGTCCGATGAACGCCCAATCGATACAACGTGTGGAATTGACGGTTCACGCCTTGAAGGACATCGCGCGGCGTCTGCACAGCGTCCCGGGGCGAAAAAACCTCATCTGGATCTCAGGAGGTTTCCCCATTCAAGTTGGACTCGATCGGCTAAGTTCCCCGGTTGGCAGCACGCCGCCACAATCCTTCACCCTCGAAATAGAGTCAGCCACCCGAGCACTGAACGACGCGGGCGTGGCCGTCTATCCGATTGATGCACGGGGACTCGAGAGTTTTCGCCGCCCCGTAGTTGGCGCACACGCAAATCCCGAGCTCGCCGGTGCGATGCGCCGCGCGCTGGACGATGCCGAAACAAGCTATACACTGGGCTTCTATCTCAATCCAGAAGATCTCGACAACAAGTTTCATTCTCTACGTGTCCAAGTCAACCGGAAAGACGTGGTGATGCGGAGCCGTCGCGGCTACCTTGCATCGAAAGACCGTCCGACCGATGACAGCAATCGGCTGAAAGAGCTGGGCCAGCTACTGGCGAGTCCTTTGGAATCGACCACGATCAAAGTCGGCGCGAAAACTGCCGTGACTCACGTTGCAGGCAAGCGAAGGGTCCCCGCGCACATCTTCATCGACACACCGCGAATCACAATGCACGATCGAGATGGCAAGAAGACCGGCGCGGTCGACATCGTTCTCGATCTCCAAGCGTCCGATGGACGCAGCCTGGCGCAAACCTCCAGGACGCTGCATCTCAATCTCACCGAAGCGAACTATCGCAAGATGCTCGACCAATCGCTGCCCGATCATCCCGAAGGCGTGCGGCTCTGCCTTGCCGTGCTCGACAGACTCAACGGCGCAACGGGATCCGCATCACGCAAGTGGCCACAAGACCGCAGAAAACTAGCTCTAAATTGACCCTTGACAAGAAGGGAAAACGGATCAATACTCAAATCGACTGGTGAAGAAAATCAGTCGAGCAATAGAGCCTGAAAAGGAGGCCGCGAAGCATTCCCCGCGGACTATGGAACCTCACCAGGAAATCACGCCCAGTTTTTAGACGGACCCATTTGGGTCTTTCGCTGAGTTGCTGTTGCACGGGAAGGAGGCCGCAAAAGCTTTACGCGGACTATGGAGCCTCACAACGAAATAGGAGACGGGCCGCCCCGTTTGCGTTTATCCGCTTGTCGTTTCCGATAGAGATTCACCCGGACTTTGAGGTTCGTCGCCCTCCCAAAAACAGGGCAAAACCTCACGCCACCATTGCTGGCAGTTTCGATGGCTGGATCTCAACTTGGAATAGCGGACCGTCGCAAACCGGCGGCCCGATCCCGTTCTAGAAGCAGTTAGTGGTTGTGTCGAGGAACTTCCTCTCCCACCTTACGGTACTTCACCGCGAATTCCAAACAAGCACCCGTAGACAACTGTCCGACGTAAGTTCGGAACATCTCCTGCCAGGGAGTCTGATTCGGCGGAATCCCGAAGTCGAGCTTCGCGCGCCGCGCTGCGATCTCTTCATCGCTCAACACCACGTCCACCCGGCGAGTATTGAGATTCACGCGAATCCGGTCGCCAGTCTCCAGAATTGCGAGATTGCCTCCCGCCGCCGCTTCCGGCGATGCATTCAAGATCGAAGGACTCGCCGATGTTCCGCTCTGCCGTCCATCGCCAATCGTCGGCAACTGGTTGACACCCTGTTTCACCAAAGCATCGGGAGGCAGCATGTTCACGACTTCCGCCGCGCCCGGATATCCAATCGGACCCACACCACGAATGACCAGCAGGCAACGCGCGTCAATCTTCAATTCCGGATCATTGATGCGTTCGTGGTAATCTTCAGGACCTTCAAACACAATCGCGCGGCCCTCAAACGCATTCTCCGAACCCGGCTCCTCGAGGTAACGCTTGCGAAACTCATCGCCAATCACCGAAGACTTCATCAACGCCGAATCGAATAGATTGCCGCCCATCACCAGGAACCCGGCGTTTTCTTTCAGCGGATTGTCGTAGCTGCGAATCACCTTCTGGTCTTCGCTCGCGCGCCCACGATTGTTCTCGCCAATCGTCTTGCCGCTGACCGTCATCGCACCTTCGCGGATCTTGCCCGCTTTCATCAGTTCGCCGATGATCGCCGGAACACCACCCGCCAAGTGGAAAGATTCCGAGAGGAACTCGCCGGCGGGCTGCACGTTCGCCAACAACGGAATCTCATACCCGATCGTTTCCCAAAGCTTCACATCGAGCTCGAGGCCCACGTGCCGCGCGATGGCCGCAATGTGCGGCGGGCAGTTGGTGGATCCACCGATTGCCGAACAAACCACAATCGCGTTCTCGATCGCTTCCTGCGTGATCACCTTTTCTGGCGTCAGCCCTTCGCGAACCATGTCCACAATGCGGCGGCCCGTGTGATAGGCCATTTGCGCGCGTTCGCGATACGGCGCGGGGATCGCCGCACAACCCGGCAACGACATTCCCAACGCCTCAGCCAGCGAGTTCATCGATGTCGCTGTGCCCATCGTGTTGCAATGGCCCGGCGACGGTGCGCTGGCGAGCACCATGTCCATAAAGCCTTTGTAATCGACCTCGCCCGCCGCCATCAGTCGCCGCGCTTCCCAGATCGCCATACCCGATCCTGCAAGCTGGCCCTTGTAGTAGCTGTTCAGCATCGGTCCGCCGGAAAGCACAATCGCCGGCAGATTCACCGTTGCGGCCGCCATGATGCAAGCAGGGGTTGTCTTATCGCACCCCGTCGTCAGCACGACGCCGTCGAAAGGATTGCCATGCAGAATCTCAACCAGGCCCATATAAGCGAGATTGCGATCAATCGCCGCAGTGGGACGACGGCATCCCTCATGAATCGGATGCACCGGAAACATGATCGGCACGCCACCCGCATCGCGAATACCGGCCTTGGTGCGCTCGGCAAGTTCAATGTGATGGCGATTGCAAGGGGAAAGATCGCTGCCGGTTTGCGCGATGCCAATGATGGGACGTCCGGTCTGCAACTCGTCGACCGTCAGCCCGTAGTTTGGGAACCGCTCGAGATACAGCGCTGTCATTCCGGGATTGCCGGGATTGTTGAACCACTGCTCGCTGCGGAGTCCGTTGGGAGTCTTTGTTTTCACTGCTGCCATTCTATCGAGATATGAGGCTGTCGAGATATCCTGAACTCGAATGATCGCTACTGCGCTGTTTCTGGTTGCTTCATTGGCTGGCGTGAAGGAGGCCATCGCCTATCTCGAAGACGAGGTTCCGCGGTGGAAGTCGGAAAACGGCTGCTATTCGTGTCACAACAACGGCGATGGCGCACGAGCGCTGCTGCTTGCGGGTCGACGCGGTGCCGCTGTTGCCGATACGCTGACATTCCTGCGAGATCCTTCGAAATGGGTTGGCAAAGACGGCAAGCCGGACACGCTCGCATTGGTGCAGTATGCGGGATCGCTCGCGGCGGCCGGAGAGTTCGACCAAGTGGCTCTTGAGCGCATCGTTGCCGCACAGAAGCCCGATGGGCATTGGGAAATGGACGCAGAAGCCGCCGCAGGTTCGCCGGTGACCTATGGCCCTGTCTTGGGAACAGCCCTCGCTCGCGGATTGATCGCTGGCAAATCGCAGTTTGCAAAATCGACTCAAGCGGCTGAGGCTTGGCTCGCAAACCAGAAGGCCGGCCATCCAGTGGATGTCGCCGCACAGGTCATCGCTCTCGTCCGCAAAAACGATATCGCCAAGCTAACGGCAATGCAGTTGAATGATGGCAGTTGGAACAATGGGGAAGTCTTCGATACCGCCATCGCCGTGATCGCTCTGGCGAAACACAACAAGCCGACGGCAGCACGAGGAAGAGCTTGGCTCCTAAAGGCCCAACTGCAACCAGGAGGCTGGCCTGGAACAACCCGTCCCGCTGGCGGCCAGAGCTACGCCCAACACATCTCCACTACGGCCTGGGCTTTGCAGGCTCTTTTGACGGAGTAAACGGAATCTTCAGCCTGCCTGTGGCGACCGAACGGTCGATCTTCTCAAAGACATCCACATCGAACGCGCGCCCAATCTTGTTGCCTGCGAGATCTTCGAGAACTTCCAACACCTGCAGTTGGTACGTTTTCGCTTGCCATGGCACGTCAGGAACAAAATTCCAAGCACGCTCTTCCTTACCGAGACGACTCACACCGAGCACACCTTCGACGATCAGGCAGCGTTGCAATAGTGCGGAATCGAGAGGGCGAGGAAACTGCACAGTCAACGGATCTTGCGTGCCAGCCTTCGGTGCGCCGATCTTCCACTCACGAACGTCAATCCCAGAGCGCCACGCTTGTTCCACTATGAGTTCACGTGAAAACGAAGCAGCCAACGGACGATTTTCCGCGTCCTTCCATTCGGCATCCACCACCAACCGGTAGCGGCCGCCCGCCACCAACGGCGGACCCACTTCATTCGACGGAACCAAGCCTCGCTTCACGCGCCCGGGATCGAACAGAATGGTCAATCGGCGCTGCTCGCGATCCCAGAGTTCCTCATCGATCTCCAAAAACGGCAGTTTCACTTCGGAATTCGCGGCCAAATCGATCAGGTGAATGCGCTGAAACGCTTCGCCACGCGACATCGGCGCAGAAAACTGCAAATAGAACTTCAACTGATTTTCCGGCACACTCGACGCCGTCGGATACATCCGCTCGACCACGGTCGTGGGCTCAGCAGCAACACGTTGCACGGCAATCCGCAACACGACCGGAGATCCACCATTGAGCACCGCGCGATATGCGATATCGGGCAGCAGCCGATACTTCGGGATAAAGGTCACCACGCCATCACTGAACGCGATGGCACCAGCCAAGGCCGGAGCGTCCACCAGATCCACGCTCACGCGCAGGGTCGAGGTAGAGGTCACGCGATCGCCGCGCGCGCGCACCACCGGCGGATCCCCCTCAATCACAATGGAAGCGGCCGCATGCAACGATGCAGCGGCCGCCAGTCCAAGAAAGAAATACACCATTACGGCAGAGCCAGGGTCTTCAATTCCATCGAGCCGTTGTCAGCCTTTACCAGCATCATCGCGTGCGTCTCGTCAAAGCGCGCCAACTGCTCCACGCCCTTCAACCCGGCGATCGTTTCGTAGGGCACGCCCTGCTTATCGGCCACCGGCTTGGTGATGCCCTCAAAGGTTTCCAACTTGTCACCCGGCAGTTTCATCACACCTCGCGACGAGTTGTTCATCAGGATGTAGTTGGCACCGGCCTTCTGATAGACCACCATGTCGAGCGGACGATTGCGATTGCCCAGTTCGGCAATGGTCGTACCCATGACCTTTTGGCCCGGCTTCAAATCCGATACCGGAAACTTCACCAGCGGCGTGCAAGTATACGCCGCCAGGATGTGCTGCTTGTTGGCGATCTTGTAAGCCGTAAAGGTACGCACTGGCGAATTGGTCTCAAAGCGACCGTGCGCGCCATGATACATTTCCACGTTCGTGCTCGCAGCCTTACCTGCAAACGGAAAAGGAATCGAACGCAACGTCGAGGAAAACTCCTCATTCGACAATCCGGCCACCATCACGTTGCCATCCACATACTCAACATCGGTTATGGCTTCCAAGCGAACCAGCGAACCACGGCGATCTTTGGCATCTGCTGCGGCGACGTTGGGAAGCACAACCGACGCGAACGCAATCTTCCCAAGATCCACTTCGCTCAACTTTCCATCGCGAGTGACCTTCACAATGACAGCCGCCGCTTCTGGACCCTTGCCGCGTGAAACCGATAGGTACACATTCTTCGAAGCAGGATTCACAGCCAGATCATTGATCAGAATCTGATCGGCCGACGTGCCTAGCAGCGCCGCGATCTTGTCATTCAGCGCAGCAAACGTCATTTCGCCACCGGCCGCGGACTTCGTGTCCCCAGTAGCCAGCGCGAAAACTTGCGCGCCCATCGGGTCGCCAACGAACAGAATGCCTTCCGGACCGAAGGCCAGAGGTCCAGCGGATTTCAGATCCGCCTTGCCGGTTTTCAGTGAAGAGGTGAGGTTGGCGCTGAAAGCCAGACTCGCCCCAAGTGACAACAAGAGCAAAGAGCGTTGAAGCATGACGTTAAGGATACACACGGCGCACCGGAGGTTACACGATACAATCGTCGGCAGTGACCTTTCGCCGTGTTTTGAACTATGCGCTGGTGGCTTTGCTCGTTCTCGTCGTCGCCGTTTCAGCTTTTGCTTACTGGGCCGGTTACCGTGTGTTGCCACAGGTGGACGGTGAGGTTTCCGCCCCTGGGTTGAAGCAGGCCGGAACCATTCAGCGAGACGATCGCGGCATCCCCACCATCACTGCCTCGAATGCCGAAGACGCGCTCTTTCTGCAAGGCTACGCCACCGCGCAAGATCGTCTCTTTCAAATGGATGCCCTGCGGCGCAAGGCCTCCGGTGAGTTGTCGGCAATCGTCGGGCCCGTTGCCTACGAACTCGACTTTGACGCGCGCCAACTCCGCATCGGTCGTATCGCAACCGCGCACGAGCGCACCATGAACGAGCAAGACAAGGCCCACATCGCAGCCTATGCCCGTGGCGTCAACCATTACATTCGTATGCATCGCGGCAAGCTGCCGATGGAATTCACGCTACTCGGCTACGACCCCGCCCCCTGGACCATTCGCGACACCATCCTCGCCGGCCTTGAAATGTACCGCAGCCTGACGTCGACCTCGAAACACGAGATTCAGAAGCAGTTGCTGCTCACGACCGCGCCCAATCGACAGTTGGTCGAACTGCTCTATCCGCCTCGCACCGGCGGTGAGCTTTCCCCGGGTTCCAATGCTTGGGCCATCAGCGGCAAACATACGGCCAGCGGACATCCGCTGCTTGCCAACGATCCACATTTACAGTGGACCATGCCATCGACTTGGCATGCGGTTCGCATTCAATCGCCAGACCTGCACGTGGCGGGCGCTGCGCTGCCAGGCGTGCCTGGAATCATCATCGGACACAATGAGCAGATCGCCTGGGGCGTCACCAACCTGGGCTTCGACGTACAGGATCTCTACGACGAACGCGTCATTCCCAACACATTGAACTACGAGTATCAGGGCCGCCTCTATCCGATGACCGTCGAGCACGAGATGATTACGGTGCGCGGACAACGAAACTACGCTCTCGACATCTTGTCCACGCGCCATGGACCTGTGATCGCGCAGCAGGGCCAAACTCTGGCTTTAAGATGGGCCGCAGCGGAACCGGGCATCTTCCAGTTCCCTTTCATCGATCTGAACCGGGCACAAAACTGGGAACAGTTCCGCGCCGCTCTGAAACGCTTTCCCGGCCCCGGTCAAAACTTCGTCTACGCCGACAGGGCCGGAAACATTGGCTATCAGGCCACAGGCATGTTGCCGATCCGCAAGAATTATAAGGGTGATCTGCCCGCGCAAGGCTGGTCTGGAGAAAATGAATGGGAAGGCTTCATTCCGTTCGAGGATCTGCCTTCAAGCTACAACCCCGCCGATGGATACGCGGTGACAGCGAATCAGAATCCATTTCCACCCGACTACAAATACCCGGTGCATGGAGATTTTTCCACGTCCTATCGGGCCAACCAGATCCGCCGGATGTTGCAAGCGCGCAAGGGCCTCAAGGCGGAAGACATGGTGAAAATTCAGAAAGACGTCTATTCCGAGTTCTCAGTCCTGCTGGCAAAACATTTCGTGCAAGCCGTTGACAAGCGCAAACCCACCAACCTCGCGCTCCCTCCAGCCGTCGCCGCACTTCGCACCTGGAACGGACAGATGGAAAGGGAATCCCCCGCCGCGCTGATCGCGACGTTCAGCTACCAGCGCCTCAAGCGCAAGATCGTCGATCGCGTCTCTCCAGGACGTAGTGAGACCTATCAGGATCAGATGTCGCAAGCCGTGGTGCAGAAGCTGCTGACAGAACGTCCGCCGGGTTGGTTTGAGGATTGGGACAAAACGCTCATCGCCTGCCTCGATGAAGCGATTGAAGAAATCCGGCACCAACAGGGTAGCGAAATTGCCAATTGGCGCTATGGCCGCTATAACGAACTAGGGATTCCGCATCCCATCTTCGGCCGCATTCCTCTCATCGGCGAGTGGCTAGAGTTTGCCAACGTTGGCCCCGTCGAAATGGCGGGATCTTCAACCACCGTTAAGCAGACAAGCAAAACTTTGGGACCTTCGATGAGATTTACAGCCGACGCCAACGACTTCAATCAATCGCGTTTGGATCTCACTATCGGCGAATCTGGCAACGTTTTTTCGCCCCACTATAAAGATCAGTGGGATAGCTATTGGAACGGCAAGAGCACACCGTTTGCCTTTGACAAGCTCGAGGCGAAACACGCTCTTCGAATGCGTCCTCAGCAGTGATCAGGCATCGAAGGTCTTTTCGGTAATTAGCTTGCGTCCACCGAGGGCCAGCCGGAACGCGACAATCGCCGTAACAACGAACACAATCAAGACCAGCAACGAAGAACTGCCGTACCAGCCGCTGAAATCGAAGGTGAGGTAAAAGCGCTTGGCCGCCTCTCCAATCACTGTCATGGTGACAAGAGCCAGCAGCCCGTATCGCATCAGCACATGCACGATCAGCACCAACCCGCCGATTTCCGCCACCATCGCCGGAACCGAGAACCCTGGGGCTAGAAACTTGCTCACTGTAAACAACGCCAAAAACGCCACTGCAGCCAGCCAGTTCTTGCGAAAAACAATCTTGAACAGAAACAGCAGAAAGAAATTTACGAGTGAATACGCAGCCGCATTGATGAGGTTGGCAATCAGCGCGCCAACGGCAAACCGTGTCCCCAAAACGGTCTGCAATTCGTTGTCAATCGGAATGTCGCCGCTGCGCAGAGTATACACGGTCACCAGATAGCTAACAGCGGATAGAAACGCTCCAGCCGCAAGGCCGACCAGCACATGGCTACCGACTAGCGGATCCCAAATGCGACCGGAAAGTACCCGGCTCCACGACACCAAAGTCTGGGGCCATCGTTTGCGCACCGGCGGTTCGAGCGCGAGATAAAACAGCCATACCATGCCACCCAAGAAAACGGCCACCTGGGCGGACACCTGAAACAGAATGAATTCCTCAAGTGCGGGCACATGATGTGCACCGATCACCTGCAACGACATATAAGCCAACACCACGAACATTGCCAGCCTGAACGCACCCCTGCGATCGCCGCGCCCATGCTTCAAATGAAACCGCGCAAAGAACACCACCGAGACCACCAGTAGGAAGAAAACTGACACCGCCAGAACCTGCATCGCGAACAGACCAGGCGGCGGTGGAGGTCGCTCCGAACGGTGAGCGATTGTCCATGGACCCACCACATCGAAGTAAACCGCCTTGCCCCGCCAGGAAGCCGCTTCCACCCGCAACTTCACTTTCTCATCCGCCGGGTTCGGACCTTCCCACGCGTTTCTCGTATCGAAACCCGCTATGGGAAGCCACTTCGGTTCCACCTGCTGAAACTTACCGAGATCGAGTCCTGCAAATCGAAAGAACATCTGCCACTCGACAGGCGTCGGATTCGGTGGCGTCCCGTCAATCTGCGGCGTCGTTACCTCAAACGAGGTCAATCGGTTCTTCAGGTCCAACTGCACCGTCACCATACCGCTCGCGATCATCGGCGGATCGTTCAACCCAATCACACCCTGGCTGGTCACCGATCTCGACACCAAATACCGGGGACTTTCGCGATACCAAAACACAAGGGGACCCGGTTGCTGCTTCTCTGTTTCCGACCAGCGCTTTGTTGGTTCCGTCTCTCGGCGATGCGCGACGTAGTCCATGTCGATCTGCATACCGTGAACGCTATCCAAAGCCTTCGGATAACCCGCTCGTCGAATGATGCGGCGCGCGTGCTCTTCCAACACTTCCGGCGACAGTTCCGGCTTCGATAGTCCGAAGAACGTCACCTGCGGACCGAACCAAGCGAGAAACCCAATGCTCAACAACGTTACGGCCAGCAGCCCCAACGCAATCGGAACGGATAACAACCCTGAAGCGTCGCCGGCCGCGGCCACAAGTTCCGGCGATGGCGTGTCGCCGGCGGCCAAAACGGCGCTCAGCATATCGCCGCCGCCCGGCAATGCGTTCATCACGACGCGTGCGGATGCGGGCCGATCCTTCGGATCGGCGGACAGACAACGGAGAATGATACTTTCAACCGCTGGATCGAGATCCGACACTTGCGACGTCATGCTGACGGGCGATGAATCCATCTGCTTTTTCTTCAACTCATCCAGACTCGTCGCATCGAACGGACGCTTGCCCGTGAATACCTCGTAGAGCACCAGCCCCAGCGAATAGATATCGCTCTTGATCGTGACCTCTTTGCCAGCCAGTTGTTCCGGCGACATGTAGGCGGGAGTTCCGCTGCGAATGTCCGCGATCTGGTCGATCACACCCGCAAGACCGAAGTCCATGATGCGCAAAGATCCACGCTCGTCAAGCATCACGTTGGCGGGCTTGAGATCGCGATGCAGCACGCCCTTCTCATGCGCGGAGGCAAGACCCGAACAGAGTTGGCGGGCCATCTCCGTCGCTTTGTGGGTAGGGATGCGACCAATGCGCCGCAGCAGCGAATTGAGATCTTCGCCACTGATGAATTCCATCGAGATATACGCGATGCCATTCACTTCGCCGATGTCGTACACCCGGCAAACGTTAGGATGCGAGATCTGACGCGCGATCTTGACTTCGTTGTAGAAGCGGCTCAAAGATTTCTGATCTTTCGACAACGCCTCGGGCAGAAACTTTAACGCGACGGGCTGATTCAGCTTAAGATCGGTGGCGCGATAGACCTCGCCCATGCCCCCACGGCCGAGCAGCGCAATAATACGGTATCGCTCGCCAAGAATCGATCCCGCAATAAACCGGCCCTCTTCTTCAACCGAACTGGAAAGCATCGACACCGCGCCATCGGCAATGGCCGAGACGGCTGCGGTAGCCATTTCAGAGGATGCCGAGAGCGCAGATCCGCAAGACAGACAAAACCGGCTCGTCGAAGGGACCTGACTCTTGCAGTTGATGCAGACCATGCAAAAGTCAATGTAACACCTGGGTGGATCCCAAGCTGGAAATTGTTCATCCGTCCAAGGTCCATCAAGGCACCGACCGAAACTATTCCTCAGCCGATGGCAGATCGGGGCGGAACTTTGCCCCACGGCCGTCGCGCGGGAGCCTCGATCGAATAGAGCAAGGCCGAGATTCGAGGTGGGACAAAGCCCTCTCCTAACCATTCAGGTCCCCCCTCGAAGACGCCAGCGGTCGTCGAAGTGTAGAGAGAGCGCACGACAGGGTACCTGAAGGCTAGGCACTAGGCCTTGGCCGTCTTCGAGGGACGACGCATCCGCAGGTAGCCGAGCGTCGCAAGGCCCCCACCGAGTAGCAGTACGAACCTTGATTCAGGAGCCGTCGGCAACCCTTCCAGTTGGATATTGCTAAAGCTCACATTCGAGAAGAACTTCGCCGTGGCGAAACCCGATGGATTATCGAAAACGAACGCTGATACTGCCCGCTGGAACCGCTTGAACCAGACCTTCGATCTTTGTTGCAGCCTGATCTAGTAGGTGCTGCCGGTGCTGCCGCTCAAAAGCTGGAAATACAGAATTGCGAGTGGATCGGTTGACGCAGCAAAGAGCCCGCCGGTTTGCGTGAGCGCAATGCCCGTGCCGGTATTCGACAAGTCACCGATGTCGCTGATGAGACCGCCCTTGGCGTCAAACCGAGGTTCAGTATATCAATGCCGACGACCCCGCTGATCGCCCGATCCGCCCGTGAACCCACCGGTCGTGCTCGCCAATACCTCGGGCGCGCGACCCAAACTCACAGAGTTCCGTTTTAGCTGCCCCGCAGGGATCTTGATCGATGTTCTGGTGCGAGGCCGAGCCACTGAGAATGCCGACGACGAAGGAGCCTACATTCGGGGAGTAGTGGAGGATCGACGGGAAATAGGGGGATGGGAGATGCTTTGCTAAAGCCCAGGGGGATGCAGCCGATATGCTTTGTGTGTAGGAGTCATAGGCAAGGAGGCTTTATGGAGATCGGCGGAATTCGGGCGATAGATAAGGCGTTGGAGAACAACGCCACATCCATCACGGCGAAAGTAGAACGTCAGGATCGCGTGGAGCAACGGGAATTGATCCGCGCTGTTAAGTCCGTCAATGCGAGCGGGGTATTGGGCACTGACCAGGAGATGACCTTCACGGTAGACCGCGAGACGAAGCGCTTGGTCGTACGTGTTGTGGACCGGGAGACGGATGAAGTCCTTCTGCAGATTCCCAACGAGCAGGTACTGCGAATGGCGCGAAAGTTGCCGAAGAGGAGAGAGTAGGCGCTGAAGAGAAAGGCAATCATGTATCGCGACGCATATCTCGAGTCCGAAATCCTCTGCGCGAGTCCGGTTCGATTGGTCGAACTGTTGTACCGTGGTGCGATCGAAGGAGTCCGTGCCGCTAGGGCCGCCGTCGATAGCGGACAGATTGCTGAGCGCAATCGTCAGATCGCACGTGCACAATCGATTCTGTGCGAACTTTCGCTTTCGCTCGATCACGAACACGGGGGAGGACTGAGTCGCGAACTGGTGGAGCTTTACGACTACATGCAGCGAAGGCTCAACGATGCGAATGCCCAGCAATTAGGCGAGCCGATCGATGAGGTTCGGAAGTTGCTTGAGACTTTGTTGACTGGGTGGGTTTCGCTGTCGGCCAAGAACTCAGAGGTTTCCGTCGTCCAAATGGCGTCGAATCAAAGCCTGAGTCAGTTTGGTGACGTCGACTTCGAAGGATCCAGAGTCGACAGCGTCGGCTAGCCGCCGGATCCGCGCGGCCCGCTCGCAGAAGGTTTCGCCGCTTCGCCCAATGACGGTTTCTCCGGTTCGGAAGACTCTTCTTTTTTCCGGCTCTTCATCGACGCCTGCAGCGTGCGCGCGATCCCCAAGCCCCCCTGTGACGCCATCACCTGCGCCAGTTGCGACTCCGCCATTTCGAGCGCGACCGCTCCTGCTTGATCGTGGTTTTCCTGCCATCCGCCCAGTGCCGATTCTCTGATCGATTGTAGCATTTGCCCTAGTAGCAACCCCTCGAAGTCTTCTGCCGCCTTGCGCAGTTTGGACTCTTCCCGTGTCTCTTTCCCCTCCGTTTGTCGAAGTTGTCCCGCTTGCCCGGCTGGCTCCGTAATTGTTCGTATTGTCGATGTCATGCTCTTGTTTCCTTACGTTCTCACCGGAGGCGTCTCAAATCACTTCGATTTCGGCCTCAAGTGCGCCACTCGATCGGAGACCGTCCAGTATGGCAACGATGTCGCGCGGCGTCGCTCCGATCGACTGGAGACCTCGCACTAGGTCCTCGACGGTTGCGCCTTGCTTGAGCGTCACGTTGCGTGCCTTCTCTTCATTTACTTTCACTCCACGCTCCGGCACGGTGACCGTCTGCCCGGCTGCCAACGAGTTTGGCTGACTCACTGCGTATTGGGTCTGAATCTCGACAGTAAGTCCGCCATGCAATATCGAGACTGGAGAGATGAGGACATCCTTTCCCATGATGATGGTTCCCGTTCGCTCATTGATGATGATTTTGGATCGGGACTCCGTCTCAATCGAGAGTTCCTGAATTTCACCGAGAAACTCGACTCTTCTTGCGGAGAAAAGCGGAGGCACGGTAACGGATACGAGCCCCGGGTTTACAGGCTTGGCAAGCGTTTGTTGAAAGTGTTCGTTGATCACCGCTGCCATTCGCGAGGCTGCTGCTGAATCAGGCCGTTTTACTTGAAGCCGCACTTCCGCGCCGTCGAGTGCCGCCGTTGGCACGAGCTTCTCGACCAAGGCTCCAGCGACGATCCGTCCCACAGTCGGATGATTCACCGTCTGGGAGTTTCCACCCTTTCCAGCTGAAAACCCACCAGTGACAACCGGACCCTGCGCCGCGGCATATACTTGGCCATCGGCTCCCTTGAGGGGGGTCAAGATCAGCATTCCGCCCTGAAGATTGCTTGAGTCACCGATCGCACTCACGGTGATGTCGATCCGGGATCCGGTCTGGGCATACGGTGGCAGCGTCGCTGTCACCATAACGGCCGCCATGTTGCGGACTTGAAACGCGGTGGGTGAAACTGAGACTCCCATTCGCTCGAGAAGATTGGCCATACTCTGGGCGGAGAAGACAGTTTGCCGTTTGTCGCCGGTGCCATTCAGCCCCACAACGAGACCATAGCCCAGCAACTGGTTGTCACGGACTCCTTCGACGGAGGAAAGTTCGCGGATCTTTGCTCTGGGCTTGGCGCCTGCCTCCCTGATAGACATCGTCAGAAGCAGCAGCGCAAGCCCTGGCCCGATAAGCGAAATTCTAAAAAGGAAGAATACCATTGAGAATCCGATAAACGATGTTTGGCCGCCGAATCGCGTCGCCCACCACGCCCTTGCCATTCACGGTCACTTGCAGGTTCGCAATACGATCGGAACGGACGGCATTGGAGGTCGAGACGTCGAAACTACGGATTATTCCTCGTACTTTTACTTGCTGACGTTCCGAATTGACGACGATGTCTTTTTCGGCCTCAATTACCATCGCCCCGTTCGGCAGGACATGGGTCACTCTCGCCGTTAGCGTTGTCGTGAGTGTGCTCTCCCGACCGGTTGAGCCTTGGCTTTTGAGATCCAGGTTTCCGGAAAGTGTCGCTAGGTCTCCCAGCGGTCCAACCGACTTCCCAAAGATCGTTTTAATTCCACCTCTGGCGGAAGATTGCCGTTGCGTTGCCGTCGTCCCGGTCGACACGGCGGAGGCACGATCCGATACCAGTACCGTCACGATGTCGTCCACCCGTGCGGCCCGCAGGTCGCGGTAGGCGTCCGATAATGCGGAGGATGCGGAGAAGAGTGAGCCAGGTGCTGCTGCCGATGGGCCTGCTTCGCGCTTTTGAGCATCCTCAATCATCCGGTCAACCGCCGATGGTGCGGGAGGAGCCTTCTTTTTTCCGTCCGCCAAACTGCCAACCAGGATCATTGTCATGCAAAGCAGGATCGATTTGCTCATTGGGTAGTTCCTGTCTCTCGTGTTCCCGGTCCGGGGATAACGGTTGCTCGGCCTTTTTCCTGGGCAATAGCCAAGATAACTTTCTTCGAAAGGGTGGTCACAATAGCAACCTTCTGACCGCGATAGGCTGTGGACTCCGCCTTGCCTTGGACAGCCACGCGGGTTTGACTTGAAGTGGCCTCCAGGGTAACGATGTCCCCTCTGCGAATCGTTGGAATCACCGTCAGTCGCTCCGGACGAATGAGCTCGCCAGCGAGAATCGGCACTCTCGCGGCTTTTTCAAACAGATCCGTATTTCGTTCCGCGTTGTCGCCAGGTGAAGGAAATGAATCCCGTTGCTCTATCCGGATGTTCTTTGCACTCAGCATCTCTCCGGCAGCGATGTCCTTCTGTGCAACGGCATGAGCTACCTTCTCGCGCAGCCGGACTCTTGCCCACATTGGCCGCTTCCTTCCATCGGCTTCGACAAACCATCCGTTCCAGGTGACAGCCATTGAGGGGTCTTTCCCAAGTGGGAGTTCATGCATGGCAAACCGAAGCACGCCCCTGTAAGCGACTGCCCTCTTCGAGATTTCGATTATCTCGACTTGAATCTTGCGATTTCTGAATACCTCGTGCAGCGCCAACTCCATTTCCATTTCCGAAACCGTGCGAGAACTGCGCAAGAAGCAAAGGCCACTTTCCACCGGGAAGCCACGGACCGAAGGTACCGTTTTGGTCGAAGCCGCGAAAAAACGATTTAGCTCGCTAGCAGGTATGACTCGTCGCAATCCAGGGTCAGGAGCCAAGCCGAATCGCAGTTCCGCCGGGAGTTGCCGAAAAGCAGGAATGTGCGAGGCTAAGTTGCCGACAGTCACCACAGGCGCGTCTAGTTCGATGCAATGATCTGCAAATACGGTTCCCGCAGCGAGTTCCCCGATGACGAACGGAATTGAGAGCGCGAATGAAAATCTCATAGCTTGGACCGGTTTCGCCTCAGCGGGTCAGATTGTTGACCTGTTGATACATTTCGTCGGCGGCGCGAACGACCTTGGAGTTTGCCTCATAGGCCCGTTGGCTGACGATCATGTTGATGAACTCCTCGACGATACTGACATTGGATTGCTCCAAATACCCCTGCATCAGGGATCCAACGCCTTCCTGACCACCGGGGATCGATACGGTTGGCTCGCCGCTCGCGTCCGTCGGTAGAAACAGACTGCTTCCGATGCTGTTCAATCCAGCCGGATTCACGAAGTTTGCAATCTGAATCTGACCCGCCACCTGCGCGGCGTTTTGTCCGGGCAGCGTATAGCTGACCGTGCCATCGCCGGCAATGCTAATCGCCTGCGCTTGTGGCGGGATCGTGATTTGTGGCTCAATCGGGTTACCTTCGCTAGTCACCATATTGCCGTCCCTGTCAAGATGGAAGTTCCCGGCTCGGGAATACGCAATCTCGCCACTTGGGCGGCGGATCTGAAAGAAGCCGCGACCCTCAATGACCATATCCAACGGGTTGCTAGTGAGCTGAAAGCTGCCTTGCGTGAAAATGATTTCGTTCGATGAAGGTCTGGCACCCAACCCGAGTTGCAAGCCGGTTGGAACTACAGTTTGCGATCCAGCGGCGGAGCCGGGCTGGACGAGGGTTTGATAGAGCAAATCCTGAAACTGGGTGCGCCGCATTTTAAAACCGGATGTATTGGCATTGGCGAGATTGTGAGCAATGTTGTCGACATTGATCTGTTGTGCGTTCATGCCGCTTCCGGCGCTGTAGAGTGCTCGTATCATGTAAAGTATCTCAGCAATTGGAGCGCCATCTATGCAGTGACTTTGGCGACTTCTTCGATGGCTCGACGGCTCATCTCGCCACCAATGGTGGCAGCCTTCTGTAAAGCCTCGAATTGGCGCATCACATTAACTAACCGCACAGCGGATTCGGCTGTTCCTGAATTGGCCGCCTCCAGGTAGCCCTGTTTGACCTGGAAATTCGTTGCAGCTCTCGGTGCAAGAGTGCTGGCGTCGACGCGAAAATAACTGGATCCCTCTTTGTTGACTGCGTCCATACTGTCGAACTCGAAGACTTCGATGGTTCCCATCAGGATGCCCTGCTGACGGATTGAGCCATCCGCCGTTGTTTCTACGGGTAAAGTGGCATTGAGCCTGAATTCTCGCCCGTCCGGCGGTTTTACCTTAACGATATGGCCGTCGCCGGTCTGAATCTTTCCTTGCCGGTTGACCTGAAAGGAACCGTTTCGCGTGTATCGGGCTCCCTGGGGCGTTTCCACCTGGAACATTCCACGTCCGAAGACCGCGAAGTCCAGGGCTTCCCCTGTTCTGGTCAGTGGCCCTTGTTGATGATCCGTATAGTGACGCTCAAGATCCGGAGAGTCGACGGGGGCGGGATATCCCTCTCGCGCCTGTTCACTCACCCACGGCAGGAATGCATCACGATCGGCCTTATAGCCAATCGTGGACGAGTTGGCGATATTGTTCGACAGCAAGTCCAGCGATTCGAGGCGGGCGCGCATTCCGGCGGCTGCGGAGATTGTGAGCGGGTCCATAGGTCGGATCTTTGCAATTGATCTGCCGGAAGCGATCCTGGAGCATGTCCTTATAAGGGCCGTCACTCGATCCGCCATTTCCTTGGCGGTGTCCGAGCCTGCGACGAAATTTTGGCGGTAACTCATCAAGGTTTTACGGCGAAATCGGCCGAGTATGCGAGATAACGCGGGTTTCAACTTGGCCCTCCACCTGCATTCGTTCTTGCATGCTCACGCCGCTACAATTCGCAGCGACTCCGCTTTCAATTGGAAACGGCATCCCCAATGCCGATGTCCCTTCCTCAATTCCACCCAATATGGACTTTCGGGGGATGATTGCGAATCAGGTGGAGCTAGATGGCATGATGAGCCCCGGTGCGTTTGGCGCTACCAGCCTTGCCTCCTTTGGCGGTCTTCCAGTTGGGTTCAGCCAGTTAACCGCACTCGATCAGAACTTGACGTGGTTGTTTGCCGCGAATCGGAACGCCCCGTCGCAGCTCGAGACAAGCGCATCGGGCGAGAGAACGGCTGACTCAGAGACAGGATCAGAAGATAATCGTGAGCTTTCCCAGGATGCATCGACATCTCCAGAGTTCGCCGTACTTTCGAATTCTATTCCATTCATTTCCGCCATCGCCATTCCCTGGGAACCTTCCGCCAAGGATCATTCAGCGGAGACTCAATGCCAGGGGAATGATTGCTCAAATGGTGTCTCAGCTGGTATAAACGGGATAAGTGTGCAAAGGGAAGGCCTAACGCAAGGCGTCGAAGTCCTTCCCAAAATCAACTCCACGGAAGCTGGTCAGATCCGCGTTGATGTGGAACCTCGGCAGCCTGCCTCTTCGGTCCCTCGTGGGCCCGTTCCAGCAACACCCGATCCGACGACTTTGCAGGAACTCTCCTTGCCGCCTTCGAAACTTTCCGGCTTTTGGCGATCTGAGTCAGTCCTTCCGTCCCGGCAAGAACAGACTCTTGTTCAATCCGAGAGCAGATCCACGGTGGTCTGGCGCGAAGCCTTTTCCCTAAGCATTGCGTCTATTGCGGAGACTCCCTCGCCCCAAGGCAACTTCCGAACAGTCGAGGATTCATGGAATGCATTGCATGTCGTACAGCCCGTGGGGTTGCACTCCGAGGAAACGGTTTCCCCTCTGGAATCGTTCTTCTCCAAAGACATGGCTGGCGAGACTGGCAATGAAGCCGGAATCGAGTTGAAATCCGCTGGCGATGGTGGGCAGAGTTCTGACTCTGGCGGACAAGAATCGCCTTCGAACGGTCAAACAGGAGGGAGCACGTATGGTGGTAAGGAGAAAGATCACCTGGAAAGCGGGGTGCTTGACGGAACCTCTGCAACTTCCGAATTCCGGGCCAACCCGGAGGTTCTGGGAACCAATTCCCAAGTAAACGACACGAATAATCCAACTCCCGTTACCCGACTAGCAGGAAGCGCGACGGAACACGCCGCTTCGGTAAAGCCTCTCTTACCTTCGCCTACTCCATGGGAAGCCCGAGTCTGGGAATCGGCTCGAGCCGCGCCCGCCATCTCTCGTTCCTTCGCCCCAATACGGGAAATCGACCTGCGATTGCCGGTCGACAACCAGATGGTAGATGTTCACCTTCGCGAGAAGGCCGGGCACTTGGACATTTCAGTCAGGACCGGCGACCCGGTCTTGGCAAAAGAAATGCAAGCTGGACTGGGGGAACTAGTTCGTAGCCTCGAAACGCAAGGCTACGAAGCGACTAGTCCTCAAACCGTGGTTGACGGGTCGAATCTCAGAGGTGCCCAGCCACCTTCTGGGGCACGTCCGGACACCAATTCGCAGAATTCCTCTCCGAACGATGGATCGAAGGGTGGGGATCCGTCCGGTGGTCAAGGTCGGCAGGATGGAAAGCGCAGCCGAAATGGAAACTCTCAGGACGAGACATTTCAAATCGACGAAACAAATTCGCAAGGAGGTAGTTCAAAATGACGATTTCAGGCCCTTCCGCGGCATTCAAAGCCACAGCGGCAGATGGGTCCGCGGTTTCTGCCAAGCCCACCAGCGGGACAGATCCACTTACGCAAAAAGATACATTTCTGCAACTCCTGGTCGCACAGATCCGCAACCAGGATCCTCTCAAGCCAACCGACGGCGTGGAGTTCCTCTCGCAGTTGGCGCAGTTCAGCAGTCTTGAGCAATCCATCCAGTTGAAAGATGAAGTTGCGTCCGTCCGCAAGGCGATCGAGAATCTGACGGATACCGTCAAGAATTCAAACAATACCAGTACCAATACAGGAGTTCCCCACGCATGATCACCTCTTTTTCCACCGCACTATCGGCGCTGAACGCCTATTCGACAGCCATAGACGTCGTTGGCAACAACCTAGCGAACCTGAGTACCCCGGGGTTCAAGACGAGCGTGATCTCCTTTCACGATCTTGTGACCCAATCACTTGGGGCTGGCTCGGGAGAGACCCAAGTCGGTTTCGGCGTCGGGCGTCCGGTCACGTTTCGGCAGTTTTCCCAGGGAGCGATCCAGACGACTTCGGGTCCAATGGATGCGGCGATACAGGGGGACGGATTTCTTGTCGTGCGCACTTCGACGGGAGCGCAAGCCTACACCCGCGGAGGCAACCTACAGGTCGATCTTTCCGGCATGCTAACAACTGCTACTGGAGAGAAGCTGCAAGGTTGGTCGAAAACAAAGGCCGACGGCTCGGTGGACACGAATACGCAAGTGGGTAACATCGTGGTACCGGTGGGAACATTGAAAGCTCCGATTCCTACCGGAAACATCTCACTCGACTTGAATCTGAATGCCGCGGCGAAAGTCGGTCCGCCGGCCGAGACGTTCTCAACCTCTGCAGAGATCTTCGATTCCTTGGGGCAATCGCACAACGTAACGTTTACCTACACCAAGTCGACGACCGTCAATCAATGGAACTATTCGATCACCGTTCCTGACAGCGACCTGTCCGGCCCATTTACTCCCGTCACCGGTACTCTAGTCTTCGATTCCAATGGCAAGCTGACGACTCCGGCCGCGACAGACGTCTCACCGAGCGTCGCCCTTACGGGCCTTGCGAGCGGCGCGACCGATCTGACTTTCAATTGGAATTTGTACGATGGCACCCGCCCACGGCTGTCGCAATTTACCCAGCCTTCCGCCGTGGCGGCCCTCGCCCAGGATGGTTCTCCGACAGCAAACCTCGTTCGGGTCGGGCTTGGTGACGGCGGCCAGATTTTCGCGAGCTACTCGAATGGCCAGCAACTTGTAGTGGGCCAACTGGCAATGGCGACGGTTCGAAATCCTGAGTCGATGATCGCGATCGGCAACAGCAACTTCCAGCTGAGCGCCCGTAGCGCACTTCCAGCCATCGGTCTGCCAGGCTCGGGTGGCCGCGGATTGGTGCTTGGTGGGGCAGTAGAGGCCTCAACGGTCGACATTGCCCGTGAGTTTACCAACCTGATCGTTTTTCAGCGAGGTTATCAGGCAAACAGCCGCGTGATCACGACGGCCGATGAACTGAGCCAGGAAACGATCAACCTCAAGCGTTAGCAGGAGCGCAAGGCCGAATCCGAATGATTGAGCCCTGATGACCCCACTGGAACGAATCGGTTGCCTTCACGACGTGCTTCTCGATGTAGAAGTCGAACTGGACCGCAAGGTCATCACGGTGCAGGAGATCCTTGATTTGGAAAAGGGGACCATCCTCAAAATGACGCGATCCGCCGGCGAAAATATTGACATTTTCGTCGGCGGAACTCTGGTCGCCTTTGGCGAGATTGTCCTGGTAGAGGACACGGTCGCGGTGCGAATCACCGACTTCAACATTGAGGAATGATGGAACTCCTCCAACCACTTTTCATCGTCTGTCTGCTTGCGATTCTATGCGTATTGCTCTGGAAGAGCAAGCGCGGCACGGCGTGGTTCTCACCGCCGCAACGCCGTCGGCTAGAACTACTCGACCGCGTGAACCTCACTCACCAGCACTCGATCCATCTCCTTCGAGTCGAAGGCCGTTGGATGGCGGTCGCCGTGACTCCGAAGGGCATCGAGTTACTGGAATCGGGCTTTTTCTCGACAGGCGAAGCGCTTTCCCTCGAATCTTCGCTCGCGACCACAGTAGGCGGAGCCCTGTCGCGATGAGATTGGGTCAGCTACTTTGCGCGGCATTGGTTGTTGCCATGTTGCCTGCGATGGCGAAACCGGCGATCGAGATCATTCCCCTGCGCAATGGCGAGGCAATCGGCATTCCGATGCAGATCCTTTTGCTTCTGACAGCGCTCACACTTTTGCCCGCCGTACTCGTCTCGCTCACACCATTTCTTCGCATCGTTGTGGTTCTCCACTTTCTCCGTCAGGCTCTTGGAACGCAGTCAACTCCCTCCAATCAGGTTTTGACGGGACTCGCGCTCTTCCTCACAATCCTGCTGGTGCAGCCCACAGCGATGAACGTCTATACAAACGCCTGGCAGCCTCTCGAAAAGGGCGAAATTGAAGGTCTGGAAGCTTGGCAAAAAGCAAGCGCCCCGGTACGCGCGTTTCTGCTGAAGTTCACGCGCGAGAAAGACCTTCGGCTGCTAGTTGAAATCACCAAGACCCCCCCGCCAAAGAATTCGTCGGAGCTGGAGCTTACCGTTATCGCTCCGGCCTATATTCTCTCGGAATTGAAGGCTGGTTTTCAGATCGGGGCCGTCCTCTTTCTGCCCTTCTTGATCATCGATCTGGTAATCGCGTCGCTCACTCTGGCCGTAGGTATGGTGCAATTGCCACCGGCTCTGCTCTCGGCTCCATTCAAGATCATGCTTTTTGTATTGATTGACGGCTGGAACCTTGTCATCGGATCGCTAGTGAGGAGCTTCGGATGAGTCCGGCTTTCGCGATCGATCTGGTTCGGCAGGCACTCTTGACCAGTTTTTGGCTCTGTCTCCCTCTGCTTGCCGTCGGGTTTGTGGCCGGTATTGTGATCAGCCTGATACAGACCGTTACGGCAATTCAGGACAGCGCTTTTGGTGCGGTTCCGCGTTTGGCGGTATTTCTGGCGGCATTCCTGATTGCACTGCCGTGGATGCTCGGCAAATGGATGAGCTACACCACTCTTCTTCTGGGAGATCTCTCAAAGTATGCGCGTTGAAGTGCCGTTGAGTCTGGTTTGGGGATTTCTTGCGGTGTTCGCCAGAGTGGCGGGTATTTTTGCTTTTCTTCCCTTGCCCGGGTTGAAGACCCCGGTGGATCCTCCGCGAATTCTGCTTGCGGTCCTCATCGCATTGGCACTGTTTCCCCAATGGCCAGCGATGACGTCGGAAAGCCGCTCCGCTGGAGACATTGCGGTGCTGGCCGTTCGAGAGGCGATTCTGGGCATTCTCTGTGGGTTGCTGGTCACTTTTGTGGTTGAGGTTTTCCAATTGACTTCCCAGTTGCTGGCGCAGCAAGCGGGCTTCTCCTATGCATCCACCATCGATCCGACCAACGACACCGACTCCGGCGTGCTGCTCGTGCTATGTCAATTGCTGGCCGGGCTACTGTCGATCGCCGCGGGCCTCGACCGCTACGTCTTGACGATCTTTGCGAAAAGCCTCGATCAGATTCCCCTGGGGACTTTCAGCGCTTCGCTCACGCACTTGGAGGCGGCCGCGGGACTGGGGACAAAAATGTTCGAGATCGGACTGTTGCTGGCCCTACCTTCGATTGCCATCTTTCTGGTGCTAGACATTCTACTGGCGGTTCTCAGTCGTCTGGAACAACAGGTACAGCTGACAACGATTCTGTTTCCTGTGAAGACTGCCAGCGCGATCTTTGTCGCGACGATCGCGATCCGGAGTTTCCCTGCAGCATTCGAGAGCCTGATGGGGTCTGGACTTTCCGCGCTGCGGTTGGTCCTCGGGATCTGATCGATGTCGCAGAGCGGGCAAAAGACCGAAAAACCCACCCCGAGGCGGGAAGAGAAAGCTCGTAAAGACGGACAACTCGCGATCAGCCGCGAGGCGATTGTGGCCGTTCAGTTGATCGCGTTCGTTTATCTGCTCGGTGCCTACGGAGCGGCGGTCGCGGATCGGATGATGCTGGTCTCGCGGGCTCTGATCGAAAGCGCATTTTACGGCGAGTGGACGGCCGCCCGTTTTGTCGCTCTCTGGAGATCGAGTTTTCTGACTGATTTCGGCCTGTTTCTGCTCGGTGGGCTCATCCTGACGGTTTCCGCTTTGTGTACGCAATTGCTGTCGACGGGACTCGGTTTCGTACCCTCCAAACTGGCACCCGATTTCAGCCGCCTCGATCCCTCTTCGCGCCTCATGCAGATGCCTTCGGAGCGGTTGCAACAATTTGGCAAATCTCTTTTGGTGCTGCCGCTGGCTGCCTGGATGATCTGGCACGTCATGAGCGCCCAGACTGTGTCGCTCATCTCCATCGATCGCTCGCCGCTTCGCTCCGCCGTGGCCCAACTCTTCACCTCTCTGTCGGCAGCTCTTTGGTTTGCCGCCGCGGTTCTCGGGGTAGTCGCGCTTGGAGATTTCGCCTGGCAGAAACATAAGCTATCCGGCCGTCTCAAGATGACCAAGCAGGAAGTCAAGGACGAGAACAAGGAATCGGAAGGCAATCCCGAAATCAAAATGCGCGTGCGGCGTTTGCAGCGGGAACTGGCGCGGCGCAACATGATGAAAGAGCTTCCCAGTGCAACGGCGGTCATTGTCAATCCGACGCACTATTCGGTGGCGATCCGGTATCGTATGGACACGCCCGGAGCTCCCGTGGTGGTGGCCAAAGGCAAAAACTATCTGGCCTTGCGAATTCGACAACGCGCTGTCGAACATGGGATCCCGATCGTAGAGAACCAGCCCCTTGCGCAGGCGCTTTACAAGTCCGCCGATGTCGGGCAGGAAATTCCTTCAAATCTTTATCGCGCCGTCGCAGAGGTGCTCGCTTATCTCATGAAATTGACGAACGGCAGGCCTTCGAGATAGGCCCTTCCGTGCTCCATTCCGCAACGATTCCTCGGTCTGACTGGAAGTGAGGACGCTATGACACGACAAACCGCAAAATTGCCGGTACCCCGCGCCGCCGGGCAAGCCACTCTGCCGCCAACAGGCGCTGAAATCGGACTCGAAGTCCTAGGGGAGTTCGCCGTTCCGGTTTCGGTTCTTTCCATCATTCTGGCGATGATCCTGCCTCTGCCGGCGTTTTTGTTGGATCTTCTCATTAGTGCCAATGTCGCGCTCGCCGTGATCGTTCTGATGGTCTCGATGTATATCAAGAAGCCAAGCGAGTTCAGCGTCTTTCCTACTTCGCTTTTACTTCTGACGCTGTTCCGGCTTGCCTTGAATATTTCATCCTCGCGATTGATCCTGTTAAATGGCAATACGGGCACCTCCGCCGCGGGCGACATTATCGAAGCTTTCGGAAACTTTGTCGTTGGCGGAAACTACATCATCGGGGTGGTGATTTTTCTGGTGTTGCTCGCCATCCAATATGTCGTCATCAACCACGGTGCGGTGCGAATTTCGGAAGTGTCGGCAAGGTTTACTCTCGACGCACTTCCGGGCAAACAGATGTCGATCGATTCCGACCTCAACTCTGGTTTGATCGACGAAGTGGAAGCCCGCACCCGGCGCAAGGCGTTGGCGGCCGAGGCTGAGTTTTATGGCTCGATGGATGGTGCCTCGCGCTTTACGCAACGCGATGCGGTTGCGAGCATTCTCATTACCGCGATCAATATTATCGCCGGGTTCCTGATTGGCGTGATCCAGCATGGCATGGATTTGCGGCGAGCCATCGAGACCTACACCGTATTGACGATCGGAGATGGCTTGGTCACAGTGATCCCGGCCCTCATGATCTCGGTGGCCGGGGCACTCATTGTCACTCGCGCCGGATCGGAATCACAACTCGGCGTGGATGTGCGGAAACAGATCTTTTCGAGTTCCCAGCCTCTTTTGCTTGCCGCTGGCGTACTCGGCGTGATGGCCGCCGTACCCGGTCTGCCCAAGATCCCGTTTCTCGTTCTTGGCGGCTTGATTGGTTACTCAGGCTGGCGGCTGCGCCAAATTCCTGTCTCCGACGAGAAAGCGTCACTTCTGGCGCAGACCCCGACCAAAGACGGATTGGAGACTCTGTTAAAGGTCGAACCACTCGCGATCGAGGTCGGGCTGGGACTCGTGAAGTTTGTCGATGGAGGCGCAAACTCACCCCTATTGCGCAGAATCTCCGCGATTCGGCGGCAATTGGCCTCCGAACTGGGGTTTCTGCTGCCGCCGGTGCGGGTAACGGACAACCTGTCTTTGAAGGTCCAGGAGTACGTGATTCAACTAAAAGGCATCGAAATCGAGCGGTTCGAAATGCAACAGAACTGCGAGTTGGCCATTCATCCGGGCAAGCCGGTTGATCCGATTGATGGTGTTGCCGCCAAAGAACCGGCATTTGGTCTTCCAGCCGTTTGGGTTGCTCCGGCGCGCGCCGAAGCGGCAAGATTGGCCGGATATACGGTCGTCGATCCGATTAGTGTGGTGGGTACTCATCTTGTTGAAACAATTCGGAGAAATGCCTTTGAGCTGTTCTCCAGACAGGACACCAAGAAGCTTTTGGATCGGGTTTCCGAGGAGAATCCCAAGGTCGTCGAGGATCTGGTGCCGAAATTGCTTTCTATGGCGACTGTGCAGAAGGTGTTGCAAAACTTATTGAGGGAGAGGGTTTCCATTCGAGACGGTGCCAGTATTCTCGAAGCATTGGGCGAAGCAGCTTCGGTGACCCGCAATCCCATACTTCTTACGGAGTTCGTGCGCCAGTCAATTCGCAGGGCGGTGGTGCAACCCCATCTGAATCAAGGCGGAAATCTCCCCGCGTTCCTGCTCGATCCAGGACTCGAACATTCGGTGGAGGTGAGCGCCGAGCATGGCGAATTGACGAGCCATTTGAATCTCTCACCACAGAAAATTCGCGAAATCATCGACCGGGTGGTGAAGAAGTCGGGCTCGACGGAAAATGCCGTCGTGCTCTCGAGCTCTGGCAGCCGTCATTTTCTTCGCCAGATTTTAGAAGGTACGCTACCGAATTTGACGGTTCTCGCTCACAACGAGATCCCACCGGGAATACGGGTCGTTTCCCTGGGTGTCGTGGAGTAACGGTTGGGCAAAGGCTGGTTCAGTCAAGGCGGATGTGACTCTCAAGCAAGGATGGTCTGTGGAAGTTAGAAAAAGAGGAGAACGGAAATGCGATTGAAAACTTATTTCGCCACCGGCGTGGACGCAGCCATGACGCTGGCAAGACAAGAATTAGGTCCAGAGGCGATGCTGGTGCATTCTAAGCGCACCTCGGGCGAGGCGCAGGCATTGGGTTCCTACGAAGTCGTTTTTGCTGTAACCGAGGAAATGACTCAGCAGCTAGCGGAGACCCGCACGGGAACTCCGGTGTCCGCCAATGAGACCCCCCATCCGGCGAGCGAAACGGATATTGCCGGCTTGAGGCGCATGATGGAACAGACGCTTCGATTGGTGCGCAGGTCGGAAACCATATTGAAGTCGAAGGAACCGCTCGAAGGTGGCCGGGCCGATCTAGACACAGCTCTCGAAGATGCGGGGTTTAGTGTGGAGTTTCGGCAGCGGGCGCAGACCGAACTGCCCAGTTCCTCCGCCTCTGTCCGGGAGCGGTTGCTGCTCTGGCTCGATCGTCAGGTGCGCACTGCGGCTCAGCTGGGCATGGCTGGTTATGCCCGCAAGACAGTCGCCTTGGTTGGTCCTCCGGGTGCCGGCAAAACAACGTCTCTCATCAAGTTCGCTGCGCAATTCGGTATCGCGGGACGTCGCCCGGCACAAATTCTCTCGATGGATGCCGACCGGGTCGGTGCATCCGAAGCACTACGAGTGAATGCGGGTGTTTTGGGAATAGGGTTTCAATTGCTCGATACCGCCCATGCCCTTTCCCAGGCTTTAGCCGAGCATTCGCACAAAGACTTGATTCTGATCGATACGCCGGGCTACCCCTCCGGTTCGATGGCGGAGGCGTCGGCGCTTAGCGCTTTTTTGGTTTCGCGAAAAGAGATCGATACGCATTTGGTGCTCCCTGCGGACCTGCCGGTAGCGGGCCTTCGATCCCATATGGCGCGCTATTCGATCTTTGAGCCAGCCAAGGTTATCTACACGAGGTTGGATGAGATGCAAAATGGTGGGCCGATGCTCGAAGCAGCGATTACGGGCTGCTTTCCGATCTCCTTCGTCACGATGGGGCAGAGAATTCCCGAGGATCTGACGGCCGCTGACAAAGCCAGCCTTCTCGACTCGATGTTGCCGCGATGGTTGGATGAAGATCCCGACCACCCTCAGAGCCGTAAGGCGGCAGCGTAGTGAAGACGCGAATTCGGAACCGGTACGGAGATCTCGGGGTCAGGACATCTGGAACAGAGCCACCTCCGAACCAGAGGCCAACAGCGCAAGCCCGGAAGCATGTCCAATGAAACGAGCATCCGTGAATCAAGAAGCGATCAAACAAGCAACGGCAAGTGGCGATCGGGAGGGAAAATGGGAGTTTTGACATATCAAACAAGGGAGTCAGCCTCAGCCGAGCGCGAGCAACTCATCCTCGATCATCTGCCACAGGTTCGCCTGATTGCGCGGCGTATTCACGAGCGTTTGCCGGATTGCGTCAGTCTTGAAGACTTGGTTTCCACCGGAATCGTTGGGCTGATCTCCGCCATCGACCGCTTCGACCCGGCTCACAACGTCAAGCTGAAGACTTATGCCGAATACAAGATTAGAGGTGCGATTCTCGATAGTCTGAGAGGCCTCGATTGGGCTCCCCGGCAACAGCGCAAGCGCACCAAACAGATCGAATCCGCCATCGCGTCGCTCGAACAGAAGCATCATCGCGCACCGACCGAAGAAGAGATTGCCAGCGAACTCGACCTGACGATGGACGAGTACCGCGAATGGCTGGTGGATATCCGCGGGGTCAATCTGGGACGTCTAGAAGCCGCCGGCTCGGATGACGATAGCCGCGATCTTCTGAAGTACATCTCCGACAACGAAGAATTGTGGCCGTCGAGAATCGTCGAAAAATCCGAACTGGAGAGCCTGTTGGCAGAGGCGATTGGCAGAATGCCTGCGGTAGAAAAAACCGTACTCAGTCTCTATTACCAAGAGGAACTGACGCTGCGAGAAATCTCGGGCATTCTCCACCTACACGAATCCCGGATCTCTCAGTTGAAAAGCCAGGCAGTCCTACGCTTGCGCTCTTACATCGAGAAACGCTGGCCGCTCATGCGCGGCTGTGATGTCAGGTCCGGAGCCACAGCAAAACTGTCGAATGCCGCTCCGCGTTCGGCCCCTGCGCAGAAGGCTGCGGCGACTACCGGAACTGTGAAGGCAAAAGGCGCATAACCCGTCTCCGATCCTATCGCTATGAAGGAACCATCCGAAATTCGCTTGTGGCTCATTAAGACCATAGCCGAACAACTCAATCAAGTGCTTGAGACGATGGCTGGTGAGTCGCCGATGACGGAATCGACCGGTGAGGCTAGCACTCCCCAGTCAGACTCAGCTTTTTGGGAGGTCAACCTTACTTCCGCTCCGGGCAGTTCCGTCATCGTAGCCGCCTCGAGAGCCGCCTGGATGGAGTTGGGTGGACGAGTCCTCACCGCGGCCGGTCTTGAAGAGAGCGACGAAGAGACCATTTCGAGCACTTTCCGGGAAACGCTCGATCAGGCCATATCCGGACTGGCACAGAGCGCCACTTCTCAACTGGGTCGTGAAGTCACCGCGACTACGCTCAAATCCAGCACCAATGCAGCCAAACCGGATGATCACTGGACATCGGTAGACTTGTTCTTCCGGGACGGCAAGACCGTCAGGCTTTCACTTCTCTGGACCGAAAGGCTCGTCGCGGGTTTCGTGGCATCGTCCGGGCCGCCGTCCGCGCCAGCAGAAGCAATAGCGCCTGCAATCGCTATGACCGCGGCAGCCGTTGTAACTCCAGGTGCCGGGCGGACTGCCGATGTCTTGCTCGACGTTGAGTTGCCCGTCAGTGTCTCTTTCGGACGTGCTCATCTCCAATTGAAGGACGTGATGAAACTCACCACGGGTTCGATCGTCGAACTGAATCGCACCGTCGCGGAACCCGTCGAAATCATCGTGAATAACTGTGTGATCGCTCGAGGGGAAGTCGTCGTTGTGGAAGGGAACTTTGGCGTTCGGATCAATGAAGTCATCAGCCGTCAGGAACGTCTACGAACTCTACACTAGGGGATGCGAATGCTTTTTCTTGTTCTACTCCAAACGGCGCTGCTCTTCATGCTCGCAGCCTTAGCTTTCTACTGGCGCCTCCAAACCAACCGTACTCTGCATCGATTGACCTTGCTTGAACCGGATCGCATCTCGGCACAAAACCGAGCGCAGGCCGCAATCGCTTTGCTGCAGTCAGAGATCGCGGAGATCAAGGATCGAGCGAATCGGCCGGAACCACCCCAGATCCGGGCGGACGCCCAGCCCCCGCCCGCCAGCGCTTTGACCATCGCAAAGCGCAGCCAAGCTCTGAAAATGATCCGCCGCGGCGATCCTGTTGAACTGATTGCCGCATCGGTCGGAGCCCCGCAGGCACAAATCCGACTCTTGCAAAAAGTCCAAGCGATGATTGACGCGGCTTAGGTAGGAACAGCGGTCAACTTCCTCTTTGCAACCACTCGGGCGACGCCGGTTCCGAACAGTGCAGCCAACCCGATACCAGCCAGAAGCCGCCCAAGCCTCGCGCCACCGCCGCCTGCCGGGCCGCGATGCCAATCCCGTATCGCGTTGTCTTCCTCTCGCATCGGCATCGGCAAAGCACTGCCATAAGGATCCATGTAGACGATTGCCGCAGTAGACGGTCGGTCTCCAAACCAAAACTGATAGGGTTGCGACGGCGCGCCCGGAAAATAGACGGATTCGATCCGCCGCCCCGGTCGCCGCGCCAAAGCTGCTTGCACAATCCGGTCCAGCGGTACTTTGTTCTCCACACCGCGCAGAGTCACAACAGGCTGCACCTCGGCGACGCGCTTCGTGAACGCCACCCACCCCGAGTAGCCCAGCAAAATCGTGACGATGCCCGCCGTAACCCCAAGCAACGCATGCCCATGCACGGGAAACCCGCGGAAACGCCAGACCAACAAACCCAACACCCCTTGCAGAACCATGAGCAATCCAAGTCGCGCCACCATTTGCATGCCGAACTTGCCGAACAGCAAACTGGTGTGCAAGTCGTACATCCATGCAAATGGAGAATCCGCGTGGCTGCGTCTCCCAATCTCCGCGCCGTCCCCCGGATTGACGTAAACGCTCTGCACTCCATCGCGCCCTGTTACGACAAATTCCCAAGCGCGGCCCTCCCGAACATGCACCTCCGCCACCCGCTTCCCCTCCGAACCCAATCTCGCGCGTACCGATTCCCATTGGCCGCTCTCCAAGACACACGCGGTACAAGCCGGCCAATACAGCCGCGCCTCCAGCGCTGGCCGGAACGCCAAAGCGGCACCCGTCAAACCCAAAGCCGCGAAGAACACGCCCAACACCATCCCCATCAGGACATGAATCCGAGCCACCAGTGCGCTGAAGTAAACCATATGTTGCGGAACCTCAAATATAGCCTGTCCGCTACACTAAACGAAGTGCCCCAGCAAGCCAATACGGAGAAAGACACGAAGAAGCTGACCGCACATGTGAAGGCGGCTGGTTGAGCATCTAAATTGAGTCCAAAGGTTTTGGACCAGGTGCTCCGCCGCATTCCTCGCTTTGCGGATCCTAATCTCCTCGTGGGCTTCGACACGTCGGACGACGCCGGCGTCTACAAGCTCTCGGAGGAGTGCGCCCTCGTGCAAACCGTCGACTTCTTTACCCCCGTTGTCGACGACCCGTACACCTTCGGCGCGATCGCCGCGGCGAATTCCCTTAGCGACGTCTACGCCATGGGCGGCAAACCCCTCACCGCGCTCTCCATCCTCTGTTATCCCGGCGGAGGTGACCTCGACGATCTCGCGGAAATCCTCAGAGGCGGCGCGGAAAAGATCCACGAGGCCGGCTGCATTCTCGTCGGCGGACACAGCGTGAACGATCCCGAAATCAAGTTCGGATACTCCATTACCGGGACAATCCATCCGCAAAAGATCAAAGCCAACTCCGGCGCCCAGCCCGGGGATGTCCTCTTTCTCACGAAAGCGATTGGCACAGGCATCATTGGAACCGCCCTCAAAAAAGGCATCGCCGCAGACCACCATGTCTACGCCATGATCGAATCCATGTTGACTCTCAACCGCGCCGCCTGCGAAGCGATGCTCCCTTTCGACGTCCACGGCTGCACCGACATCACCGGCTTCGGACTCATCGGCCACCTTCGCGAAATGGCCAAGGGCAGTAGCGTCACCATCGATATCGACACCGCCGGAATCCGATTCCTGCCCGGCGCAGCCGAATACGCCGCCCAAGGCGCAATTCCCGGTGGACTCAAAAACAATCGCGAGTTCGCTTCTCCAGATGTGGACGGCGACGCTCATGACCTGTTCTACGATCCCCAAACCTCCGGCGGACTCTGCATTAGCATCGCAGCCTCCGACGCCTCTGCGTTCGAAGCAGCCTTCCCAGCCGCGTTCCGCATTGGAACTGTGCGCAGCCAAGGTCCGAAACCCATCACTCTCACCACATGAACAACCCCATCATCATCGCGCTCGATCTTGAGTCTGCGGACGAAGCCCGCGCGCTTGTCCGCAACATCGGTGGCGCTTGCCGCTTCTACAAAGTGGGGCTCGAACTCTACGCCGCCGCCGGACGCTCGTTTGTCGAAGAGCTCCTCGGCGAAGGCAACCAAGTCTTCCTCGATCTCAAGATGTACGATATCGGAGAAACCGTCAAACGCGCGGTTGCGCAAGTTGCCAAGCTCGGCGCTCAGTTTCTGACCGTACATTCCGTTCCCCAAGTGATGCGCGCTGCGATGGAAGGTGCCAGTGGAACACAACTCAAACTTCTTGCGGTAACAGTACTCACAAGTTTGGATGACGACGACCTCCATGAGATGGGTGTCGCTTCAAGCGTGGCCGAACTGGTAGAAAAGCGCGTTCGTCAGACCGTGGAAGCGAAGGTTCACGGGCTGGTGTGCTCGCCTCTTGAAGTAGCCAAAGTGCGGCAGATGACAGGACCCGACACGATCCTCGTCACCCCCGGCGTTCGTTCCGCTGGTGCTGCCGTGGGTGACCAAAAACGAGTTGCCACACCCAAGCAAGCCATCGCTTCCGGTGCCTCGTACCTTGTCATCGGACGCCAAGTGACGCGAGCCTCCGATCCCGCTGGGGAAGTGAATCGGATCCTCACCGAGATCGTCGGCTAACTCACGCAGGAAGCACCAATAGCACGATGCGCCGGATGACTCATAACTGTCGTCTGTAGACTGGCGCGTCCACTAAG